>Ga0182739_1000330_pt1 | contig 70127 bp, 69 predicted proteins | sample eDN5th30CBELigBY_FD_128873 | JGI IMG/M metagenome (GOLD analysis project Ga0182739, IMG submission 128873) | Enriched backyard soil microbial communities from Emeryville, California, USA - eDNA 5th pass 30_C BE-Lig BY (version 2) (version 2) | ecosystem: Environmental > Terrestrial > Soil >... | reverse complement strand
CGCGCGAAGGACCTGCCGTACCCGGGCTCGACGACGGTCTCGATCATCAACGGCGGCGTCATGGGCATGGTCAACACGCTCGCGCTCGAGCTCGCGCCGATCCGCGTCAACGCGATCCACCCCGGCATCATCGGCGACACCCCGTTCTGGGCGGGCAAGCCGGACGGCGTGCTGTCCGGCTACGAGCAGCGCACGCCGGGCGGGAAGCTCGCGACGACGAAGGACGTCGTCGACACGACGATGTTCCTCCTCTACTCCAAGGGCCTGTCCGGGCAGAACATCTACGTCGACCGGGGCTGGACGCTCACCTGAGTAGTTCCCGCCGGGTGGGACGTCGAGCCGTTGACGTCGACCGGTGATTGTATGATGATCGGACATCGCATTGCTGCGATGCCCGTAGAACTCAATGTTGAGAGGAACGCGATGACGCTCGCCGCGGTCGCTGGCTACACCACCGAGGAATACCAGGCGCTCGAGGACCGGCTCGTCCAGTCGGCTCGGGACCTCATCCCCGACCTGATCGAGGCCGCGGCCGAGGCCGAGCAGCTCACGCACATCCCGCCGCACATCGAGGCGAAGCTCGAGGCCGCGGAGCTGTACCGCATGTTCATCCCTCGCGCGCACGGCGGTCTCGAGGTGCAGCCCCACACGTTCGCGAAGGTCGTCATCGAGATCGCCAAGGGCGACATGGGCATGGCGTGGAACTTCTGCCTCGCCGCCAACCACGCGCTCATGCTCTCGAACTGGTTCCCCGTCGAGGTCCACGAGGAGCTCTACGCGGGCGGCAAGTTCAAGGCGGCGTCGATGTACGCCCCGACCGTCAAGGCCGTCAAGGTCGACGGCGGCTACGAGATCACGGGCGTCGTCAACTACTGCTCCGGCATCCCCTACTCGACGCACTTCATCGGGCAGACGCTGCTGGAGGGCCAGAACCCGGACGGCAGCCCGCGGGTCGGCCTCTACATCGCGCCCGCCGGCAGCTACGAGATCCTCGACGACTGGGGCACCACGCTCGGGCTCAACTCCTCCGGCTCGAACTCGATCAAGTTCGAGCAGGCATTCCTGCCCGAGCGGTTCATGGTCGAAGGCGCGGACCTGACGTTCTACTCGTTCGCCGAGACGAAGAGCCCCGGCGAGATCGCCTACGGCAACCCGATGTACAACGCGCGGCACATGAGCTCGTTCGCCATGATGCTCGGGATGATCTGCATCGGCGCCGCCTACGGCGCGGTCAACGAGTACGGGCGGCTCATGGAGACGCGCAAGATCACTATCCCGCCGTTCACCTCGCGCGTGACCGACCCCGACTTCCAGCGCTGGTACGGCGGCGCCCTCACCAATGTGCGCAAGGGGGAGTTCGCGATCCTGCAGGCGTGGGCCGAGTGGGAGCGCCTCGCGAGCACGCCGAACGGCCAGGGCGGCAACTCGTTCACGGTCGAAGCGGACGTGCTCCTCGGCAACGTCGGCCGCGAGATCATGCTCGACATGTGGGACGTCGTCCAGGAGCTCTACAAGACCATCGGTGCCGCCGCATCCAAGAAGGGCGAGCGCTTCGAGCGGATCTTCCGCGACATGGCGCAGGCCGCGGGACACCGCAACCCGCAGCTGCGAGACTTCGCCTACCGACTCGCCGCGCAGAACGTGTTTGGAGTGAACCCCAATGCCTGAGGCCGCATCGCTCCCCAAGGAGTTCGAGCACTACCCGCTGCGCACCAGCCGCGGCGGCCACTTCTGGATCCCCGGCGAGATCGTCGAAAACCCCCAGGGCATGCACTCGCAGCGCGCGCCGTTGTACGTCCGGTGGGAGGCTCCGGCCGAGATCACCAAGCCGTACCCGCTCGTCCTCGTGCACGGCGGCGGCGGGCAGCTGACCGACTGGCTCGGCACCCCGGACGGGCGACCCGGCTGGTTCAGCCGCTTCGTCGACGAGGGCTACCTCGTCTACGGCGTCGACCGCCCCGGTCACGGGCGCTCCTGGGCGCACCCCGAGATCGTCGGCGAGCCCGGCCCGATGTTCGCCTACGAGCTCGCGCTCGGCCTCTTCTCCGCCGAGATCCCCGGCCACGACCAGGGCGTGTGGGAGCAGCGCATCGGCGACCCGACGCTCGACCAGATGGTCGCCGGCATGGGCTTCTTCCCGGCCGACCTCGCGGAGTCGCAGCGCCTGGACCAGGACCGCATCTCGCGGCTGCTCGACCGCATCGGCCCCGCGATCCTCGTGACGCACTCCGCGAGCGGCCCCGCCGGCTGGCTCGTCGCCGACGCCCGCCCCGAGCTCGTCAAGGCCGTCGTCGCGATCGAGCCCATGGGCCCGCCCTTCGGCGAGTTCGGTCCCGGCATGAAGCTCGACTACGGCCTCGCCAAGGCCGCGCTGACCTACGACCCGCCCGTGAGCGACACCGCCGCGCTCGAGGCGGCCGAGCCCGGCACCCACAAGCTGCCGAACCTCGCGGGCATCCCCGTCGTCGTCATGGTCGGCGAGACCTCGCCGTTCACCTCGTGGGGACACCTCATGTCCGACTACGTGAACGCGGCCGGGGGCTCGGCGGAGTTCGTCAACTTCGCGGACCACGGCGTGCACGGCAACGGCCACGCGATGATGTTCGAGAAGAACTCGGACGAGGCCATCCAGCCCGTGCTCGACTGGATCGCGAAGGTCCAGTAGGCGTCAGACGCGTCGACTGCTGCGCGCGCTCAGACCGCCGCGGTCAGTCGAGCCGGGAGTGCTCGCCGAGGGCGTGCCACGTGCGGTTGTGGTACACGAGCGGCTGCGCGTCCTCGGGGTAGGTCGCGTCGGTCGCGTTCACGACGACGAGCGTCGAGCTGCCCGCGGTGAAGCGGTTGACGATCGTGCCGCGGATCCACGCGTGGGCCGACGGGATGTACGGCTCGCCGGTCGGCAGGCGATCCCACAGCGAGTCGTCGGCGAAGCGGTCGATGCCGCTCGTCGCGAAGTGCTTCGCGATCGCCGCCTGGTCGGCGCCGAGCAGGTGCACGACGACCGAGTCCGACGCGAGGATCCCCGGCGTCGCCGACGACAACTCCGAGACGGAGAACACGAGCAGCGGCGGGGTCGCGCTGACCGAGAACACCGAGGTCGCGGTCATACCGACGGGCCCGTCGCCGGGATCCGCCGTCACGACCGCGACGCCCGCCGCATGGTTGCGGAACGCGGCGCGGAAGTCCTCCGATGACAGCCCCTCGAGCGAGAGGGAGCCGTCGGGGACCAGGGTCTCGTCGGCGATCGACGCGGGGGACTCGTGCATGGCGTTCTGCGAACCGGTCGTCATCACATCTGGAGCGGCTGGCCGCTGATCACGCGGCCGAGGTTCGTCAGCAGCACGTCGGGCATGTATCCGATGTGCGTGCGGTACATCGCCGCGTCCTGGTAGTACTTGCCCATCCGCTTGCCGGCGAGCGCGACGGACGAGGTGCCGCCGTACATGAACGCCGTCTCGATCGCCTGCTGCGCGAGCTGCGCGGCGCGGATGATCTGGCCGCGGATGCGCACGTCGTCGGCCGCGGTGAACTCGGCGCCGCCCTCGGTCCACGCGGCGTTGAGCCGCATGTACTCGCGGATCGCGCCGAGCAGCAGCGTCTCGGATGCCTCCGCCGCGGACACGATCTCGCCCGTCCACTGGTGGTAGAACTGCGACTCCTTGCGCGGGCCGCGGGGCGCGAAGCTCGTGCCGCGCTCCATCAGCTCGAGCCACTCGTCCATGCACGCGAGCGCGTTGCCGACCTGGGTCTGCGTGAGGCCCGCGATGAAGACGGCGGCGGTGCGGCCGAGGTAGAGCGGGTTCTGGTGGATCTGCCAGCCCGGGGTGCCCTGGTCACCCCAGACGATGTCCTTGAAGTTGAACTGGACGGCGTTGTGGTCAGCGACGAAGACGTCGTCGATCTCGATCGAGTTCGAGCTGGACGCGTGCAGGCCGATCGTCTTGCCGAAGCCCCAGTCCTTCAGGATCGTGAACTCGTCTCGCGGGATGACGAACATCCACAGCTGGACGGTGCCGTCCTCGAGCGTGACCGGTGCGACGGGCATCGTGTGCGTCGCGTAGGTGCAGCCGGAGTTGTAGTCCCACAGGCCGCTCACGCGGTAGCCGCCCTCGACCTTCGTCACGTTCGACTTGAGGGGGAAGGCGCGCGAGGGCGAGATGAAGGGGTAGGCGGAGCCGAAGACCTCGTCCTGGGACTCCTGGGGGAAGTGCGACGCGTACTGGTAGGCGTGGCTCGCGCCGAGCTCGAACGACCAGCCGACACCGGGGTCGCCGCGGGAGATCTCGATGCAGACCCGGAAGAACGTCTCGAGGTCGACCTCGAGGCCGCCGTAGCGCTTGGGGCGCAGCATGTCGTAGAAGCGATGCTCGACGAAGTACTCGTGGATCTCGGGGCCGTAGGTGCCGAGCTGCGCGTGCTCGTCCTGCAGTTCCCGCAGTCGCGGGCGCAGCGCGCGAGCGGCGGCCACGAGCTCGTCAGGCGTCGGCTGATAGGTCGAGAGGCGTTCCTGGAGGGACATCTTCGTCTCCGTTTCGGATGGGGCGAGGGCCCTCGGACTAGTTATAGGTATTGTAACTATAAGTCGTGGCTACACTCAACTCGTGACCGAAACACAACCCGCTCGCGCCGAATCCCTCGGCGAGATCGGCGAGCGCATCATCGAGGTGTTCCGCTTCCTGCAGCACGAGGTCACCGTCCCGCGCGAAGGATTCGTCCACGTCACCCGCTCCGAGGCCGACATCATGCGCATCGTCATGGAACGACCCGGCACCACCGTGAGCGAGATCGCCCGCACCTTCGGCCAGCACAAGAGCAACACCTCCACCCGCATCGCCGCACTCGTCGAAAAGGGACTCGCGCGCAAGGAGACCGTGCTCGGCGACGCCCGCGAAGTGCACGTCTACCCGACGGACGAGGCGCAGGTCAACCTCGACCGCATCCGCGGCGTGTGGGCGGCGCACCTGGACCCGCTCACGACGGCCTCCGATGAGGAGCTCGCGCGGACCGCGGCGATCCTCGCGGAGCTTGCCGACGCGCTCGCGCTCGCCGGACGCAGCCGGACCGAGTGACGCGGTCGCGTTCCGGTCAGAACGCGGTGAACACGCCATTGATGTCATCGAGCGCCATCGAGCGCCGCAGTGCCTCATCGGCCTCATCGATCCGGTACGTGCGCGTCACGAAGTGCGCCGGGTCGAGGCGCCCGTCCTGCAGGTAGCCGATCCAGCGCGGGAAGTCGACGTCGGGCGTGATCCGGCCGTTCTGGCAGCCGTGGATCTCGCGGCCCGTCGTCGTCAGCAGCCCCTGCGGCAGGATGACCTCCGACGTCGCGTGCTGCACGCCCATGAGCACGACCGTGCCCGCGCGGCGCGACATGAGCACCGCCTGGCGCTGCGCGATCTCCGGGCCGGCCGCCTCGATGACGACGTCCGCTCCGCGGCCCTCGGTCAGTGCGCGGACCGCGTCGACGCTGTCGCCGGCAGTCGGGTCGACGAGCTGCGTCGCACCCATCTGCGCCGCGAGCGCGCGCCGACCGCCATGACCGTCGATCCCGATGATCTCACCGGCACCCGCGAGCCTCGCGCCCTGGACGGCCCACAGGCCGATGTGGCCGAGGCCGAGGATCGCGACCGACTGGCCGGGTGCGACGCGCGCGATGTTCTCGATCGCGCCGAGCGCGCTCGAGACGCCGCAGCCGAGCAGGCAGGCGGTCTCGAACGGTAGGTCGTCGGGGAGGCGATGCGTCTGCACCCCGAGCACGAGCATGCGCTCCGAGTACGCGCCGACGAGCCCCGCCGCGCGGACCTCACGGCCGTCCGCCATGTCCGCGACGACGGGGTTCGGCCCACCGCCCATGAGCAGATCGCACTGGTCCGGCCGGCCGATCCCGCAGTAGAAGCACTCGCCGCACTGCGGCGTGCCCGCGACGAGCACCCGGTCGCCGACAGCCAGGTGGGACACTCCAGCGCCGACGGCCTCGACCGTGCCGACCGCGGTGTGACCGAGCACGACCGGCGGGATGGTGCGGCGCATCGCCTTCCAGCCCATCCAGTCGGTCGAGCAGAACGGCGTCGCGGCCGTGCGCACGAGCACCTGACCGTCGCCCGGCTCCCGCATCCGGATCACGTCGACCTCGAACGGCTCGAGGTAGCCGGTCATGACCGCGGCGCGGGCGTCCAGGGCGTGGCCTGGTGACCCTTGCGGGGTCACTTCGTCTCCCCACCGCCGTGGATGAGGCGGGCGACGTGGCCGCGGAGGTGGATGAAGTCGGGGTTCTCGCGGGTGGTGATCTGGTCGCGCGGTTCGGGCAGGTCGACTCGGATGTCCTCGACGATGTGTGCCGGGGGGCGGGAGAGCACGAGCACGCGGTTGGCGAGGTAGACGGACTCGTCGATGTCGTGGGTGACGAACAGGATCGTCATGCCGTAGGTGTCGCGGATCTTCAGCACGAGGTCTTCCAGACCCTCACGGGTCTGGGCGTCCACGGAGGCGAAGGGCTCGTCCATGAGCATGAGCGAGGGGCGGTAGGCCAGGGCGCGGGCGATCGCGACGCGCTGCTGCATGCCGCCGGACAGCTGCCAGGGGTAGCGCTTGCCGAAGCCGGCGAGGCCGACGGCTTCCAGCGACTCGGCGACGATCGCCTTGCGCTCGGCCTTGGGAGTCTTGGATTCCGCGAGGGGGAAGCCGACGTTCTTCTCCACGGTCAGCCAGGGCAGCAGTGAGCGGCTGTAGTCCTGGAAGACCATGGCCATGCCCGGCGGTACGCCGTTGTTCTTCTTGCCGTCGACCCACACCGCGCCCTCGCTGGGCTTGAGGAGACCGGCGAGCGTGCGCAGGAGGGTGGTCTTGCCGGCGCCCGATGGGCCGACGATCGAGACGAACTCGCCGGGCTGGACCGAGAAGTTCAGGTCCGAGATGGCGTGGTGGGCGCTGGGGCCGCTGCCGTACGTGTGCGACACGTGGTCGACGCGCACCGCGGCAGTCGTGGTGGTCGTTTCGGTCATGATGCGTCCTTCAGGTCCGCTGGCGGGAGAGCCGGTGCCAGGCCAGCACCTTGCCCTCGATGAACTCGAGCAGGGAGTTGATGATCAGGCCGAGGATCGCCAGGGCGAGCATCCACGACCACATGTTGAGCAGCTGGAATCGGCCCTGTGCCTGGACCAGCATGTAGCCGATGCCGTTGGAGGCGAGCATGAACTCCGACACGATCGCCAGCAGCAGTGCCGCGGTGCTCGCGATGCGCAGTCCCGCGAAGATCTTCGGCATCGCCGCGGGCAGGATGATCGCGAACAGGCGCCGAGCCGGGGAGACCCGGAACACCTTGCCGAGGTCGAGCATCGTCTTGTGGATCGAGCCGACGCCCTGCGCGGTGTTGATGACCACGAACCAGGACACCCCGTAGGCGATGAACGCGACGCGCATGTCGTCGCCGCCGCCGAGCAGGATGATGAACAGCGGCAGGGTCGCGGTCGCCGGGATCGAGCGCAGGAACTCCACGATCGGGTTGATCGTCTCGCGGGTGCCGCGGCTCAGGCCCATCACGGTGCCGATGATGACGCCCCAGATCGCGCCGAGGGCGAATCCGAGCGCCATCCGGCCCACGGTCTGCAGGAACTCCCCGACGAAGACCTGCTGCACCGCCTTGTCGCTGCCGAACAGCAGCTCCCACAGGTTGCCGATGATCGCGAACGGGGCGGGGAAGAACGGTGCCGGCGGACTGAGCACGACGACCAGTTGCCAGATGCCCAGGATCGCCGCGATCGGGATCACGAAGTACGCGATCGACACGAGCGCGCGCTGCCACGCCGGGCGCACACCGTCGGCGCGCAGGGCCCGGGTCGCCAGGGTGCGGGTGGAGGTGGTGGACATCAGGCGCTGTCCCTCGCTTCCCAGCCGAAGAATCGGCGTTCGAACCAGCCGATCAGGAGGTTGATCAACAGTCCGATGAGACCGGCCATGATCGTGGCGGCCAGGACCGAGAGGTAGGTGTCGGCGGCATCGTTGTAGGAGCCGCGCAGGCGCGAGATGTACGCGCCGATGCCCTGCGCCCCACCGGCGATGAGCTCGACCGTGATGACGACGATGAGCGCGATCGAGGAGGAGATGCGCACCCCGGTCATGATGAACGGTGCGGCCGAGGGGATCACGATGCGGCGGATGATGCCGAACCGGCCGATCCCGAAGCTGCGGGCCATGTCTTTGGCATACGGGTCGACGTCGTGCACGCCATAGAGCGTGTTGAACATGATCGGCCACACCGCGGCGAACACCACGATCACGACCTTCATCTCCATGCCCGAGCCGAGCATGAGCAGCACGAGCGGGATGAGCGCGACCGGCGGGATCGGGCGCAGCAGCTCGATGACCGCCCGCGCACCCCGGTAGATCGGACGCGACATGCCAAACAGCGCGCCCAGCGGGACCGCGATGACGATCGAGATGCCCAGACCGATGAGATAGGTCAGCAGCGTGCTCGCGACATCATCGCGGAACTGCTGATCGCCCCACAGGGTGAAGGAGCGGACGATGACCTCGGAGAACGGGGGCAGATACTTCTGATCGACGATCCCCGACCGAGAAACGATCTCGAGGACGATCGACAGCCCGAGGACGCCCGCGACCCCGCGCCAGATCGCGCCCGACCGGGAAGGTCGGCGTGCCTGACGCGGGGCCGTGGTGCTCGTCATCGGATCAGCAGTTGGCCGGAGCCGCGAGGGTGTGGTCCGCGAAGTCGATGGCCTGGCCGAGCAGTCCGCTCGCCTGGTAGACCTCGATGTTGCGGTTGAGCGCGTCGATCCGGTTCGTCGTCTGGAAGTTCAGCATGACGTCGGCCTTCGCGGCGGCCTCGGGCGCGCCCAGCGCCTTCTGGAAGTACTCCTCGTAGAGCGCGCGGTCCTCGTGGAGCGCGCCCTGCGCGGCGAAGATCGCGCACTGGAACGCGGCGACCGTGTTCGGGTTCTTCGAGACGAAGTCGGTCGAGGAGATCCAGCCGGACTCCGCCATGCCCTCGTAGGCGCCTGCGCCGTAGTCGAAGACGATCGTGGCACCAGCGCCGAGCACGGCGGCGAGCGTCGGGCCGACGGCGCTCGAGGCGTCGATGGTGCCCTGGTCGAAGGCCGCGGCGACCTCGGAGTAGGGGAGCTCGACCCAGTTGACGGCTTCGGGGTCGAGACCCTCGGCGATCATCGAGTCGCGGAGCTTGATCGAGTGGGAGCTCGTCAGCGAGATGACGTTGACCGTCTTGCCCTCGAGGTCGGCGAGCGTCTCGATGTCGCTGCCGGCGCGCGCCATGAGGTAGCCGGTTTCCGGGGTGGAGGCCCAGCCCTCGGCGATGACGACGAGCGGCAGGCCCTGCGCGATCGCGTCGATGACGCCGAAGTAGGAGGAGTTGGCGGCGGCGACGTCGCCGGCGATGACCTGGGTGGTCGCGACGCCGGAGTTGTCGGCGGGGACGAACTCGATCTCGAGGCCGTACTCCGGGCCGAACTTGTCGGCGGCGAGGATGAGCGGGATCGTGCCGCCGGGGCCCACGATGCCGGTGACCTTGATGCTGGTCAGCTCGGGAGCGTGCGGGTCGACCGCGGCGGAGCCGTCGGTGGTGGGCTCGGTCGTCGCGGCGGGAGCGGTGCCGCCGGCGCAGGCGGTGAGCAGGGCGGCGACGCCGATGGCGGCGGTCGCGGCAAGGATGCCCCGGGTCCGGCCGCGGCGCAGTGCGGATGTGATCATGCGTTCTTCTCTCTTCGCTGAGCGGTGGCAGGCATCGGTGTCAGCCACGGCATTGTCGGACGATATTACGCAACGCGACAGATCGTTGCAACTCCTATAACCATAAGGTACCCACGACGAATCACCCGGGCCGATGCCCCGAGAGGAGCATCGGCCCGGGATCGATACGGTCGGATCAGCAGTTGTCCGGGGCGGGAACGGTGTGCTCGGCGAAGTCGATCGCCTGCGTGAGCAGCCCGCTCGCCGCGTACACCTCGACGTTGCGGTTCAGTGCGTCGATGCGGTTCGTCGTCTGAAAGTCGACCATGATGTCCGCCTTCGCGGCCACCTCCGGCGCCTGGAGGAACGACTGGAAGTATTCCTCGTAGAGTGCGCGGTCCTCGTGGAGCGCCCCCTGCGCGGCGAAGATCGCGCACTGGAAGGCCGCGACCGTGTTCGGGTGGCGCGCCGCGAAATCGGTCGAGGTGATCCAGCCCGACTCGGCCATCCCCTCGTACGCGTCCGCGCCGTAGTCGAAGACGGCCGTCGCTCCGGCACCGCGCACCGCGGCGAGCGTCGGGCCGACCGCGCTCGAGGCGTCGATCGTGCCCTGGTCGAATGCGGCGGCGACCTCGGAGTACGGCAGCTCGACCCAGTTGACGCTCGCGGGGTCGAGCCCCTCGGCGAGCATCGCGTCGTGCAGCTTGATCGAGTGCGAGCTCGTCAGCGAGATCGCGTTGACCGTCCTGCCGGGCAGGTCCGCGAGCGACTCGATGCCGCTGCCCGCGCGCGCCATGAGGAAGCCCGTCTCCGGCGTCGACGCCCAGCCCTCCGCGGCGACGACGAGCGGCAGGCCCTGCGCGATCGCGTCGATGACGCCGAAGTACGAAGCGTTGGCCGAGGCGACGTCGCCCGCGACGACCTGCGTGATCGCGACACCGGAGTTGTCGGCCGGCACGAACTCGAGGGCGAGGCCGTACTGCGCACTGAAGCGATCGGCAGCGACGATGAGCGGGATGAGCCCGGGCCCGGTGATACCCGTGACGCTGATGCTCGTGAGCTCGGGTGCGTGGGGATCGGCCGCCGCGGCGGCGCCCGGATCGGGCGCGGTCGTCGGCGCGGGAGCACCGCCGGCGCAGGCGGACAGGAGGGCGGCGAGGCCGAGGGCGGCAGTGCCCCCGAGGACGCCGCGGAGGCCGTGACGGCGTGCGGATGCGTTCATGTCGAGTTGCTCTCTTTCAGTTCTGTCGGTAGTCCGTGCGAGCGATCGTGTTGTACGGGGCCGGCAGCACGGTCGCGCGGACGTCGACCTGGCTGTGCGCCGGCAGGTGCGGCCGGGTGCTGCCCTCCGGCTCGCCCCAGCGCACGGTGACCTCGGTGCCGGGCTCGGCGTGCTCCGCGTCGACCATCGCGAGCGACAGCACCGCCCGGTCCGGCTCGATGAAGCCCGTGTCGACCGAGACGCCGACCGGGCGTCCGCCCACGAGCACCGAGTCGTAGTGGAAGCGGGCGCCGCGCGACTTGGGCACGTCGACGAGCCGCGGCGGCAGCGTGCCGTCCTCGACGAACTGTGCGCGGTAGATGTCCGCGACGTCGTTGCCGTTCCAGTGCAGCGTGACCTTCTTGCGGGCCGGGGCCGACGCGAGCTCGCGCAGCGCCTCGCGCCCCACGAAGTCGTGCTCGAAGGACACGAGCTTGCCGTAGCCGATGTCGTACGGGGTCACGTAGTAGTCGCGGATGTCGGGGCGCGCAAAGCTCCCCGCGAGCGATCCGAGGTGGCCGGCCGGGAGCCACTGACGGTACGCCTTCGTCTCGGGGGAGTCGTAGATCGCGGGCACGGGCAGCGAGATCCATGCCGACTCGAGCGTGTTCGTGATGTAGGCGCGGTAGCCGACCCGGTCGAGTCCGAGCGGCGTGCCGACCTCGAAGATGACGTCGCGCACGGCCTCGCCGTCGACCCAGCGCCCGAAGATCTCGAAGCCCGGCTGGCCGGCCATCCCGTGGCGCAGCAGCCAGACCTGCCGGCCCGCGATCGTCGCGGTCGCCATGCCGAAGAAGCGCGTCTGCGGGAGCGGCCCGTCGAGCGCTGCCGAGAGGATCTCGAGCGCCGCGGGGCCCTGCACCTCGTAGCGGAAGTACTGCGGGGGACCCTGGCGCAGCCAGGAGTTGTCATCCCAGAGGTGCTCGACGTCGTAGTCGCCGGTCTCGATCTGGAACTCGATCCACTTGAGCGCGGTCGGCAGGCCCACGAGGTCGTAGACGCCGGGCTCGAGGTGGAAGAGGATGCCGTCGGCGATGAGGTGGCCGTCGGGCGCGGTGACGACGTACTGCTTCGCGCTGCCGGGCACGAGGGTCGAGAGGTCGTTGACGCCGAGCTCGGAGAAGAGGCGCAGCGCGTCGGGCCCGCGGACGATGAGGTCGACCATGTGATGCGACTGGTCGAGGAACGCGGCGGCCTCGCGCCACAGCGTCACCTCGTGATGCCAGTTGGTGAACTCCCACGGCAGGAACGTCATCTGTGGTGCGGCCTCGCGGCGCAGTGCCGCGACGGCACCCCCGGCTGCCTGGATCGCGTCCTCGACGCTGCGTGCTTCGCTCATCTGGCTGTACTCCCTCGGACCGCCGCGTTCGGGCGTTTTGGGGGAGGCTAGGCCGACCCGCGCGAGCTGTTGCGGGAACCGCGCGGATTGTCATACAGCGGGGCGCGGCCCGCTCAGGCGCCTCGCGCTCGGGCGAGCAGGCGCAGCGTCGCGGCGTGATCCTCGCTGAGCATCCGGTGCGAGAAGGTGCCCGCGGCCGAGCACTCGCGTTGCGCGATGCGCGGGATGACCCGGCGGATCGAGGCGGCGTTGATCCGGATGCGCCGCAGCTCCTGGGCGGGAGTGAGTCGCTGGCGCCGGTAGATGCGCAGCGCCGCGTACTCCTGGCGCACGACCTGCTCGAGCGGCTGGCTGTCGGCGCCGTCGAAGAGCACCTCGTAGAACCCGTCGCGCGCCCGGTGGATCCGGCGCACGTCGTCGGAGCCGCGCGCGGTGTCCTCGAAGCGCTCGAGGGCGCGGTCGAGCGCGTCGACCTGTCCCGGGTTCGCGCGCTGCGCGAACCGGTGGATGAGCATGGGCTCGAACGCGGTGCGCATCCGGTAGAACGCCATGGCGTCGTCATCGTCGAACTCGGCGACGCGCGCGGGCTGGCCTGCGACGGCGTGCACGAGCCCTTGGCCGGCGAGCACGAGGAGGGCCGCTCGCGCGGTGGAGCGCGAGACGCCGTAGCGTTCGACGATGAAGGATTCGGGCAGCCGGTCGCCGGACCGGTGGCGGCCTTCTACGATCGCCTCGCTCACGAACGAGACGGTCGTGTCGACCGCCGTGGGTCGTGGGCGGCGGGCGATGGCGTCGCTGGTCAGAGCGCGCCCTTGGCACCGCCCGCCGGGGCGGGGGTGAGGACCGTGATCTCGGGGGGTCCCTGGAGCAGCGGCGACGCGCGCTCGGCGAGCGCGGGCAGGATCGGGCTGGACTGCCCGTGCTGCTGCGCGAGCTCCGCGCTCGCCCACTTCTCGATGAAGTAGATGTCGCCGTCGTCGTGCACGTGCAGTGAGTAGAGCTCGCAGCCCGGCTCATCGTGGACGATCGGCACGAGTTCCTGCAGCACTTCGAGCACGGCTTGCGTCTGCCCCGGCTGGGGCACGGCGCGCACGATCATGACGACGACTTCGGACATCCTGGTCGCTCGCTTTCAGTCGGTCTGCGCTTCGACGGCGCGCAGTTGCTTGAGCGCCGTCTTGGCGGCGTTGCGGACGTGGGCGGCGCAGGCTCGTGCGGCCTCGGCCGGCTTGCGGGCCTGCGCCGCGTCGGCGATGCGCCGCAGCTCCCCGACGATCTCGTCGGTGCGCCCGGGCTCGCCCATGGAGGTCGCGCGCAGCAGCCGGACGCGCGCCTGCAGGCTCTCGACGATGCTCTGCAGTGCGGGGCTCGCGGCGCCGTCCACGATCGCCTCGTAGAACCCGTCCTTGGAGTCGAGGATGACGCGGATGTCGTTGGACCCGGCGGTGAGCCGGGCGAAGTCATCGACGGCATCGACCATGCGCTGGATCTGCTCGTCGGTCGCGCGCTCGACGAAGCGCTCGACGAGGAGCGATTCGAGCACGGCGCGGATCTCGTAGAGATCCTCGGCCTCGTCGAGGGAGGGTGCCGCGACGACGGCGCCGCGCTGCGGGACGACGGTGACGAGTCCTTCGGACGTGAGCTCCCGGAGTGCTTCGCGCACGGTGGTGCGGGAGACGCCGAGCTGCTCGATGAGCTCACGCTCGACGAGGCGCTGGCCGGGGGAGAGGCGGAAGTCGAGGATCGCGGCGCGCAATGCACCGATGACCTGCTCGCGCAGGGGTGCGGCGACCCGATCCACCGGGTTGCCGGCCCATGCGTCGGAGAGCGCGTTCGCCGTATTGACCATCTCGCCTCCTGTCAAAGCCTGGGATGGGCAGATCATATAGTCGCGCGGGGGAGCAAGCGGTCACGCCTCACTGCGTTGAGCCGGCCCCGCCGGGCCGATGTCTGTATCCGTATACTATCGTCAGACAATCCCGGTTGATAGCTGCGCGGACGAAGCGGCCCCCGGGAGGGCGATCGGAGACGTAATAGATGACGTACGCGGGTCTGACGGACAAGGTGGCGATCGTCACGGGCGCGGTCGGCGGGATCGGGACGGCGGTCATCGAGCGACTGTCGCGCGCGGGCGCGAAGCTCGTCGTCGTCGACCTCGACGCTGACCGCGCGAAGGCGGCGGCGGACGCCCTGCCGGGCGAGGCGATCGGCGTCGGCGCGGACGTCTCGACCGAGGCCGGCGTCGACGCCTATATGACGGCGGCGATCGAGACCTACGGCTCGGCCGACCTCCACCACCTCAACGCGGGCATCGCCGGTACGCCGAACATCCAGTTGACGGATGCGAGCGTCTCGGAGTGGGACGCGGTCATGGGCGTCAACCTCCGCGGACCGTTCCTCGGCACCCGAGCGGCGCTCCGCCACTTCATCGAGACCGGCAAGACCGGCTCGATCGTCGTGACCGCGTCGATCGCGTCGCTGCGCGGCGCGCACGACCTGCTCGCCTACACGACGTCGAAGCACGGCGTCACGGGCCTCATCCACGGCGCCGCGGTCTACGGCGGACCGATCGGGGTTCGCGTCAACGGCGTCGCCCCCGGAATCGTCCCGACGCCGATCTTCGGCGAGGCGGGGATCGCCGACATGCGCAAGCGCGCGAGCACGTCGCCGCTGCGCCGCGCGGGCGAGCCGGACGAGGTCGCCGCGGCGGTCGCGTTCCTCCTCTCGGACGACGCCTCGTACATCACGGGCGCGGTGCTCTCGATCGACGGCGGCGCGAGCGTGCAGAACACGAACCGGTACGGTGGCGGCGCGGGCCTTTGGGACCCCGCGGACCTCGACCGCGAGATCCTCAGCGCGTTCGGGAACGCGTAATCCTGCGCGATCCCTGAACGTCAGATCGTCATACAATGTAGATCGTTTCAAGGGAGAAACCTCGTCATGACCCAGTACGTCGTCACCGGAGTCGGTGGCTACATCGGCAACGCCGTCGCGGAGAACCTCCTCGCCGACGGCATCCCCGCGTCCGACATCCGCGTCACGAGCCGCAGCCCCGAAGCGCTCGCCGTCTGGCGTGCCAAGGGCGCCGACGCGCGCGAGGCCGACTACAACGACAAGGCGTCGCTCGTCGCGGCGTTCGAAGGCGCCGACCATCTCTTCCTCGTCTCCGGCATGGACGCCGGGCCCACCCGCCAGGTGCAGCACACGAACGCCGTCGAAGCGGCGATCGAGGCCGGCGTCGGACACATCGTCTACACGTCGTTCAACGGCGCCGACCGCCCCGAGGTGAACTCGGTCGAGGTCGCCGACCACAAGCTCACTGAGCGACTCATCATCGAATCCGGGATCCCCTACAACTTCCTGCGCAACAACCAGTACGCCGACGCGATGGCCGAGAACCAGGCCGCAATCGCGATCACGACCGGTCAGAGCATCGGCAACAGCGCCGACGGCAAGGTCGGCTTCGTCGCCCGCGAGGACGTCGCCGAGGTTGGCGCCAAGGTCCTGCAAGGGCTCGGCGAGCCCAACACCGGCTATGCCGTGACCGGCCCCGAACTCATCACCTACCTCGAGGTCACCGACCTCATCATCGAGCTCTCAGGCGCCGAGATCACCCACGTCGACCTCGACGACGACGCGATGTACGCCATGTGGGACTCGCTTGGCGTGCCGCGCGACTCCGCGACCGGCGACTTCAGCAACTCGCCCGTGCCGTGGTCGAGCGACGGCATGGTCAGCTTCGGCCGCATGATCCGAGACGGCCACCTCGCCGTCACGACCGACGTCGTCGAGCGCTTCACCGGCCACGCGCCCAAGTCGCTGCGCACCCTCATGGAGGAGCGCCGGCACACCTGGCCGACCGCGCCCGCAGCCGGGGCCGAGGAGGTCTGAGGCGTGGCGAACGACGAGTACGAGGTCATCATCGCGCAGTACGGGACCCGCCAGGGCCACCGTGCGGAGGTATATCTCAACTACGGCATCTACGGCCAGCCCGACGGTCCCATCGGGATGGACTACTTCGTCTGGGTCATCCGCAACGCGGAGCGGACAATCCTCGTCGATGTCGGGTTCTCCGTCGCCGGCGGCGAGAACCGCAAGCGGACCTTCCTCAAGGCCCCCGAGGACATCTATGCCGCCCTCGGCATCGACATCGAGGCCGAGCAGACGATCATCGTCACGCACGCCCACTACGACCACATCGGCAACCTCGACAAGTTCCCGAACTCGCGGATCCTCATCGCGCAGGCCGAGTACGACTTCTGGGACAGCGAGATGGGGCGCCGCGCGCAGTTCGCGTGGTCGACCGAGGACGAGGAGATCGACGCACTGCGCGCCGCCCACCGCGCGGGCCGAGTGACGACGTTCTCCGGTTCGATGCAGGTCGCGCCGGGGATCGAGCTCATCGAGTTCGGCGGCCACACCCCCGGCATCAGCGTCGTCAAGGTCGCGACCCCGGACGGCACCGTCCTCCTCGCCTCCGACACGATCCACTACTACGAGGAGTACGACGCGGACCTGCCGTTCGCGTTCGTCGCGGACCTCCCGCAGATGTATGCGGGCTTCGACCGGATCCGCGCCCTCGTCGACGCCGGCGAGATCCAGCACCTCGTCCCCGGGCATGACCCGGACACGCTCAACCGCTTCGACCGGATTCAGGACGGTCCACTCGCGGGCATCGCATCGACCATCGGGAGCAGAACGTCATGAGCAAGCGCATCGGATTCATCGGCCTGGGCAACATGGGCGGCCGGATGACGCGGCGCATCGTCGACGGCGGCGTCCCCGTCCTCGGCTTCGACATGAGCCGTGACGCCGTCACGGCCGCGGGCGCGACGCCCGCCGAGTCGGCCGCGCAGGTCGTGGCCGAATCGGACTACGTGCTGCTCTCGCTGCCCGACAGCAAGGTGGTCGAGCGCGTCGTGCTCGCCGACGACTTCATCGCAGCGCTGCGCCCCGGCCAGATCGTCGTCGACCTCTCTACCGCCGCGCCGAGCTCCACCCAGGCGATCCACGCGCGCTTCCAGGACCTCGGCGTCGCCTACCTCGATGCCGGCATCTCCGGCGGCGCGGCTGCCGCCGAGAAGGGCACGCTGACGCTCATGGTCGGCGGCGCCGCCGAGGCGCTCGACGAGGTCCGCGACACCTTCGCGCACTTCGCCACCAACGTCTTCCTCCTCGGCGGACCGGGCGCCGGCCACTCGACGAAGCTGCTCAACAACTTCCTCAACGCGATCGCGCTCTCCGCGACCGCCGAGGTCATGGTCGCCGCCAAGAAGGCGGGCCTGGACCTGCAGACCGTCCTCGACGTGCTCAACAGCTCCTCCGGCGTCAACTTCGCGACCCAGAACCGCTTCCCCAAGATCATCCACGGCGACTACCTCAAGGGCGGCCTGACCAACGCGCTCATGACGAAGGACGTCGTCCTCTACGTCGACCACCTCCACGAGCTCGGCGTCACCTCGCTCAACGCGTCCGGACCGCTCGCGAGCTTCGGCCTCGCCAACGCGCTCGGCTACGCGGACGAGATCAGCAATACCGTCGTCGACGCGATCGGCGACGTCTCGGGCCACGTCCGACTCCACGACGCATAAGCCGACAAGAACCGAACACAAGAGACAGGCACACCCACATGGTTGACGACACGAGCACGCACAAGGCCACCTTCGAGGCGGGCCTTGCCAAGCGGAAGCAGGTGCTTGGAGCCGCGCACGTCGAGCGCTCGCTCGAGAACACCTCCGACTTCGCCCGACCCATCCAGGAACTCGTGACCGAGTACTGCTGGGGCGAGATCTGGACGCGCGACGGGCTCGAGGACAAGACTCGCAGCCTCATCAACCTCGCGATGCTGTCCGCGCTCAATCGCGGCCACGAGCTCGGTGTGCACGTGCGCGGCGCGATCCGCAACGGCGTCACGGTCGAGGAGATCCAGGAAGTGCTGCTCCAGGTCGCCATCTACGTCGGCGTGCCGGCGTCGCTCGAGGCGTTCCGCATCGCGGAGGCGAAGCTCGAGGAGATGAAGGCGGCGGGAGAGCTCTGATGGCGACCCGCATCGCGTTCATCGGCCTGGGGAACATGGGCTCCCCGATGACCACCCGGCTCGTCGCGGCGGGCTACGAGGTGCACGGCTTCGACGTCGCCGAGGCAGCGCGGGCGCGCTTCGCCGAGGTCGGCGGCACCCCCGCCGAGACCGCCGCGCTCGCGGTCGACGGCGCCGACGTCATCATCACGATGCTGCCGAACTCCGACATCGTCGAGTCCGTCGTCGCTGACGTGCTCCCGGGCGTCAAGCCGGGTGCGCTCTTCGTCGACATGAGCTCGTCCGAGCCGCTGCGCACCCGCGAGCTCGCGGCGAGCGTCGAGGCGTCCGGCGCGCGGCTCATCGACGCGCCGGTCTCCGGCGGCGTCAAGGGCGCAGAGGCGGGCACGCTCGCGATCATGGTCGGCGGCACGGCGGAGACCTTCGCCGAGGTCGAGCCCGTGCTCGCGGCGCTCGGCAAGCCGACCCACGTCGGCGCGATCGGCGCCGGCCACGCGCTCAAGGCGATCAACAACCTCATGTCGGCCATCCACCTGTGGGGCTCCAGCGAGGCGATGCTGACCGGCATTGAGTTCGGCCTCGACCCGAACGTCATGCTCGAAGTCATCAACACGTCGAGCGGCCGGTCCGGTTCGACGCAGTACAAGTGGCCGACCTTCATCGTCCCCGAGACGTACGACGCCGGCTTCGGCATCTCGCTCATGCTCAAGGACATGAAGATCGCGACGGGTCTCGCGCACTCGCTCGGCACCCCGTCGACGCTGAGCGACGTCGCCGTCGCGCACTGGACCAAGGCGGTCGAGGACCTCGGCGCGGGCGCCGACCACACCGCCGTCGCGAAGTGGCTGCGGGAGCACCCCGCGGGTCTGACCGAGGAGGCCTGAATGGCCCGCGACCAGGCCGCGTTCGACGCGATCGGCGAGCTCGACCCGGCGTTCCTCGCCGCGTATCGCAAGCTCGAGGAGGCGCCGCGCACGACGCGCGCGCTCGACGAGAAGACCCAGGCGTTCATCCGGCTCGCGGTCGACGCCAACGCGACCCACCTCTACGTCCCCGCCATCCAGCAGGACATCGCCGCCTGCTTCGATGCGGGCGCGAGCGTCGAGGAGATCATGGAGGTGCTCGAGTGCGCCGCCACCCTCGGCATCCACGCGCTCAACATCGGCGTGCCGATCCTCGTCGACGTGCTTCAGCAGGAGGGCAAGCGGACCGGCCCCGCGCCGCTCACCGAGTACCAGGAGCGGCTCAAGGCCGAGTTCACGCAGAAGCGGGGCTACTGGCACCCCTTCTGGGACGAGATCCTCGAGCTCGCCCCCGAGTTCTTCGACGCCTACACCGAGTTCTCCTCGGTGCCGTGGGTCTCGGGCCCGCTGTCGCCGAAGCAGAAGGAATTCATCTACATCGCGTTCGACTTCGCCGCGACGCACCTGTACACGTCGGGCGGCCGTCTTCACATCGAGAACGCCATCCGCTACGGCGCGACGGCGCAGGAGATCATGGAGGTGTTCGAGATCGCGATGACGCTCTCGATCCACGCCGTCACCGAGGCGGCGCCGATCCTGCTCGAAGAGGCGCGGAAGCGCGGGCTCGCATGAGCACGAGGGTCGAGGCGGAGCCGTATGAGCTGAGCGACGCGGTCGCGCAGCGATTCCGCGACCTCCTCGGCGCCGACGCCGTCGTCACGAGCCGCGAGGGCCGCGACGAGTACCGCGATCCGTACTGGGACCCGCAGGACCGCACCTACGACTCATCCGCGGTGCTCTACCCCGCATCCACCGAAGAGGTGCAGGCGGTCGTGCGGATCGCGAACGAGGAGCGGGTGCCGATCTGGACCTCGTCGCAGGGACGCAACAACGGCTACGGCGGGCCGAGCCCGCGCGTCAAGGGCTCGGTGCTCGTGTCGCTGCGCCGGATGAACCGGGTGCTCGAGATCAACTCGACGCTCGCGTACGCGGTCGTCGAGCCGGGCGTGACCTGGATGGACCTGCACGCCGCGATCGCCGAGGCGGGGCACGACGATCTGCTCGTCTCCGTCGCGGACCTCGGCTGGGGCTCCGTCATCGGCAACTCGATGGACTCGGGGATGACCTACCTGCCGTACGGGATGGACTTCCAGGCGCCGACCGGCATGGAGGTCGTCCTCGCCGACGGGTCGCTGCTGCGCACCGGGATGGGCGCCATCCCGAACTCGAAGGCCTGGCACACGTACAAGCGCGGGCTCGGCCCGACGCTCGAGCCGCTGTTCATCCAGTCCAACTTCGGCATCGTCACGAAGATGGGCTACTGGCTCATGCGCAAGCCCGAGGCGTACGCGCCGCTGTTCCTCACGGTGCCGCGCGACCACCAGCTCGAACAGGCGATCGACATCCTGCGCGAGCTGCGCCTCGACGGCGTCCTGCGCGGCGTGCCCGTGATCCAGAACACGCTCACCCTTGCGACGCACTTCCCCGACGTGCTCGGGCAGATGCAGTCGAAGGGGACGCTCGGCGAGGCCGAGCTCGACGAGCTCGCCGACCGCACCGGGGTCGGCCGATGGGGGATGCGCGCCGCGGTGTGGGGCGACGAGGTCGTCGTCGCGCGCCACGTCGAGCGCATCAAGGAGGCGTGGTCGGCGATCGAGGGCAGCCGCGTCGACCACGAGCGCACGTTCCGGCGCGACGAATGGGCCGAGCTGCACCACTTCGTCGACAAGGTGCAGGGCGGCGTCCCGAACCTCGACATGCTCGACGCGATGCCGGAGGGCTTCGGACACGTCGGCTTCTCGCCCGTCGTCCCGCTCGAGGGCGCGCAGATCCGCGCGGCACTCGACACCATGAGCGGGATCGTCCAGCGCGACACCGACGCGAGCTTTCTCATGGGCATGTGCATCTCGAGCGAGCGCGCCGCGATCCTCGTCGGCGGCTTCGGCTTCGACACGCGCGACGAGGAGGCGACCCGCCTCGCCTACCGGACGGTCAAGACGATGATCCGCGAGGTCGGCGAGCTCGGTTACGGCGAGTACCGCGCGCACCTCGACTTCATGGACGAGGCGTCCGCCGAGTACTCGTTCGGCGACCACGCCTACCGGCGCTTCGTCGAGACGATCAAGGATGCGGTCGACCCGAATGGCATCCTCGCGCCCGGCAGGCACGGCATCTGGCCCGCCGGCCGACGCAACCGATAGGGATACCCGGTAGAAATAGATCAAGCATCCAACGAAGGAGCAGGGAGCAATGGGAGCAGTATCTGACAGCGCCGTGGCGGAGCTCCGCGCGGCACTCAGCCCCGAGGCGGTCGTCTTCGCACGCGGCGAGGCGGGCTTCGCGGAGGAGGCCGCGGGCTACAACGCGGCGTCCAAGATCGACACCGACTTCGTCATCGGCATCGTGACCGAGGACGACGCCGTGGCGGTCGTCAAGTTCGCGGCGGAGCACCAGCTGCCGATCACGATCGGTGCGACCGGTCACGGCCAGTACCGTCCCCTCACCGAGGGCATCTACGTGCGTACGCACCGGATGAACGAGCTCACGATCGACAAGGACGCGAAGACGTTCACGGTCGGCGCGGGCCTGCGCTGGTTCCAGATCCTCCCGCAGGTGCGCGAGGCGGGTCTCCTCGCCCTCACCGGCTCGAGCCCGAGCGTCGGCATCGTCGGCCTGTCGATGGGCGGCGGCGTCGGACCGCTCAGCCGCACCCTCGGCATCGTCGCCGACACGATCCTCGAGTACCACGTCGTCACGGCCGACGGCGAGCTCAAGGTCGTCACGAAGGACTCGTACCCCGACCTGTTCCGCGCACTCAAGGGCGGCAAGCTCGGCCTCGGCCTCGTCACCCAGGTGACGATCCAGGCGCGGGAGCACCAGCACGTCTACGGGGGTGGCCTGTTCTTCGTCGGCGACGCGATCGAGCCCGTCTACCGGGCCTGGATCGACTGGACGAAGACGCTGCCGAGCGAGGCGAACACCTCGGCGAACATCGTGCGCTTCCCCCCGGTCGGCGTCCCCGAGATCTTCGCGGGCAAGACTGTGCTGCACGTGCGTTACGCGTACCTCGATGTCAACGCGACCGATGAGGAGAACGCGGCGAAGGGCGAGGAGATCATCGCGCCGATCCGCGCGGCCGGCGAGGTCTACCACGACACGCTCACGCTGCTCGCGGCCGACCAGCACGGCCTCATCCACCTCGACCCCGACGGCCCCCTGCCGATGGCGGTCCACGGTGCGGGGCTCAACGACATCGACCAGGACTTCGCGACGGCGCTGCTCGCGCAGGCCGGCGACGGCAAGGACGTGCCGTTCGTCGCGACGGAGGTCCGCTTCTGGGGCGACTCGGGCGCGATCTATGAGGCCGGGGCCAACACGGAGAACTCGATCGGCGGTGCGCGTCAGCCGTACCACCTGCTCACGATCGCGACGCCGGTCGAGGAGCTGTTCGCCGAGGCGTTCCCCGCGGCACGCGACACGCTGTACCCCGCGCTCGAGCGGTGGATCGGTCCGGAGACCAACTACAACTGGGCCGGCTCGCCCGACGACGAGCTCTGGAAGAAGCTGTGGTCGCCCGAGGTCGCGAAGCGCCTCGCGGCGGTGCGGGAGAAGTACGACCCGAACCACGTCTTCGCCACCGGGCACTGATGACCTCGATCGGAGGGAAGGTCGCCGTCGTCACCGGCGGCGCATCCGGCATCGGCCGCGGCATCGCCGAGGCGCTCCTCGAGCGCGGCGCGAGCGTCGTCATCGCCGACATCGAGCAGACGGCACTCGACGCGACGGTGGAGCAGCTGCGCGCCGGCAGCGGGGGCGGCTCCCGGAGCGAGGGCGCCGCCCGAGTCGAAGGGTGCCTCGTCGACGTCTCGAAGTCCGATTCGGTCCAGGCGCTCGGGGACTTCGTCCTCGAGCGCTTCGGCCGTGTCGACATCGTCTGCCTCAACGCGGGCGTCGGTCCCTCTGGCCTCATCAAGGATCTGACGCTCGCCGACTGGGAGTGGATCCTCGGCGTCAACCTCTGGGGTGTCATCCACGGGGTCACGACGTTCCTGCCCCTGCTGGAGGCGAACCCCGACGGCGGCCACATCGAGATCACCGGATCGAACGCGGGGTTCATCGCCCAGCCGACGATCGGCTCCTACTCGGTGACGAAGTTCGGCGTCCTCGGTCTCGCCGAGGTGCTCGCCGACGAGCTCGCCGCGTCGGGCTCGAAGGTGCGGGTCACCTACCTCGCTCCCGGAATGGTCCGCACCAACATCGGCACGTCGGCGCGCAACCGCCCCGCAGGGCTGGAAGGTGCGCTGCACGACGCCGACATCTCGAAGGTGATCAACCAGGACGTCCGCTGGATCAACCCGATCACGGTCGGCCGGATCGTGGCGCGCGCGATCGAGCACGACGATCTGTATGCGCCGACGCATCCCGACATCGTCGGGCCCATCCGAGAACGGCATGCCCGCATCATCGCGGCGCACGAGAAGTACCCGATCATGGAGGACGAATGACCGAGGTCGCCGGCAAGGTCGCGGTCGTCACCGGCGGTGCCTCGGGCATCGGCCGCGGCATCGCGGAGGCGCTCATCGAGGAGGGTGCGAGCGTCGTCATCGCCGACATCGAGCAGGCCGCGCTCGACGCGACGGCCGCGGAGATCGGCGCGACCGGTGTTCTCGTCGACGTGACGAAGATGGAGTCGGTCGAGGCGCTGCGCGACGCGGTGCTCGCGCAGTTCGGTCGGGTCGACATCGTCTGCCTCAACGCGGGCGTCGGCCCCCTCGCCCGGATCGCCGACCTCACGCTCAAGGACTGGGAGTGGATGCTCGGCGTCAACCTGTGGGGCGTCATTCATGGCATCACCGCGTTCCTGCCCGTCCTCAAGTCCAATGAGACGGGTGGTCACATCGAGGTGACGGGATCGATCGCCTCCTTCTCGTCGAACTCGGGTCTCGGCTCGTACGCGGCGACGAAGATGGCGGTCCGCGGGATCGTCGATGCGCTGGCGATCGAGCTCGCAGAGGAGGAGTCGAACGTCCACGTGACGCTGCTCGCCCCTGGCACCGTGTCGACCAACATCGGCACGTCGTCACGCAACCGGCCCGACGTGCTCAAGGGCGCGCTCGCCGATGTGGACATCTCGGAGGGCGTCGCGAAGGAGATGCGCTTCATCCGGCCGATCACCGCCGGTCGGATCGCCGTGCGCTCGATCAAGCACAACGATCTCTACAGCCAGACGCACCCCGACTGGTGGCCCATCGTCGAAGCGTCGGCGAAGCGCGTCGAGGAGTCCTTCCACCAGTACCCGATCATGGAAGACGAGGGTCCTCGACCCGGAGAGCAGGGGGCGAACTGATGACGTTCCGAGGCACGGCAGCGGTGCTGCGCACGATCAACGAGCCGTTCTCGATCGAAGAGGTCGAGTTCAAGACCGATGACCCCAAGCGGGTCATCGTCAAGACCCACGCGTCGCCGTTCTGCTCGACCGACGTGAAGAACTGGAAGGGTCAGCTCTACAAGATCCCGCCGACGATCCTCGGCCACGCCTCGATCGGCGAGATCGTCTGGATGGGCGCCGACGTCGAGGGCTTCAAGATCGGTCAGCGAGTCTCGGTGCCGGGTACCCCCGAGTGCGGCAAGTGCTACTACTGCTCGATCGGCGAGGTCTGGCAGTGCGGTGAGCTCTTCGACCTCGGCGGCATCTACCCGGACATCGCGGTCGGCGACGACGGTGCCGAGATCTCGTGCGCGGGCTGCGTCGGCGGCTACGCCGAGTACATGTCGATCTCGATGAACCAGATCTTCCCCATCGAGTCCGACCTCGACTCGGTGACGCTCTCGATGCTCGGCTGCGGCATCACCGCGGGTGTCGGCTCCATCTTCAACGTCGCGCAGGTCAAGCCCGGCGAGTCGGTCGCGATCGTCGGCGCCGGCCACCTCGGCCTCTGGGCCGTGCAGGCCGCCCGCCTCGCGGGCGCATCGCAGGTCATCGTCGTCGAGTGGCACGAGGGGCGGGCGAAGCTCGCCGAGGGCTTCGGTGCCGACGCGATCATCACGCCCGGCCGCGACTACGAGCTCGCCGACGAGGCGATCGCCGAGGTCAAGCGGCTCACCGGTGGCCGCGGCGTCGACGTCTCGCTCGAAGCGGCCGGCCCCACCGCCGCCCAGCGGCTCGCGCTCCTCGCCTCGCGCCGCGCCGCGCGCGTCGTCTACACGGGCTTCGAGATCGGCGGCGCGCAGCTGACGATCCCGCAGGTCGAGACGGCGCTGCAGTCGCGCCAGATCCGCTCCTCGCAGAACGGTCAGGTGCACATGCGCTCCGACCTGCAGCGCTACACCGAGATGATCGAGCGCGGCCTGCTCTCGGCGGACGGCTTCGTCACCCGCACCTACGACGTCGCCGAGCTCGACCTCGCCCGCGACCGCTCGGGCTCGTTCGACGACGTGTGCGGCATCATCGCCTTCGATCACTGACCTCGCGGCACCGCGGGTGGCCCCGCGGGGCCACCGAATCGCGTTCTGACACCCTGTTTGCTCTCACGCACCCTGTTCAAACAGCGTGTCTGGGCGCAAACACGGTGGAATAACGCCCGGGGCTAAGGGTCGGGCGTGGGGGTCGGGACGACGCCCTCGCGGATCGCGCGGCGACCGCTCGGCAGCAGGATTGCAACCGCCATCACGAGGAACGTCGCGACGCCGGCGATCACGAGCAGCGCCTCGATCGACAGCAGGTCCGCAAACGGCCCGAAGAGCACCATCCCGAGCGGCATGGCGAGCGACATGACGACGCCGACGAGCCCGAACACCCGCCCGAGGTACTCGGGGTCAGCCTTGATCTGGAAGAGCGTCGTGAGCGGCGTCTGCATGATCGGGATCGCGAGGCCGCACAGCAGCATGAACCCGATGAAGACCCAGATGTTCGGGCTGAGCCCGAGCCCGATGTTGATGAGCCCGAACACGATCGCCATCGCGACGACGACCACGACGAGGCGGCGCAGCTTCGGCGCGATGACGGCGATGAGCCCGCTGCCGGCGAGCATCCCGACCGAGAACGCGATCTCGTTCGCGGTCAGCATCCACACCTCCTCGCCGAAGCTCCGCGCGATCATGAGCGGCGTGAGGAACGACGGCGCCGCGCCGAGCAGCATGACGATGGCGAGCACCCCGAGCGCCCACCGGATGAGCGGGTGCGTGAAGGTGTAGCGCAGACCATCCCGCAGGTCGCCGAGGTAGCTGCGGCCCTCGCCCGTGCGCACCGTCGCGACGGGGATGAGCAGCAGGAACCCGATGCCGATCGCCGCGGTGATCGCGTCGATGAAGAACGCCGGCACGATGCCCCACGTCGCGTAGATCGCGGCGGCCACGGCCGGCGCGAGGATCATCATGCCGGCCATGAGCCCCTGGAAGATCCCGTTGATCCGCAGCAGCTGGTCGGCCGGGACGAGCTGCGGCAGCAGCGCGGCGGCGGCCGGGCGCTGGATGCCGCCGAAGAACGACCGGATGCCCGAGATGAGCAGGATGATCCAGAGCTCCTGGTAGCCGCCGAGCATGACGAACGCGAGCACCAGGGTCGCGATCGCGATCGTCCCGTCGGCGAGGATGATGAGCCGCTTGCGGTTGAGGCGATCCGCCCACACCCCGCCGAAGATCGACACGATCGCCTCGGGCAGCATCCCGATGAGGACGACGAGGGTCATGACGAACCCGGACTTCGTCTCGAGCGTCAGGTGCCACATGATGACGTAGAGCACGAGCATCGAGCCGAACATCGAGAAGATCTGCCCGGTCAGGAACAGCGCGATGTTCCGCTTCCAGTGCGTCGGCAGCGGCGGCGCGGTGATGTCGGCGTCGGTCATCTCGCTCCAGGGTCCGTGGGCAGGCAGCCGACCAGCCTACGCGCCCGCGAGCGATTCAGTCGCGGTACCGGGCCGGCCACACTCCGTGCCGACCGGGGGAGAGAATGCCCTTGGGGTCGACCGCGTCCTTGATGGCGCGCACGAAGCGCTGGTAGGCGTGGTCGCCGAAGGCGTACTGGTCGGAGGCGTCGTCCATGAAGTCCAGGTGCGCGCGGTACTCGCCGTAGCCGAGTGCGGACAGCGTGACGAGCAGGTCCTTCGCGGTCGCGAACGCGGCATGCACGCTCGACTCGTCGTCCCGGTTCATGATGAGCGAGGAGACGATGATCGCCGAGCGGTCGTTGGTCGGGAAGATCGCGGAGGTGTAGTTGCCGCCCGTCGCGGCGATCACCTTCTCCTTGATGATGTTGGAGACCTTCTCGACCTCGGCGCCGACGAGCGGCACGACGGGGCTGAAGCCGATGTGGCCGACAAAGTCGGGCATCCGCTCGACCATCATCATGGTCGGGACGCCGCCGCCGATCTTGTCCATGAAGCCCGCGTCCTGGAGGTCGTCCCAGTTCTCGGCCGTGTACGTCTTCCAGGTGTCGACGCGGGCGCCGTCGATCGCCGACCAGGCTTCGCGGATGCGGCGCTCGTGCACGTCGAGGACCTCCGGTTCGCCCCACAGGTGCGTGCGCACGCCCCAGCGGCCGATCCCGGTCTCGTCGGCGAGCGCGTCGAGCCGATCGTCCGACCACGTCGCGTCGGCGGCGGGGAACTTGCCGAAGTGCTCGGGGAAGTGCACGCCCTGCAGGATGAGGTTCTCCAGCAGCGGCACGCCGCGGATCACGCCCTCCTGACGGAGCTCTCGCAGGATGTCGACCGCCTGCGCCATCTGATGGTCGCGCGGGACCATCAGGTACATGGGTCGGTAGGCCTTGGGCCGCTTCATGAGCCAGACGCCCATGCTGACGACGATGCCGTAGTTGCCTTGCGTGAAGAGGGGTTGGATGTCGGGGCCGAGGCCGCGCTTGTAGAGGTGGAAGGACGGGTTGTCGTCCATCGCGCCCATACCGGTGCGCAGCAGCGAGCCGTCGGCGAGCACGATCTCCATGCCGGTCTGCGCCTGGAAGTCGGAGCCGAGCGGCAGGTAGGTCATGCCGTTGTCGAGCGAGTTGCCGACGATGGAGCCCCAGCCGATGTCGGGGATGGACAGGAGGTGTTGGTCGCCCTTGGCGTGCAGCACGTCGTAGAGGTCGAACCAGCGGACCCCGGGCTCGACGACGGCGTAGCCGAGCTGCTCGTCGTACTTCAGCACCTTGTTCATCTTGCGAAACGAGATGAGCACGGATCCGCGCACCCGCGGCGACGGTCCGCCATAGCCGTTGTTGCGTCCCTGGGACGAGGCCCAGAGCGGGACCTCGTGGCGGTTCGCGATCCGCACGATCTCCTGCACCTCCTCGGTGGAGGTGGGAAAGAGTACGAGCGAGGAGTCGTAGGTGCGATCCTCCTGGAACCAGTAGGGGTCTCGGTACTCGTCGCGCTCGGCGTCGGTGACGAGGGCGTCCTCGCGCCCGACGACGGCGATGAGCTCGTCGCGGACGGACTCCGGCAGCTCGAACGCCGGGGCCTGGACCGAGGTCACTCGCGTATCCCGTTGAGCTTCGCCGCCGCCTCGTACTCCTCCTCGGTGACCTCGTCGAGCCAGGTGGTGGCGCCGAGCGTGACGGCGGTGTGGCCGCACAGGGAGTCCTGGGTGCCGCCGTGCCAGTGGCGCTCGCCTGGCTCGATGTAGATGGTGTCGCCCTCCTTCATGAGGTGCGGCACGCCGTCGGCACCGGCGACGAAGCCCTGGCCGACGAAGACCTGCAGCAGCTGGCCGTGCTCGTGGTAGTGCCAGTAGGTGCGGCCGCCGGGCGTGAAGGTGACGTTGTTGACCTTGACGTTCGGCAGGTCGGTGATGACCGCGTCCTGCCAGACGACGCCGCTGAAGGTGTTGACGGCGGGGTTGGAGGGTGCCCCAGAGCGGCCGGAAACGATGCGCATGCGTGCCTCTTCCTGAACGACGACGTTCGTGATTGTCAGACAAATCCTACCCGAACGCGATCGCCGGCCGCGCCGCCGGCACGGCCTCCGATGTCCGATTCCCGCGGGTTTCGGCCAGATCCTGCGGGAGTCGCGGCAAAGGCTTCGCCCCGCCCGCGCGCACCAATACGGTCCAGTTGACGGGTTGCCGCCTGCCCGCATGGGCCGGCGACCGCACGATTCGTTCAAGGAGGAACGCGACGATGTCACTGCTGCGGGTCGAGCACCTGACTCGCCGATTCGGCGGTGTGCGCGCGCTCGACGACCTCGGCTTCGAGCTCGCCGAGGGCGAGAAGCTCGCCGTCATCGGGCCGAACGGCGCGGGCAAGAGCACGCTGTTGCGCCTTGTCGCGGGTCAGGACCGTCCGACTTCGGGCCGCATCGTGCTCGACGGCGTCGGCGAGGTGCAGGGGCGCACGGCCCACCGCATCACCCGCGCGGGCGTCGCGCTCGCCCGCCAGGTGCCGCGCCCGCTCGCGACGCTCACCGTCGCGGAGAACGTCATGGTCGGGCTCCCGGCCGGCCGCCCCCGCGACCCGCGCCCGGCTCGCGAGCGGCTCGAGGGCATCCTCGCCCTGACGGGGCTCGATCGCTTCGCGGACCGTCCCGCGGGGACGCTGCCGCTCCTGGACCTCAAGCGGCTCGAGGTCGCGCGGGCGCTCGCGTCGAGCCCCCGGCTGCTGCTCCTCGACGAGGTGAGCGCGGGGCTCAACGAGGCCGACCTCGACGCCGCGATCGAGCTCATCGCGGCGATCCACGCGACGGGCACCTCGCTGCTCATGGTCGAGCACGTCCAGCGCGTCATCCACGAGCTCGCCGATCGGGTGCTCGTCCTCAACTGGGGGGCGCTGCTCACCGAGGGCACGCCCGCCGAGGTCACCGCGGACGAGGAGGTGCGTCGGGTCTACCTCGGCGCCGGTCGCCCCGCCCGCGAGGCGGCAGCCGTCGACCCCGCGACGCGCGCGACCCGCTCGGCGGCCGAGGGCGGCGGGCTGTCGCTGCGCGGTGTGACCGTGAGCCGAGGCGGGCTCACCGCGGTGCGGGAGCTCGATCTCGACATCGCGCCCGGCGAGACCGTCGCGGTCCTCGGCGCGAACGGCGCGGGCAAGTCGACGCTGACGCAGACCATCAGCGGGCTGCTGCGCGCCCGGGAGGGCCGGATCACCTGGGGCGGCTCCGACATCACCCGCCGTGCCGCGCACGTCCGCGCCCGCTCGGGCATCGCGCACTGCCAGGAGGGCCGCAAGCTCTTCGCCGGCCTGACGGTCGCCGAGAACCTCCGGCTCGGCGCGTTCGGCGCGAGGCGCGGCGAGATCGCCGCCCGCGAGGCGCAGGTGCACGAGATCTTCCCCGTTCTCGCGGAGCGCGCCGGCCAGGTCGCGACGACGATGTCGGGCGGCCAGCAGCAGATGCTCGCGATCGGGCGCGCGCTCATGAGCCGGCCGCGCCTGCTGCTCTGCGACGAGGTGACCCTCGGGCTGTCGCCGAAGGTCGCCGACGAGATCTACTCCGCCCTCGGCCGGGTCGCCGAGGAGGGGACCGCCCTGCTGCTCGTCGAGCAGGACGCCGAGCGCTGCCTCGGGGCCGCCCGGCGCGCCTACGTGCTCGAGCGCGGTCGCGTCTTCTGGCAGGGCAAGGCCGACGAGCTCGACGACGCGACCCTCGTCGCCGCCTACCTCGGGGCCGATCCGGGGGAGCGGGCCTGACCCAAGTCGTGCCGGCAGCACTGGCCGGCGACACCAGAGATACCGAATCACGAATCGAGGAGCAAAGATGCACAAGTCAACGAAGTTGCTCGCCGCGCTCGGCGTCACGGCGCTCGCGCTCGCGGGCTGCCAGGCCGGCGGCGGCGGCGGGGGCGACGCGACCGAGGGTCCCTCCACGGGCGACGCGATCAAGATCGGCGCGAGCATTCCGCTGACGGGCGGCCTCGCGAGCTTCGGTCCGATCATCGAGGCCGGCTATCAGGCGGCGGTCGACGACGTCAACGCCGACGGCGGCATCGTCATCGACGGCGTGTCCCACCCCGTCGAGCTCGTCCTGCTCGACAACGAGACCGACCCCAACAAGGTCGCCGACCAGGCGCGCACGCTCGTCCTCAACGACGGGGTCGCGGGCCTGCTCGGCTCGGTCACGCCCGGACTCACGATCCCCGCGTCGAACGTCGCCGACCTCGAGGGCGTGCCGATGGTCAGCTCGCTGACGCCGAACTTCGCGTGGGCGGGCGGCAACCCCGACGGCTGGCAGTATGCGTGGAACCTGTTCATGGACGAGCAGCAGTTCTCCGACATCGTGTTCGCGACAGCGGACCTGGCGGACACCAACAAGAAGGTCGTTATCTTCGCCGACACGGAGGAGGACGGGGTCGCCACCGGCGGACTCTGGGAGGCCGAGGCGCCCGGCAAGGGCTACGAGGTCGTCTACCGTGCCGACAACCCGGCCGGCACGACCGACTTCACCGCGGACATCAACGCGGCGAAGGCCGCGGGTGCGGAGATCCTGCTCGGCATCCTGATCCCGCCGGACGCGTTCGCGCTCTGGGAGCAGATGAAGGCGCTCGAGTTCGTGCCGGACCTCGCGTTCTGCCTCAAGTGCTCGAGCTCGGCCGCTTTCCAGGCGGTGCTCGGCGACACCGCCGAGGCGACGTCGAACGTCTACCTCGCGAACCCGTCCGACGCGCCTGAGTGGGCCGACCTGACGGCGAAGGTCATCGGCGAGTACGGGCAGAACGTCGACGCGAGCTCGGTGCTCGCGGCCTACAGCGCCGCGCGGGTCCTGCTCGACGCGATCGCGACCGCCGGCACGACCGACGGGGCCGCCGTCAACGACGCGATCGCCGCGACGGACAAGGAGTACCCGATCGGGCACGTCAAGTTCCGTGCCGACCACAGCTTCCCGGCCGACGCCGCGACGCTCCAGTGGTTCGGGAACGCGCAGCTGCAGGTCTTCCCGGCGGACGGCGAGGCGCAGCTCGTCACGCCGGTCGTCGGCCTCCAGCAGTAGTCGAGGAGAGGGACGGGAATGGATCTCGGAGTCGTCATCGCCGGTCTGCTGACCGGTGGACTCTACGCCATCATCGGGCTCGGGCTCTCGCTCGTGTTCGGGGTCATGCGGCTGGTGAACCTGGCGCACGGCGAGCTCATCGTCGTGGGCGCGTACGCCGCATCGCTCGTGATCTCGTGGCTCGGCATCGATCCGTTCCTGTCCCTCGTCCTCGTCGTGCCCGTGCTCGCGGCGCTTGCCTACCCCGTGCAGCGCTACCTGCTCACGGGGCTGCTGCGCCGCGGGCTCGAGCCCCCGCTCGTCGCGACCTTCGGGCTCTCGCTCATTATCAGTGCGGGCCTCACGGCGCTCGCGGGCGGCGACCCGCGGAAGCTACCGTCGACCTACTCGACCGCCGGCATGAACCTGCTCGGGCAGCAGGTCCGCGTGATCGACGTCGTCGGGCTCGCGATCGGCGTGGCGCTGACGGTCATCATCTATCTCGTCATGCGCCACACCCGGTGGGGCGCCGCGCTCCGCGCCGCGTCCACCGACCCGTCGACGGCCGGCACGATGGGCATCAACGTGAACGCGGTGTACGCCATCACCTTCGCCGCGTCGGCCGGGATCGCCGCGATCGGCGGCGTCTTCATCGGGACCGCCTACTCGTTCACGCCGACCTCGGGCATGGGCTACATTCTCATCGGCTTCACGGTCGTCGTGCTCGGCGGGACCGGCAGCGCCTGGGGGACCCTCATCGGCGGCCTCGTGCTCGGCCTCGTGCAGAGCATCGGCGGGGCGCTGCTCGGCGGGCAGTACCGCGACTTCGTCATCTACGCCTTCTTCATCATCGTCCTCGCCGCGAAGCCGATCGCCGAGCACCTGCTCGACCGGGTCCGCAGCCGGCCGGGCGCGATCCGTCAGACGGGAGTCCGGGCATGAAGCGCCTCTTCGACGCGGGCGTCGCGCCGGCCCGCAACCGCTCCCTGATCGGCCTCGCGATCGGCCTCGTCATCCTGATCGCGGTGCAGGGCGCGCTCGGCCGCTACCAGGTCTCGGTGCTCACGACGCTGCTGCTCTACGTCTGCGTCGTCTCGGCGTGGAACCTCATCGGCGGCGTCGCGGGCCAGTTCTCGCTCGCCCCCTCCGCGTTCGTCGGCGTCGGCTCCTACACCGTCGTCATGCTGCTGCGCGGGCTCGAGACGCCCGTCTGGCTCGCGCTCGCGCTCGCGGTCGTCGCCGGAGCGCTGTTCGCCGCGATCCTCGGGCTCATCCTGTTCCGACTGCGCGGCTTCTACTTCACGATCGGCACGCTCGCGGTCGCGCTCGCCGCGATGACCTGGATGACGACCTGGGAGTTCACGGGCGGCACGCGCGGGATCAGCGCGCCGCTCGCCCTGATCCCCGACTCGAAGACCCTCTACCTCTGGGCGCTCGCCGCCGCGGGGATCGCGCTCGTCGCGAGCATCCTGGTCATCCACAGCTCGCTCGGCCTCCGACTGCGCTCGGTGCGCGACGGCGAGGACATCGCCGACAGCCTGGGGATCTCCCCGTTCTCCACGAAGATGGTCGCGATGCTGCTCTCGGGGGCGCTGACCGCGCTCGGCGGGGGACTGTTCGCCCTGCAGAAGGCGAGCATCGAGCCGTTCTCCGCGTTCAGCCTCGACTGGTCGATCACGATCATCGTCATGGCGATCATCGGCGGCCTCGGCACCGTCTGGGGCCCGGTCATCGGCGTCGTCGTCATCTACTACGGGATCACGGTCCAGCTCCAGTCGCTGCCCGCGGTCAGCGCGCTGCTCTCGGGCCTCATCCTCGTGCTCGTGATCCGCTTCCTGCCCGGCGGCATCCTCGGCACCGTCGTCGCGGGCGTGCGGGCGCTCGCGAGCCGCCGCACGCGCCGCGCCGGCTGAGGGGCTCAGCGCCGCAGCGTCTCCGACGGCGTCTCGCCGTAGCGCTCGCGGTAGCTCGCCGCGAAGCGGCCGAGGTGGCCGAAGCCGTGGCTCAGCGAGATGTCGGCTACGGTCCGACCGTCGTCGGGCCCGGCGGCGATGAGCGCCTCGCGGGCGCGTTCGAGCCGGAAGCGGCGCACGAACGCCATCGGCGTCAGGCCGAACTCGCGCTGGAAGCCGTCGAAGAGCGTCCGCTCGCTGACGTGCGCCGCCGCGGCGAGCGCGGTCGCGGTCAGCGGCTGCGTGTAGTTCTCCTCGATGTGGCGGACGGCCGCGCGCATCGCCTTGCCCGGCACGGTCGGGATGCGCGATCGGATGGCGTCGGAGAACGAGTGCTCGTGATCCAGCAGCAGCATCGAGAGCACGAGCTCCTCGTACTCGGTCGCGATGACCGGCGGCAGCCCGTCGATGCCGAAGCGGTCGTGGATCTCGGCGAGCGTGACGATCGTCGAGGTCAGTGCGCGTCCGGCCGCGCCGTTGCCGACGACCGGGGAGAAGACGACGGGCGCGGCGACTCGTCGCCCCGTCAGCGCGCCGAGCTTGCGCGCGAGCGCCGCGCGCTCGACGCGCAGGACGAGCAGCTCGAGGTCGGCGCTCCAGCGCGTGCGCACCGGTTCGCCTTCGGAGAAGAACGCCCCGCCGCCCGGGAGCGCGACTGCCTGCTCCTCGCCGCGGGCGTACTCCATCCGGCCTCGGAGGGGCAGCTGCACGGTCGTGAAGTCGGGCAGCGGGGCGGAGTTGATCTCGGTCGCGACGCCGTACGAGAAGTAGAGCATCGACACCCCCGCGGTCGGCGTCGCCCGGATGTCGGCCCGGAAGCCCTCCGCGTTCGACCCGAGTCGCATCCGATGACGGTTCATGAGTCCGACGGCGAGCTCGTGGGTCTCCTCCGGCGCGCCGTGATCGAGCACTCTGAAGGCATCGAGCGGCGCTGCAGGACTGATGGAGTCGGTCAACGAAACCACACTTCTCCGTGTGACCTCTTGGAAGATCGGTGGGTCGTCGACCATTCCACCAGACCCCGCCGGTCAACTCAAGCCGCGCGTCAGCCGCAGGATGCAGGCATCGCCGCAGGAATCGGACTGCGATCCGGCGTCCCGATCGCGAGCATGGACGGGTACCGTCGCCGTTCGAAGGGGAACCGCCATGTCCACCACCGCTGACACCACAACCTCCGCGGAGCGCGTCAAGCCGCTACTGGCTGCGGCCAAGGCGCTCGCCCCCGACTTCGAGGCGAACTCGCGCCAGGCGGAGCTCGATCGCCGGCTGCCCGCCGAGGTCTCGGACAAGATGAAGGCGGCGGGGCTGTTCTGGATGAAGACCCCGCTCGAGCTCGGCGGCTCGGAGCTCAACCCGCTCGACTTCGCCGACGTCATGGAGGAGATCGCCTACCACGACGCCTCAGCCGCCTGGGCGACGATGATCGGCAACGGCACGACCGGCGTCATGGCGGGCTGGCTCCCGGAGGAGGGCGTGCAGGAGCTCTTCGCCGACAAGGCCCAGCCCCCGGTGACCGCAGGCCAGTTCACCCCGCGCGGCAAGGCGGTCCCCGTCGACGGCGGCTACCGGGTCACGGGGCGCTGGGCGTTCGGCAGCGGCATCAACCACGCGAACTGGGTCATCGGCGCGGCCGTCGTGGAGGGCGCCGACGAGATCATCTTCGTCTGCGCGCCGAAGTCCGACGTCACGGTGCACGACAACTGGAACGTCGCCGGACTCCAGGGCACCGGCAGCCACGACTACTCGATGGAGGACGTCTTCGTGCCCGCGTACCGCACGATGAACGCCTACGCCGGCATCGCCAAGCGCGGTGGCCCGCTCTTCAAGGAGGGCGTGCTCATCTTCATCTCGAACGAGATCTCCCCCCTCGTCGTCGGCGTCGCGCGTCGCGCGATCGACGACATGATCGACCTCGCCCAGTCGACGACCAGGACGGTCGGCGCGCTCATCGACCGCCCGGCGTTCCACAAGGCGATCGGCCAGGCCGAGGCGAAGCTGCACGCCGCGCGCGGTCTCTACCGCGGGGCGCTCGCGGAGGGCTTCGCGATGGCCGAGGCGGTCGGGACCGTCGACGACGGGACGGCGGCGCGGCTCTGGGCGCGGCACGCCTACGTCGGCGAGCTCTGCGCCGACCTCGTCCGGGAGCTCTTCCGCTACGGCGGCGGTCGCGTCCTCTCGCTCGAGCACCCCATGCAGCGCCACCTGCGCAACCTCCTCGCGACGCTCCAGCACATCCACATGACCGAGGAGAAGTTCGAGTTCGCCGGTCTCGCGGCGATCAAGGCGCGCACGCAGCGATGACCCGGGCGAACGGCGGCACGGCGCCGTCCGTGGCATCGGCGGACGCGGGCGCCGCTTTCCCGGTCATGAGCCCCGACGAGTTCAAGTCCGCCTTCCGCCACCACCCGGGCGGCATCTCGCTCGTGACGGCGACGGGACCCGAGGGGCCGGTCGCGATGACGGCGACGTCGGTCGCGTCGGTGAGCGCCGAGCCCCCGCTCCTCGTCTTCTCGGTCTCGACCCTCTCCTCGAGCCATCGGACGCTCTCGAGCGCCGACACCGTCGTCGTGCACCTGCTCGACGCCCGGCACCGCCGGCTCGCGACGCTCGGTGCGACGAGCGGGATCGACCGGTTCGAGGACACGAGCCTGTGGGCCCCGCTCGCCTCCGGCGAGCCCGTGTTCCACGGCACGCGGTGGATCCGCGCCCGGATCGTGAGTCGACTCGAGGCGGGCACCGCGACGCTCGTCGTCGCGCAGGCACTCCAGTCGGACCTCTCGGCTGGCGTCGCGGAGGGGCTCGTCTACGTCGATCGCGCCTGGCACCGCCTCGACGACGGCTCAGCGCTCGACTGAGCCGATCGCGAGCACCCGCCCGAACGCCTCGCGCAGCGCCGCGGCCGGGCCCGAGACGGGACCGGGGGAACGCCAGGCGACGAAGCCGTCCGGCCGCACGAGGCTCGCGCCGCTGCGGCCGATTCCGTAGGCGGCGGCGAGCGCGTCCGGATCGGCCGGCTCGTGGACGACGCTCAGCGGTACACCGAGCTCCTCCTCGACCGACGCGGCCGCATCGCCCCATGCCGCGCCGTCGGGACCGTGGAGCAGCACGAACCCCGATCCGAAGGCGTCGAGGGTCGAGGTCTCCGGAGCGATCCAGACGTGCGGGGCGCGCGTCCCGGGGGCTCCGCCCGCGTCGCGCGGGTGTCCGACGACCGCGGCGGACTCGTCGCCGGCGTCGGGGATGACCGCGCTGGAGTGGTAGCGATAGCCGATCTCCATGCTGAAGTCGTCGACGAGCCCGGGCACGTCGTCGTCCATGAGCTCGGGCGTGACCCGGTGCCGGTAGCGGGAGTATGCCTGCTCGATCGTGAGCCGCCCGACCGGTCGGCGCTCGGCCTCGTAGCTCGCGAGCAGTCCGGGCCCGGCATCGTGCCGCAGCACCGCCGCGAGCTTCCACGCCAGGTTGTGCGCGTCCTGGATGCCGGTGTTGCCGCCGAAGCCGCCGTTCGGCGGCACGAGGTGCGCGGCGTCCCCCGCGATCAGGATGCGCCCCGACTGGAACCGGTCGGCCACGTCCGCGGTCGCGACCCATGCCGCGACGTCATCGATCTCGACCTCGACCGAGGGATCGCCGATCGCGGCGCGCACGAGCTGTCTGGCACCCGCCTCGTCGAGGCCGGTCGTCACGTCGAGGGCGCCGGGCCGTGTCGGGTCGCCGAGCGTGTTGACGGCGAGGAAGCCGGCCGTGAGCGCGCGCTCGAAGCGGAAGAAGCCCCGCAGGTGCTCGTTGTCGACGTAGATGACCCCGAACTCGGTGCCGGCGAGCAGCTCGCGGCAGTCGGCGCGGAAGTAGATGGTCGCGCTCCGGGACAGCTCGCCGTAGCCGCTCATCCCGATGCCGAGCCGCTTGCGGGTGGGGCTCCGGCTGCCGTCGGCTGCGACGACGTACGAGGCGCGGATGGTGCGCTCGTCCCCGGTCGCGAGGTCCCGGACGGTCGCGAGCACGCCGTCGCTGCCCTCCTCGAGCCCGATCACCTCCGCGCCATACCGCAGCTGCGCGCCGAGCTCCTCCGCCCGCGCGCGCAGCAGCGGCTCGAGCGCGTCCTGGGCGATGAAGAGGCGGCGCGACGGGCTGAACTCCTCGACGCCCTGGTTGAGGTCAGGGATGAAGCTCGCGACCTCCCCTCCCGCGATCGTGCGCATCAGGTTGATGCCGCCGTTCGGGAAGTAGCGTTCGGCGGACAGTCGCTGGAGCTCGGGCTCGAGCCCCGCCGAGCGCATGATCTCCAGGGTGCGCAGCTGCAGGTGCCCGGCGCGAGGGTGGATCGCCGTGCCCGCGTGCCGTTCGATCGCCGTCGCGCGCACGCCGTGCAGGCCGAGCAGCATCGCGGTCGTGAGGCCTACGAGGCTGCCGCCGATGATGAGGACCGGGACTTCGTCGTCCACCGCGTTCTGTGTCATGCCCTCGATCATCCTCGGACACCGATCATCGCCAAAGCGGATTATGCAGATACCGATCATCTGCGGAAGTAATATCGCGGCGTGGACCTGTCCCGGATCGACCTCAACCTGCTCGTCGCGCTCGACGCCCTCCTGTCAGAACGCCACGTGAGCCGGGCCGCCGCGCGCGTCGGCCTCAGTCAACCCGGCATGAGCAGCGCGCTCGCGCGGCTGCGCCGGCTCACGGGCGACCCGCTGCTCGTCCGCGACGGTCAGTCGCTCGTCCCGACGGCGCGCGCCGAGGCCCTCGCGGAGCCGGTGCGCGAGGCGCTCGCGACGATCGGGCGGGCGCTCGAGGAGCGACCGGCGTTCGACCCCGCGGTCGACGAGTGCACGATCCGGGTGAGCTGCTCCGACTACAGCGCGGTGCTCCTCGTCGCCCCGCTCGTGCGCCGGCTGACCGCCGAGGCGCCGGGAGTCACGATCCAGGTCCAGCCGCGATCGGCCGATCCGGTGGGCAGCCTCAGGGGCATGGCGACCGACCTCGTGATCGAGCCGATGGCGATCATGGGGGACGCCGCACTGGCCTCGCACCTCCTGTTCGAGGACCGGTGGCTGTGCTGCGCCTGGGCCGGCAACCCCCGGATCAGGGACGCGCTCGACCTCGAGACGTTCGGCGAGCTCGGGCACATCGTCTACTCGATGGGGCCGGGGGTGCCGATGTCGCTCGCGGACGACGTCCTCGAGCGCAGCGGGATGCGCCGGCGCGTCGAGTTCTCGGTCGAGAGCTTCTTCCTCGCGCCGCTGCTCCTGGAGGGGACCGAGCTCGTCGCGCTCGTGCTCGCCCGGGTCGTACCGCTGCTGCAGCGGATGGCGGACATCACCGTCGTCGAGCCACCGCTGCCGATCCCGCCGATCGCCCAAGCGATGTGGTGGAGTCCCGCGCGCACCACGGAGCCCGCCCATCGCTGGGTGCGGGACCGGCTCGCCGCGGTCGCGGGCGAGCTCGCTACTTGAGCAGGTTGCGGCGCGTGACCTCGGCGATCGCCGACCAGTCGTAGTCCGCCATGCCCTCCGCGAGCGCCCGCTCGTAGACGGCCTTGAGGGCCGGCAAGGAGGGGACATGGGTGTCGGTCGCCTCGGCGACCTGCTCGAGCAGGTCGAGGTCCTTACGGCCGAGCGTCATCGTGAACGCCGCCGGGGTGTACGACTGCGTCGCGATGATCGGGCCGTAGACCGTGTAGGCGGGGCCGCCGACGAACGTCGAGTTGAGCAGCTCGACGAAGAGGCCCGGGTCCACGTCGAGACGCTCGGCCATCGCAATCGTCTCGCCGAGCGCCTCGTGCGCCTGGATCAGGATGTAGTTGCACAGCGCCTTGATCGAGTTCGCGATCGACGGCGTCTCGCCGAAGTGCCAGGTCTGCTTGCCCATGAGCTCGAAGTACGGCTTCGCGGCCTCGAGCACGTCCGCGGGGCCCGCGGACAGGATGTTGAGCTGACCGGCGGCCGCGACCGCGGGACGGCCGAGGACCGGTGCCGCCGCGTAGCGCACGCCCGCCTGCTCGAACCGCTCCTGCAGCTGCGTCGCGAACTTCGGCGAGATCGACGCCATGTTGACGTGCGTCGTGCCCGCCGTAAGGTTTTCGCTGCTCAGCACCGCGTCGACCGCGGCATCGTTGGCGAGCATGGAGAACGAGATGTCGGCGGCGAGCGCGTCCCTCGCCTCCGGCGCCTCGACAGCGCCCTTCGCGACGAGTTCGGCGACGGGGTCCTTGCCCCGGTTCCAAACGCGGACCTCGGCGCCCGACTCCAGGAGTCGGGCGGCCATCCCGGAACCCATGGTCCCGAGACCGAGGAAGCCGACGGTCACGGTGCTCGCCTCGGACATCAGGACTCGCCCCGACCCGCCTTGGTGTTCTTGTGCGACTGCGAGTCGCGGTTGAGGTTGAGCGGGCCGTCGATCGTGTAGTACTGGCGACCGGCGACGATGAGCTCCTCGGCGGGGAACTTCGTGATGACCTCGCAGCCGTCGGCCGTCACGACGACCTCCTCCTCGATGCGCGCCGCACCCCAGCCGTCGGCGGACGGCCAGTACGTCTCGAGGGCGAAGACCATGCCCTCCTCGAGCACCTCGGGGTGGTCGAAGGACGTGAGGCGGCTGAAGATCGGCTTCTCCCAGATGGAGAGCCCCACGCCGTGGCCGTACTGCAGGGCGAACGCCGCCATCTCGTCGGCGAAGCCGAACTCCTCGGCCTTGGGCCACACCGCGACGATGTCCGCGGTCGTCGCGCCCGGCTTGACGAGCGCGATCGCCTTGTCCATGTACTCGCGGCAGATCGTGTACGCGTCCTTCTGCGCCTGGCTCGCCGAGCCGACCGCGAAGGTGCGGTAGTAGCAGGTCCGGTAGCCGTTCCAGCTGTGCAGGATGTCGAAGAACGCCGGGTCGCCGGGCCGGATGAGCCGGTCGGAGAAGACGTGCGGGTGCGGGGAGCAGCGCTCACCAGAGATCGCGTTGACGCCCTCGACGTACTCCGAGCCGAGGTCGTAGAGGGTCTTCGCGACGACACCGACCGCTTCGTTCTCGCGAACGCCGGGGCGCAGGAACTGGTACAGCTCCTCGTACGCGGCGTCGACCATCGAGGCGGCCTGGGTGAGCAGGCGGATCTCGTCGGGGGTCTTGATCTTGCGGGCCTCCATGAAGACCTGCTGGCCGTCGACGACCTCGATGCCCTCCTTCTGCAGGGCGAGGAGGACGGGCAGCTCGATGACGTCGACGCCGAGCGGCTCGTTCGCCAGCCCGAAGCGCTCGAGCTCGCGCTTGATCTTGCGGGCGACGTCGCCGGCCATGTCGGCGTCGGCGGGGAACGCACCGCGGAGCGTCGAGATGCCGGCCCGCGCGCCCGACTCGAGGCGGGTGCGCTTCGCGCCCTCGTGCGGCTTCGACGGGTCGGCGTCGGCCTCCTGGGTCGTGACGTCGAGCCACGGGTTGTAGAGCGCGTGGTGCTTCGCGGCCGAGCCGAAGTCCCAGACGATCGGGTCGCTCTTGCGCGTCACGAGGCAGAAGCGGATGAGTTTGTCCATCGCCCACGTCCCGATGTGGGTCGCGGAGGCGTAGCGGATGTTGGAGAAGTCGAACGCGAGGACGGCGCCCAGCGAGGACTCCTCGAGCTTCGCGTGCAGCCGTGCGAGACGTGCGTCGCGAAGGCGCTCCATGTCGACCCGGACCTCCCAGTCGACCGCGTTCGTGCCGGTGGAACCCGTGCTCTTCATCGAATCCTCCAGAGTCATTATTTCCGGGTGCGCCGCGATGCGACTGCGTGCAGCCCAGCTTAACGTGTATCCTCGCGCCACAGGGATCGACGGCGGAGGCGAGCATGCCGGCTACGGGCATTGGTGCTCGACTCAGGGACGCGAGGATGCAGCGCGGTCTGAGCCTGCGCAGCGTCGCCAACGCCTTGGGCGTCTCGGCGAGTCTCGTGTCGCAGGTCGAGACCGGCAAGACCCAGCCCTCGGTCTCCACGCTCTACGCGATCGCCAACCACCTCGGCGTCTCGCTCGACGAGCTGCTCGGCATCGTGCCGACGAGCGCTCGGCCCGCGCCGACGATGTTCGGCCACAGCGGGACGCCGCTGCCCAACGTCCAGCGCGCCGAGGACAATCCGATTATCGAGATGGAGCACGGCGTGCGTTGGGAGCGGCTCGCCGTCGGCGAGGGCGGCCCGGCCGACGCGATCCTCGTGACCTACGAGCCCGGTGCCTCGTCCTCGATCGAGGGCAAGCTCATGCGCCACTCGGGCGTCGAGTACGCCTACGTCGTGGAGGGTGAGCTCACACTGCAGCTCGACTTCGACTCCTATGTGCTGAAGGCCGGCGACTCGCTGCAGTTCGAGTCGGCGCGGCCGCACATGTTCGCCAACCGCAGCGACCGCATCGCCAAGGGCGTGTGGTTCCTGCTCGGTCGGCGTGCGCACACGCTCTCGGATGTCGACCTTGAGGGCGTCAATGTCGAGGAGTTCGGTGCCCTGCGGCACTGAGCGCTCTTTCGACTCGCTGCGCTCGCTCAGGGACCCGCATGGCCTAAGCCGGGGGTCGAGTAGCGCGCAGCGGGTATCGAGCCCCCCGCGCTGGTCACCGTCCGTGCACCGCCGCGCGGGGTTCGCTGATCCACGGGTCGATGAGCGCCTTGATCTGCTGCGCCGACCCGTCGAGGAGCGGCTGCAGGGTGTCCGGCACGACACGGTCCAGCGGGAACGCGGTCGGCGCGATGTCGGTCCAGTCCTCGCGGGTGCCGAGCAGGCGCACCGCCTCCGGGAAGTCATCGCGGAAGACATGGGCGACCGTGCCGACGACCTTCATCTCGTTGAGGGTCCAGTGGCCGAGGGGAAGCTCCGGCTCGCCGCGCTGGATGCCGACCGGCACGATGGTCGAACCGCGCGGCGCGGCCTCGAGCACTGACTGCAGGCCGGGGCGCGAGCCGCTCACCTCGAAGAACACGTCCGCGTCGAAGCCGATCTCGGCGAGCTTGTCCTTGAGGGACTGCGTGCCGGAGACGAGCACGTCGGTCGCGCCGAGCGCCTTCGCGAGCTCGAGCCGCTCCGGGTTGAGGTCGACGACGAGCACCCGGGCGCCGGTCGAGACCGCGGCGACCGTGATGAAGGCGCCGATGCCGCCGACGCCCACGATGACGGCGTCGTCGCCGGCCGCGAGGCCCGAGCGGCGCACCGCGTGGACCGCGATCGCCATGGGCTGGGCGAGGCCGAGCGTGTCCATCGTCAGGCCCGAGTCGCTGACGTCGAGCACGATGCTCGCGGGCGAGATGACGTAGCCGGCGAGACCGCCGTCGAAGGCGAAGCCGATCGTCTTGTACGAGCGGCACAGGTTCGTGCGTCCGCGCCGGCACGGCCGGCACTCGCCGCAGGACACGCCGGCGCCGCACACGACGGTCGCACCGACCGTGAGCCCCTCGACGCCCTCGCCGACGGCCTCGACGGTCCCCGCGAACTCGTGGCCGAGCGCGACGGGCGGCTCGGCGAGCACGAGGCTCCGGCCGTACTCGGTCGCGTCTGAGCCGCACACGCCGCACACGCCGACGCGGATGCGGACCTCACCGGGGCCGGGCTCCGGGATCTCGATCGACTCGATCCGTAGGTCGCCGGGCTCGTGGAGCACGGCGGCGGTGGTCGAGGTCAAGCGAAGCTCCCGGCGTCGATCGGCAGCTGCACGGCCGAGCGCTCGCCGATCATCCAGCCGAGGTACTTCTCGTACACGGCCTTGTGCAGCGGGTGGTCGATGTAGGCGTCGAGGCCGGCGCCGTCGTCGACGATCGCGGCGACGCCGTAGTCGGCGCCACCGGCGCGCAGGTGCAGGTTCGCACCGGCGACATACGACTTGATCTCGGGGATCTGGGCGCGCATCTCGTACAGCGCTTCGGTGAGGGCGGTGACATCCGCCTCGGTCACTTCGGGCTTCCAGCGGAAGGATGCGATGTGCAGGACCGGCATTGGGTTCTCCCTCGAGTGTTCAGCGACGATTTACATTCTCGCGCCGTAGCACCCAAAATACCAATGCGGCGCGTCACGGATGTGCGCCCGGGCTGCAAGGAGGAGCTGCGTTGACGAACCCCAGGATCGCGGTGCTCGGCGCCGGGGCCAACGGCGCCTCGATCGGGGCCGACCTGACCATCGCCGGCGCCGACGTCACCCTCGTCGAGCAGTGGCCGAGCCACGTCGAGCGCATGCGCAGCGAGGGCCTCACGATCCACACCCCCGAGGAGGTCATCCGGGTTCGGCCCAAGGTCATCCACCTGTGCGAGGTCGCCGAGCTCAAGGAGGACTTCGACATCGTCCTCATGCTCATGAAGGCCTACGACTCGCGCTGGGCCGCGCAGCTCATCGAGCCGTACCTCGCGGAGGACGGCCTCATGGCCGGCGTGCAGAACGGCATGACGACCCGCGTCGTGGAGAGTGTCGTCGGCGCGCACCGCACGATCTCGACGGTCATCGAGTGCTCGGCGACGATGGACGAACCCGCGGTCGTCCACCGGCACACCCCCGTCTCGCGCTCCTGGTACGCGACCGGTGTGCTGCCCGGCGGGCCCGGTGCCGACCGCGAGGAGGAGATCGCCGCCCTGCTGCGCCACTCGGGCACGGTCCAGCACTTCGACGACATCGAGTCGGCGAAGTGGATGAAGCTCGTCTCCAACTCGACCCTGCTCGTCACCTCGGCGATCCTCGGCCTGCCGATGCTCGACGCCCTGCACACCCCCGGCTACCGCGACATCATGGTCGCGGCGGGCAACGAAGCGCTCGCGGTCGGGGGAGCGCTCGGATATCAGGTGCTGCCGATCTTCGGGCTGACGGCGGAGGAGATCGTCGACCGCGACCGCATCGTCGACGTCATGACGGACAAGCTCTTCGCCGGCTTCGTCGTGCCCGGCGCGACGACGACCGTGCTGCAGGACTGGCGCCGCGGCGCCGGCCGGCACAGTGAGGTCGACGACCTCAACGGCCACGTCGCGGCGAAGGGGCGCGAGGTCGGGATCGCCACCCCCGTCAACACCTCGGTCACCGAGATCGCCCGGCGCATCGAGCGCGGGGAGCTCGAGCCGGTGCCGGCCAACATCGAGCTCATGCTCGCGGCGCTGTCCTGAGTACCGGGGTACGTCCGACCGAGCGGCCGGGGATCCGCGCGCGCGGCGGTCGACCGACGCGCGCCGTCGTGCTCTCGACGATCGCCGCGATCATCAGCGGAGGATTCGTCGCCGTGCAGACCTCGGCGAACGGCCACGTCAGCGTCATGACCGGCTCGCCCGTGCTCGCCGTCGCGATCAACCACGCCAGCGGGCTCCTCATCGGCATCCTCGCGTCGCTCGCGCTCGGCGCCTTCCCGCGGGCGTGGCGGAGCCTGCGCGCCCGTCGCGGCGAGATCCGCTGGTGGTGGTTCCTCGGCGGCTTCATGGGCTTCACCGCGATGATGGGCATCGTCATCTCGACCCCCGAGCTCGGCGTCGTCATGGTCGCCGTCGCGATCACGCTCGGTCAACTCGGCGGCTCGGTCCTCGCGGACTCCGCCGCGCTCGGGCCTGGCGGCAAGCGGCCGCTCAGCGTCCTGCGGATCGTCGGGATCGGTGTCGCGATCATCGCGATCGCCGTCGGCGCGATGGGGCACCTCCACCCCGGCAACCTCGTCTTCATCCCACTCGTCGTCATCGCCGGCGTGATCGTCGCGATCCAGCAGGCGGCGAACGGATGGATCCTCGTCGTGACGGGCGGCGAGTGGGCGGTGATGACCGTCATCAACTTCATCCTGTCCACGCTCGCGACCGGTACGGCGCTCCTCATCATCATGAGCATCGATCCGCCCGACTTCTCGGCGCTGCCGTGGTGGGCGCCGCTCGGCGGCACAGTCGGCGTCATCGTCGGCATCGTCATCGCGGTCACTGTCAAGACGATCGGGGTGCTCAGCTCCATGCTCTGCATCGCCGCCGGGCAGGCGATCGCCTCGATCCTCGTCGACCTCTTCGCGCCGGTCGACGCGATGGGCGTGACCGGGAACTCCGTCGTCGGGGCGGTCCTCGCCGTCCTCGCGGTCGCGCTCGCCGGGTTAGGGTCGGTTGGGCGCGCGCCGAGGGCCGCTCGCGCTACCGCGGGGCCAGAGCCGAGGGAGCGCCATGCCGACTGAGATCACCGCCGCCGTCGCGCACGAGGGCGAGCTGGAGTTCCGGGTCGAGCCGCTGCGGCTGCGCGACCCCGGGGAAGGCGACATCGTCGTCGAGATCGCGGCGACGGCGTTCTGCTACTCCGACTGGCTGTCGATCGACGGCGACGCCGAGGCGCGCGTATCCGGGATCCGGCCCATTGTGCTCGGCCACTCCGCCGTCGGCACGGTCGTCGAGCGGGGCGCCGAGTCGCGTCACCGTCTCGGGCAGCGGGTGCTCATCACCGCGACGCCCGAGTGCGGCGTGTGCTTCTGGTGCGAGACGGGGCGCATCGACCAGTGCGAGGGGCTCTTCGTGCCCGCGCCCGTCGTCGGCACGCTCGCCGACGGCGCCGAGGTGCGTGCGCCGGGCCACACCGGCACGTACGCGCAGCGTTCAGTGCTGCGTGGCATCCAGGCGTTCCCGATCGACTCCGACCTGCCCGACGAGTGGCTGTCGATGTTCGGCTGCGGGATCGTCTCCGGCGTCGGCGCCGCCGTCAACGTCGGTCGCGTCGAGCCCGGCTCGAGCGTCGTCGTCGTCGGCTGCGGCCAGGTCGGCCTGTGGATGATCCAGGGCGCGCGGCTGCGCGGAGCCGGGCGGATCATCGCCGTCGAGCCCCTCGCGCACCGGCGCGAGATCGCCGCCCGCGTCGGCGCGACCGACGTCATCGACCCGGCCGACGGGCCCGTCGCGGACGCCGTGCGCGAGCTGACCGGCGGTCGCGGCGCGGACTACGGCTTCGACGCGGGCGGGACGTTGCAGGCGGTGCGCGACGCCTTCCTCGCGACCCGCAACGGCGGCGTGACCGTCCTCACCTCCTATGTCGAGCGCTGGAGCGAGGCGGAGCTGCCGCTCTTCGACCTCGCGCTGCGCGGCCGTGACGTGCGCTCCTCGCAGTCGGGTCGGCTCGACATGCGCCGTGACATCGCGCAGTTCACCCGGATGCTCGCCTCGGGCGGCATCGACGTGGACGCGATGATGGGCGGCGTCTACCCGCTCGCCGACATCAACCTCGCGCTCGCGGCCTCCCGCGACCGCACCGAGATCACCCCGATCGTCAAGCCGTAGCCTGGTCACCCCGCAGGTGGACGCAAATGGTCGCCATTGAGCGGCAGGTGCGGCACTTTGCGCCCACGTGGGGCGGTCGCGCTCAGTAGAGCTCGGGCAAGCGCGGTGCGTAGGGGGCCTCGAGGCGGGCGGCCTGCTCGTCCGTCAGGACGAGGTCGAGCGCCGCGACGGCATCCGTGAGGTGGCTCGGCTTCGTCGCGCCGACGAGGGGCGCGCAGAACGCCGGCTGGCGGCGCAGCCAAGCGATCGCGACGTGCGCCATGGGCCGGTCCAGCTCCTCCGCGACCTGCTGCACCGCGTTCACCACCGCCTCGTCCGACTCGACGGCCTGCCGGTAGAAGCCCTGCTGGATCTCGTCCTTGTCCGTGCGGTTCGTCTTGGTGCCCCAGGGGCGCGCGAGCTTGCCGCGGCCGAGGGGGCTCCACGGCATGAGGCCGACGCCGACCTCGGCGCAGTAGGGGATGAGCTCGCGCTCGTCCTCACGCGCGATGAGCGAGTACTGGTTCTGCATCGAGATGAACTGGGCGAGGCCGAGCTCGCGCTGGCGCTCCTTCGCCTTGACGAAGCGCCACGCGTCCATCGAGGAGGCGCCGAGGTAGAGCACCTTGCCGGCTCGCACGAGGTCGTCGAGCGCGGTGAGCGTCTCGTCGAGCGGGACGACCTTGTCGAAGCGGTGGATCTGCAGCAGGTCGATGTAGTCGACGCCGAGCCGGCGCAGCGAATGGTCGACCTCCTGCATGATCGCCTTGCGCGAGAGGCCTTCGCGGTTCGCGCCGGGGGCGACGCGGCCGTGCACCTTGGTCGCGATGACGAGTTCCTCGCGCACGCCGAGGTCGGCGAGCACGGCGCCGAGGATCTCCTCGGCGGTGCCGTCGGAGTACACGTTGGCGGTGTCGAACGTGTTGATCCCGAGGTCGAGCGCAGTGCGGATGATCTCGCGCGACTCGTCGGGGCCGACGGTCCAGGGGTGCGTGCCGCGGTCGGGGTAGCCGTAGCTCATGGCGCCCACCGCGATCGGCGAGATCTCCAGCCCGCTCCTGCCCAGTCGCACGTATTCCATCAAGTCCTCGCGTTGTCTCGCACCTGCACTACGAGTCCACCTTCGCACGGCACGCGCCGAGGGAAGGAATCAGGTCCCGAAGATCTCCGTGTGGCGCTCGAGCTCGAGCCGTGTCCGGCGGATGTGGATCGCGAGGACCCGTTCGGCCTCGTCGACGTCGCGGCGGCGCAGCGCCCCGACGATGAGGTGGTGGTCGTGGTGCGCGCTGCGGTCGCCCTCGTCGCGGAAGACGCGGGTGAAGGCGCGGCGGTAGTGCTGCGTGCGGTTCCAGAGCTGGGTGATGAAGTCGCCGAGCACGCTCGTGCCGGACGCCGCATAACTCGACAGGTGGAACTCGCGGTCCAGGCGCAGGAACTCCTCGACGTCGCGCGAGGCCTCCATCTCGCGGGCGAGCGCGTCGAGCCGGTCGATCGCCTCGTCGTCGAGCAGGGGGGTGTTGAAGCCGAGCAGCAGCGGCTCGACGCGCTCGCGGACGAGGTAGAGCTCCTCGAAGTCGGCACGGGTGAGCGTGGAGACCCAGGCGCCGGCGTTCGCCTTGACGGTGACGAGCCCTTCGGCCTCGAGCATCCGGAGGGCGTCGCGCACGGGCAGGCGGGAGGCGCCGTGCTGGCCGGCGAGGTCCTCCTGGCGGATGCGCGCGCCCGGCGCGTACTCGCCCGAGAGGATCGCGTCGCGGATGCGCGCGGCGATCCGCGCACCGGCGGCGCCGTGCGTGCGCTCCTTATCGGCGCTCATGCTCGTCTCCCGTCCCCCGCCGTCACTCCGCGGGGTGCGCGGGGTGCCAGAGCTTGACGGGGGCGTCCTGCTCGTAGGCCTTGCCGCCCGGATAGGAGACGAGCTCGAACTGCATGCCCCACGGCGCCCGGAAGTAGATCCAGCGCTGGCCGAGCGCGGCGCCCGCGCTCGGGATCGGCTCGCCCATGACCTCGACGCCCTGGGCCTTGAGGTAGGCGACGGCGGCGTCCATGTCGTCGACGTAGAGCGCGAGGTGGTGGCCGCCGATGTCGGAGTTCTTGGGCTGCGGGGCCTGGCCCTCGGGGACGGTGTATTTGAAGACTTCGAGGTTGGAGCCGTTGGCGAGCCGGTAGAAGCGGATCTCCTCGATGACGCTGCGCGGGCTGACGCCGATCTGGCGCGCCATCCAGTCGCTCTCGTCGTCGCGCTTGGCGCCGAGCGTGTAGATCGGCGTCGCCCCGAGGATGCCGACTAGGAAGGACTCGGCCTCGTCGAGGTCGGGTACCGTGAATCCGAAGTGATCTGTGCCGTGCATTCCTGGAATCGCCATGTCGACCTCCTCGTCGGACCGATGCAGATTGGATACATACTGTCGGATTGTCCTGGAGAACGCCAGGAGCGACCGTCAATCCGCTTGATTTTGGATGCAATCCCCGGTTAGTCTCGTTTGATCGCGAGCACATCTGGCCGTTCGCGATCGGTGACGAGGTCACCGGAGACGAGATGCCGCACCTACGGAGGCAAGGATGCCGAAGATCACTCCGCTCGAGACCGGGGTCGCCTGGGTCCAGCTCGAGACGACGCCGGAGGACTGGAAGGCGGCGAGCCCCGAGCTGCTCGCCACGATGCTCGGGCAGCTCCACATCATCCGCGCCTTCGAGGAGGTCGTCCTCGAGCTCGCCGGCGAGGGTCTGCTCCACGGCCCCGCGCACTCCTCGATCGGCCAGGAGGGCGGCGCGGTCGGCTCGATCATCGGCATGAGCGCCGAGGACGCCGTCAACGGCTCCCACCGCGGTCACCACCAGTTCCTCGCCAAGGTCATCAAGTACGTCTCCCCGGTGCTCGACCCCAAGGCGCTCGTCAACGGCGAGCTCCAGGCGGTGCTCCAGCGCACGCTCGCCGAGATCCTCGGCCTCGCGCAGGGCTTCTCAGGCGGCCGCGGCGGCTCGATGCACCTCCAGTGGCTCGAGGCCGGCGCGCTCGGCACGAACGCGATCGTCGGCGGCGGCGCCCCCATCGCGACCGGCAACGCGTGGGCGCAGAAGCACTCCGGCACCGACAACGTCACGATCAACTACTTCGGCGACGGCTCGAGCCAGATCGGCTCGGTCCTGGAGTCCTTCAACCTCGCCTCCGCGTGGAAGCTCCCCGTCATGTTCTTCATCGAGAACAACCTCTACGCCGTCTCCACCTACGCGGGCGACGTCAGCGCCGACCTGCGCTTCTCGGTCCGCGGCCAGGGCTTCTCGATCCCGTCGTGGCGCGTCGACGGCATGGACCCGCTCGCCGTCCACCTCGCGACCGAGCAGGCGTTCGAGCGGATGCGCTCGGGCGAGGGCCCCGCGATCGTCGAGGCCGAGGTCTACCGCTTCTTCCACCAGAACGGCCCGTACCCGGGCTCGGCCTTCGGCTACCGCACGAAGGAGGAGGAGGCCGCGTGGCGCGAGCGCGACCCGCTCGACCGGGTCGCCCGGGAGATGATCGCCCTCGGGCTCATCGACGAGGCCGGCGTCGAGTCGGTCCGCGAGCAGGCGCTCGCCTCCGCGCACGCGGCCGCGGCCGCCCTCATCGAGGACGATCCCGACAACGCCGGCAAGCGCCGCATCATCCCCTCGCTGTGGCCCGAGACGTCCTTCGTCGACGTCGGCATCCGCGGCGACCTCTCGGAGATTGCGGACCTCACGGTCGCGGACCCCGCCGACTGGACCGGCGGCTGGACCGACATCAAGTTCGTCGACGCGGTCGCGAAGACCATGGACAACGCGATGGAGGCGGACCCGCGGATCGTCGTCCTCGGCGAGGACGTGCACCGGCTCAACGGCGGCACGAACGGCGCGACCAAGGGCCTCTTCAAGAAGTACGGCGCCGACCGCGTGATCGGCACCCCGATCTCCGAGAACGGCTTCTTCGGCCTCGGTGGCGGACTGGCGCTCGACGGCCGCTTCCGCCCCGTCATCGAGTTCATGTACCCCGACTTCATGTGGGTCGCCGCGGACCAGGTGTTCAACCAGGTCGGCAAGGTGCGCCACATGTTCGGCGACAACAACACCGTCCCGCTCGTGCTGCGCACCAAGGTCGCGATGGGCGTCGGCTACGGCTCGCAGCACCTCATGGACCCCGCGGGCATCTTCGCGACGAGCGCCGGCTGGCGGATCGTCGCCGCGTCGAACGCCGCCGACTACGTCGGCCTCATGAACGCGGCGCTCGCGATCGAGGATCCGGTGCTCGTGATCGAGCACGTCGATCTCTACGGTCAGGCCGACCGGATCCCGGACGGCCCGCTCGACTACATCATCCCGCCGGGTCCCGGCTCGGCGGTCGTGCGGCGCGAGGGCGCCGACGTGACCGTCATCACCTACCTGTCGATGGTCCACCACACGGCCGAGGCCATTGAGCAGACCGGGATCGACGCGGAGCTCATCGACCTGCGCTGGCTGGACCGCGCCTCGATCGACTGGGACACGATCGGTGAATCGATCAAGAAGACGAACGCGGTCCTCATCGTCGAGCAGGGCGCACAGGGCCCGAGCTACGGCGGCTGGCTCTCGGACGAGATCCAGCGGCGCTACTTCGACTGGCTCGACCAGCCGGTGCAGCGCGTCACCGGCGGCGAGGCCTCGCCGTCGATCTCGAAGGTCCTCGAGCGCGCGGCGATCGCGAAGACCGAGGAAGTCGTCGCCGGCCTCGAAGAGGTCCGCAAGGGTCTGGGGAAGAACTGATGGCCACAATCGTCCGGATGCCCGCTGCGCTCGCGCAGGTCACGGAGGGCGCGATCCAGACCTGGCTCGTCGAGGTCGGGCAGTCGATCGCGGTCGGCGACCTGATCGCCGAGATCGAGACGGAGAAGGCGGTCGTCGAGTTCGCCGCCGAGGTCGAAGGCACGGTCGGGCGACTGCTCGTGCGCGCCGGCCAGAACGTCGACGTCGGCACGCCGATCCTCGTCATCACCACGGCGGGTGAGTCCGAGGCGGACATCGACAAGGCGCTCGCGGAGATCGGCTCCGAGACCGCCGCGGCGCCCGCCGAGGCGGCCCCGACGGAGGGCGCCCCGGTCCAGGCCGCCGCGCAGGCGCCCGCGCCCGCCGAGGTTTCCACCACTCCGGGCGACGCCGCCAGCTCCGGTTCCCCGAGTGAGGACGCAGGCCGAGTCGAAGACTCGACCGGCGACCGCGTCTTCGCGTCCCCGATCGTCCGCCGCCTTGCGAAGGAGCGCGGCCTCGATCTCGCTGCCGTCGCCGGCACCGGGCCGAACGGCCGCATTACGCGACGCGACCTCGACGCCGCCCCGGCGCAGCCGGTGGCCGCCGACGCCTCGCCGTCCCGGAACCAGCCGGCCCCGGCCGGTGCGCCCGCCGCGTTCTCCGACATCCCGCTCACGGGCATGCGCAAGGCGATCGCGCGCCGGCTCACCGAGTCGAAGTCGACGGTGCCGCACTTCTACGTCACCGCCCACGTCAAGGCCGATGCGCTCCTCGCGCTCCGCAAGCAGGCCAACGAGGGCGCCGAGGTCAAGATCTCGGTCAACGACTTCGTCCTCAAGGCGGTCGCGGGCGCGCTCGTGCGCGTGCCCGCATCGAACGCGATCTGGAACGGCGACAGCATCCGCCAGTTCAGCGGCGCCGATATCGGCGTCGCGATCGCGATCGAGAACGGGCTCCTCACGCCCGTCATCCGCGGCGTCGACCGGATGTCGCTCACCGAGATCCAGCAGACCGTCGCCGACTTCGCCGCGCGCGCGAAGGCGGGCAAGATCAAGCTCGACGAGCTCGAGGGCGGCTCGTTCGCGGTCTCGAACCTCGGCATGTACGGCGTGGATGAGTTCTCCGCGATCCTCAACCCGCCGCAGTCGGGCATCCTTGCGGTCTCGGCCGCGAAGCCTCGTCCGGTCGTCGGCGACGACGGGCAGCTCACCGTCGCGAGCGTCATGACCGTGACGCTGTCGGCGGACCACCGGGTCGTCGACGGCGCGGTCGCCGCGGAGTGGATGGCCGCGTTCGTCGACCTCATCGAGCACCCCGTCAAGATGCTGGTCTGAAGGGGGCTACGCGGGCGATCGTCATGAGCCCATGACGATGCTGGTCGCCCGCGGTGGGGCGGGACGATGATCCGCTTCCTGGTCCGTGCCGCGATCTTCCTCGGCACGGCGGCGACCGGCCTGCTCGTCGCCGCGGCGATCCTGCCGGACTTCCGCTTCTCCCCTTCGGGCGGCCTCCTCGCCATCGCGATCTTCGCCCTCGCGCAGAGCCTGCTCGCGCCCTTCATCCTCAAGCAGGCCAGGCGCTCGCGCCAGCACTGCTCGGCGGGATCGGCTGCGGTCGCTGCCGCGCCTCATCATCGGGGGCGCGATCGGGCTCGTCGTGAGCATCGTCGACGGCACGTTCTCGGTGCTGTTCGTGCTCGCGATCACGCTCTACTTCGCCGTGATGACGGTCCTGGGTCTGCCCTACGCCACGGCCGTCGCGGCGCCCGTCACCGCCTCGCTCCTGCGCATCGTCAAGAAGGTCGTGGTGCCCCAGCAGCGGCTCAGGTGAGCCGACCGGCGAGCCCCCGGAGGTCCTTGACCGCCTCGACGATGAGCTCGGCGGCGCGGGCGAGCTCCTCGGGACTCGTCGCCGTGTCGAAGGACGCGCGGATCGCGCCGCGGGCGAGCTCCGGCGCGATCCCGCAGGCGATGAGCGCCTCCGACGGTTCGTCGGCGTCCTCGCCGCAGGCCGTCCCCGAGGAGACGCGCACGCCGCGCTCGTCGAGCCGCAGCAGCAACGGCTCCGCCTCGAGACCCGGCACGCACCACGCGAGGTGACCGGGCAGTCGTCGCTCGGGGTCCCCGACGAGGAGGAGATCCGGGAGCTCCGCCTCGACCCGGTGGCGCAGCTCGTCGCGCCGCCCCGCGAGCGTCGCGGCTCGCTCGTCGAGCTCCGCGACGGCGAGCCGCAGCGCGGCGGCGAGGCCCGCTGCGGCGGCGACGTTCTCGGTCCCGGCGCGACGCGAGGACTCCTGCCGGCCGCCGTAGAGGAGGGGCTCGAGCGGCAGTGCAGGGCGCGCGAGCAGGGCGCCGACGCCGACGGCCGCGCCGATCTTGTGGCCCGCGATCGTCATCGCGTCGACGCCGAGCTCGCGGAAGCGCAGCGGCACCTGGCCGACGGCCTGCACCGCGTCGGTGTGCACGGGCGCGCCGACCGCGTGCGCTGCGGCGGCGATCTCCGCGATCGGCTGGATCGTCCCGATCTCGCTCGACGCGACGGCGACGGTGACGAGGGCGGTATCCTCGTCCGCCGCCTCGCGCACGTCGCGCGGGTTCACGGCGCCGGTGCCGTCGACGGGCAGCAGGTCGAGCGAGAAGCCGTGGAGCCGGACGAGTGCGCGGCACGTCTCGAGCACCGCGGGATGCTCGGTCGGGGCGGCGAGGATGCGGCGGCCGCGCGGCTGGGCGAGCGCGATGCCGCGGATCGCGAGATTGTCGGCCTCGGTCCCGCCCGAGGTGATGACGACGTCGCCCGTGCGCGCGCCGAGCGCCCCCGCGATCGCGGCGCGCGCGGCATCGAGGTCGGCGGCGGCTCGGCGGCCGAGGTCGTGCCGGCTCGACGGGTTGCCGGTCGGGGCGGCGAGGTGGGTCCACATCGCCCGCAGCACCTCCTCGCGCACGGGCGCGGTCGCCGCGCGGTCGAGGTCGATCACGGTCGGGCGCCGGGCTCGAGCGCGATGTCGAGACCCAGGTCGAGCGCGGGCGCCGAGTGCGTGAGCGCGCCGACGGAGATGACGTCGACACCGGTCGCGGCGATCGCGCCGACCGTGTCGAGGCTCACGCCGCCGCTCGCCTCGACGATCGCCCGCCCCGCGATGAACTCGACGCCGCGGGCGAGGTCGGCGAGCGAGAAGTTGTCGAGCATGATGACGTCGGCGCCCCCCGCGAGCACGTCGGGGAGCTGGTCGAGCCGGTCGACCTCGACCTCGATCGGCACCAGGTGTCCGAGCCGATCGCGCAGCTCTCGAAGCGCGGACGGCAGGTCGGCGCCCTGCGCGGCGAGCACCGCGAGGTGGTTGTCCTTGAGCATCACGGCGTCGGAGAGTCCGAAGCGGTGGTTGCGCCCCCCGCCGCTGACGACCGCGTGCCGCTCGAAGGCGCGCAGCCCCGGCGTCGTCTTCCGGGTGTCGACGATCCGCGCCCTCGTGCCGGCGACCGCGGCGACGTAGCGGGCGGTCAGGGTCGCGATGCCGCTCATCCGCTGCGCGAAGTTGAGCGCGATCCGTTCCGCCGTGAGGACGGCGCGGGCAGGCCCGGTGACGGTCGCGAGGACGTCGCCGCGGGAGAACGCGGTGCCGTCCTGCGCCGCGAGCCGAACCTCGATGCGAGGGTCGGCCTGGGCGAATGCCTCGGCGAACACCGTGCCGCCGGAGAGCACCCCGGGCTCGCGGGGGATGAGCCGAGCGGTCGCCGTCGCGGTCTCGGGGAGCACGTGCGTCGCGGTGACGTCGCCCCAGGGCGCGTCCTCGGCGAGTGCGCGCGTGACGCCGTCGCGGATGATGGTGGGGGTCAGCACGGGTCCTCCGTTCGTCCCGCGGCGACGGGCGCGCCGCGGTGGGCCCGGACGAGGGCGGTCGGGGCGGCGAGCCGCGGGCTGGTCTCGGGGAAGTCGGTGCGCCGGTGCGCGCCGCGGGACTCTTCGCGGCCGAGCGCGGCGTGCGCGACGAGCGAGCCGATCCGTGCAGCGGCGTGCACGTCGCCGCTCGCCGCCGGGTCCGCGAGCACCGCGTCGAACACTCGTAGCGCTGCACCGATGCCGTCGGCGTCCCGCTCGATCCCGACGCCGTCCGCCATGGCCCCGCGCACCGCCCCCATCGCGTTCTGCGCACTGTCCGCCCCCACATCCGCTCCAGTGGCGACTGTGGCTGCGCTCGCGGCGTCGGACGTGCCACCGGAACGGTCGCGGGGGGAAGGGGAGAGGGAAGTGGCGGCCCAGGCGGGGGGGTCGAGCGGGGCGAGCGCGGCGGTGCGGCCGGCGCGCGCACCGAAGACGAGGCCCTCCAGGAGGGAGTTGCTGGCGAGCCGGTTCGCGCCGTGCACGCCGGTGCGCGCGCATTCCCCCGCGGCGAGCAGCCCGGCGACGCTGCTGCGCCCGTCGAGGTCGGTACGCACGCCGCCCATCGCGAAGTGCGCGGCGGGCATGACCGGCACGGGCTCGCGCGACCAGTCGAGGCCGTGGCCACGGATGACGGCGTCGATCGCGGGGAAGCGGCGCGCGAGCGTGCCCGGTCCGCCGTCGCGTTCGATGCCCGTCGCGTCGAGCAGCACGGGCCGACCGCCCTGCTCGCGCACGCGGCGCCAGACCGCCGCGGCGACGACGTCGCGCGGCGCGAGCTCGCCGCGCGGGTCGGCGTCGAGGAGGAACCGGCGGCCCGCCTCGTCGAGGATCTGCGCCCCAGCCCCGCGCACGGCCTCGGACACGAGGAAGTCGCCCGCACCGGGGAGCGTCGTCGGGTGGAACTGGACGAACTCCAGATCCGCGAGTTGGGCGCCGGCGTCCCAGGCGGCGAGGAGCCCGTCGCCGCGCGCGATCGGAGGGTTGCTCGTCGACGGGTACAGGCGGCCGAGGCCGCCCGTCGCGAGCACGACCGCGTCGGCGTCGACGACCGTGAGCTCCCCGTCCTGCTCGAGGATCGCGCCGGTGACGGCGCCGCCCCGCTCGACGAGCTCGACGAGCCGCGTGCGCTCGAGCAGCTCGATGCGCGCCTCCGCGAGCCGGTCGAGGAGCCACGCCGCGAGCGCCGCGCCCGTGCGGTCGCCGCCGGCGTGGATGATGCGAGGCCGCTCGTGCGCCGCCTCGAGGCCGAGCGCGACGCGGCCGGCCGCGTCACGATCCGCCGGGAAACCTGTCGCCAGGAGCGCGCGCACCCGGTCGGCGCCCTCCGTCACGAGGACGCGGACCGCACTGGGGTCGCAGAGCCCGGCCCCGGCTGAGAGGGTGTCGCGGATGTGGGACTCGATCGAGTCGCCCGTGCCGATGGCCGCGGCGATGCCGCCCTGCGCCCATGCGGTCGCGGACTCGTCGGCCGGGCCGGCGCTCACGACGAGCACGTCGGCGCCGTGCCGAGCGGCCTCGAGCGCCACGCTCGCGCCGGCGGCACCCGCGCCGACGACGATGACGCGTCGGCTCACGGCACCGCCGCCAGCATCCGGTCGAGCGCGACGCGGGCCGCCTCCTGATCTTCGGGCGACACGGTGATCCGGTTGACGACCTCGCCCGCGACGAGCCGCTCGAGCGTCCAGGCGAGGTAGCCGGGGTGGATCCGATACATCGTCGAGCAGGGGCACACGACGGGGTCGAGGCAGAAGATCGTGAGGTCGGGCCGGCTCGCGGCGAGCCGGTGGACGAGGTTGATCTCGGTGCCGATGCCGAGGATCGAGCCGGGTGCCGCTGCCTCGACCTCGCGGCGGATGAGGTCGGTCGAGCCGGACACGTCGGCGGCGTCGACGACCTCCATCGTGCACTCGGGGTGCACGATGATCCGGATGCCGGGGTACTGCGCGCGCGCCTGCTCGATCTGACCGACCGTGAAGCGCTTGTGCACGGAGCAGAATCCCTGCCACAGCACGACCGTCGCGTGCTGCAGCGTCGCCGCGTCGTTGCCGCCGAGCGGCCGGCGCGGGTTCCACAGCGGCATCCGCTCGAGCGGGATGCCAAGGGCGCGGGCGGTGTTGCGGCCGAGGTGCTGGTCGGGGAGGAAGACGACGCGCTGCGCCCGGCGGAACGCGTCCTCGAGCACCGCCTTCGCGTTCGACGAGGTGCACACGACGCCGCCGCGGCGCCCGCAGAACGCCTTGATCGCGGCGGAGGAGTTCATGTAGGTGATCGGCAGGAGCGGCACTCGGCCCTCGGCGTCGGGCTCGCTGCCGTAGAGCGCCTCGAGCTGCTCCCAGCAGTCCTCGACGTCGTCGATCGTCGCCATGTCCGCCATCGAGCAGCCCGCGGCGAGGTTCGGGAGGATGACGGCCTGGTCGTCGCGGGTGAGGATGTCGGCCGTCTCGGCCATGAAGTGCACGCCGCAGAACACGATCGCCTCGGCCTGCTGCTCCGCGACCGCCGCCTTCGCGAGCTGGTAGGAGTCGCCGACGAAGTCGGCGAAGCGGACGATCTCGTCGCGCTGGTAGAAGTGCCCGAGCACGACGACCCGGTCGCCGAGGGTGCGCTTGGCGGCGAGGATGCGCTCGGTGAGCTCCGCGTCGCTCGCGCTCGTGTACTCGGCGGGCAGGGGGCCCTGGCGCGGCGCGTCGAGCGGGATCGCGTCGCCCGCGGAGGCGCCGGGACCGTAGAGCGGCTGCGGTCGCGCGTCGATCTCCCAGGTCGGCAGCTGGAGTTCGGTGTCGCAGCTCTCGGTGCGGATCCTGGCGGGCATCGGCAGCGTCGTGCTCATGCGGTTCGGCTCGTCTCTGATTCGGTTCGCGGTGCGAGCGGTCGCTCGGCCTCGGTGGGTGCGCTGCCGGTGAACCGGTAGAGCTGGGACGGTCGGTGGGCGCCGTCGCGCCGGGCGCCGCCGGTCGGCTCGACCTGGCCGGACGCGAGCAGTCGGCGGCGGAAGTTCGCGGGGTCGCTGCGCGTGCCGAGCACCGCATCGTGGACCTCGCGCAGGTCGCTCAGGGTGAAGACGGGCCCGAGGAAGCGGGCGGCGATGTCGGCGTAGACGGTCTTGGCTCGCAGCCGGTCGATCGCGACGTCGAGGATCTCAGCGTGGTCGAACGCGAGGTCGGGGAGTGCGCCGAGCGGGAACCAGCCGAGGTTGTCGGTCTCGACCTGCGTCGCGCCCTGGTCGATGCCGAGCAGCGCCCAGTACGCGATCGTGACGTGGCGCTGGTCGCCGGCGCTGCGCTCGACGCCGCCGAAGGAGTAGAGCTGCTCGAGGTGGCGGGGCGCGAGCCCGGTCGAGGACAGCAGGGTGGCGCGCGCGGCCTCGTCGAGCGAGCGGTCCCACGTGAGGGGGCCGCCAGGCAGCGCCCAGGCGTCGGCGAAGGGCGGCCGGGTGCGGCGCACGAGCGGCACCCAGAGCTGGACGCCGAGCCGCTCGCGCTCGGCATCGGCGGCGGGCTGTCCGGCGAGGGGCCGCAGCGCGAAGATGACGGTCGACACGGAGACGATCGGCGCCTGCTGCGCTCGCTCGCTCACGTTGAGCATCGGCCGGATCACTGCGTCTCCGTCGGTCGGCGGGTTATGGTCGCGTTGACTATAACTCTCCCGAGCGGCGTCGACAAATCGACCGGCCCGGCCGGCGTTCTCCAGAACGCGATGACCGGGCGCCGGCGCAGCGCAGCGGCTCAGACCAGGTCGCGCCAGTCGATCGACGAAGTCGTGTCGGGGTGCTCGAGTCCCTGGACGATCTGGATGGCGTCGGTCGGCGGCTCGACGAGCGTGAGTTCGTCGCGGCGGTGGCGCAGCACCGTGTCGATGTAGCTCGTCAGCGCCTCCGAGAGCGGGACGTCGCGCGACTCAGACTGCGCCCGAAACCACCGGTGCTCGAGCAGCTGGTGGAAGATCTCCGCCGCCTCGAACTTGCCGCGCAGCTCGCGCGGGATCGCGGCGATGACCGGCTCGAACACCTTGGTCAGCCACTCGTGCGCGGCGACCTCCTCGTCGGCGCCGCTCGCGCTGCGCACCCGGTAGCCGTCGAGGTCGTTGAGCAGGCGCCGCGCCTGGTTTTCCTCGGCGTCGAGGCCGGTGAGGCGCAGCAGGCGCCGCGAGTGGTGGCCCGCGTCGACGACCTTCGGCTTGAGCCGCACCGTCGTGCCGGTCTCGTCGGTGTGGATCTCGAACTCCTCGATGTCGAAGCCGAGCTCGTTGAGCCGCTCGATCCGCTGGTTGATGCGCCAGCGCTCCGACTGCTCGAACTGCTCCGCCCCTGTGAGCTCCTGCCAGAGGTCGCGATACTTCTGCACGATCCGCTCGCTCACCGCGATCGGATCGATGTCGTCCTCGAGCCGGTCGCCGGCCTGCAGGTCGAGCAGCTCGCCGGCGATGTTGATCCGGGCGATCTCCAGGTCGTGCTCGCGCTGGCCCGCGGTGAGGCCGCCCTCGAAGAGCTCGCCCGTCTCGGCGTCGACGAGGTAGGCGGCGAATGCGCCGGCGTCGCGGCGGAAGAGCGTGTTGGACAGCGACACGTCGCCCCAGAAGAAGCCCGCGAGGTGGAGACGCACGAGGAGCACGGCGAGCGCGTCGACGAGTCGCTTCGCGGTGCCCGGCCGCAGTCGCTGCGAGTAGACGGCGCGGTACGGCATCGAGAAGCGCAGGTGCCGGGTGACGAGCGCGGTGTCGAGCGGCTCCCCGAGCTCGTCGGTGCGATTCGCGACGACGGCGATCGGCTCGACGCATGGCACCTGGAGGCGCTGCAGCGTGCGCAGCATCTCGTACTCGCGGCTCGCGAGCACCTCGGTGGTCTCCTTGATCGCGACGACGTGGTCCGCGAGGTGGGCCAGGCGCACGACGTGGCGCGAGATGCCCTTCGGGAGCGCGGCGATGTGCTCGTCGCCCCACAGCTCGAGCGGCTGGTCCCACGGCAGCGCGAGAAGCCCGGGGTCGACCGTCGTCGCGGTGATGCGCAGCGAGCCCGGCATGTCTCAGCTCGCGAGGCCGAGATAGTCGGCGACGAACTCGTTCGCGGGCGAGGAGCGCAGCTCGTCGGGGGTGCCGACCTGCTGCAGGACCCCTTGATTGAGGATCGCGATCCGATCGCCGATCTCGAAGGCCTCGGTCGCGGAGCTCGTGACGTAGACGGTCGTGACGCCGACCTTGCGCTGGAGCTGCTCGATCTGCCCGCGCGTCTGGACGCGCAGCTCGTCGTCGAGGTTCGCGAGCGGCTCGTCCATGAGGAAGACCTGGGGGCGCCGTGCGATCGCCCGCCCCATCGCGACCCGCTGGCGCTGGCTGCCGGAGATCGCCATCGGCTTCTTCGACAGCACGGCCTCGAGGTCGAGCAGCCGGGCGGCCTCCTCGACGCGCGCGACCCGCTCGGCCTTGGGGATGCCGAGGACCTTGAGCGCGAAGCCCATGTTCTCCGCGACGGTCATGTGCGGATAGAGGGCGTACGACTCGAACGCCATGGCGATGTCGCGGTCGGCCGCGGCGACGTCGGTGACGTCGAGCTCCCCGATGAAGATGCGTCCGCCGTCGAGCTCCTCGAGCCCCGCGAGCATGCGCAGCAGCGTCGACTTGCCGCAGCCGGCGGGCCCGAGGAGCACCATGAGCTCACCGTCGGCGACGTGCAGGTCGATCGCGTCGACGGCGGGCCTGGCTGCCCCCGGATAGATGCGCGTCGCGCGCTCGAACGTGACCGAGGCCATGCCGCGATTCTCGCACGCCCCGGCCGAGCGGCCCCTGGGTCGGCCTTGCGCGTTCCGCGGCACCGCCCCATGCTTTGAAGCAGGACTGAACACCGTCTCGAGGAGGAGACCAATGACGATCGACGTGCAGCGCTGGCTCGACGACTATCGGACCGCTTGGGTCGAGCGCGACCCCGAGGCGGCCGCCGCGCTCTTCACCGAAGACGCGACCTACCAGGACCAGCCGTACGAGGAGCCCTACCGCGGCCGCGACGGCGTCCGGGAGTACTGGACCAAGGTCACGTCCACCCAGTCGGACATCCGGATGAGCTACGGCACGCCGATCGTCTCGGGCGACCGGGCCGCGGTCGAGTGGTGGGTCACGCTCAAGAACGACGGCTTCGAGCTCACGCTCGCCGGCGAGTTCTACCTCGTCTTCGACCCGAGCGGACTCGTGCGGGTCCTCCGCGAGTACTGGCACTTCGGCGAGGGCGCGAAGACGCCGATCGCCGGCTGGGGCGAGTAGGCCGACCGCACTGGGTGGTGCGTCCGCGGGGCGCGGCCGCCGGCGGTGCTCGCGCGGCACGGGGAATCGTTGTACGACTGATGCTGGGGATGCTTGCCTTTTCGGGCCTGAACGGGCAGAGTGTCAAGCATTACTGAACGACCTTCGGGATCGTCGCGGGTCACCAAGCCGCGGCGGCGGGCCTCGAGGCCGATTCACCAATCCGCATCACAAGATTTCAAGGGAGAAGTCATGCGTCACAGCAATGCCCTCCGCGGACGGAGCAAGGGGGTGCTCACGCTCGCCGGCATCGGCGTCGCGATGCTCGCCCTCGCCGGCTGCACCAGCGGGTCCCCGACCCCGACCGCGACGGACGCTCCGGCGCCTCAGGAGGAGACCCTGCAGGTCGCGTTCATCTCGTTCGCGGTCGACAACACGTACGACGCCCCGATGCAGGCTGAGATCGAGGCCGTCGCCGCTGCGAACAACATCGAGCTCACCGTGTTCGACGGCGCGCTCGACCCCGCGCTCCAGGCGACGCTGATCGAGGACGTCATCGCCTCGGGCCAGTACGACGGCATGATCGTCCAGCCGGTCTACGGCCCCGCGATCTACGACGTCGTCGGCGAGGCGATCGAGGCCGGCATCACGGTGGTCAACATCGACCAGATTCTCGGCAACGATTTCACGAGCGGCGCGACCCAGCTTCCGGGCCTCGCGGCGAACGCCGTGTTCGTCGGGTCGATCCTCGGCGAGAAGTTCGGTGAGCAGACCGTCGCGGCCTGCGCGTCGATCAACGCCGACCCGTGCAACGTCGCCTACCTCCACGACCTCAAGACCTCCGCGGTGAGCATCGCGCTCTGGGACGCGTTCAATGAGGTCACGGCGGGCACGCCGGTCACGGTCGTCGCCGAGGGCGAGACGTTCTGGAACCCGGCTGCGGCGCAGACCGCCGTCGCGGACATCCTCACGGCGAACCCGAACATCGACGTCATCGTCACCTCTGACCAGGGCCTCCAGGGTGCGGTCCTCGCGATCGAGGCCGCTGGCCTGCCCGTCAGCGACTTCGTCCTCGTCGGCTACGGCGGGTCCGTCTGGGCCCAGCAGCGCGTCGCGGAAGGCGTCGTCTTCGCCGATGTCCTCATGGCACCGGCCACGACCGGTCGTCTCGGCATGGAGGCGCTCGTCGACGCACTGCGCAATGGCAACATGCAGGGCGACATCGACCCGTTCAAGGACTTCCCGAACAACGGCGTCATCACGAAGGACACCGCGAGCCAGTTCACCGGCGAGTGGGCCGGGTGATCGGTGACGGCTGAGGCCGCGACTGTCGACGCCCCGCAGCTCCAAGTGGAGCTGCGGGGTGTCGGCAAGTCCTTTGGTGGTACCTGGGTCCTCCAGGACATTGATCTCACGATCGAGCCGGGCAGTGTCCACGCGCTCGTCGGTGAGAACGGCGCTGGAAAGTCCACGCTGAGCAAGATCATCTCGGGCGTCTACCAGGCGGACACGGGCACGCTCGTCGTCGGTGGCGAGGAGGTGCGCTTCACGACGCCCCGCGAGGCGCTCGATCGTGGCGTCGCGACCATCGCGCAGGAGCTCGCGCTCGTCCCGGCGCTGTCGGTCGCGGAGAACGTCTTCCTCGGCCGCGAGCCGCGGCGGGCGGGCTTCCTCGACCGCCGGCAGCTGCGTCGGCAGTTCCTCGAGCTCGCTGGGCCGACGGGGTTCGATCTCAACCCGGACACCCCAGTCGGTTCGCTGCGGACCGCCGACCAGCAGAAGGTCGAGATCCTGCGGGCGCTCGCCCGCGGCGCCGCGTTCATCATCATGGACGAGCCCACCGCGGCGCTCGCGGGGCACGACGCGGAACTCCTCCACGGCGTCGTCCGACGGCTCGCCGCGAGTGGCACGACCGTGCTGCTCATCTCGCACTTCCTCGGTGAGGTGCTCGAGCTCGCCGACACCGTGACGATCCTCCGCGACGGTCGACACATCCGTACCGCGCCCGCGTCCGAGGAGACCGAGTCGAGCCTCATCGAGGGCATGCTCGGCCGCAGTCTCGGCTCGGTGTTCCCTGAGAAGTCGGCGCCGCCGGTCGATGCGCCGACGATGCTCGAGGTGGAGGATCTCGTCGCGCCAGGGGTCACCGGCGTCTCGTTCGAGGTCCGTGCCGGCGAAGTCGTCGGACTCGCGGGACTCGTCGGGGCAGGCCGGAGCGAGATCGCCCACGCGATCTACGGTTCCGTGCCGCGCACGAGCGGCACCGTGCGGGTCAACGGTGTCGAGGTGCCCGCGAGCGTCCCTGGCGCGCTCGGTGGCGGCCTCTTCCTCATCTCCGAGTCCCGTAAGCAGCAGGGGCTCGTGCTCGGGCGCCCGATCCGGGACAACGTCACGCTCTCGAATCTCAAGGAGCTGACCGTCGGGGGGTGGGTGCGCACGGGCGCCGAGCGGCGCGAGGCGCGCGAGGCGCTCACGCGGGTGACGGTCGCGGGGGATGACCGCCGCAACGTGTCCACACTGTCGGGCGGCAACCAGCAGAAGGTGCTGTTCGCACGCGCCCTCCAGCGCCCGCGCAAGGTCCTCATCGCCGACGAGCCCACGCGCGGCGTCGACGTCGGCAGCCGCCGCGCCATCTACGACCTCATCGCCGACGAGTCGCGCGCCGGCCTCGGCGTCGTCGTCATCTCCTCCGATGTCGAAGAGGTGCTCGGACTCGCCCACCGCATCCTCGTCATCCGAGGCGGCCGGATCGTCGCCGAGCTCACCGGTGATGAGATGACCGAAGAACACATTTTGAACGCGGCGTTCGCCCAGCCCACGGCGAGCGAGCGACCGTCGGAGCCGAACGAACGCCGGGGAGACCACGAATGAGCCAGCCGGACAAGATCACGTCCACGACCGCAGTGAAGGCGCCCGATAGCCCGCCGTCGTTCGCGCGTCGCATCCCATGGCGTTCGGTCGCGATCGTCGTACCGTTCCTCCTCGTCTTCATCTTCTTGTCGGCGTACCCGGGATCCAACTTCCTGACGTTCCTCAACATCACAAACGTCCTCGACCGACAGGCCGGCATCCTCATCATCGCGGCGGCCTCGACGCTCGTGCTCATCGCGGGCGGGCTCGACCTCTCGGTCGGTGCGACGTACATGTTCACGGCGGTTATCTGCGGCACCCTCGTGATCAAAGTCGGCGGTGTCGCAGGCGTGTGGACGGGTGTGCTCGTCGCGCTCCTCGCGGGCCTCCTCGTCGGCCTCATCAACGGTGTGATCAGCACGTACCTCAAGATCAATCCGCTCATCGCGACCCTCGCGATGTCGTTCATCATCCTCGGCACGACGAAGCTCGTCTCGCAGTTCGGCAAGGAAGGCATCGGGCAGATCCGGGTCGACTTCCCGGAGTTCCGCTGGATCGCGACGACGAAGCTCCTCGGGATCAGCCTGCCGATCTGGATCGCGTTCGTCGTGCTCGTCGTGCTCGCGATCCTGCTGTGGCGTACGCGCTTCGGGCGCTACATCTATGCGGCGGGTGGCAACGCCGAGGCGGCGCGTCTCGCCGGTATCCGCGTCAACGTCGTCCGGGTCGCGACCTTCGCGATCACGGGGCTCGGTGCGGGTCTCGCGGGCGTCATCGACCTCGCGCGCACGCCGTCAGCCCCGGAGAATGACGCGATCGCGACGAGCCTGACCTTCACGGTCCTCGCCGGCATCGTCGTCGGTGGCACCTCGATCCTCGGTGGCGAGGGCGCGGTGTGGCGCACCATCCTCGGCATCCTGTTCATCGCGATGCTCTACAACGGCTTCACGCTGCTCAAGGTCGACCCGCTGTTCCAGGGCATCGCGCTCGGCGCCATCATCCTCATCGCGGTCGGCTTCGACGCCTGGTCGAGGTTCAGGAGACGGTAGGTAGACTTCCGGGGCTGTCCAAGCAGACTCGAGAGGGCAACGTGAACAACGCATCGACCGGCGGTCGTCCGAGCAAGAACGAACGCCGAGAGCAGGCGCGCGAGCAGGCGCGCGAGCTGCGCGAAGCCGCTCGCAAGAAGGAGAAGCGCAACCGCATCCTCCTGCAGAGCGGCATCATCGTCGGCATCCTCGCGGTCGCCGCGGTCGTGGTCCTGATCATCGTCTCCTCCGTCAAGCCGGCCTCCCCCGGTCCGCAGAACATGGCGAGCGACGGACTGCTCATCCAGGCCGGCGGCGAAGTGCTGCGCACCCCCGCGCTCCAGCCGGGCGAGACCCCGACGCCGAATCCGACGCCGGGCGCCGACGTCATCCAGATCCAGACGTACGTGGACTACATGTGTCCCTACTGCGGCCAGTTCGAGGCGACGAATGCCGAGTACCTGCGCACGCTCGTCGAGTCCGGCGCGGCGTCGCTCGAGATCTTCCCCCTGTCGTTCCTCGACCGCGTCTCCCTCGGCACGGCATACCCGACCCGCGCGATGAACGCCTTCGGCTGCGTCGCCGACCAGCAGCCGGACGCCGCGCTCACCTTCAATGAGCTGCTCTTCGCCAACCAGCCCGCCGAGAGCACGGGCGGTCTCAACGACGACGAGATCGTCGAGCTCGCGCGCCAGGCCGGCGCCAAGTCGGCCAGCGTCGAGACGTGCATCCGCGACCAGCAGTTCAAGAGCTGGACGGACGCGGCGACCGACCGCGCGACGCAGGACCGCGGCATCTCGGCGACGCCGACGATCCTCGTCAACGGCCAGATGTACGAGGGCTCGCTGACCGACCAGGCGACATTCCGCCAGTTCGTCGCGGCGGCGCAAGGGGCCCAGTACGTCGAGGACTCGGCCGTCACGCCGACCCCGACGCCCACCCCGTCCGCCGGCTAGCAATGCGGCGCGTCCTCGTCGGCCTCGCCGGCGCGGCGGCCCTCCTCGGGCTCGCCGCGTGCGCGCCCGCGACCGCGGGAGTGCCGGGATCCGTGCCGCCCGGCGACGTCGTCGTCCAGGTGCCCGTCGAGGCGGTCTCGGGGGAGCCGAGCCGCGCCGTCGACGGCGCCTTCGCGATCGGGTCCGGCCCGATCGTGATCGACGCCTGGGTCGACTTCTTCTGCCCGTACTGCCGGATGTTCGAGGAGGGCCACGGCGAGTACATTCGCGGGCTCGTCGAGCGGGACGCCGCGACGCTGCGCGTGCACCCCATCGCGATCCTCGATCGGGCCTCGATGGGCACCAAGTACTCCACCCGCGCGGCCAACGCGTTCGCCTGCGTCGCCGAGCACGCGCCCGAGCGCGCCCTCGACTACATGGCGCACCTCTACGAGATCCAGCCCGCCGAGGCGACGCCGGGCCTCACCGACGATCAGCTCGCGATGGCGGCGCCCGCGGCGGCCGTCGAGTGCATCCACGGCGGCTGGTACGCGCAGTGGGTGGGCGACTGGACCCGCGGCGCGCTCGACGCGGGCGTGCAGGGCACGCCGACGGTCCTCGTCAACGGTGCCCTCTACCGGGGCCGCCTCGACGGGCCCGACTTCCGCGAGTTCGTCGGCGGGGCGACGTCGACGGCCTGAGCGCCGCGACTCGGGCGACCTCGAGCCCTCTGCCGGACTCGAACCGGCCACCTACGCATTACAAGGGCGTTGCTCTACCAGATGAGCTAAGAGGGCGTCCGGGCAGTCTATTCGCCCGCCCGCGCTACTCCGCGGGGGTGAAGCGCAGCGCGAGCGAGTTCATGCAGAACCGGTCGCCCGTCGGCGTCTGGGGGGCGTCGTCGAAGATGTGGCCGAGGTGCGAGCCGCACGTCGCGCAGCGCACCTCCGTGCGCACCATGCCGTGCGTGCGGTCCTCGATGTACTCCACCGCGTCGGGCCGGATCGCCTCGTAGAACGACGGCCAGCCGCAGTGCGCCTCGAACTTCGTGCCGGCGGCAAACAGCTCGGCACCGCACGCGCCGCAGCAGTAGGTGCCCTCGCGAGCCTCCTCGAGCAGCTCGCCGGTCCACGGCCGCTCGGTCGCCGCCTGACGCAGCACCGCGAACTGGTCGGGTCCGAGGATCGCGCGCCACTCCTCGTCGGACTTGATCACGTCGTATGCCATCTGACTGCCTCCTCGCGTGCTGCCGGCCTCCACGATGCCGGCCCGTCCGTAGAATCGCCCCGTGCCGGTCGTGAAGCTCTGGAACGATCTAACTCTCGCCGACCTGTATTCGTTCCTCAAGCTGCGCTGCGACGTCTTCATGTGGGAGCAGCGAGCCGACGACGAGGAGATGGACGGCCGCGATCAGGAGCCGGAGACGCTCCACGTCTGGATCGAGGACGAGCGGGGCTGCGCCGCCTACCTGCGGGTGCTGCAGAACGCGATCCCCGAGCACCGCGACGCGCGTCGCGTCATCGGGCGGGTCGCGGTGCGCGCGGATCGGCGCGGCGACGGGCTCGCCCGCGAGCTCATGGTCCGGGCGCTGGAGGCGATCGACGAGGAGGGCGCCGCCTCGATGCTGCACGCGCAGTCGTACGTCGTCGGTCTCTACGAGCGCTTCGGCTACGAGGTCTTCGGCGAGGAGTACGACGAGGCGGGCATCCCGCATCGCTCGATGTACCGCGGCGCACGGGGCGTCTGAGCCGGCCTCCCAGTCACATCCTCGTACACTGTCGCAATGGCACAGGCGAGGGACCGCTTCGACGCGCTCAAACGCGAACCGGGGCGAGTCGGCTCCCACCGGGGTCCCGTGCGTCGCGGCGGGGGCTGGCTGGGCCTCGGGCTGTTCCTCGTCGGCCTCATCGTCATCACCTCGGTGGGCCTCTTCGTCGTCGACCGCATCGTGCGCGACACGGGTCAGGCGGACCAGGGCCTGGACTTCAACTTCCCGTTCCTGCCGGAGCTCGTGCCGACCCCGACGCCGAGCGAGACGCCGCCGCCGCCCGTCGTGACGGACCCCGCGATCGCGGTCGAGCGCGGCCTCAGCATCATGGTGCTCAACGGCACGCCCGTGACGGGCCTGCAGAACGTCGTCGGCGACGAGCTCGTCGCGACCGGCTGGCCGATCGGCACCCGAGCCCGCGCCGGCGACACCGACGTGCTCGACACCGTCGTCTACTACGCGGACCCCGCGAACGCCGACGTCGCGCGCGGGATCGCCGAGGTCCTCGGCTACGGGGAGGCCCGCGAGGTCGACCCCAACATCTACCCGGGGCAGAGCATCGTCATCGTGATCGGCATGGATCACCCGGCCGTCCCGAAGCCGACGATCGAGCCGACGGACGCTCCCGTGGAGGAGCCTGCGAGCTGAGCGCGATCGCGCTCCCGTGCCTTTGCACTCCACATCCCTGAGTGCTAACGTCGATGTTGGCACTCCCTCCCCTGGAGTGCCAACACGTACGCACTACGTCCGGGAGGGACGAGAAACACAATGGCGAAGATCATCGCTTTCGACGAAGAGGCCCGTCGCGGCCTCGAGCGCGGCCTCAACACCCTGGCCGACGCGGTCAAGGTCACGCTTGGCCCGCGCGGCCGCAACGTCGTCCTGGAGAAGAAGTGGGGCGCCCCCACGATCACCAACGACGGCGTCTCGATCGCCAAGGAGATCGAGCTCGACGACCCGTTCGAGAAGATCGGTGCGGAGCTCGTCAAGGAGGTCGCGAAGAAGACCGACGACGTCGCCGGTGACGGCACGACCACCTCGGTCGTCCTCGCCCAGGCGCTCGTCAAGGAGGGCCTGCGCAACGTCGCCGCCGGCGCTGACCCCATCAGCCTCAAGCGCGGCATCGAGAAGGCGACCTCCGCGGTCGTCGCGGCGCTCATCGACTCCGCGAAGGAGATCGAGACCAAGGACGAGATCGCGGCCACCGCGTCCATCTCGGCCGCCGACCCGGAGATCGGCGAGCTGATCGCCGAGGCGATCGACAAGGTCGGCAAGGAGGGCGTCGTCACCGTCGAGGAGTCGAACACCTTCGGCACGACGCTCGAGCTCACCGAGGGCATGCGCTTCGACAAGGGCTACCTGTCGGCG
>Ga0182739_1000329_pt1 | contig 70263 bp, 62 predicted proteins | sample eDN5th30CBELigBY_FD_128873 | JGI IMG/M metagenome (GOLD analysis project Ga0182739, IMG submission 128873) | Enriched backyard soil microbial communities from Emeryville, California, USA - eDNA 5th pass 30_C BE-Lig BY (version 2) (version 2) | ecosystem: Environmental > Terrestrial > Soil >... | reverse complement strand
CTCAGGATGAGGTGGTGCAGGTCTCCTTGAAGCGGAAAGACTCTAGCCCGGCCAGGTATCGATCGCTTCGGCGAAGCGGGACAGTTCCGCGAGAAGGCGCTGCTGACCGTCGTCGCCGAGCTTCTGAAGGCGGCTGCGCTGCACGTCGAAGACGCGGGGGATGGCCTCGTTGATGACGGCTTCGCCCGCCGCCGTGAGCTGGACCCGAAGGGTCCGGCGATCACTCGGCTCGGCGAGGCGGGCGATCAGGTTCTGGGCTTCAAGCTTGTTCAAACGGCTCGTCAGTCCCGCGCCGCTCAGCAGCAGCGACTGCACGAGCTGCTTGGGCGTGAGGCAGTAGGGCGTACCAGCACGCCTGAGCGCCGTCAGAACGTCGAACGTGCCGCGGGTCAGGCCGAACGGAACGAGCGCTTCCTCGATGAAGGCGGTGCATTGGATCTGGATGCGCGCGATCAGGCCGTAGATCTGCACCGGGCTGGTGTCGATGTCGGGCCGCTCGGTGCGCCATTGCGAGAAGATGGCATCCACCTGGTCGCGGGCGGCCCGGGCGCTGGCCGTGGGGCGGCGGCCGGGCCGCTGCGGTTTCGCGACCGCAGTCTCCGGTTTGCCTTCCGTTTCCGGCTTGCCGCTGCCCATCTTTCCTCCGTCGAAGCCCGTCATTGCACGCGCGGGTTCAGGGCGTCCAGTCGATGACCCGGCGCTCGATCCATTCGATGCCATGGAAGAGCGCGATGCTGAGCAGGGTCAACAACGCGATGGCGGCGAAGGCGAGGGGCGTCTGCGACTGCGACGTCGAGATCAGGATGAGATAGCCGAGCCCCTCCTGTGCCGCCACAAACTCGCCGATGACCGAGCCGATGACGGCGAAGGTCACCGCCACCTTGCAGCCCGTGAAGAAGTGCGGCAGCGCCACGGGAATCCGAAGACGCCGGAAGATCATGTGCTGCGACGCCCCCAGCGATCGCATGAGATCGAGCATGGTGCGCGGCGCGGCTTCCAGGCCGGCGATCAGATTGACCAGGATCGGGAAGAAGCAGACCAGGATGACGATCACGATCTTCGGCCATTCCGAGAGGCCGAGCCACAGGATGATCAGCGGCGCGACCGCGACCTTGGGGACCGACTGAAGGCCGAGCAGGATTGGATAGAGAAGCCTGCGGGCGGTCGCGTTCAGTGCGATGAGCACGGCCAGCGGCAGGGACAGGGCGATGGCGAGCCCGAAGCCCACCAGGGTTTCGCGCAAGGTCACGAGACTGTTGAGGGCGAGCTCGGGCGCCCATTGTATGGCCGTCCTGCCGATCTCGGTTGGCGCGGGCAGGATCCAGGCGGGTATCGCGAAGACGCGGACGGACAGTTCCCAGGCGACGAGCAGTGCCAGATAGACCACCGGGATGGTGGCGCGCTCGGCGAGGCGCGAGGAGGAGGACGCACCCATAGGTCAGGCCCGCCGGTCGAAGATGATGTCGCGGATCTGCTGCTTGAGCTCCTGGAAGCGCGGCAGCCTCGGCGTGTCGGCATTGCGCGGGCGCGGCAGGTCGACCTCGAAGTCGGCGCGGATGCGGCCCGGGCGTGGCGACATCACCAGCACGCGGTCGCTGAGCAATATGGCCTCCTCGATGTCATGCGTGATCAGGAAGGCGGTCCGTCCGAGATCCTGCCAGAGGCCCGACAGTTCGAGCGAAAGCTCCTCGCGCGTCAGCGCATCGAGCGCGCCGAACGGCTCGTCGAGCAGCAGCAGGCGTGGATCCGCCAGCAGCGCCCGGCAGAGAGCAGCGCGCTGGCGCATACCACCGGACAGCATCTGGGGGCGGTGATCGGCGAAGGCCGCGAGGCCCGTCATTTCGAGAAGGCGCAGGGCACGCTCGCGGGCCGCCGCCTTGGGCAGCGCGAGCACGTCGGCCGGGAGCAGGACGTTCTCCAGCACCGTGTTCCAGGGGAACAGCACGTGCTCCTGGAAAACGATTCCCACCTCGTGGGAAGGCGCGTCGAGCGGCGTGCCGTAGCGCGCCATCGTGCCGGTGTCGGGCATCTCCAGGCCGGCGACCAGCCGCAACAGGGTCGACTTGCCGCAACCGGAAGGGCCGACCACGGCGACGAAGCTGCCGGTCGGAATGCGAAGGTCGATCGGGCCCAGCGCATGGACCGACGTTCCCGCCGCGCCGGGGTAGTGCTTGCTCACACCCCGGAGATCGATGGCCGCCACATCCGCCGCCGGCGGAGGGGCGGCCGCCAGGCCACCGGCGGCCGCCATTATTCGACGAAGCCCGGAGCGTAGAGCTGCGTCGGCTGCACGGGAGACTTCAGGGTGAAGTTCGCCGACATGACCTCGACGGTTCCCGCGATGCTCTTGGGGTCGATGCTGCCCAGCGGCCGACCGGGCACGGTCGCGAGCTCGCCCACGAGCTTCGTCTCGCCTTCGATGATCGCCGGCGCCAGTTCCTTCTGGTACTTGGCCATGATGGCGGCGGCCTCGGCCGGGTTGGCGAATGCATCCTTCATGCCCTTGATCGTCGCCTTGACGAAGGCGCGCACGAGTTCGGGCTGCTTGGCGATCGTCTCTTCCGAGGCGATCAAACCGTTGCCGTAATAGTCGAGGCCCGAATCCTTGTAGGCGATGCGGACCGTTTCCTTGGGCGCGATCGCCGCCGCGATCAGCGGCTCACCAACGGAGAACTGACCGATCGCATCGACCCGGCCGTTGGCGAGCAGAGAGGGCAGGGCGGAGCCTTCCGCAACGACCCACTTCACCTTGCTGGCATCGATGCCGGCCGCCTTGGCGAAGGCGGGGAAGAGCAGGCGGACCGAGCTCGACGCGGTATCGGCGATCGTCTTGCCTTCGAGATCCTTGGGCGAGGCGATGCCCGTTCCCTTCACGCCGAAGATGGCCTGCGGCGGCCGGGCATAGACGATGGAGACCAGCTTCACCGGGACGCCATCATTGCCACGGGCCAGCACCAGCGAGCCCGCGTCGGCAAAGCCGATCGTGGCGAGGCCGGCGGCCACCTTCTTGATCGCATCGGCCGAGCCCTGGCCGCGCAGGAAGGTCACGTTGAGGCCGGCATCCTTGTAGTAGCCCTTCTCGCGCGCGACGTAGAAATAGGCGTGCCGTCCGTTGAAGCCGAAGTCGGTAATGAAGTTCACGTCGGTCGCGCGGGCCGGCGCCGCGCTGGCCCCGGCCATGCCGACGACGAGGCCGATTGCGGCGGCGAGACGTCCAAGCAGTTTCATAGATCACATCCTCGGTTCGAACTGGGAAGGCCCCCGGCAGGCTGCGGCGCCGTCGCCGCACTGAGCGTCCCGATGCCTTTGCATATTTCATTCCATATCGAATGAAAAGCCGGGAATGGCTTTAAAGCAGGCGGATCGAAAGCTGCCTATCTCTTGATCAAAGCGTCTACCAAAACGCTAAAAATGGAGCATTTACCGGCTTGCGTGTGCGGATGTGATCAGATGTGAACTGCATTGGAGCCTCTATTCATTCGATGACGAATGATCTACGAAGGGTCTTCGCAAGACATGGATCGAGGTGAGACGGATGGATCGGCAGACGCGGATCGCAGTTGTCGGCGGCGGGTTGGCGGGGTTGACGGTGGCGGCTCTGTTGCAGCGAGACGGATACCCCGTTGCGGTTTACGAGCAGACGCCGAATTTTTCGAGGATCGGGGCCGGCATCATCCTCGGCGCCAACGTCGCGAAAGTGCTGAGTTCCCTAGGTCTCGGGCGCGACTTCACTGACACCGGCATCCGTCCCGATGCCTTCGTCAGCCGGGCATGGGACAGCGGCGAGACGCTGTACGAACTCGTCTTCGACGCCGCCTGCGAGGCCCGGTTCGGCGGTCCCTTCGTCAACATTCATCGGGCCGACCTGCATCGGATTCTCCAGGCGCCGCTGGCGCCGGGGACGATCCGGTTCGGCCATCGGCTGGCGGGCCTCGAGGAGACGCCGGGCGGAATCACGCTGGCCTTCGATAACGGCGTCCGCGCCGAGGTCGATATCGTGATCGGCGCCGACGGCATTCGTTCGAGGGTCCGCGACGAGATCCTCGGCAGGGAAGAGCCGCGCTTCATCGGGCGGATCGCGCCGCGCGCCGTCTTTCCCGCCGATCGTCTCGGCGACCTCGGCATCCGGGATTGCACCAAATGGTGGGGACCGGATCGCCACGTGCTGGTCTATTACATGACGGCGCGGCGCGACGAGGTCTATGTCATGGCCGCCATTCCGGCCGATCGCTGGGACGGCGATGGCACGCCGATCCCCGGCACGCGTGACGATTTCGTCTCGGCGCTGGAGGGCTTCCATCCCGAGCTGCTGCGGGCGGCCGAGGCGGCGACGGACGTGTCCGTCTGGCCGATCATGGACCGGCCGCGAAACGACAACTGGCACGAAGGCCGCGTCGTCCTGATGGGCGACGCCTGCCACGCCGTGCGGCCGTTCATGGCGGCCGGCGGCTCGATGGCGATCGAAGACGCCGCCATTCTCCACCGCTGCATCGTCGGTGCCACGGACGCTGGCGCGGCCTTCCGGCGCTATGCCGCCAACCGGATACCCCGGGTCGCCGAAGTGCAGCGCATCTCGATCGACAACACCTGGATGCACGGGCCGACGGAGGTCGACTGGTTCTTCGCCTACGATCCCTGCAACGCCCCGCTCGACGCCGCCACCTGATCCGGAGCCGCCAATGTCCGTCCTCGACCCCGCCGCCCCCGGTGACATCCGTCCCGATCCGATGAAGATCCGAGATCTGGTGGGCTATGGCGAGCGGCCGCCGCATCCCCACTGGCCGGGCAATGCCCGGATCGCCGTCAACTTCAACCTCAACATCGAGGGCGGCAGCGAATCGACATTGGCCAACGGCGATGCCGTGTCGGAAGGGATGCTGAACGACATTGGCGTCGACACCAAGACCGGCCGCCGGGTGCCGCTCGTCGAATCGGTCTTCGAATATGGCAGCCGGCGCGGGGCCTGGCGGCTTCTCGACATCTTCGCGAGGTTCTCCGTGCCGGTCAGCGTGTTGGGAGTGGCCCGCGCGCTCGAACAGAATCCGCAGCTCGCCCGGGCCTGCGTCGAGCGCGGCCATGAGATGGTGAGCCACGGCTACCGCTGGATCGACTACGGCGACGTCGACGAGTCGACCGAGCGGGAGCATATCCGCCTGGCGGTCGAGATTCTGACGCGGTTCACCGGAAGCCGGCCGCTGGGCTGGATGACCGGGCGTCCTGGCGAGAACACGCGGCGGCTGGTGGCCGAGGAGGGCGGCTTTCTCTACGACCGCGACTCGCTCGCCGACGAACTGCCCTACTGGGTGGAAACCGCACACGGCCCCCATCTGGTGATCCCGTATTCCTACGAGGCCAACGACAATCGCTTCGATGCGAATTCCGGCTTCTCGACCGGCCAGGACTTCTTCGAATACATGCGCGACGCCTTCGACTTTCTCTACGAGGAGGGGGCGGCAGGCTCGCCGAAGCTGCTGTCGATCGGCCTGCATGACCGGTTGATCGGACGGCCGGGGCGCGCGGGCGGCCTCGTCAAGTTTCTGCAGCATGCGACAGCCCGCGAAGGCGTCTGGTTCTGCCGCGGGATCGACGTCGCGCAGCATTGGCGGACTAGGTTCCCGGCCCATGCGCAGAGCAAAGATTGAGCGGCCGCCGTCCCCGTTATCCCCACGTTTCATTGCGTCGATGTAATTGAGTGGACATGGTGGTCGCTTCTATGGTCTTGCCGGTCGGACCATGGAGTAGCTGGACATGCCGGACGGAAGCGCGATTTCCAAGAAGACCAAAGCTGGCCCGATCTCGGCCGACCGCCTGAAGAGCTTCATCGAGCGCATCGAAAAGCTCGAGGAAGAGCGCAAGGCCATCGGCGGCGACATCAAGGACGTGTATTCCGAGGCCAAGGGCGTCGGCTACGACGTGAAGACCATGCGCAAGATCGTGTCGCTGCGCTCCATGGACGCCTCCGACCGGGCGGAAGCGGAGACGCTGCTCGACGTCTACAAGCACGCCCTTGGAATGGTCTGACCGGAGCGAAACGCGTCCCGGTTTTTGATTCCGCCCATGTCGCGCGGGCGCTAGGCTTCTTCACGGCGAATGCTCCGGTCACGGGAGCAGGCCCTGGAGGAATGCCATGCGGATGTCCGCTCATCGGTCGATGATCTCGAGGCGCAACCTGTTGCGCGTGCCTGCCGCCGCCGTCGCCGCGGCGGGTTTGCCGGCTTGGGCCCAGAGCTTCCCATCCCAGCCTGTCCATGTCGTCGTGCCGTTTCCGCCGGGTGGTGGGACCGACTCGCTTGCGCGGGCGATCCAGGAGCCGATGCAGAAGGCCCTGGGGGGCACGGTGATCGTCGACAACAAGGGCGGCGGCGGCGGCAGCATCGCCCACGAATTCGTGGCCAAGCAGCCGGCGGACGGCCACTGGATGGTGGTCAGTGCGAACAACCTGCCACTCTATCCGCACATCGTGGCGAAGCTGGGCTTCGACGCGAAGACGGCCTTCGTGCCGGTCGGTTTCATTGCCAAGCAGGAATCCGTGCTCGTCGGCAGCCTCGATGCGCCCTGGCCCGACCTCAAGGCGATCATCGCCGCGGCGAAGGCGGCGCCCGGCTCCGTTCAGTACGGCACCGCGGGCCTCACCACGCCGATGCACCTGTCGACCGAGCAGTTCGCGATGCTGAACGGAATCAAGCTGACGCACGTGCCGTTCCGCGGGACCGGCCCGCTGGTGACCGACCTGCTCGGCGGCCACATCAAGCTCGGCATGTCGAGCATCACCAGTGTTGCGCAACAGATCGCATCCGGAAAGCTCAAGCCCTATGCGATGGCGTCGCTGGAGCGCTCGTCGGTCGCTCCGACCATCCCGACCTTCAAGGAGTTGGGGGCGGGCGATGTCGACGGCACGATCGTCTACACGCTGCTGGCACCCGCCGGCACGCCACCGGCGGTCACCGCCAGGTTGAACGAGGCACTGAACGCCGCCGTGGCAACGCCCGAGCAGAAGGAAGACCTCGCCAAGCGCGGCTTCGTCGCCATGGGCGGCACTCCGCAGGAGCTTGCGGACTGGCTCAAGGTGCAGGAGCCGATCTGGGTACCGGTGCTTCAGGCTGCGGGGATCAAACCGGAATAGGGAGAAAGGCTCAGCATCTCTGGTCCCGATATTGATCCAGGTCAAAGCGCAGGATCACATTTCAGTCGATCTGCTATTGCGCAGTAAGCGGGAGAGGGAGCCATTCATGACCTTTCGGCATCCGCGATGACGAACGCAGCAGCCGCGTCCGCGCCGTCCAAAGTGCTCGTCGCAACGGACCTGTCCGCGCAATCCGATCGTGCGGTCGAGCGGGCCGTCCTCCTGGCGAAGGAGGCGGGTTCGGCCGTCACGGTTCTTCACGTGGTCGACGCGGAACTTCCGCGGCGGACGGCTGATCGACTGGTCGACGAGGCCCGGGTGTTGATTGGCGAACATGTCGCGACACTGAAAAGCGCCGAAGCGATGGCGCCCGACATCAAGGTCGTGCTCGGCACGGATTACAAGGAGATCGAGGAGGTCGCCCGGAAATCCGGGTGCGAACTCATCGTTCTCGGCGTCCACCGCAACGAGACACCTGAACTCTTCCGTGGCACGACGGCAGAGCGCGTCATTCGCAGCCGCGCGTGCCAGGTCTTGATGGTCAAGGCGAGACCGCAAGCCGACTATCGCCGCATCATGGTGGGGGTCGATTTCTCCGATTGCTCGCGGCGTGCCATCGAAGTTGCAGTGAAGCTATTTCAGAAGGCGGAGTTCCACCTCGTCCATGCTTTCGATGTCCCCTTCAAGGCTTTCCTGAGAAGCGAGGACACTCGCCAAGAAGTGTCGAGGAGCCATGAGGAAGAGATGGACCGGTTCATCAGAGGGGATTGCCCCGCGCTTCTTCCTCTTCTGCAGGCGGTGCCCGCTCGCGTGTTTCCAGTCTTGAAACAAGGGCCCGTCCGCGACGTGATCCAGGATCAGATCGATCAGCTGAAGCCGGATCTGCTTGTTCTCGGTACTCACGGGCGGAGCGGCATCGCGCACGTCGTCATGGGAAGCGTCGCCGAGGATCTTCTAAGCTACCCTCCCTGCGACATCCTCGCCGTGAGGCCCTGATGTCTCGCCTGGCCGTCCGTCCTGGTCGACCCGAAGGTTCCTCCCGGCAGGAGCTCAGCGTGGGGCCGCCACTCCACAACGAAAGGGTTCCCATGCGCTCCATTCTCGTCACGGTCGATGACACGCCGTCCGCCGTCGCGGCCAGGGGGCTGGCTGCTGCGCTGGCTCGACAGTGTGGCGCCCAGATAAGAGGCGTAACCGCACTGGATGTCAGCGACCTCGATCGCGTCGAGCCGGTGCCCATCGGCGGCGTGCAATACGCCTACGACCGGCTGCAGCATCGCAAGAAGCTTGCGGACGAGCGACGCGCGAGAATATCCGAACTGCCGGACGTGTTTCGACGTTCCCTGGCGGACGAGGGTATGGATGCCGTGTGCTCCACGATGGAAGCAGACGTGCGCGATGGGTTGCTTCGGATGATCGAGACGTGCGACCTCGTCGTTACCGGCCGGGATGCCGAGTTTCACCTCGAAGCGGTGGAGGGGGTTACATCCCTGGTCCACCACATCATCGCCAAGGGGTGCCGTCCTGTCGTGGTGAGCGGTCCCGAATGGAACGAGAAGGGCCCCGTCCTGGTGGCCTACGATGGAAGCGCGCCGGCCGCGAAGGCTTTACAGGTCGCGGCGCTGATGGGCATTTTCGGATCTTCCGGTGCTCGCATTCTGTCGATCGGCCGCGAGCAATCGGCCGCAATGTCGGTCGCCGAACGAGCCCGTTCATTCCTGGCTCTGCACGGTGTCGATGCCGATCTCGAGGCGGTCGCAACGACGGAGAACCCCGCCGATGTCCTGCTGAGGCGCGCTTCGGAAACGGGTGCACGGCTGCTCGTCATGGGAGCCTTCGGTCATCGTGGTTTCCGGGAGATTCTCTTCGGCTCCACGACACGGCACCTGTTCGACAGCGCTCCTATTCCACTCTTCATCTACCACTGAACGAGTGAACGCCTGCCTTCGCGCTTGACCCAGATCAAGGGCAGGTGCGGGGCCCTTCTCCAGAATTGCATAGCATGTGAGGTAAGCCGGTTGGCCGTTCCTCACGCTCGCCTCAGTCAACTGGAGAAGCGAAATGATCACGATCCGCAGGACCTACATGCCGTTGGCGACTTATCCGGAGGCGGTCGACGATGAGGCCATCCGGGCGGCAGCCGGCTTCGCCGTGTCCCTGGGAGGGACGCTCGAGGTCACGACGTTCTCCGTCGACATTCCTCGCGTACCATCGCCGCTGGCCGGCCTTTTGATCGACATTCCCGGTCTGGTTCAGGCGGCCGAGGACAAGAGCAGGTCGGAATGTAGCCGCCTCCACGACCTGATACGCGGGATCGGGAGTCCTGCCGCCGTCAACTGCTCCAGCCGGGAGGTCCTTCTGAGCGGACTGCTCGATGCCGCTGCCGGCGACGCTCGGTATTACGATCTGGCCGTCCTTCCCTGGTCTCGGGACACAGCGTCCGCCCAGCACCTGATCGAGGCGGTCGTCTTCGGATCCGGCCGTCCGACCATTGTGGTGCCGGGGTCGGCCGGTCCCGCCCCCAGGCTTGACCATATCGCCGTCGCTTGGGACGGCAGCCGGGTCGCCGCCCGTGCGCTCGGGGATGTCCTTCCGCTTCTGCAAGAGGGTAGTCGTGTCTCTGTGCTAACCGTTCGGGATGAGAAGCCGCTGGCCGGGGCAGCTCTCGCCAGCCTTCTTGCATCGTCGCTTGAGAAGCGGGGCATGAAGGCAGATCCCATCGAGATCACCCTCGGCGAAAGGACGATTGCCCAGGCGTTGCAGGAGAGGGCCCTGACGGAAGGGGCGCAGCTGCTCGCGATGGGAGGGTTCGGTCATTCCCGCATTCGCGATTTCGTTCTCGGCGGCGCGACCAAAGGCGTGTTCGCGGAGTCTCGCCTGCCCGTGCTGCTCTCGCACTAACCACCCGAGGGAGTTCGCGACTATGCGGAAGTCGACTTCGGGAGCCTCGGGTTCAGGGCCGGCGGGAGGGCCCGGCGCATCAGGGGTCGCCAATACGCAGCTCGACTAGAATCGCGGCTGGCATGCGCTGCAGCCGACGGAGTGCCTGGCGGCGCTCGAAACCCGGGTCGAAGGCTTGGATGAGACCGAGGCCACGCGACGTCTAGCGATCTGGGGACCTAACCGCCTGCCGCAGGGGCCGGGTCGCGGCCCGCTCCTGCGGTTTGCCGAGCAGTTCCACAATCTCTTCATCTATGTCCTGATGGCGGCAGGCCTCGTGGCGGCGGCGCTCGACCATACGGTCGACGCGCTGGTGATCTTCGCGGTCGTGATCGCCAATGCCGTGATCGGCTTCGTTCAGGAGGGGCGCGCGGAGAAGGCGCTCGAGGCGATCCGCGACCTGATCGACCCGCGCGCCTCCGTGATCCGGCACGGTCATCGCCGGACGGTTCCGGCCGACCAGGTGGTGCCCGGGGATATCGTGCTGCTGGAAGCCGGTGATCGCGTTCCCGCCGACTTGCGTCTCGTAAAGTCGCGCAATCTCCGGATCGACGAGGCCATCCTGACCGGCGAGTCGGTCCCCGTCGACAAGGCGACCGGACCCGTCGACGTCGCGGCCCCTCTCGGGGACCGCCTGTGCATGGCGCACTCCGGAACCTTCATCACGGCCGGTCAGGGGACGGGCGTCGTGATCGGCACCGGCGCGGCCACGGAACTGGGGCGGATCAGCGTGATGATCGGTGCCGTCGAGCGTCTGGCGACGCCTCTCGTGCGGCAGATGGATCAGTTCGCACGACACGTGACCTTCGCGATCCTCGGCGTCTCGGGCCTCGTGTTCCTGTATGCGACCTTCGCCCATGCCTATGCTTTCGACGAAGCCTTCATGGCGGTCGTGGGCCTGGCCGTCGCCGCCATTCCCGAAGGTCTGCCTGCGGTGATGACGATCACGCTTGCCGTCGGCGTCCAGCGCATGGCGCGGCGCAACGCAATCATTCATCGCCTGCCGGCGTGGAGACGCTTGGCGCCGTCTCCGTGATCTGTTCCGACAAGACCGGGACACTGACCCGCAACGAGATGACCGTGACCGCCGTCGTCACGGCGGATCGTCGGATCGTCGTGGAAGGGGTCGGCTATCGTCCCGAGGGTGGGTTTGCGGTCGAAGGCGGCGCGGCGGTCGATCCCGCCGCCGACGCGGTTCTCGAGGAACTCACGCTGGCGGCCCTTCTGTGCAACGACGCCGAGATTCGGCGGCCGGACGAGGCGTGGATCGTCGACGGCGACCCGATGGAGGGAGCGCTCGTCTCACTGGCCAGCAAGGCCGGACATGACGTCACGGCGGCACGGGCGGGCTTCGTCCGGCGTGACGAGATTCCCTTCGACGCGCGTCACCGTTACATGGCGACGCTGAACGCTCGCGATGGGCGTCGGCCTGTCGCCTATGTGAAGGGTGCGCCGGAACGCATCATCGAAATGTGCGCCTGGGCGGCCACCCGGGAGGGCGAAGCGCTGATGGACCTGGACTGGTGGCGTCGCGAGACCGAGCGGCTCGGGAGCGAGGGCCAGCGCGTCATTTGCATCGCCCGCAGGACCATGCCGGAGGAAGCGGTTGAGATCGTGCCCGCCGATGTCGAGGGAGGGCTCACGCTGCTCGGCCTCGTGGGCCTGATCGATCCGCCACGGCCGGAAGCCGTGGCCGCCGTCGCCGAGTGCAGATCGGCCGGAATCCGCGTCAAGATGATCACCGGCGATCATGCATCGACCGCGCGCGCCATCGCCCTTCAACTTGGGCTCGCGGCCGATCCGGTGGCGGTCTCCGGGCAGGAACTCGACGGCCTGGATGAAGCCGAGTTCAAGCGCAAGGCTCGCGAGTCGACGATCTTTGCGCGCACCAGTCCCGAGCACAAGCTCCGACTCGTGGAAGCTCTGCAGCAGGACGGCTCCGTGATTGCGATGACCGGTGACGGGGTCAACGATGCGCCGGCCCTCAAGCGCGCCGATGTTGGTGTGGCCATGGGAGGCAAGGGGACCGAGGCAGCCAAGGAGGCGAGCGAGATGGTTCTCGCCGACGACAATTTTGCCTCCATCGTGGCGGCTGTCCGCGAGGGGCGCACTGTCTACGACAATCTCACCAAGGTGATCACCTGGACGCTGCCGACCAACGGCGGCGAGGCCATGACGATCATCCTGGCAATTCTGTTCGGCCTGACCCTGCCGGTGACACCGGTCCAGATCCTCTGGGTCAACATGATCACGGCCGTCGCCCTGGGCCTCACACTGGCCTTCGAGCCCACCGAGCCCGGGGCCATGCAGCGGCCGGCCCGGCGGGCGGGGGGCCGGATCCTGTCCGGACGGCTCCTGTGGCGCATCCTGTTCGTCTCAGCCCTGATGGTCGTCGGAACCTTCGGGATGTTCGGCTGGGCGGAGGCCCGCAACCTTCCGATCGAGACGGCGCGGACCATGGTGGTCAACACGCTGGTGGTGATGGAGATCTTTTATCTGTTCAGCGTGCGCTACGTTCACGGCACATCGCTGACCTGGCGCGGGATCTTCGGTACGCCTGCCGTCCTGATCGGCGTCGGGATCGTCGTCCTGGCCCAGTTCGCCTTCACCTATCTGCCGCCGATGCAGGCGGCCTTCGGTACGCGCGATCTGTCCGTCGGCGATGGCGTCGCGACCGTCGGGGTCGGGGTGGTACTGCTCGTCGCCGTCGAGATCGAGAAGCGCCTGTTTGCCGTGTTCGGCCCACCGGTCGGGCGACCGGGCAGTTCCGTGCTCCAACAGGCCGCTTAAATAGTGGGGCTTTCTCGCAAGTAAACGAAACAAACGAAATAAACGAAATAAATGAAGCGAAGGTCGCACCCTCCTGGATCGGGACCCGTGGTGGCCATTGATGCGTCACTGTTGCTCGCCGGAATTTCGAAAAATCACATTATAACAATGTTTTAGAACCAGATGTTCATCGGCAGGCCGTAGCGGTCACGCTCTTGCGCCGGTCCCAGGCGCGTCGCCGTACCCTGTGCGATCAGGAGGGCCGTGCGGCAGACGGCAATGGCATCGAGCACGTCGTCGCGGGCAGCTCCGGGGAGCGATCGCGGCTCCCACGCGAAGCCGTGCCGTGCAAGCAACTCGAGGCGCTCGCCGAAGCCGTCGGGCCGGCGCTTCTTGCTGAGCACGGGCTTGCCGTCGTTCATGCGCGCAAAGGCCAGTTCGGGATGGGCCTCGTAGACGGTCGAGCGTAAGGTCTCGTTGGCGCGCATCAGCGCGTCGACCTCGCGCATCTTGGGGAACAGGTGGAACGTCTGCCGGGTCAGCCCGACACCCATCATCTTGCTGAGCGTGTTGGCTTCGGCGTGCGTGGCGCAGGCGAGGGCCGGGCGGCAGGGGGTAGGAAAGACCGAGCTCGTCTTGCCGCGGAGGAGCGTGCGGGCTTCGCGTTCGCAGGCGCGCCCCGGGCGAGGCGTGTCGGTGAGGCCGATCGGCATGTCGACGGCCAGAACGGAAAGACCCTCGCAGGCCTCTGCGAGGGTCTGAACGACTTTAATGTCCAGCGTGCCGTTACTGTCGCGCCGGCAGATCACCCACCCGGTGCGGCAACCGTCAGCGCCGGCAACGATCAAACGGCGCCTACCAGCTGGCCATCTGGGTCTTGAGGTTGCCGTCGAGCACAGCGAGGAACTCCTCGGTGGTCAGGTAGGCCTGGTTCATGCCGATGAGCAGCGCGAGGTCCTTGGTCATCTTGCCGCTCTCCACGGCCTCGACGCAGACCTTCTCGAGCGCCTCGGCGAACTTCACCACCTCGGGGGTGTCGTCGAACCTGCCGCGATACTTCAGCGCCTGCGTCCAGGCGAAGATCGAGGCGATCGGGTTGGTCGAGGTCGGCTTGCCCTGCTGATGCTCGCGGTAGTGGCGCGTGACCGTGCCGTGGGCCGCCTCGGCCTCGACGGTCTTGCCGTCCGGAGTCAACAGCACCGACGTCATCAGGCCGAGCGAGCCGAAGCCCTGAGCCACCGTGTCGGACTGGACGTCGCCATCGTAGTTCTTGCAGGCCCAGACGAATTCGCCATGCCACTTGAGAGCGGAGGCGACCATGTCGTCGATCAGGCGGTGCTGGTAATAGATGTTCTTCGCCTTGAACCTGTCGGCGAATTCCTTGTCGAAGACTTCCTGGAACAGGTCCTTGAAGCGGCCGTCATAGCGCTTGAGGATCGTGTTCTTGGTCGACAGGAAGACCGGCCAGCCGCGCATCAGGCCGTAATTGAACGAGCTGCGCGCGAAGCCGACGATCGATTCGTCTAGATTGTACATCGTCATCGCGACGCCGCCGGCCGGGAAGTCGAACACCTCGTGCTCGATGACCTTGCCGTCCTCGCCCTCGAAGCGGACGGTGAGCTTGCCCTTGCCCGGCACCACGAAGTCGGTAGCGCGATACTGGTCGCCGAACGCGTGGCGGCCGATGACGATCGGATGCGTCCAGCCCGGCACGAGGCGTGGCACGTTCTTGCAGACGATCGGTTCGCGGAAGATGGTGCCGCCGATGATGTTGCGGATGGTGCCGTTCGGCGACCGCCACATCTCCTTGAGATTGAACTCCTTCACGCGCGCTTCGTCCGGCGTGATGGTCGCGCACTTCACCGCGACACCGTACTTCTTCGTGGCCTCGGCCGACTCGACGGTCACCTTGTCGGCGGTCTTGTCGCGATTCTCGATCCCGAGGTCGTAATATTTCAGGTCGATGTCGAGATAGGGAAGGATCAGCTTGTCCTTGATGAACGCCCAGATGATGCGGGTCATCTCGTCGCCGTCCATCTCGACGACCGGGTTCTTCACCTTGATCTTCGCCATCTTCCGGACCTCACACTTCCGTAATGCACCATTTAGAAAGCCGCCCCGGTTGCCCGGGGCGGCTTCACCTGACGCTGCTTTAGAGGGCAGCGAGTGCTTCGTTCAACGTCGCACTCGGCCGCATCCCGGCCGAAGTCTTTTTCTGGTCGGGCAGGTAGTAGCCGCCCGTGTCCACCGGCTTGCCCTGAGCGGCGATCAGTTCGGCGTCGATCTTGGCTTCGTTCTCCTCCAGCACCTTCGCCAGCGGCTTGAAGCGGGCCGAGAGAGCGGTGCTGTTGTCGCGACGGGCCAGCGCCTCGGCCCAGTACTTGGCCAGATAGAAATGGCTGCCGCGATTATCCAGCTGTCCGACCTTGCGGGCAGGGGAACGGTTGTCCTCGAGAATCTTGGCGTTGGCTTCGTCGAGCGTCTCGGCCAGCACCTTCACATCCTCGTTGCCGGTCGTCTGCGCGAGGTGCTCCAGCGAAGCGCCGAGTGCCAGGAACTCGCCCAGCGAATCCCAGCGCAGGTAACCTTCGTGCTGGAACTGCTCGACATGCTTGGGCGCTGAGCCGCCGGCGCCGGTCTCGAACAGGCCGCCGCCCTGCAACAGGGGAACGATCGACAGCATCTTGGCCGAGGTGCCCAGTTCCATGATCGGGAACAGGTCGGTCAGGTAGTCGCGCAGCACGTTGCCGGTGACGGAGATCGTGTCCTGGCCCTTGCGGATGCGCTCGAGCGAGAACTTCGTGGCCTCGACCGGCGCCAGGATGCGAATGTCCAGGCTCTTGGTGTCCTCGTTCTTGAGGTACTTCTCGACCTTGGCGATCAGCTGCGCGTCGTGGGCGCGCTTGGCATCCAGCCAGAACACCGCCGGGGTGTTCGTCAGGCGCGCGCGGCGCACGGCGAGCTTGACCCAGTCCTGGATCGGCTCGTCCTTGACCTGGCACATGCGGAAGACGTCGCCGGCCTCGACCTTCTGTTCCATCAGGACGGTGCCGTCCTCGGCCACCACGCGCACCGTGCCGGCCGAGGCGATCTCGAAGGTCTTGTCGTGCGAGCCGTACTCCTCGGCCTGCTGCGCCATCAGACCGACATTCGGCACCGAACCCATCGTCGTCGGGTCGAAGGCGCCATGCGCCTTGCAGTCCTCGATGACGGCCTGGAACAAGGTCGAGTAGCAGCGGTCGGGGATGGTGGCGACTGTGTCGTGCAGCTTGCCGTCGGCACCCCACATCTTGCCCGACTCGCGGATCATCGCCGGCACCGATGCATCGATGATCACGTCGCTGGGGACGTGGAGGTTGGTGATTCCCTTGTCGGAATTCACCATGGCGAGGCCGGGACGCTTCGCATACTCGGCCTGGATGTCGGCCTTGATGGCGGCCTTCTCGGCCTCCGGCAGCGTCTCGATGCGGCTGAGCAGGTCGCCCAGGCCGTTGTCGGGATCGATGCCGAGCTTCTTGAACGTCTCGCCGTGCTTGGCGAAAACGTCGGCGAAGAACACGGAAACGCAATGGCCGAACAGGATGGGATCGGAGATCTTCATCATGGTCGTCTTGAGGTGCAGCGAGAACAGGATGCCTTCCTTCTTCGCCGCCTCGATCGCCTCGCCGTAGAAGGCGCGCAGCGCCTTAACGTTCATCACGGAGCAGTCGATGATCTCGCCGGCCTTGAGCGGGATCTTGGGCTTGAGCACCGTGGTCGCGCCGTCGGCGGCGGCCAGCTCGATGCGGGCGCTGGTGGGCGCTGCGAGGGTCGTCGCGACCTCGGAACCATAAAAGTCGCCGCCCGACATGGTCGCCACGCGGGTCTTCGACTCTTTGCTCCAGACGCCCATCTTGTGCGGATGCTTGCGGGCGTACTGTTTCACGGCGCCGGCGGCGCGACGGTCGGAATTGCCCTCGCGCAGCACCGGGTTCACGGCGCTGCCCAGCACCTTGCCGTAGCGGGCGCGGATTTCCTTGTCGGCCGGCGTGGCGTCGCTGTCGGGATAATTGGGGATGTCGTAGCCCTTGCTCTGCAACTCCTTGATCGCGGCCTTGAGCTGCGGGATGGAGGCGGAGATGTTGGGCAGCTTGATGATGTTGGCTTCCGGCTTCAGCGTCAGCTTGCCGAGTTCGGCGAGCTCGTCCGGAATCTTCTGCTCCGGCTTCAGCTTGTCGGGGAAGTTGGCGATGATGCGGCCGGTCAGGGAGATATCCTTCAGCTTCACCTTCACGCCGGCTGTCGCGACGAAGGCCTCGACGATCGGCAGCAGCGAATAGGTCGCAAGTCCGGGGGCCTCATCGACCTTCGTCCAGACGATTTCGAGATCTGACATACCTGCACCTCCGTACGCCGTTTTCGCTTCGGCTGGGTTGATGAATTGCTCGTCGGGCCAGTCTTGTTGCACCGCCGGGGGAGGGCTGCAAGACGGCGGGCCGGCGCACCGGCGGGCGATTCTCCGTCAGACCCGGTCCAGAGGCTTCTCGGAGCCGGCCGCGGGAGGCATTGCCGCGATCGCAGGCAGAACCTCGCTCACTTCGCTCACGATCGCGACATGGTCGAGATGGGTTCGATCGGCGAAACCGCCCTCCACGACGCCGCGGAGCAGCGCCGCGAGCGGCTGCCAATAGCCCCCCTGGTCGATGATCAAGATCGGCTTCTTGTGCAGGCCGAGGGTCCGCCACGACAGGACCTCGAAGAACTCCTCCAGGGTCCCGATGCCCCCGGGAAGCACGACGAAGGCTTCGGAGCGCTCGAACATCTGCAGCTTGCGTTCGTGCATCGTCTCCACAACGACCGTCTCGGTGAGGTCCGGATGGCCCGCTTCACGCTGCAGAAGGAAGTTCGGGATGATGCCGATCGCCCGGCCGCCGCTGTCCAAAACGGCATTGGCAACCAGTCCCATCAGGCCCACGCCACCCCCGCCATAGACCAGGGTGATGCCCTCGGCGGCCAGCAGCCGCCCGAGGGCGACGGCGGTTTCGCTGGTTGCGGGATCGGTTCCGAAGCGGGAGCCGCAGAAGACGCAGAGGGAAGAGGGGATGAAATCGGGCACGAAAGCTGCTTTTCTGGGACGAACCAGCGCGTTTCAGCGCCGGGGTGACATGGTATCATTTCGCAAAGAGTGGTTGCGAGCACCATGGGGATGGTGGTCGCACCGTTGGGAGGGCGATGTCACGAACTGTTTTCGGGCTGGTGGCTGTCGGGGCCGTCGTCATCGCCGTCGCCCTGGGTGTCGCGTGGCGCGGCAAGCTGAGCGAACAGGCGGCCATCGACCAGTCGGCGAAGGCCGCCAGTCGTGAACCTGTTCCGGGGGCGGCTGCCGCGTCAGGAGGGCCTTCGCCGTCCGCCGCCGTCGCCCCAGCCGTCCCGGCGTCCGCACCAGCCACACCGGCCGCTGCTGTGCAGCCGTCGTTCGACGTCGCGCGGATTGGACCTGACGGCCGGGCCGTGATCGCCGGCCGGGCCGCTCCGGGGGCCAAGATCGTGCTGCTCGACGGCGGCAAGGAGATCGCCAAGGCTGAGTCCGATGCACGCGGAGAGTGGGTCGTCATCGTTCAGGATCCGCCACTCACGCCCGGGCAGCACGAACTGCGCGTGGTGCAGCACATAGAAGGCAAGGCGCCGGTTACGTCGGGCCAGGCCGTGGTTGCGGTCGTCCCCGAGCCGCCCGCGGCGGGGGCGCCGGGCCAACCGCGCGAGGAAACGCTGGTCATGATTTCGCCGCCCGCTGGCGTGCCGACGCTGGTGCAACCGGCATCGCCCGCCGGCGTGCCGAAGTCGGCGGACCTGTCGCTGTCGACCCTGGTCTACGACGACCGGGGGCAGGTGACCCTGTCCGGACGAGCCGCGCCAGGGACGGTCGTCCGCGCCTATGTGAACGAGAAGATGGTGGCGGAGGGCACGGCCGGAACGGATGGCCATTGGCGCCTGATGCCGCCGGATCCGATCGAGCAGGGCAAGCACCGGCTGCGCCTCGACCGGATCGCCAAGGACGGCAAGCCCGTCGCGCGCCTCGAGCTGCCGTTCGAGCGGGTGATCGTGGCGCCGGTCTCCAGCGCCGACGGCCGGCGGCTGCACATCGTCCGGGGCGACAATCTCTGGAACATCGCGCGCGCCCACTATGGCGCCGGCTGGCGCCATACCGTCATTTTTGACGCAAACAAGGAACAGATTGTCGATCCCAATCTGATATATCCGGGGCAAATACTCACTCTGCCCAAGGTCAACTGATCTTCGGACAACCGAGAGCGCGCAAAATCATGCTGGCAAATTTCCTGGTGCCGATCCTCTCCGACGGTTGGCGCTTCATCGCCCTGTTTGCCGGCGCGACCTTCCTTGCTGCGCTGACCGGTGCGGCCTGGTTGTTCTGGCCGCTGTTCATCGTGACTTTGTGGTCGATCTATTTCTTTCGCGACCCCTCGCGCGGCGTGCCGCAGGACGACGGATTGCTGATCGCGCCGGCCGACGGTCTCGTGCAGATGGTGGTCCCGGCCGTACCGCCGGCCGAACTGGGCCTGGGCGACAAGCCGCTGACGCGGGTTTCGATCTTTCTCAGCGTGTTCGACGTCCATATCAACCGCAGTCCCTGCGCCGCGACGGTCGACGTGGTTGCCTATCGTCCGGGCAAGTTCCTCAGCGCCAATGCCGACAAGGCGAGCGAGGACAACGAGCGTACGGCACTGGCGCTGCGCCGCGCCGACGGGCGCGTCATCGGCTGCGTCCAGATCGCGGGCTACGTCGCCCGCCGCATCGTCTGCTACGTGAAGCCGGGGCAGACAGTCGCGGCGGGGGAACGTTTCGGCCACATCCGCTTTGGTAGTCGTACAGACCTCTACCTGCCGGAAGGGGCGCGTTTGCTGGTCTCTCCGGGTCAGCGCATGATTGGTGGCGAAACGGTGATGGCCGAACTCGATCCCACCGTGAGCGAGCCGCGTACCGCCGTCGAATTCTAGGGAGTCCGACATGGACAGCGACCTGCGCGCGCAGCGCAGCGGACTACGCGGCTTCTCGATCCATCGCCTGATCCCCAACGTGCTGACGTTGGCGGCACTATGCTCGGGGCTGACGGCGATACGCTTCGCCCTGCAGGGCGAGATGCGGCTTGCGGTGATCGCGATCATCGTCGCGGCGATTTTCGACGCCCTGGATGGTCGGGTTGCCCGGCGACTGGGGGTCACCAGCCGTTTCGGCGCCGAACTCGATTCGCTGTCCGACTTCCTGTGTTTCGGTGTGGCGCCCGCGCTCGTGCTTTACCTTGCGTCGCTGACGCATGCCGGCGCGCTCGGCTGGGTCGTGACCCTCATGTTTCCCATCTGCTCGGCGTTGCGTCTGGCCCGTTTCAACACCGCGCTGGTCTCCGATACGCCGCCGCCCGTCTGGACGGGATCCTTCTTCACCGGCGTTCCGGCGCCGGCGGGTGCTCTGCTCGCCCTCATGCCCCTCATGCTGAGCTTCGAGATCGAAGCGGCTTGGCCGCGCCATGCCGTGCTCGTCGGCCTCGGGCTGGTGATTGTCGGTGGCCTGATGGTGAGCCGGCTCCCCACCTTCTCCTTCAAGAAGGGCAGGGTACCCCGTCACCTGGTTCTGCCGTTGCTGCTTGGAGCAGGCCTCTTCATGGGTGTCCTGGCCAGCGCGCCGTGGATCGCTCTTTCGCTGCTCGGCCTTGCCTATATCTGCCTGATTCCTTTCAGCGTTCTGTCCTATCGGCGGCAGGCCGCGCAGGACCGGCAGACGGCCGAGTCCGCGGGCGTCGTCCCGCTTCATTCCGTCGATACGGATCCCGTGCCTCCGCGCGACTGACGCGGATGCTCGATCCCATCCTGCGCCGGTGGGTCGACCCACCGCTCGATCATGCGGGGGCTTGGCTCGCGGCCCGGGGCGCGTCCGCCAATGTCATCACCGTGACGGGCCTCGCAGCAGGACTGGTCGCGGTGCCGCTTCTCGCATTTGAGCACTACGGCATGGCACTGGTGGCGATAGCCTTGAACCGCCTGCTCGATGGACTCGATGGGGTGGTGGCTCGGCACACGCGGTCGTCGCCCTACGGGGGGTATCTCGACATTTTTTGCGACATGGTATTCTACGCGGCGGTGCCGTTGGGATTTGCCTTGGCACGGCCCGAAAACGCCGTCTGGGCCGCTCTCCTTCTCGCCTCCTTCGTTTGCACCTGTGCTTCCTTCCTCGGGCGGGCAGTCCTTGCTGCTGGGCGGGGTGAGGGTGATACGGGACGCCGGGGACGAAAATCCTTCTTCCATGCCGCGGGCCTCATGGAGGGGACCGAGACGATCCTCGCCTTCATCCTCTTCTGCCTCTTTCCCGACCTGTTTGCCTGGCTGGCCAGCCTGGTTGCGGCGCTATGCTTCTGGACGGCCGCGGCACGGCTGATCGAGACCCGGTCCGCGGATTCAGAATCCTGATTTCAGTTGTTTAGCGGACGTCTGGGGCGACTTGCGACGGAGCTTGAGCATCTCGAAATTTCCCTTTTTAAATCATACTGTTAGAAATGATGTCACAAAATAGACGAGTTTCCATTGACCTAACAAATCGCATTAAGTAACTTCCCTAAGTTGATTCGGCGTGGGGCCGGCGAGTCTAAGCTGGGGAGCAGGGAATGCTTACGATTTTTCGTCGCTTGATGAAAAACAACCAGGGTGCCACGGCGGTCGAGTACACGCTGATCACCTCGTTGATCGCTGTCGCGGCCATCGCGTCGATCCGCTCCGTGACAGACAAGGTGACCCACGTTCTGGGAACGGCCGGGCTCAACTGACGCAGAGCGCCGGGCCTTGCCAGATCTGGCGACGCTATTCCAGACGGGCTGCCTGATCGTCCTCGCAGGGCTGCTCCTCGCAGCAGCCTGGCAGGATCTGCGAACCCTCCATATCGCCAACGGGCTGTCGATAGCGATCGCGGCCCTTTTCGGCATATGGGCCCTCGTTGGCCTTTCCGAGGGCGTCTATTCAGCCACGACTCTTGGCATGGCTATCGGCTGCGCCGCAGTGCTCTTCGGGCTGGGCGTGGCGGCGTTTGCCGGCGGAATGCTGGGCGGGGGAGACGTGAAGCTGCTGGCCGGTATGGGACTGTTTGCGGGACCGGCGCTCGTCGTCGATCTGCTCCTGGTGACGGCGGTCGCGGGCGGGGTGCTGGGCTTGGCTGTCCTGGCCGGCGTGCCGCTTGGATCGGTCAGCGGCCAAGGGGAGGCGACGCTGCGGGGGCGATTGCGCGGAAGGATTCCCTATGGCCCGGCCATCGCCGCGGGCGGCCTGTGGGTTGCAACGAGGCTGGCCATCGGCTGAGATTGGGGCACGAAAGGAGATCGCATGCCCCGACCCTCAACCAAGATCGTTTTCGCCTCCATGGTGGCCCTGATGCTGGCCTCTGCCGCCGGTGCCCAAGCGCCGACGCCGGTACAACGCAGCAGTGTCGAGATGTCGACGAGCGCGGGCATGCAGGAATTCCGCGACCCCAAGACCGGCCAGATCTGGACGCCCGCCAATGTGGGGCAGGGGCGGATCGGCAAGCCGACGCCGGCCGATCTCGCTTTCGATCCGCTGGCGCAGGCCGAACGCATAAAGGGCGTTGTGATTCAGCGGCCGGGCTTCACCCCGCTGGGGTGGTCGGCACCCACTGCTGGACCGACCACGCCGCTGGTGACCATGGACAATGCCAGTCTCAGCGCCGTTCCCGCGCGACACTGGCAGGTCGTCATGTACGTGAGCAACAACAGTGCGGGCACCCTCGCGCCGATGGTCGACTGCCGCTTCACCAACGCCGGCAAGCTCGTCGAGGAAACGCGCGCCTTGTTGCCCGGCATCGGCGCCGGCGTGCGAGGAGGCCTGACGATCTATGGGCCGAAGACCGATCTGTTCGTCGATCGTGCGTCCTGCCGTGTTGTTTCGCCCTGACGCCTATCCTTGCACCGAATAGCCGCCATCGACCGTGATGGCGGCGCCGGTGACGTAGTCCGACGCGGATGACGCCAGGAACACGGCGATGCCCGCGAAGTCGTTCGGCGTGCCCCACCGCCCTGCCGGCGTGCGATTCAGCACCGAATCGTGGAGCGTCGGAACGTCGTGGCGGGCGCGCTGCGTCAGCGCGGTGTCGATCCACCCGGGAAGGATCGCGTTCACCTGAATATTGTCCTTCGCCCACGCAGTCGCCATGGCCTTGGTCATCTGCACGATGCCACCCTTGCTTGCGGCATAGGCGGTGGTGAAGGAGGCGCCGAAGATCGACATCATCGAGCCGATGTTGATCATCTTGCCCGAGCCCGTCTTCATCATCTCGGGGTAGGCCGCTTGGCTGCAGACAAAGGCGCTGGTGAGGTTGCTGTCCATGACACGGTGCCACTCCGCGAGCGAGTACTCCTGCGGCTGCTTGCGGATGTTGATGCCGGCGTTGTTCACGAGAATGTCGAGCCGGCCGTGGGCCATCACCGTGTCGGCGATCAGCGCGCGGCATGATGCTTCCTCGAGGACGTCGACGCTTGCGGCACTGGCATTCGCTCCCGTCGCCTGGAGTTCCGACAGCGCGGCCGCGTTCTTGGACGCATCCCGGCCAGCAACGACGACGGTTGCGCCTGCACGCGCCAGACCGAGGGCCATGCCGAGACCGATGCCGCCGTTTCCGCCCGTGACAATGGCCACACGGCCCGAAAGATCGAACAGCTCCATACAATTCCTCCCGCTTCCTGTCGGTCCTCTATATCCAAGGCCCGGAACCCGAAATAGGGGGGGCCGTTGACCAATACAGAGAAACGCAATTGCAGGTGGCAGACATTTCGCTTCGCAGCTGGCCGGCCGGGCTGACCAGCTGGCTGCGGACAGGGTGGCGGCGGTCGAGAGGCCGCCGCCATTCTTGCGTCGGGTGCTGTTGATCAGACCCAATTGACAGGTGCGCCAATTGGGTCACGAACCGCTATTTCTTGGGCGGCTCACTGGTGCCACCCTTCTCGTGGGCGGCAGCATCTTTGTCGATGAGATTCAGGAGATCGTCGGGCAAGGGCTCGCTCGCGATCTCGTCATACATTGCATGAAGCTGCTTGTGCAGCCACAAATCGAATGGCCTGTCGTTGCCGCGAGGCTTGGAGCGTGCCGCGGCAGCGGCACGCTTTCCTTCCGGCTTATCGTCATTATTGGCCATCACATGCTCCCCGGAGGCGGAAGCCCACTCCGCGGGATCCTGTCCGACCCATTCACTTCTCCCCGTGGGACTACTCATGGCTATGTCGCACTCTGACAGCGGACTTTAAAGGGGCTTCAGCGTGCTTCGAGCGCGTGGTCGTCCTGGAGGCTGGTCGAGACCCGGCCCGATCCGGCCGGACGGCGCGCCTCGCCTTCGAGCAGGAGGCGTTCCAGCGTGTCGCGCGCGCGGGAGATACGGCTCTTGACCGTGCCCACGGAAACGCCGGTATGTTCGGCGATCGTCTCGTAGGGCAGGCCCTCGAGAACGGCGAGCAACAGGGCTTCGCGCTGAGCCGCCGCGAGTTTACCGAACGCGGACATGAACTCTCGCATGACGAGACCGCTGTCCTGATGCGGCGGATGCGACAGCGACTCGGCGATGGCCGTGTCGACGGGCACGGTCGGCCGGCGACGGCGCAGGCCAGAGATGAATTCGTTGCGTTGAATGCGGAAGAGCCACGCGGCGAGATTCGTCCCAGGCTGGAAGCTGTTGCGGCCGGTCAGTGCCTTGATGACGGTGTCGTGGACGAGATCGTCCGCCGCATCGCGATCCCGCGTGAGGGAGAGAGCATAGATGCGCAGGCGGGGCAGGACGGTCTTGAGCTGGTCGTGAAAGTCACGGGTGCCGTTATCCTGCGGGGTCTGCGTGAGCATTGGCTATCTCCAAGGTTGCGTCCTGTGGAGAGGAATGCCTGGAGCGGGAATTGGTTACACCTGAGCGACTAATTCTTTTAATTTATTGAATTCAAATGAAAAAGCGCCCGAAAATCTCACTGAAGCCGATCGGAGAGATATTTCCGGGCCCTCGATACGCGGGCTTTCAGGGTGCCGACCGAACATCCGCAGAGGCTGGCAGCTTCCTCATAGGAAAATCCGCCTGCGCCGATCAACACCAGCGCCTCGCGAGACTGTGGATTGAGCTTCCATATTTCGGACGACAGTTCCTTCAAGGCCAGCGTCGCTTCGGGATTGTCCACCGCCGGCAACGGCGCGGCAGCGTCGTTATCGATGGTCAAGGGCCGTCGGCGCTGGGTTCTGATATCCGAGTAGAAGCGATTGCGCATGATCGTGAAGAGCCAGCCCTTGAGATTGGTACCGGGAGTGAACTGGGTCTGCTTGTTCAGTGCCGCGAGGATGGTGTTCTGTACCAGATCGTCCGCCGCTTCTCGTTCACGACACATGAAGCGCGCAAACGCACGCAGGTCCGGGAGAAGCGCAACGATCTCGTCCTTCATGACTCGTCTATCTGGGGAGCCCGTTACGATCCCGAAAGGGCAAATCAGCACGTCAAGCAACATATGGTGCTGGCGACACGGCGCGGGAACCAACGGTGTGGTGGAGCGTTTACGCGGTCACTCATTCCATGGCGAGGATCATATGGGACGCGCAGCTCTTCTCTGGTTCGTTGGTGTGCCGATTCCGGTGTTGTTGCTCATGTGGGTTTTGGGGTGGCTTCACTAACGCGCGTCAGGCGGGCGCCGGAATCCCGCCGTTCGTTTTTCGTGGTCTTTGTTTCGGCGCGGGGCAGCGTCAGTTTACGGATTCGTTGGGCGTTGTGTAGGTTCGACAGTTGTATGCAGGCGCACAGGGCGTAGTGTAGGACGGCTGCGATACGCCGAGCGACGGATTCGAGCGATGAGGGAGAAGTACGTGGCTGAAGAGGTAGCTTCGAAGAAGGTGTCCGAGGCGATCACCAGGACACTGCCGTTTCTGCGGCGGTACGCTCGCGCCGTAACCGGCTCCCAGCAGCAGGGAGACGAGTGGGTTCGCCTCTGCGCCGAGGTCGCGGTGCAGCAGCCCGAACTCATCGCCGAAGCGGAAGATACGAAGCTGGGCGTATTCGCGTTGTTCCATCGGCTGCGTCAGCCTTTCGGCGACCTTGAGGCAGGCGCGAGCGGAGGCGAGAGCGTCCGCGGCCGACTGAAAGAGTCCCTCACCGACATGGCGCCGATGCAGCGTCAGGTCCTCCTGCTTACCGTGCTCGAAGGCTTCACCGTCGGAGATGCCGCTCACGTTCTGGGCGTCAGCATCGACGATGCCGAGCGCAGCCTGGAAGAGGCGCGCCGGGAGCTTCAGCGCGTGGCATCGGTGCGCATTCTCGTGATCGAAGACGAGGCGGTTATCGCCTTGGATGTGGCGGACATCGTTCGCAACGCAGGTCACGAAGTCGTGGGCATCGCCGCTACGGAGAAGGCGGCGATCGAGCTCGCCAAGAAGCACTCGCCGCACCTCGTGCTCGCGGACATTCAGCTCCGTGGCTCCGACAGCGGTATCTCTGCCGTGAACCAGATCATGAAGTCGATGTCCGTGCCCGTCATCTTCGTTACGGGCTTTCCCGAGCGCCTCCTGACGGGCAAGCAGGTCGAGCCGGCTTTCGTGATTTCGAAGCCCTTCGATCCAGATCTTCTCCGGGCGGCGATCGCGCAGGCGCTCGACACCGTATCGATCTGAGACCGGGACGGAACGTGGCGCGATGGTCGCTTCGCACCAAGCTCGTCACCCTCGTAGCGCTGGCCTTGCTGCCGGTACTGGGGCTGGCGGTCTGGCAGGCAGAGCTCCAGGAAGAGGCGACGTTTTCACAACGCGCGGCGGCCCTAGGATCGGTCTCCGATCTCGCCGTGGCGCGTTATGCTGGTCTGTTTGACGCATCGCAGCGCATGCTCGCGGCGGCCTGCGCCGATGAGTCCGTCGTAGAAAGCGCCCGGCCGGACCCGTCCCCTGAAGCGGCCAACCGCTGCGAAGCCTACCTGTCGAAGCTGGTACAGGCCTATCCGGGCCAATACTCCACCGCTTTCGTGACGGACGACGAGGGAATTGCCCGCTGCGCCACGGCGCGAAGGGCGGTCGGCATGAACTTCGCCGATCGCGAGATATTCCAGAAGGCCCGGCAGGGCGGGGAGTTGGTAAGCGGTGCTGCGATCGCAAGCCGTATATCTACCCGCGCGATCATTCCCATAGCCATTGCGATCCGACGCGACGGCGCGTTCGCGGGAATGTGCACGCTGGGAATCACCCTCAAGGCGCTCGCTCAGGACGCTGCCCAAGCCGAAGGCACCGCCGGAACAGCCGTCGCCGTGATCGATCGCACGGGGACAGCTCTCGGGGGCGACCCGGCGGCGATGCGCCGGCTTCCGGTCCCGGCGCGACTGGCCGATGCGCTCGCACGCAACCAGATGAGGGTTTCCGACTTCGGTCAGGACGGCGCCTACTACGAATTCTGGATCCGCCCTGTCGGGGCGAACGCCTTGTTTGCCGTCGTGTCGGCGCCGATTTCGGAGAATCCATTGGGATTTGCCGGCGCGTGGGTGGGCGTGTTGTTGGTCGCCCTTGCGTCCGCGGTCGTTCTGCTTGTGATCTGGTTCGGCGCCGACCGCTGGTGCGTCCGCCCGTTGCACTACATCCAGGACTTCGCCGACAAGGTCGCGCGCGGCGAGAGCATCACCTTGGCGCCGCCGCATCCCTGGAGTCCGGAAATGGCATCGGTGGGCGCGGGGGTCACGGCGATGGCCGAAGCCATCGCCAGTCGCGAGGCGGCGCTTCGCGCGAATGTTGAGCAACGCGACCATATGCTCCGCGAAATCCATCACCGGGTGAAGAACAATCTGCAGATGATTTCCAGCCTGCTGAACCTCCAGGCTGGCGAGATCAGGTCACCGCGTATTCGCCGCTTCTTCGGCGATGCGCAGAATCGCGTCCTCACCCTGTCCATTCTCCACCGCCATCTCTACGAGCGATCGAGCTGGTCGCTCGTCGACTTCCAGCAGTTCATCAGCGATCTCGTGCGCCAAATCTCGGTCGGACGTACCGGAGGCGGCAAGCAGGCACCCCGCTATCACATACGCGCGCCGATCATGGCCGTCGGTCCCGACACCGCCATTCCGATCGGCCTGATTGTGACCGAAGCGGTCAGCATCGCGCTCACTCACGATTTCAGCCGGACCGCTGCCCCGGAGATTCGCATCGAGACGAGCGAGCGCGGCGAGGAAGTCGAACTTGTCATCGAGGATAATGGCGTGACGCGCGATGCCACGCAGGCCGCATCCGACGGCCGGGGCGGTTTCGGTCTCACGCTGATCCGCGGATTGGCCATGCAGCTCGGTGGAGAGGTCACCATCGAGCAGAAGCCCGTTGGCGGCAACCGGGTCGTGGTCGTGTTTCCCACGCCGGCCGCCGACGAACCGACGAATGCCTAGCGTGCTTCGATCGGCCCGATCGACCGGCGTCATCGCCGGGATCACGCTCGCCGTGTTGATCGCCGCGGGTCTCATGCTGGCTTTCTCTCAGTCGAAATCGGCGGCGCGCCAGCAGCGTCTGGTGGTCGCGAACTACGAAACCATGGCGCTGATGCGCGAGATGGTGATCGCGGTCCAGGATGCCGAGATCGGATTGCGCGGCTACCTTCTGACCGGCGACGCGACCAGCCTCGAGCCCTATGAACGGGCGCGCCTCCGAATCGAATCGAGCATGCGCCAACTCGAAGTCGCGGTCGCCGACGATCCCGACACGACGCGCCAGTTCGAAGAGTTTCGCAATATCACCGCGCAGAAGTTCGACCAGCTGAATTCGACGGTTGGCGCCTATCAGACGCAGGGGCGCGAGGCGGCATTGTCGCTCGACCGGACGGGAGCGGGGCGGGCAATGCTCGGCCAGGTCCGTTTGCTCGGTGACAGTCTGGTGGAGGGTCAGCGGCTCCTGCTAGCGCGGCGTCTGACGGCCCTGCGGTCGGAGCAGGAACAGGCGGAAGTCGCGGGCCTGCTGGTCCTAGGCGGAGCCTTTCTCTGCCTGATCGCCGGCATCTATATCGTGCTGCAGGGCGCCGGGCGCCTCGAGCGCAGCCAGCAGGCCCTGGCTGGAAGATCCCGCCTTCTGCAGGCAACTCTCGAGAGCCTGCGCGATCCGATTTTCGTGATCGATGGCGAGCGTGCCGTGGTCGCCTGGAACGAAGCCTTCGCCAAGCTCGCGCAATGGGAACCTGGCAAGCAGAAGCCGCCGACCTTGGATCAACTCCTGTCCGAGCGCTCGCCGGCGACCCGTGCACTCCTCCTGCCGCTCGAACTCGACAAGATGCCTTCTACGGGACCGGCAATCGTGCGCGTCGCACATGACGGGCGCGACTACGAAATCTATCGTGGTGAGATGTCGGGCGGCGGTGCCGTCATTCGCTCCGTCGACATCACTGAAAAGCTGCATGACGAAGCGGCGCTTCGGCAGGGCCAGAAAATGGAAGCGACGGGCCAGCTTACGGGCGGCATGGCGCACGACTTCAACAACATCCTGCAGGTCATCCGGGCCAATCTCGACCTCCTCAAGGAGGAGGCTGGCGACAATGCGCCGATGCTGTCGCGGGTACAGAGCGCCACGGCAGCGGCCGACCGAGGCGCACGCCTCACGCAGCAACTGCTTGCCTTCGCGCGACGTCAGCCCCTGACACCGCAGCCCACCAACATCGCCAAGCTGCTCGGAGACCTGGCCGATTTGATGCGGCATTCATTGGGCGAGCGTATCGCCATCGAGTTCAAGATGGCCGACGATCCCTGGAATGCGAGGATCGACGCGGGGCAGCTCGAGAATGCGATTCTCAACCTTGCGATCAACGCCCGCGATGCCATGCCGGACGGTGGTACAGTCCGGGTCCAGGTCTCGAATGCGACCCTCGACCGCCGCTATGCCGCTCTTCACCCGGACGTGACCCCGGGCCCTTATGTGCTGGTCGACGTCAGCGATACCGGCACCGGCATGCCGCCGGAGGTCGCAGCCCAGGCGTTCGATCCGTTCTTCACCACCAAGGGCGACGGTAAGGGTACCGGTCTTGGGCTAAGCATGGTCTATGGCTTCGTGCGCCAGTCCAATGGACATATCCGCATTGACAGCGCGATCGGGCAAGGAACCAGTATCAAGCTCTACTTGCCGCGCACGGAAGATCCAGTGGTCGAGGACCTACCCCATCCGGGCAGCGCGGTGAACGGCAGTGAGCGGATCCTGGTGGTGGAAGACAGCGAAGACGTGCGGCGGGCCGTCGTCGAGATGCTGAAGGGTTGGGGGTACCGCGTGGAGGCCGCGGAAGACCCGGATATAGCGGCGGCGATTCTCGAAAAAGATTCCGCCTTCGATCTCCTGTTCACCGACATCGTGATGCCGGGCAGCATCACGGCCGTCGAACTCGCGCAGCGGGCACAACACCTGCAGCCCGGGATTGCGGTGCTCCTGACCTCCGGCTTCGCGCGTGGCCTCATTCCCGACCACACCCGATCAGGCTATCCCATGATTGCCAAGCCGTACAGCAGCGACGCCCTCTCGGCCAAGCTGCGAAGCGTGCTGGCCAACCGCCGGCCTGTCCCGGCGCCGGCAGAGGCGCTCCAAGCCTCTTCCGATGAGGCGGCCCGCCAGGCGCCATCGGAGGGCAGGGCGAGGCGCGTGCTGCTGGTCGAGGACGAAGTCCTGTTGCGGATGTCGACCACGGACATGCTGGAGCGGCTGGGATGTTCCGTTTCCGCCGTCGGCAGTGGCGAGGCCGCTCTTGAGCTGCTCGGCCAGGGCGACGCCCATGATCTGCTCATCACCGACGTCGGTCTGCCGGGCATGAGTGGCGAGGACCTTGCCCTCAAGGTGCGGGATCGTTTTCCGTCGCTTCCCGTGGTTATCGCCAGCGGCTATGGACGGCCCGGGATTCAGGCCGAAGGAATGCAGTTCATCTCGAAGCCATACTCGTCGATCGACCTCCAGCAGGCTCTGGATCACAGTATCCGCTAAGTCGCCCTAGATTCCCCACGATTCGCTCGAAGCGCCTGCAACCGTCGTCGATTTTGCGGCGTTCATCTGTTCAGGATGAGGCAATCGTGGAGGGGATCATGGACACCAAGCACGTACCCGAAACGCCGAGCATCGTTACGCAGGATCAGTCCGACCACAGTCCTCTGGCCGGCGAGCTGATGGACCTCTACGTCGCCATGATCATCGTCATCCCGATCGCGTTCTTCCTCAAATCCGTCTGGGTCTGAGGGTTCTCACGCTGCGATCCTGGGAGGCGGGCAACCTCGTGTTTGGTACGGCCGTTAACACGTCCCAATCAGGAGGATATCAATGCGTTCCATAGTGACCCTGGCGGCGTGTGCCGCCGTTGCCGTCGTTTCGGTGCCACTCGTGGCAGCCGCCCAGACGGGCTCCAGCACGACAACCACGACGCAAAACGACGCCCAGACGATGTGGGAGAAGCTCAAGGGCAGCTGGAGCCAGACCAAGGGCACCGTAAAGGAGCAGTGGGGCGAACTCACTGACGATGATCTCCTGGCGATCGAGGGCCGCCGCGACCAGCTCGTGGGTAAGATCCAGACCCGCTATGGCATCTCCCGCGAGGCGGCCGAGGCGCAGGTTGGTGCCTGGGAGAAGGGCCGTCTGAAGCAGATGTGAGGAGGACGCAAATGAATCGCTACTCGACTATCGCTGCCGTCGCCGTCGCAACTGTTGTCGCGGCATCGGCATCCGCCCAGGCCCCGACGGGCCAGACGTCCGGCTCGATCGCTGCCGGTGTTTCGGCAAACGGCGTCACCCAGTTCAAGGACGAACGAACAGGCAAGGTCTGGACACCGGAAAACGTGAGTAAAGACAATCAGACGCCCCAGCAGCAGGCCGCGGTGCCCAGCACGTCTGCCGACAAGGCGTTCGATCCAAGTGCCCAGTCCGCCCCGACTCAGGTGGTCGTTCAGCGTCCGCGGGGTACCCTGATGGGTGTAGTGCCGATCACGGCGGGCCCGTCAGTGCCTGCTGTCGTGATCGACAGCCCGTGGTTGCAGGCCGTCCCGCAGCAGAACTGGCTCTCGGTCGTTTACGTGACGAACAACTCCGCCAACGTAGTCGATCCAGTCGTCGGATGTGTGTTCACAAACGGCGGACGGCCCGTTCAGGACACGCGTATCATGCTGTCACCGGCAGGTCCGGGTGAGCGCTGGGGAGTTCCGGTTTACGGGCCCCCGGTTTCGACATTCGTAGACCGCGTCACCTGCCGGCTTCTTTCACCGGCGTAGTCGCCGCCTTCTTTCGACCAGCGGATTGCGGGCCTGCCATTTCCGAAAGGGATGGCCGGCCCGTTTCGTTTGCTCCGAAAGGTCGCTACGGTGACCACTGGGGAAGAAGGGAAGATGTTCATGCGTAAGATTGGTCTCGGACGTCGGACGGCAATGGCGGGCGGGGTGGCCTTGGCCGGTGCATCGCTCATTCGGTCGAGGGAGGCGCGGGCTGCCAAAGGGCTTACTGTCGTGCTCGAATCAGAGGTCACCATCCTCGATCCCCACGCTACGACGGCCGCGATTACACGGACGTTTGGCCTGCATGTCTTCGACACGCTCTTCGCCATGAACGACAAGGGCGAGATCAAGCCGCAAATGGTCGAGAGCTACGACAGCAGCTCCGATAGGCTCACCTGGTCCTTTGTTCTGCGCGAGGGGCTCAAGTGGCATGACGGGACGCCGGTGACGGCCGAGGATTGCGTCGCTTCGCTCAAGCGCTGGTCAGTTCGCGACCCCCTGGGCAAGATGCTGATGGCGGACACCGCCGTGCTCGAAGCGTCCAATCCCAAGACCATCAAGTTCGTCCTGAAGCAGCCGTTCCCGCTGCTGCTGGAGGTACTTGGCAAACCCAATGCGCCGCTGCCGGTGATGATGCCTGCACGGCTTGCCGCGACGCCCGCGGACCAGCGAATCCCCGAGCCGATCGGCTCCGGACCTTTCCGCTTCCTCAAGGATCAATGGCGGCCCGGCAACGCCATGATCCTCGAGCGCAATGCGGCCTATGTTCCGCGCAAGGAGGCGCCGGACTTCCTGACCGGCGGGAAGAACGTGAAGATCGACCAACTCACCCTGCGCGTGATGCCGGATCCGTCGACCGGTGCCAATGCGCTGATCGCCGGCGAAATCGATTACATGCAGTATCTCCCGTTCGACATGTTGCCGGTCCTCGAGAAGGAAAAGTCGGTCAAGCTGCTCGGGCTGGGCGGGCTCCACCAGTTCCAAGGCAATTTCCGCCTCAACCATGCGTCCCCTCCGTTCGACAATCCGGCGGTGCGCAAGGTGATGTGGAGGCTGGTAGACCAGAATGCGACGCTGACGGCCATCGGTGTGCCCGACAAGTATCAGACGAAGGACTGCACCTCGTTCTGGATGTGCGGTACTCCGTTCTCCACCGACGCGGGCGGCAACGTCGCCAAGCCGGACCTGGCGGCGGCGCGCGCCGAGCTCAAGGCTTCCGGTTACAAGGGTGAGCCTGTGATCGTGCTGGAGGTAGCCGGGTCGATCAGCCAGACGGCGTCGCGCGTGCTCGTCCAGAACATGAAGGATGTCGGCTTCAACGTGGAGCAGCAGCCACGCGACTGGCCCACCGTGCTGGCGCGTCGTGCCAAGAAGGACGGGTGGTCGATGTTTCCTGTCTATTCGAACGGCACGGATATGTTCTCGCCGCTCACGCACTTCTACGTCGCTGCCACCTGCAACGACTTCCCGGGCTGGTCCTGCGACAACCGTATCCCGGATCTGCTCAAAGCCTTTACTCGGGCGGCGACCCTCGAGGAGCGCAAGAAAATCGCCGCCGAAATCCAGTTGATCGCCTACGAACTCGTGCCGTCGCTGATGTGGGGCCAGTTCACCATACCCGCAGGCTATAGAAGCGATCTGAAGGGCCTGATCCAGTCATCCTACCCGATGTTCTGGGAAGTGGACCGCTAGGGCAACCGGCCTGCCGGCTGGGCGTTCCCGACGATGCGGTGCCTCGGGGCCGATGCACCGCCCACGAGCTGGAAGGGGTGACCATGGACGTTACACACAACGCCGCAGAACAACGATACGAGTTGGCCGCCGAACATGGGATGGCGATTGCCGTCTATCGTCAGCAGGGTGATGCGCGAATCTTCACCCACACGGAAGTCCCGCCTGAAGATGAGGGTAAGGGTATCGGTGCACGGATCGTCAAAGCGGCGCTGGAGGACACGCGAAAGCAGGGCTTCAAAATCGTACCGGCCTGCAGCTTCGTCGTCGCCTATGTCCGTCGCCACCCCGAGTTTGATGACAGCGGTCGCTGATCAGGGCTTTACGACCAGAAAGGCGATCACGGTGGCGATCGCCGTCGCCGCTGTTCCCCATGCCAAGTCCACTACGCTGACCGTCCATGGCCAGCCGCGCAAGGTGGCTAGATTTGTAAAGTCATACGCACCGTAGACGCAGAACCCGAAAAGCGCGCCGTAGAGGAGGGCGCTCGTCCAAGTTCCGGCGGTCACCGACGGCGGAACGGCGAAGACTGCGACGCCGGCTGCGTGCACGAGATAGAACAGGATGGCCACGCTCCAGATCGGCTTGTCCTGCAGCATGTTTCCAAGCTGCGACTTGTAGAACTCGCGCGCAACGACGCCGAGCCACAGCCCGTCTATGACGGTCAGTACGCCCAAAGCGACGGCGTAGCTGGCCATCACGGTCTTCATCCGGCCAACCTACTAGCCGAGCAGATACCAAGCCAGTCCCATGCCGCCGGCTGCGCCAAGGAACGAAATGATGAGGACGACTAGGACGCGACCGGTCACGACGCCGCTGCGCGCTTCGGTGGGGGTGACTTCGGGCTGCATAGTGCCTCCGTGTTTGTTGGTGTTGAGATTTCCAACGCCGCCTTGACAGGGAGGGTTGCCCGGCGGAACCGGAACTCTCGCTCCAACGTTGCCTGCACAACCCCTGCCAATGCTCGGAAGGAGCGAGGAAATGTTGTACTGGGCCTTGATGTTTCTAGTGATCGCGCTGCTGGCCGGGATTTTCGGCTTCGGCGGTATCGCTTCGACGGCCACGGGTATCGCGCAGATCTTGTTCGTCATTGCGCTGGTGCTCTTCGTCGTCAGCCTGTTCGCGGGCTTCGTGCGCCGCAACCTCTAGCCGAAGTGTCCTCGCAGCAGATTGCGCGCTTCGCGGCCCGCTGCGAGATTCCAACAATTGACGATGGCCACCCGGAAGCCGCCGGGTGGCATGGCATGTTGTTCCGGCGCGAGCCCCTCGTGGAAGGTGATCTGCACACTGGAGACACCTTCGAGCGCCAGAACGCGGTTGATGATCTGGGGCGGCGGGTGGCGGTAGTGCGTGCCGTGCGGCATGAACAGGACAACACTATACCCGACTCGATCAACATGATCAGTGAATGACCACACTCCACGCTCGTAAAGTGCGACCAGCGCCTCTACCCATCCGCGCCCGTATAGGTCGGGCCACTGATCGGCGAATCTCAGATGCACTTCGATGATCCGCCCGTCGATCGTCTCGAGATTGGCCATACCACTGTAGCCTCCGAGATGACGACGGCACCAATCGCCCACTGAACTCTCTATCTGCGGCTCGGCTCCGGCATGGACTTCCCAGTAGTCGAAGGTGCCGTCTTTCCCGGGGATGCCGTTCGCATGGCCCCACCAGCGGGGCACGCCGTCGATCAGGGCGACATCGCTGCTGACATGCTCGCCGACGAGGAGTGGCATCCACATGTGTCCGGCCTGATAGGCCGCCTGGTAATCCTCCTGCGAATGGAGCGCGCGACTGCCGACACCCATGCCTTTGAGATTGTAGATGGGCTTTGAGAAGACGGGATAGCGGTCAGGCTGGATTCCGTGCGGCGCCGAGTCGAGTGCTTGGGATGCGGCAATGGCAAGTTTGTCATAGACCCATCGATATTCCGGATTCCAGAGCCAGGCATCGGAGTCCTCAGTCGGTATGAAGACGTCTGCGGGACAGGTCACGTTTTCGAAATATTGAGAGCGCCACGGATCGATCTCGCAAATCGGCACTTGCTTCCCTCATCTCCACGAGCGGATGCTGCAGGGTGCTCGCCGCACGGCGCCCTTGCAACCGACGTCCGCGCCCCCACGTTACGCCGATGGAGGTCCCTTGCCGAAATCGATGATGCTTGCCGTGCGACCGCACGACCTCCAGTCCTTTCGGACTGTCCGGTCTCGTACAGAGGAGTTGGCCGCGCCGCTCTCTCCCGAAGACCAGACCGTGCAATCGATGCCGGATGCCAGCCCCACCAAATGGCATCTCGCGCATACGACCTGGTTCTTCGAAACTTTCGTTCTCCGCCCGCATGCATCCGGTTATCGAGTTTTCGATCCGAGTTACGAATACCTCTTCAACTCCTATTACGAGGCCGTAGGCCCGCGGCACCCGCGCCCCCAGCGAGGGCTCATCACGCGTCCGGGTGTCGAGGAAGTTCTGGCCTATCGCCATCACGTGACAGCGGCGATGCTCGACTTCCTGAGGGGCGATCACAACTCACATGAACTCGTCGAACTCGGCCTGCATCATGAGCAACAGCACCAGGAACTCATCCTGATGGACATCAAGCACGCCCTTTCGCTAAATCCGCTGCGGCCGGCCTATCGTCGCGCGCGCACCGATACGGCACAGTCCGACACGCCGCTCTCCTGGCGTGAATTCGAAGGCGGTCTCGTCGAGACGGGCCACGATGGCCGGGGCTTCGCCTTCGACAACGAGGGACCTCGCCATCGCTCGTGGCTCGACGGTTTTGCGCTGGCGATGCGGCCCGTGAATTGTGGCGAGTACCTCGCGTTCATCGAGGATGGCGGTTATCGGCGGCCGGAATTCTGGCTTTCGGCCGGATGGGACTGCGTGAAACAGCGCGATTGGGAAGCGCCGCTCTACTGGGAGATGAGGGACGGGGGGTGGCACGTCTTCACCTTGTCAGGGCTCGAGCTCGTCGATCACAACCGTCCCGTCTGTCACGTGAGTGCGTTCGAAGCGGCGGCCTATGCCAAGTGGGCGGGTAAGCGGCTGCCGCGCGAAGCCGAGTGGGAGATCGCCGCCGACAGCGTCAAGGGCGCTGGCGAGGTCTGGGAATGGACCGGCAGTCCCTACATCGCCTATCCCGGCTATCGTGAACCCGCCGGCGCCGTCGGCGAGTACAACGGCAAGTTCATGGCCAACCAGATGGTGCTGCGCGGCGGCTGCGCGGCAACGGCCATCGGTCATGGCCGCGCGACCTATCGCAACTTCTTCCCGCCCGACGCCCGATGGATGTTCGGCGGAATTCGACTCGCGGAGGATCTTCGATGAATGTGCCACTTCTCGCGGTCGAGGATGGTGAGCGGGCCGACCGCGATGCCTTCCGCCACGACGTTCTTGCTGGGCTTGCTGAAACGCCCCGTGCGATTCCGGCCAAGTACCTTTACGACGCGCGTGGCTCGGCACTCTTCGATGCGATCTGCGACCAGCCGGAATATTATCCGACGCGCACCGAGGCGGCGATCCTGCGTCAGCATGCGCCCGAGATTGCGCGCCTTGCCGGCCCCGGGTGCGCGCTGGTGGAGTATGGCAGCGGCTCGAGCGTTAAAACCCGGCTGCTTCTGGACGCGATGCCGGATCTGCACGCTTACGTGCCGATCGACATTTCGCGCCAGCATCTCGATACAACGGCGCGACGGCTGCGCGAGGACTATCCGGGGCTACGTGTCGATCCAGTAACGGGCGACTACATGGCGCTCGATGTGCTTCCGGATACGATCGGCAATGCCCACCGTATCGGCTTCTTTCCGGGCTCCACGATCGGCAATCTGAAGCCGGAGGAGGCGGTACTGTTCCTGCGACGCGCGCGGCGCCTTCTGGGCTCAGACGGCGCCCTGATCCTGGGCGTGGACCTGAAGAAGGACCCGCAGCGACTCTACGACGCCTATAACGATCGGGCGGGGGTCACGGCTCAGTTCACGCTGAACCTCTTGCGCCGCATGAACCGCGAACTAGAGGCGAACTTCGACCTGTCGGCATTCGCGCATGACGCATCTTATAGCGAAGCGGCGGGGCGGATCGAAATCTACTTCCGAAGCCTGTGCGACCAAGCAGTGACGGTCGCGGGCCGCCGGTTCCACTTCGCTGAGGGCGAGCGCGTCCACACGGAGTATTCGTACAAGTACGACGCGGCCGGCATCGCAGAGCTGGCACGACGAGGCGGCTTCTCTACTGCCGCGTTCTGGACCGATCCGGTGCGGCTGTTCGCCGTCGCATTCCTGAAGTAGCTCCGAGAAAGAGAAAGCCCGCCCCCGATGATGAGTCAGGAGCGGGCTTGATTCGGTTGGATGGGGAGAGAGGTGTTGCTGAGCGGGGGCAGAGGCAACACCCATTATCCAACCATGCATGATCAACGGCGCCTTGCGCCATATGGTTGCAAGCCTTCGTTGAATATTCCCTGACTTGCTAAGTCACTGATTTGCCTGACTCAATTGCCGAGAGACGGGAGCGTAGCTCGGCGTACAGCACGTCATCGCGGATTCTGGGGAGCATCTGCCGAAGCATTTCCACCTTGTCCGCCGCCGGTGCCGCGTCGAAATCCGTCAGGAAGCGGACGATCTCTCCGCGGGTTGCGAAACCCATGTAAGCGTCATCGGCTTCGTGGGCGAGACAGGCAGGGGAGGAGGGGGCCTTGGCAGTCATGGGTCTACAACGGGTGCCACCAGCGGCCCGCGAGAATCACCCCCGCCGAGAGGAGCCGTCTGTCGCCAATGAGCTTTTCGCCGATTGAATCTGCATAGTCGAACGTCCCGCTCGCCTGGTCGATCACGGTGGCGTCGCCGACGCTTCCGACCTTCAGGGTGCCGAGGTCCGGCCTCTTGATGGCAGCGGCGGCGTTGGCGGTTGTGAGCTTGATGACGGTCGCGAGGTCGAGGCCCATGCAGAGGAACTTCGACATGGTAGTGAGGAGGTCGAAGGCGGGGCCTTCGATCGAGATCGCATGGACGTCGGACGAGATCACGTCCGGCAGGAAACCGGCCGCCAGCATCTTGCGCGTCGTGCCAAAGCCGAACGAGCCGCCACCATGGCCGATGTCGAAGATCACGCCGCGCTCTCGGGCCGCCAGGATCTCGTCGCGCACCTTGCCGTCGGGCTGGACCGGCGCATTGGGGAAGGGGCGAAAGCAATGCGTGAGGATATCGCCTGGACGCAGGCGGCTCACTACCTCGTGGCGGGAGGGCGGCGGCGAATCGAGATGCGCCATCATCGGCAGGCCGGCCTCTTCGGCCACGTCGAGCGCGATGTCGAGTGGCATGATTCCGGAATCGCCACTCGCCGACTTGCCGACGCGGACCTTCACGCCCAGCACCAAATCCTTATGCTCGCGCGCCACCCGTACGGCCTCGCGCGCATCGAGCAGGCGCATGTCGGCGCTTTCACCCACCATTACCGACTTGGAGAAGGCGAAGATGCCGGGAAAGGAAACGTTGAGGTAGGGCAGGATCCGGACCGGCGAGGTCTCGATCACGTGCTTGCGGAAGCCGTGGAAGTTGCCCGGGCCGGCGCTGCCGGCGTCGATGAAGGTGGTTACGCCGCCCGATCGCGCGAGCAACTCGGCCTCGACGCCGAGCGAGGTGCCGCCCCAATAGACGTGCGTATGCAGGTCTATCAGGCCGGGCGAGACGATCTTGCCTGCAACGTCACGCGTATCCTGGCCCGACAGGCCATCGCCGATGGCGGCAACCTTGCCGCCGTTGAAGGCGATGTCGGTCACGCGGTCGATGCCCTGTGACGGATCGATCACGCGGCCGCCCTTGAGAACCAGATCGTTCATGCTCGCTTCTTCCTTCCTACGCACATCACTTACCCATTCTACTCCACTCGTGGCCCAGATCCCCGCCCCGAGGCAGAGCCATGTTTTCGAGGCCCAGCCAGTCGGCCATCAGCCGCAGCTCCTCGCGCATCGGCGCGGCCACGTCGCGCGCCTCAACGCCGGGCTCGAGATGGGCGGCCGGCACCAGCAGCGTCGAGTTCGGCCGATCCGCCTTGAGGTCGACCCGGCCGACCAGACGGTCGCCCAGGAGGAAGGGCAGAACGTAGTAGCCATGCTTGCGTTTGGCGACCGGCGTGTAAATCTCGATGCGATAGAAGAAATCGAAGATCCGCTCCGTGCGGTCGCGCTCCCAGATCAAGGGATCGAACGGCGCGAGCAGGGCGCGCGTCTCGATCCGGCGCGGCTGACGGGCGGCCGGCTCCAGATAGGCCGGCCGGTTCCAGCCTTCGACCTCGACCGGCAGCAGATCGCCGGCGTCGACCAACTCGCCCAGCCGCGCCTTGGTGTCAGCAACGGGGAGGCGGAAGTAGTCGCGCAGGTCGAACTCGGTGGCGATGCCCAGCGCCCGGGCCGAGAGTCGCAGCAGCTGGCGCTGTGCATCCTCGGTCGAGGGCGTCGGCAATGCCTGAATCTCGGCCGGGAAGACGCGTTCGGAAAGGTCGTAGACGCGCTCGAAGGTGCCGCGCCGCGTGGCCGTGGTGACGATGCCGGCGAAGAACAGCCATTCGAGCGCCAGCTTGCCGTCGTTCCATCCCCACCAGGGGCCGCGCTTCGCTCCACCATCGGCCAGATCCGACGCGGCGAGGGGGCCGCGCGCCTCGACGTGTCGGCGGACATCCTCGATGTAGTTGGCCTTCTCGCGACGAAACTGCTGCAGCGTGCCCTTGCTGGTGCCTTCCCGGGCGCGCGCCATGCGCCAGCGCAGCAGCGGTTGCGACGCCAGCGGCAGCAGCGAAGCCTCGTGTGCCCAGAATTCGAAAAGGCCACGGCGACTACTGCTACCCCAGGCCAATCCGTCGAGATGCGCGCTGTCGTAATTCCCGAGCCGCGAGAACAGTGGCAGATAATGCGCACGTGCAAGCACGTTGACGGAATCGATCTGCAGCAGGCCCAGCCGATCGATGACCCGCTTCACATGACCCCGGTTGACGTTGCCGTCAGGTCGACCGATGCCGAAGCCTTGCGCCGCCAGCGCGATTCGCCGGGCCGACGCGGCGCTCAGTTTCAATTTCCGAGACACGGTGCCACCCTAATCCCATCGTCGCGGCGCCCGCTACGGGATAACGATGTTCAATGACCTTCAAGCCGTTTCAGGGCCTTGGCAACGGCGTCGGCCTGCCGGTTGGACACATGTCCGTTGGCCTTGAATTCCTTCACGACCTTTTTGAGGAACGGACTGCGCTCGACCTGAAGCTCGGCGCGCTTCATCAGGGCCTCGTGGATATGGGCGGGGCCGCGATTGCGCGCCGCCTGGCGTGCGCGGATCAGCCGGATGGCGACCGCTACGACGAACGCGACGCCGACGACGATCAGGATTTCGGTCAGCTGCATGGTACTGAGTGCGATGCCTACAATGCTAGCGGGCGAGCGCCGTTTCGGCCCGTTGCGCCATTGTCAGCAGAGGCCGGTCATGCAGGCGTGGGGCGACGATCTGCAAGCCCACCGGGAGCCCGTCGCGGCCGCTGCCGCACGGCACTGAGATCGCCGGCACGAGGCCGAGATTGAACAGGGGCGTGAAGGCGGCGTGGCCGCGCGGCCCGACCTCCTTGCCCTCGATCATCTTGGGATAGACCTGTTCGACCGGCCACGACACGCAGGCCGTCGTCGGTGTCAGGAGATAGTCGTATTCGGTGAAGAACTGGGCGACCGCGCGCGCGCATGCATCGGCGAAGCGGAAGGCTGCGACGACGTCCGTGCCGGGCACCGAACGGCCGCGCTCGATCAGGCCGGCGATGTTGTCACCGAACAGCTCCCTGTCGGCGGCATGCCGGTCGCCGTAGAGAAAGGCAGAGGCTGCGCTGTTCACCGCCGAAAATGCCGTTTCGCTCGTGTCGCCGGGCCAGGCGACATCCGCTTCCTCGATGCGCCAGCCGGAAGCGCGGAGCTTCGCGACCGCCGCGTTGAACGCCGCCATGACGTCAGGATCGACTGGAATGCCAAGGCCGAGCCGTGGGCTTACGGCGATGCGCGGAGCACTGGGCGGCGGGACATCGAGCAGAGCTACCGAATGAGGGTCGCGCCGGTCGGGACCGGCCATCACCTCGAAGCCGACTTTGGCGTCGGCGACCGTGCGGCCCATCGGCGCGGTCACGCCGTAGAGCGGACCGTAGGCGCCGCCGAAGCCGAACACGGACGGAATCGCGCCGGCCGATGTCTTGAGCCCGACGACGCCGCAATGCGAGGCCGGGCGGCGGCCCGAGCCGCCGCCGTCGGTCCCGAGGGCAATCGGCGAGAAGCCCGCCGCTAACGCCGCCGCGGCGCCGCCCGATGAGCCGCCCGGCGTCAGCGCGGGATTCATCGGATGGCGTGACGGACCATAGACCTTGTTCTCGGTGTGGCCCTTCGCGGCCATTTCCGGCGTGTTGGTCATGCCGAGGAAGATGCCGCCCGCCGCCTTCAGCCGCTCGACAGCGACGGCATCGCGCGGCGGCTTGAAGTCCTTGTAGAGCAGCGAGCCGTTGGTGACGGTGCGACCCACCACCCAGGTCGTGTCCTTCACGGTGTAGGGGACGCCGAGGATCGGGCCATCGAAACCCTGCTTGCGCCGCGCGTCGACGGCGTCCGCCGCAGCGCGGGCTTCGGCCGGATCGAAGTCGACGATGGCGGTGAGTTGCCCGTTTCGCGCCTCCACGCGGGCGATCGCCATTTCGGCTACGTCTCGGGCCTTCGTCTTGCCCGCCCGCACGGCGGCAGCGATGGCAGCGGCGCCCTGATCCAGCAACTCGGTCATGTTTTCCTCATTCACCAACTTCCGGTCATGATAGCGTGCGCCGCCATGACGTTGGAGAGCGACCTCTATGCGCCCGTGAAGGGGCTCCTCGAAGGGCAAGGGTACGTCGTCAAGGGCGAGGTGCGGGGCTGCGATGTGGTCGGTGTCCGCGGTGCGGAGCCGCCCGTGGTGGTGGAACTGAAGCGGACCTTCGGCCTGGGACTGGTGCTGCAGGGCGTCGACCGGTTGGCGCTCAGCGATCTCGTCTATTTGGCCGTCGGCCAGTGGCCCAAGCAGATTAAGAATGTGAAGAAGCTCTGCCGCCGGTTGGGGCTGGGCTTCATCGTGGTGGCCAGTGGCAAGGCCGACGTGGTGCTCGATCCCGTTCCTTATACGCCGCGCCCAAACAAGCGGAAGGCCGGGCGCCTTTTGGGCGAGCACGCGCGTCGGGTCGGCGATCCCAATCTCGGCGGCCAGGCGATGCGTGCGCCGTTGATGACGGCATACCGACAGGAGGCGCTTCGCTGTGCCGAGCTTCTGGCGGCCAACGGGCCGATGAAGGTGGCGGCGCTACGCGAGGCCGCGCGGGCGCCCAAGGCGGCCCAGATCCTGCAGCAGGACGTGTATGGCTGGTTCGAGAGAGTGGAGCGCGGTGTCTATGCGATCACGCCGAAGGGATGCGAGGGGCTCGTGCAGTTCGACCGGAAGGGCGGCTAGATGCTGATCGCCCATTTGTCGGATCCCCATGTGCGCCCCGAGGGCGTGCTCTACCAGGGCGTGGTCGATTCCAACGCACAGTTCGCCGCGGCCATCGCACAGGTCAAAGCTCTGGATCCGCCGCCCGAGCTGGTGCTGCTGACCGGCGACCTGGTCGATCACGGCCAAGCGGACGAATACGTGATGCTTTTGCGGATGCTCGGCGCCCTCGACATGCCGGTGCTGGCGATCCCCGGCAATCACGATGAGCGCGAGGTCTTTCGCCGTGCCTTCGTCGGAAAGCCCTGGCTGCCGGCCGAGGGGCCGTTCGATTATGTGGTCGGTGACTGCGGTGCGGTGCGTGTCGTCGCCCTGGACGTCACGCTTCCCGGTCAGCACCACGGCGTCGTGAGCGAAGAGGCGGCGGCCTGGTTGGACGGTGTCCTGGCTGCGGAGCCGGCGCGGCCCACGATCGTCATGATGCATCAGCCGCCCTTCGCCACCAGTATTCCCTACATGGATCCGTATGACTGCCGGGAAGGGCACAGGCTGGCCGCGATCGTCGCGCGCCATCCCCAGGTCGAGCGAATCCTCTGCGGCCATGTCCATCGCGTCATGCAGATGCGCTTCGGCGGCACGGTCTTGTGCACCGCGCCGTCCACCACCACTGCAATCGCCCTGCAGCTTCGCGCCGACGCGAAACCCGCATCGTACATCGAGCCGCCGGCGATGCTGCTGCATCATTGGCTGGAGGGGAGGGGCCTCGTCTCTCACTTCATCCCGATCGGCACGTTCCCCGGACCTTATCCTTTCGCCTGATTTCAGCAATCGTGCCGCGCGGGTGTAACCGGCCGGGCATTAGCCGGCCCTGATGGTATCCTCGAGATCGTCCACTGTACTCGCTACGAGTATTCCGAGCCGGTGACGCTGGGAGACAATCGGCTGATGTTCCGGCCGCGCGACCGAGACCGCCTTCTTCAGCCGCTGGTTCTCCCGCTCGAGATCCTTCAAGCGCCGCGCCTGGCCGACCTTCAACTCACCGCACTGGCGACGCCACCGATAAAAGCTCTGCTCCGAGATCTCCAGTCCACGACAGATCTTGCCGATATCTCGCCTTGGCTCAGCCGAACCTCGGCTTCCCGCAACATCCTAATCCTTCCCTGCCATTCTCAGCTCCTGCGAAGCTCAAAATAGCCGGTTTCTCCAACTCTCAATCTGGATCAGTTTTCCGGAAGCAGGCCAAGCAGGCGGACATAAACCGAGCCCGATGATGGAGATATGCCGCTTCATTTCGTCGATCTCTGACAGGTCACGCCGCCTCTGACATCCATTTTTAGAAGTCCTTCCCGGCGGGTGGCTCGTCTCTGGCGAGCTGGCCCAGTTCCCTGACCATGCCCACCGCGTAGAGGCCGAGGTTCGCGACGATCCACGCCATACCCAACAGATCGCCATATCCGAGCCTCACGCCGGCGATGTAGAACGGCTCCGGTGGCTTCAGATAGAACGCAACGTTGACCGCTAGAAAGAGGCAGCGCACCTCCGTCAGGCCGAACCCAGCGCTGGCGAGGTGGAAGGTTCGGGAGATCTCTGCCCGCAGCAGCGATTGGACGGTCATCATGAAATAGGTTGCAAGCCCGATGGCCGCGATTTCCATAGAGACGAATCCCGACAGGCCGAAACCAATCGCGAACAGGAACTGGCTCAGGACGTCGATCGACTGGTCGAGGAAGAAGCCGTAGCGGGCCCGTTCGATGCCGCGTCGTCGGGCGACGGCCCCATCAAGCGAATCACCGAACCAGTTCACAATCAGAGCGGCATTCACCACCCAGAGCCATGCGGGATTTCCAGGTGCCAGTGCGTAGGCTACGATGGCCACAACGGACGCCGCGAAGCCAAGAATCGTCAGAAAATCGGGCGACATCCAGCGCGGCAATCCGGGGGCAATCCACGCGATGAGTCGCTGCTCCGGTGCCGACAGCCAGCCTCGGTTGGAGCGTGTGAGTGGGATTTCGCGGTCCGTTGGCATGGTATCCTGGCACTAGTCTACCTCATGCGGAGCATCTGTGCCTCGCTTACGGGCCCACATGGAAACGGGTGTTTCTCATGCCGCGGCGGCGGATCGCCTCGGGGACGAGTTGGCTGAGCCGCGAAAGCCAGTAGGGGACGAGAGGAAAGCCGATCACCGCCTTGTTGTGCTGCAGCCCGGTCAGGATGCGCTTCGCCGCGTCGTCTGCGGAAATTTCGCCAGGGCGCGGCCCGAGATGCCGGCCGGCCATCGCGGTGGCGACAAAGCCGGGGCAGGCGACGACGACCCGGATTCCTTCCGCCGCGACGGCGTCCCGCAGCGCCAACCCGTATGACAGCAGGCCCGCCTTGGAAGCCGAATAGGCGGGGGCGTCGGGCAAGGGAACGAGTGAGGCAAGCGAGGCCACGAAGACGATGCTCCCGCGCCCTTTTCGTCGCATGGCTGGTAGCACGAGATGGATGAGATCGACGGTCGCCAGCAGATTCGTCTCGAGTACCTGCCGCGCAACGCCCGCCGTCTCGACAGCGTCGTCCGCCGATCGCCCGGCGAGGATTCCGGCATTCGCAATCACTAGGTCGATCGAGGAGACTCGCTCGACCTCCTCGAGGACGGTCGCAAGTCGAGCGGCATCCGACAGGTCAAGGGTTGCGGTGCTGCAGGTCGCGCACTTCGCGCGACAGGCGCCTGCGACCGCCTCGAGGCGTTCGGTATTGCGCCCCAGCAATGCCAATGTTCGACCGGGTGCTGCGAGCGCGCGCGCGAGCGCTGCGCCAATCCCGCTGGACGCGCCGGTGATGACGATCGTCTTGAATTCCATCCTGCGTCAGCGACCGGCAATGGTGCTTACGAATGAGGAGCCGCTGAGAATCTTCGGCAGTTCCTCGGCCACGGCGTCGATGACCGCATCGATCTGCTCCAGCGTATGCTGCGATGTGATGAAGAAGCGAAGCCGCGCCTGGTTCTCTGCAACTCCGGGGAAGACCGCCGGGACGACGTTGAAGCCGCGTCCGAGCAGGCGCTCCGACAGCATGATTGTCTGCGGCGAATTGCCGACGATGACGGGGACGACGGAGGCGCCGATACTGAGGCCCGTATCCAGGCCCCGCGCCCGGGCTCTTTCCAGCAGGGCCCGGCCATTGCGGCGGAGCGCCGCCACGCGCCAAGGCTCACGCATCATGACCTCGACCGCCGCCGCTGCAGCGGCGGCTACCGGTGGCGAGAGGCCGACACTGTAGACGAACCCCGGCGACGTGTACCTGATCAGTTCGATGAGCGGGCGGCTTCCGGCGATGTAGCCGCCCGCGGCCGCCAGCGTCTTGCTGAGCGTGCCCATCCAGATTTCGACCTCCGCAGGATCGATGCCCTGTTCCTCAGCAACGCCTCGCCCGGTGCGGCCAAGGGCGCCGGTCGCATGCGCCTCGTCGACCATGAGCCAAGCATTGTATCGGCGCTTGAGCTTGATCAAGCCGGCCAGATCCGGCACGTCGCCGTCCATCCCGTAGAGTCCTTCCACCACGATCAGGGCACGACGATAGCGCGCACGGTTGAGCCGCAAGGCACGCTCGAATGCGTCGAGGTGGTTGTGCGGGCAGAGAATTCTCTTGGCGCCCGACAGTTTAGCACCCTCGACGATGCTGTTGTGGATGACCGCGTCGGCGACAATCAGGTCTTCCGGTCCCAGCAATTCGCCTATCACCGACACGTTGGTCCCGTGGCCGCTCACGAACGCGATCGCGTCTTCGGTGCCACTCAGGCGCGCCAGGGCAGACTCGAGGTCGCGATGCACCTGGCGTTCGCCGGCCGACAGCCGGCTTGCCGAGACCGACGTGCCGAAGCGGTCGATCGCGGTCTTTGCCGCGGCGGAGACGTCGGGATGTCCGTTCAGGCCAAGATAGTCGTAGGATGAGAAATTCGCAATCGTACGTCCGTCGATCGACGTCGTGTTGCCGGCGCGTCCGTCGTGCAGGCGATAGAATGGATTTCCGATCCGGGTGAGATTGCCCACGGCCTTCCATATTTTCAGAGTTTCGTACTCGGGCAGCGTGGTGAAGTCGAATTCACATCGTTCGCCCGTGGTCGCATGCGCTGACGGCTTGCCCTGGGGGGCGGTGGGCTGGCCGAGGGCCTGCCGCACCCGATCGAGAGTTTCCTGGGCGGCTTTCGATGGCGGCCGACTCATAGCGGTCCGTCGATCTGCTTGACCCGCTGCATCACGGCGATGATCGCGGCGCGCTGCTCCGAGGCATCCGCGGTTGCTGCTTCTTCGGCAAAGTGGCTCGAAGACAGGGTCGCCAGCGTGCTCGGAACAGGCTCACGCGGAGTCTCTCCAGTCACGAGCGGGGTGACGCGCCGCGCGACATCGGCGGGCGTGATGCCGCTGGCCAGCGACATCATCGGCAACTCGATCTGCAGTGTCGCTTCCACCGTCGTGCGCAGCTCGAGCATCATCAGCGAATCCATGCCGATTTCCGCAAGCGGCCGGTGACGGTCAATTTCCTTGGAAGGCAGGCGGAGCACCCTTGCTATTTCCTCAACGAGGATGTCGAGGAGAGCCGCGGTCGCCTCTTCAGGAGGCAAGGAGCGCAGTCGCTCAAGAGCGACGGCTACCTGCCCACCCTCTCCCGAGGTGTTGCCCGTGGCAACGGCATTGAAGGTCGGAGCACGTAGTGCTGCGAGTTCGCGCTTGGCCCTGCTCCACTCGATGCGCGCGATCGCAAATGCGTCTACAAGCTGTGATCCATCGGCTTCGAAAGCCCAATCCAATCCATTCAGCGCTGTGCAGGCTGGCATCAAGGTTGAGCCGAAGCGTCGTTTCAGGCTCGAGTTCGCCTCCATATGCCGGTCAAGATAGCCAGTATCTCCTATTGCGCCCCACGCGACGGCGAGAGCCGGTAGACCTTGGGCACGCAGCCTGCGGGCGATTCCTTCGACATAGGCATTGGCAGCCACATAGTTAAATTGCCCAGGATTGCCGAACAGGGTAGTGGCCGACGAGAAAAGGAGGAGATAGTCGAGGGCCAGCCTGCCGGCGATACGTTCTAGATGCAGAGCGCCGCTGACCTTCGGTCGTAGGACGGTCTCGATGGACACCCGATCGACCCCCTGCATCAATTTGTCGTCGAGAACCATTGCGGCGTGGGCAATACCCCTAATCGGCCGCTGGTGGCCAAGCCGGTCGATGAAAGAGTGGAGGGCCGCGGCGTCGGTTACGTCGATAGCCGCGATCTCCACCGTCACGCCCTTCTCGCGCAATGCCTCGACCTGCGTCGCTACCGCTTCGGACAGGTGACCAGATCGGCTGATTAGTGCGAGGTGCCTGGCGCCGCGGTGGGCCAGCCATTGGGCCGTTGCAAAGCCGAAGCCCCTGGTGCCGCCGATCGCGACGTGCCAGCCCTCGGCATCCACGGGAAAGGTATTGACGGGTGCACCGGGCACGCTGGGCTCGCGAGCAGGGGTCACGACGATCTTTCCGATATGGCCGGCACGCTGCATCAGGCGGAACGCCTCCGCGACATGTGCGCCATCGAAGACACGGAGCGGAATCGGCGAATACTTGCCCTCGGCGAAGAAGCCGATCACGTCGGTGAACAGCCGCTGGGACAACCCCTTGTGAACGCCGATGAGCTGGTCGATGTCGACGCCGAAGTAGCTCAGATTGCGGCGCAACGGCCTCAGTCCGAGATGAGTGTTGGCATAGAAGTCACGCTTGCCGAGCTCGATGAAGCGACCGAACGGCTTGAGGCAATCCATCGAACGGATCATCGCTTCGCCGGCCAGCGAGTTGAGGACGACATCGACGCCCCTGCCCGCGGTGAAACTCATCACGTCTTCGGCAAACGCCACGGTGCGGGAATCGCAAACGAAGTCGGCGCCGAGGCTGCGCAGGAGGGCGCGCTTCTCTTCACTGCCGGCCGTCGCGACTACGGTCGCGCCACGATGCTTTGCGATCTGCATGGCAGCCAGACCGACGGCGCCGGCACCACCATGGATCAGGACGGATTCGCCCGGCTCCAGCCGGGCAAGGTGCACGAGTGAATAATAGGCAGTGAGGAACGCGACGGGCAAAGTTGTCGCTTCCTCGAACGACAGCTGAGCCGGTAATTTTCTGACGGCGAAGCTCTTCGCAATCAGGTGGCTGGCAAAGGCGCCAGCTGCAAAGGCGAGGACGCGATCTCCAACGGCGAGGCCTTCGACATCGGGTCCCGTCCGAACCACCGTGCCGGCACACTCCATTCCGAGACCGGGACCGGCAAAGCCATCTTCCAGCGCCTCTTCGGGCAGCAGGCGCAGGTTCCACATCACGTCGCGGAAGTTGAGGCCAGTGGTCGCAACTTCGATCTCGACCTCGCCAGCCTGAGGTATCAGGCGCGGCTCCGGAATCCAGCCGAGTACGCCCCGGCCGGGACCCTGACGTGTCGCCAGACGCAGTGCCATGTCGTTGGCCAGGGGCTTGGGCGGACGCGGCGCGGCGGACCCTCGTTCGACGCGGAAGGCGACGCGATTGTCGCCCAGGAAGAAGACATCCCGTTCCTCGTCGGGCGAAAGCATTTCGGCGGTGGCTCGCCTGGTGACACCAAGACGCGGTTGGCCGGCCAGGCCGACACAGCGTATATGCAGGCCAGGATACTCGTTGCGGGCAACACGAGCGGCCGCCATCAGCGCGCACCAGAGCGGCTGTTCGAGAGGCACCAGCCCCTCCACCTCGCCGAAATCGACGACGATCCAGAGGCGGGCCGGCGTATCGGCCAACTGCCGGCATTGTTCGGCGATCGCATTGAGATGCTCAGCGAGAGTCGCCACGGGATCAACTGACGAGTCGTCGGGTGAGATTGACAGCACGTAGTCGGTCGCCGCGCCTTGATCCAATCGCGCGGGCTCGGGACCGTCATGGCCGACGAGGGCCCGAAGGTCGGCTGCAGAGGCGCCTCGCCAAGAGAACAAGGCCGGCTCGATCGCGGCCGTGGCGTTACGATCGGTGCTGCTGCCCGCCAGGCCTCGGACAACCACGCCGATACGTGCTTCGCCGAAGGCAGGGGACACCGATATACCTCTGAAGCCGGCAGTCTCGAGTTCGTCGATCCATTCCTGCTCGGTCAGCAGTGCACCGACCGGGAACTCGGCATTCGCCGAGCGCGCCCACCAACGCCCCCGGCTGCCGCGGACGATGTCCCAGAAGGCGCTGGGCGCCAGCTCGCCCGCGATGAGCGGCGCGTCGGGGCGCAGCAATCTGGTAATGACTGTTACGCCGTCATTGTTGCCGGCGACGACCTCGCTCAGGGCGTCGACTGCGAAGGCGAGATCCAGCGAGGCAGGATGCAATGACCCTAGCTGTGACCAGCTCACGCACCGCAACAGTGGTGCGCTGTCGCCGATAGTCGCCCGCGCCTGTTCGAGGCGGTCGTCGTCCAGGTCGGTCAGGGTGATTTCGATATTGGCAAAACGCGCGCTGAGATCAGCGGCCGTGGCGAAGTGATCGGCACCCACCATCAGCAGCTGCACCAGCCGGCTGCTGTCGAGACGCGCCATTGAAGCCGTGACCTCGCTGACGACGGCGTCGCGCAGCCAGCCAATCTGATTGGAGGCCAGGCCCAGATTGCGCCAGTGCGGCGAGGCGAGCTCACTCACTGCGGTCGGATCCCCGTTGCTCAATCGACCGATGATGCTCTCGAGTCGCGAGACGCTGGCCGCTTCTGCGCCCATTGTGGGATGGCGAACCAGCAGCGTGCTGACGATCGAGTCGATTTCGGGAAGCTCACATGAGTGAGCCAGCCTGGCGGCGCCATCAATGTCGACAGCGAGATTCTTTGCCTCGAGATGCCAGAGCAGGGCTGCCAGGAGGAAAGAGGCCCATGATGCGCCATCCTCTGCGCCGGCCGGCTCGTAGCGGTCGGGCGACACGGCGGGCGAGTGGCTCCGGAATGCCGACCAGGCCGCGCGCAGCGTTCCGGCCTCGAGCAGAAGCAAGGCTTCGGAGAGGGCGGCTGCATTGCCGGCAGGCCGTTCCTCGTCGCCAGGACGGAACGCCAGCATTGACGGCTTGCCGGCGGGGTCGAGATGCCAAGCGGCGGTGCGGTAGGTGAGCGACTTGGGATCCACGGCCAGCTCAGCCGGGGCTTCGACAAGTCGCACGTTCTGGACCGCCACGACGGTCTTTCCGTGTTCGTCCAGGAGATCGATGTCGACGACCATCGAGCTTGGCGACTGCCTGACCGTCCGGGCCGTGACCCTTGAGACGATGGCGCCAGACTGGAACACGCGGACGCAGCCGAAGCGGACGGGCAACATGCGCTTCATCGGCATGTCGGCGACACCTGCTTCCTCGGACGCGAAGAGGGCATGGAACGCGGCATCCAATGCAGCGAGATCGATGATACGCGTGCCGTGTACCAGCGTGTCCGGCCGGTCGAGCTTGGCGACTGCAAACTTCGGCTCAGGAAAAACGACCTGTCGAATGCGCTGGAATGTAGGACCGTAGTCGAAGCCAAGGGCGCTGGCCGCCGCATAGACGCGGCTCTTGTTAACGATGACGGCATCGTCCGGGGGCGCCGGCGGCACGGTCGTCCTCCCCGTGATCGGGGATCGGTTGATGATTCCCCGGGCATTGAGCGTCCACCCCGCACCGCCGCCGCGCTGGCGCGAGAGCAATTCGACGGTGCCCGTCTCGTGAGCGAGCCGGACGGAGACTTCAAAAGAGGTTTTGCCTTCGAACACGAGCGGCCGAAGGATGTCGAGATCGCGAAGTTCCAAGGCGCCTTCCGGGTGAACCTCGCGCGCTGCTGCCAGCATGGTCTCGACGTAGCCGGTCGCCGGAAAGACCGGGACATGGCCGACCTTGTGGTCGTCTATCCAAGGATAGAGTGCAGGATCTACCGTCGAAAACCATTCGGCGCTGTCCTTGCGCAGCCGCGCGCCGAGCAATGGATGTGCATGGAACTGCAGGACAGTGCCGGCCTCATCGGTCGGTGTTACTTTGAACTGAGTATGCTGCCAGGGGTAGAGCGGCAGCACGACGACAGCCGCGGGCGCAGGACCGAAGAAGCGCTGCATCTCGATTTTGCCGCCGGCCAGCGCAACCTTCGACGCCGCTCGCTCGATTTGATCGAAGGTGAACTGTCCCTCGCCCTCGGTCAGGGTCTCGATGACGACGCCGCGCGTTCCGGCTTCCCTGAGCACGTCGCGCACGTAACTACCCAGAATCGGCCGAGGACCAACTTCCAAGAATACGCGCATGCCGTCAGTCAACAGGCCGTTCAACGCCGGCTCGAACTGGACCGTGTCTCGCACGTTGCGCCACCAGTGGTCTGCGCCGAGCGCCTCTGAGGCAACGGGCCCCCCGGTCACGGATGACACGAAAGTCTTGTGAGGGGGCATCGGACGGAGGCCCTGCAGTTCACGCAACAGCGGGCCGCGAACCGGCTCGATCAACGCGGAGTGGAATGGATAATCCAGGTCGAGCCGCCGCGCACTTATTCGCATTTCGGCCGCTGCCCGAAGCACGCAGTCGATGTCCGCGATGGTTCCCGAGACCGTAACGCTGCGGCAACTGTTGATCGCCGCGATCTCGACACGGGGCGCGCCGGCAGTCTTGAGAAAGCGCTCAGCCTCGCGATCGCTCAGCATTAGCGCCGCCATGCCCCCGCTACCGCGCACGCTTTCTTGATTGCGGCTGCGGGCAATCACTACATCGATGGCCTGGTCGAGGCTGAGAGCACCAGCACACCAGGCGGCGGCAATCTCGCCGACACTGTGGCCCAGGGTAGCTGTGGCCACGATGCCGCGCTCTTCGAGGGAGCGCACCATGGCGACTTGAAGGGCCAGAAGGAGGGGCTGTGAATAGGTGGCTCGCCGCAGGCGCGGCGCCAGATCGTCAGCAAATAGGCAATCTACGATCGACCATTTCTGGATCTTCGCGAAGCGGCCGTCGATGTCCTTCAGCGCATTGCGGAAGACCGGATTGGTCTTCCACGCGTCACGGCCCATGCCGGCCCATTGGGAGCCGTTGCCGGAGAAAAGGAAGGTGAGCGGCTGGTCAATTCCCAGCGCCTGGCCGGTGAGGATCGCGGCGGACTCCTCGCCCTTTGCGAAGACGTTGAGATGATGACAAACCTCGTCGGCCGTCTCGCCCGTTGCGACCAGGCGGTACGGCAGCGCATCACGCAGATAGGCGCTCGCCGCTATGAAGGAGACGGCTTCGCCTGAGGTGGCGGGCCACGTCTCGACATAGCGCTTTGCCAGCACCCGCAGGGCATCTCCGGTGTGGGCCGACAATAGCAGCGGCGGCGGCGTGGTCGTGTTGGCCTGAACGAAGTGCGCAACTGCCCTCTCGCTGCGCAGGATCACGTGTGCGTTGGTGCCGCCAAATCCAAAGGAATTGACGCCGACCAGCTGAGGACCACGCTGATCCGCAAGGCGGCGGTTCTGTGAGACGACGTCGAGATTGAGGTCCGCGAACGGAATGTCGGGATTGGGCGCGTTCTGGTGCAGGGTCGCGGGAACGAGGCCCCGGTCGAGGATCATGATGGACTTGAGGAGGCCAGCCAGCCCCGACACCGGCTCGAGATGGCCTATATTCGACTTTACCGAGCCAATGGGAAGTGGCCGCGTTCGCTTCTGGGCGAGACCCTTGCCCAGCGCGTTGGCCTCGATGGGGTCGCCGACCCGTGTACCGGTACCGTGCGCTTCGACGTAGCTCAGGTCGGCGGGATCGACCCTGAAATCTCCGTAGACCTGCTCCAGAAGCCGTCGCTGGGATTCGGCGGAGGGCAGCGACATGCCGGTCGTGCGCCCGTCCTGGTTCATGCCCGAAGCGACGATCACCGCATGGATTCGGCTACGCGCCTTCAGTGCCGACGACATCGAGCGAAGGACCACGACGATCGCGCCCTCGGACCGGACATACCCATCCGCCGACGCGTCGAACGGACGGCAGAGCCCGGTCGGCGACAACATGGAAGCACGGGAGAATCCGACATAGGAAAACGGCGACAGGAGCAGATTGACGCCGCCCACGATCGCCGTCTCGATGGCGCTGCTGCGGATCGCTTCTGTCGCGAGATCCAACGCGACCAGGGAAGACGAGCAAGCGGTATCGACGGCAAGGCTCGGACCTCGCAGGTCGAACGTATAGGAGATGCGATTGGCCATGATGCTGAGCGAGTTGCCCGTCATCATGTGCATGCCCGCGGCGGACGGATCGGCAAAGAAGCGCGCCGCGTGGTCGACGGAGGAGGCGCCCACATAGACGCCCACGGGGCTGCCGGTGAGGAGCGACGGGCGGATGCCCGCATGCGCGAGCGCGTCGTGGGTAACTTCCAGAAGGTGACGGTGCTGAGGGTCGACCTGCTCGGCCTCGCGCGGACTCATGCCGAACGCGGTGGCATCGAAGCCCCACACATCGTCGATTACCCCGGCGGCGAAAGAATAGCTGCGGCCGATCTGGTCGGGGGATGGGTGATAGAAGGACTGGGTCGGGAATCGGTCAGGAGTGACTTCGGTGACACTGCAAAGATTGCGGCGCAGGATGTTCCAAAGTCCGTCACTGTCCCTCGCACCGGGCAGACGACAGGCATAACCGACAATTGCAACTTCGTCTCGACGCGTCATCCTACGCACAACATCCCTAGAGCCTCGCTCTGTCGATCAAATTCTTACCCGTATTCGCAAGTCACACACTTAAACCAGACCCATTCATAAGTTGAAACGTGTGGCTCCTGCGTGGAAGAGGTCCACCGTCCAAGGGTAGGTCGAGAATTTTCATTATGTACCAGAATTAGTGAAAATAGAGGGCGATGATTTGCATAAGACAGTGACAAAAAAGGTGAGACTGCCGTCAATTTCACGGACGGGCTCAGCTACTGATCGTGTGGAACGCATTGTTCTCTTTTAAAGGGGTACCCTTGCGCGACAGAACTGCAGTGAACGCGCGGCTCGCCCACGCCTTTGCGCACAAGGCGCCGGCGGCCCGGGGGCTCTTGGCGCGGTTCCGAACGAACCTCTCAGCTTTGCTGGCCGTCCGGCGATCCGTATCGAGGTCGAAGGGGGTGAGATCCTAGAAGCGAAGCCGGCCGCATTGTTCGGTGCGGCGAATGCATGGGCCGCGTCCCGAGGCGGGGCCCGCCACGTCCATATTGCTTTGCCGGCCGGCTTTCCGCCCTAGGACTCCAGCCTAGCGTTCTGCAAGGAGACACTGGCTTCGCTGCCGACCTAGACAGACGGCCGAATGCCAGTACGGGCCAGCGCGTCGCAACTCGAGGAGGTGGCGGTGCTGAGGGCCGACCTGCGCAGCTTCGCGAGGGGTCGTGCCAAACGCGGCGGCGCTAAAGCCGCAAATGTCATCGATTACGCCAGCGTCTAAGGTATAGGATTGGCTTGCTGACCAGAGGCGGGGTGAAACGATCCGTCGTTATTTGAACCACCGCGCCTCGGTTGTCCCTGAGCAGTTCCCACAAGCCATCGATGTGCTGCGCCCCTGGCACGCGTCAGGCGTAGCCAACAATGGCGATCTTGCCTCTCAATTGTATGCCTTACGCTTCTTCCCGTACCAACTGCGTGAGTTTCTGGTCGCATCATGGCATTTTTGCAGGCAGTATCCCTCGAGTTCCTATGAACCAAAACCGTACACCGGATCGACTACTACGGAAATGAATGAATACCCTCACATGACTATAGATTCGTTAAGTATGTGACAAACAATATGTTCAGCAAGATTTAGAAACTTATTAGAAACCGCGATCAGTATGCGATTTGATTGATCTTGAGCGGATCGGCGAATGGGCATCGGTGGTACGCCATCCTGTAAGGTCGCTGCAAAAAAAACGCATTGAATCAACAAGGTATTCCAACATGTTAAATTTTGTTGTAAACTATTGCAGAAGGGCTATGGCGGATTGCCATGCGCCGGACTTGTCGGGGGCTTGGCGAGTGCGCTCAAAAATCACGCAAACTGTCGGTCGGTTTCGATGGGTTCTTGTCCCCCGGTATGCGGCGGCCCTTTGTTTGGCGTTAGGGGCCTGCGACATGCTTCCTAGCGATGGCCCGAGCGCCAATGGAATGCTGGCGCACGCTTCAGAACGACGGAAGAGTGACCCTGCAGCAGTCATGCGTTTTGCGCTGGTGAACGTCGATGCGCGGATCGCTCGGGATGCCGAACAATTTTACCATCCTGTTTTGCCCAGCGTTCCTGCTGCCTTCCAACGATCGGGGACCTTCGGCCGTGCGGGCGTGGGCGATGTTCTGCGGGTTACCATTTGGGAGGCTAGTGATACAAGTCGTCTGTTTGGCACCGACCGCAAGGGGGCGGATGTCACAGTCCGCGTCGATCCTGATGGCACGATCGCCTTGCCGTACGCAGGCCGCTTTCCCGCGCGCGGCAAGCCATTACCCGACCTTGAGAAAGACATAGCTAGTCGCCTTGCCAACAAGGCCGATGACCCGCAAGTGACCGTAATGGTTGCCCAGAACGTGAGCAGTGCGGCGTCCGTTCAAGGTGATGTCAACAAGCCCGGACCGTACCCAGTCGAAAGAGCCGATCAGCGCGTCCTCGACATGATTGCTCTCGCCGGTGGTGCGAAATACCCAGCGTACGAGACTTCATTTCGATTGACGCGCGGGCGTTCGATCATGTCCTTGCAGATGCAACAACTCGTGGATAGGCCAGAGATCTTCAACGTGCTCGTGGCAGCCGGTGACACGATACTCCTGTCCCGTAAGCCCCTGAAATTCGTGGCGCTCGGCGCTGTCCAGCAACCCGGGGAGCAGATTTTCCGCAGGTCAACGCTCAACATGACCGACGCGCTGGGCCAGATCGTTGGCCTCGAATCTTCCCGCGCCGACGCAAAGGGGGTCTACCTTTTCCGCCGCGAACCAGTCGAGTTGGCACGTCGATACGGCATCCGGCTCTTGGCCGAGGATTTAGAAACTGTGCCAATAGTCTATCAGCTGAACCTGAAGGATCCGCAATCGTTTTTTGCCATGAACGCCTTTCCCGTGATGCCTAACGACATCCTTTATGTCTCTCCTGCGCCTTTGGCGGATGCCGCGAAGTTCTTCCAGATACTGTCCGGCGCGACGGCTACCGTAGCCATTCCCCGCACACTGGGGGGCAATTTCCCTGCGGGCAATTAGCCCTACTGAGTGACAAAACCCCGGTTTCGGCGAACGGCCGCTGCCCGATCAGAGTTTCGGCGGCAACGGACCGGTGCTTGGCGCCTGTACAGTCATACTCAACAAAAGACCCGCCACATATGCCCAGCGACGTTATACTGAATGATCGGGGTACTTAGCGCGAGCCGGATACTTCCTCGTTAAGTCAATCATTCTCTAGCCCGTATTGGCTGGCCGCGCGTACCTGGCCGACGCACTTCGCGCGACACTGGCTGTGAGACACGGGAATCCTCACACACCGGCTTGCCTTGGCTAAGGTAGGATTCGTAGCCAATGCCACACAACTGGCAGGCATCGTTTACGAAGCTAAATTGATGACCGTTCTCTGTGTGTGGCATTTATCCCGGCTCTGCAGGTAGCCTCTTAAAACTTTACCCTTTCCTCCCAATCCTCGTCTATTGCGCTTTGACGCATCGCTCGTCCTTGCACTCGGCGGCTCTTCCCTTGCAGACAGAATTGTTTCAACCTACACTTGAAAGTGCTGGCATCCACCGACAGTGACATGCAAAGGGCATATGTGAAGGAAGACGCCTTACTTCTGCTGGCTGCATTCGCTCTTACGATCGCGGTTTCGGGGGCCACATTCTATCTCTTGAGGACGCTCTGACCTCCGACGGCACCAAAGCTAGCGCTCGCAAGAGACCGCGAGGTCCAAGCCAACAAGATCCTCGGAAGGCGCGTCCATATTTTGTCCCTCTCGGCGAACATTCGCCTGCCGGACAATGAGATGGAGTGCTAGCCAGCATGGCCTGTCGCCCAAAGCGCCCAACCAAATTATCAGCATGGGTACGCGGGCCGACGCGTTGAAGCCCGATCCGGCGTGCGTTCGAGTAGAACTTCGGTGTATATGGTTCGCGTAAGGTCTGGCGGCGGCAATGCATTCGAATTTTGTGCAGACGTGGTCGCGCACCTGGGCGGGATGTGCGGCCCGCTCGGCCGGCAGCATCGCCTTCAGCGTCTCGGCATCGTCGAGGCATCGACATCAACGGCGATATTGATGCCCCGATTGCCGGCTCAGTCAACGATGCCGCAATTCCCAAGTCGCCTTGTCGCGTCGCGTGCGAAGGCTGCCAAGCGTCTGGTGCGAGCGGGAGACCAACATCACCATCCTAAGCAATGGCGGGTAGGGCCTACAGGTGCCAACCGGCCCGAACGTTCGCGAGCCGCAGAACCGCCGCGTCGAATCCTCATCCGGTAAGGTGGAAACCCCAAGGCTGGGACGAAGGCGTTCCTAACGTCCGTTTTTGTTTCTTTCCGAGTCATAGGCTTTGACAGGAAAAAAACGACAACCTACAAGCGGCACTCTGCCCGACGATACCCGGACTAGTCACAAGCATGGAGGTAGCTAGTGAAGCGTGATCCTGGGGCCATTGCCCTCAATCGGGAAGAGGCGCGGTCACCTGAGCCAGTGTCATCTATAGTCGAGCGCTTCAAGGCCCATAGGGCGACAGTCGCCGTAGTTGGCCTTGGATATGTGGGTCTGCCACTTGCGTGCACCATCGCGAGGAAGGGCTTTTCGGTGTTGGGCTTCGACATCGATGAAATTAAGGTGGACAAACTCAACGCGGGCAACTCATACATCAGTCATATCGATTCCCGTGAAATCTCAGATCTGCGTCATACTGGCCAGCTTGCGGCCACAAGTGACTTCTCTCGCATTCGCGAGGCGGACGCAATTATCCTCTGCGTGCCAACACCGTTGACCCGCCAGCGCGAGCCTGATCTCACTTTCATCGTTCATACGGCCGAGGCGATCGCGCCCTTTGTAAGGCATGGGCAGCTTGTCGTCCTGGAGTCAACCACCTATCCGGGAACCTCTCGTGACGTTCTTCAGCCCATTCTCGAGCGACATGGTCTTCGTTCGGGCCACGATTTCTTTCTCGCCTATTCGCCTGAGCGCGAAGACCCCGGCAACGCCCAATTCTCGACAGCGGTGATTCCGAAGGTGGTAGGGGGCGATGGCCCCGATGCACTGCGCCTTGCTTGTGCTCTCTATGACGAGGTGGTGACGCATACTGTCCCCGTGACCTCTCTGGAGGCGGCCGAGGCAGTAAAGCTCACGGAGAACATTTTTCGCTCCGTCAATATTGCCTTGGTCAATGAGCTCAAGACAGTGTTCGAGGCCATGGGGATAGACGTCTGGGAAGTTATCGAAGCCGCCAAAACCAAGCCATTCGGGTATATGCCGTTCTATCCGGGCCCCGGCCTCGGAGGACACTGTATTCCAATCGACCCATTTTACCTGACTTGGAAAGCGCGCGAATATGGCGTCGTCACCCGCTTCATTGAACTCGCGGGCGAGATTAACACGGCGATGCCTCAGCGCGTTGTCGATCGAACGATTGAGGCTTTGAACCAAGTTGCCGGACGGGCGTCCAAGGGAGCTCGCATCCTGATTCTGGGAATTGCTTACAAGAAGAACGTCGAGGACACGCGTGAAAGCCCGGCCTTCAAGATCATGGAGTTGCTGGAGAAGCGGGGCGCGACGGTTTCATATTACGATCCGATGGTCGCTGAGGTTCCGAAGAGCCGCGAGCATCCCGAATTTGCGGGTAGGCGATCGGTCGCACTTACGGAATCAGTCGTTGCCGGTTTCGACGCGGCTGTGATCTGCACAGATCACGACGAGGTAGATTACCGTGGACTTGTGGAATGGTCGTCTCTCGTTGTCGATACTCGAAACGTATGCGCGCGCCTTGGCGTGACTAGGAAACACGTCATCAAAGCGTGATTGGCTATGTCGGGGCTTGATGTATCACACTGATAAACTGGCGGGATGCAAAATTAAAGTAAGAGGCCGTAGCGATGCGCTGTTTGGTAACTGGAACTGCGGGCTTCATTGGGTTTCATCTCGCCAAGCGTCTGCTGGAGCAGGGCCATGAGGTTACGGGCGTAGACGGAATGACCCCGTATTACGACGTCAAACTCAAGGAGAACCGCCACGCCCTCCTCAAGAAGCACAACGGCTTTTCCGCCCATCTCTGCATGTTGGAAGACGCCAGCAAGCTCCAAACTATCTTTGAGCGGTCCAACCCAGAGTTGGTGTTCCATTTGGCCGCCCAAGCGGGCGTGCGATACAGCCTTGAAAACCCGAGCGCCTACATCGATTCGAATGTTGTCGGCAGTTTCAATATTCTGGAGATGTGCCACAAGTTGCGTCCCCAGCATTTGCTGATTGCCTCCACCAGCTCCGTCTATGGCGCGAGCGTCGACTTTCCGCTTGCAGAGACCGATCGGGCCGACCATCCTTTAACCGTGTACGCTGCGACCAAGAAGTCGGTGGAAGCCCTCGCCCATAGCTACGCGCATCTCTGGGATATGCCGATCACAGTCTTCCGGTTCTTCAGCGCATATGGGCCTTGGGGGCGGCCAGATATGGCGCTCTTCAAGTTCGTTCAGAACATTTTGGGGGGGCGCCCGATCGACGTTTACAACCACGGAAACATGGAGCGGGACTTCACGTATGTTGATGATCTCGTAGAGGCTATCGTTCGTTTGACCGCCCGGGTGCCGACGCGGGCTGGTGACGTGACCGAAGTCGAAACCGATTCATCTAGTCCCAATGCGCCGTACCGGGTCGTGAACATCGGTGGCGGAAATCCGGTGAGTTTGTTGCGATTTATTGACGAGATCGAGCAAACGCTTGGCATTAAATCTGAGCGGAACTACATGGGTATGCAGCCAGGCGATGTCCCGAGGACGGAGGCGTCGACAGAATTCCTCAAGGCCTTGATTGGATACTTGCCCCAGACACCAACAGCAGTGGGCGTGCGGGAGTTCGTGCTGTGGTATAGAGAATACTATCGCGTCTGATGAGCAGGCGTGATGGGGGGGATTCGATTTCCCAGACCAGGCTCCTTCCTTTCGCGGCAGCGTTGGTCAAGGTTGAAACTCCACGACACGTTTCCACCCGCAGATACGCCAGACCCCATTCTCGAAGCGGTCAAGAAGGGTGTCGCGGCCGGTAACGTCAAGCAGCGGCCGACGCAGGAGATAAGAAAGAGAGCGCGCGCGGTTCGTGATCATGCTCGAGAAAGCGATGCTCGGGCGGCCGCGATTTTAGAACTGCTAGGGTTCGTCGAGAACTATCCCAACATCGAAGAGTTTCAAAAAATTGTTGCACGCTTGTTATGGGAGGTTAACGACGAGCGCGCTCTCGAAGCTTGGCTGGGAGTCAGCTTGCGATTCCCGAAGTCAATGGACGCCTTCCAGAATTTTGTGCAGGTAGCATGGCGGCGCAAAGGACCGAGAGCGGTAAGCGCTAGCTTGCAGGCCCGATTCCCTCGCATGCCAAAGAGCTTGGATCAGCTGCTTGCCTATGCTGAGGCTTGTGACACTGCTGGAGAGATGACGAAGCGTCGGGCAGCCTTTGACCAATTGTCGCGTATGCTTGCAAAGCGCAGAGAGTCTTGGCTGAACGCGTCATCCTGGCTTGAAGAAGAATGGGGGCGCTATCGGACACCCGGAGTGATCCTAAAGCGCTTGGCGGGCGGGGCGGGACTTAGACCTCAGATCGTCGATAACGCCGAGCATTTGCGGACGGTGATCGGCGAATGGGAGGAAGGGAATTCCAGTACAGTCACCAAAGATGCATTGGCGTCAGTCAGGGTGCTGGACGTCCTGTTTGACCGTGTGCTGCAAGCGCGACAGAGCGGTATATCCTCTGCTTCACATCGTAAAACAGGCTCATTGGTATTGCTTACTGGCTCCCTCGCGACCGGTGGTGCCGAGCGTCAACTAGTCACGACTGCCGTAGGACTGAGTAAAATGAGCCCGCAACAGAGGACGTTGCGAGATGGCGTCGTTCTCGACCCTGTTAAGGTAATAGCCAGGTCGCTGTATGACCGCAAGGATGGTCAATTTTTTCTGACCGACTTAGAAGGCGCCGGGATTACGGTCCAATCTTATCGGGAATTGCCCGACTTTGCTGGAGATCTTGCAACATCTGCAGTTCGGCCTGCGCTAAGAGCCCTAGGATTTCTGCCATGGTCCACGGCCGAAGCTGTGATGAAGTTAACTGATCATTTGCGGTCGATTAGTCCAGAAGTCGTTCACATCTGGCAGGACGGCTTGGTCTTTGCGGCAGGTTTCGCTGCTCTTCTCGCCGGCGTTCCCCGCATCATTTTGAGTGGAAGATCGACGCCACCGCCCGACCGTCGTGAGAACTATCTTGTCGAATATGACATCATTTATCGATCTCTGCTGCGCGCGCCCGGTGTGAAGCTAACCGTCAACTCTCGGTACGCCGCAGCTCGGTATGCTGCGTGGCTAGATATGGCACCGGAGCGTATCGCCGTAGTCCCTAACGGTGTTGCGCGGCTACAGTCTGCGGGTGATCCCTGGTCGCAATCAGCGTTTAGAATTTTCAGTGAGCGCGTGGGACCAGATGTGTTGACCGTCGGTGCCGTGATGCGATTAGATGAAGTAAAACGTCCTTTGCAATGGGTAGATGCCGCTGCAGCAATTAGCAGCAGGATTCCGAAGGCCTGCTTCATCATCGTTGGTGACGGCCCTTTCCGCAAGAGAATGGAAAAGCGTGCAGTTGCACTGGGCATAGCAGAGCGGTGTCTGTTCGTCGGCAGATCGGCTTGTGTAGGATTCTGGTTATCAAAAATGGATGCCTTGATGCTACTCTCGGCGCATGAGGGCTTGCCGAACGCTCTGATCGAGGCCCAGCTTGCCGGTGTACCAGTCATTACAAGCCCTGCAGGGGGGGCACCGGAAACCTTGATTTCCGACGTGACAGGAATTATCACTAGTGTTCAACCCACGCCCAGCGAAATAGCCGAAATTGTCTTCCGATTGTCAGCTGAGCCACGCCGCCTCGAGCGAATGAGCGTCGAGGCAGAGCGTTGGGCTACTGCGGCATTCCCAGTCTCCCGCATGCTCGCAAGCACTCTCCAGCTGTACGGCGAGGTCGGGGATAGCGGACTTGTTAGAGAACCAAGTTAGCTTCGTAGGGGAGTTTCGAAAATCGGGCCACTATTGGAAATGAAGTGCCGTTCGAAGGAGTGTTAGCTGCTGCATATTCGCAGGCTTCTGCAGTCGCCGTAATGTTACTGTAAAATGCAACTAAAAGGCGCCTTTATTGCCAAGTCATGATTGCATGTTTGCGTGGAAGAGCTGGGTATACGTGATCCGCACGCATGTCCGCGTTGTGTCGGCGTTAATTCGCCGAGAAATGCGGGCTCACTTTGGCGAGTCGAGGATTGGATATCTGTGGGCCCTGATTGAACCAGCGCTACATCTCGTTGTGTATCTAATCTTTTTCACCCTGGTCCTAAAGAGAAATGCACCCATCGGAACAAGTACCGCATTGTTTATGATGACGGGCCTTATCCCTTTTTTCCTCTACTCGAAAGTGATGAACTACGTCAGTCAATCGATCGCTTCGAATAGAAATTTGCTCACTTTGCCGCCTGTTAAGCCCATTGACGTTATTGTTGCGCGCGCCACGCTTGAATCTATAACTTATCTATTCGTAGGCTTTTTGATGTTTCTTGGGCTTTACATCAGTGGAATTGCAGAGGCACTACCATACGATCTGTTGGCTGTAATGGAAGCTTGCACCTTAGCGATTGGTATTGGTCTGGGAATTGGCATGACCAACATCGTCATTCAGAGTTTCTTTCACAACTGGATGTCGATTTTTGGAATGTTTTCCTTCCCCCTATGGATATTCTCTGGGATCTGGTTTCTACCAGATCAAGTGCCGCAGCCATTCCGCGAGTATATGCTCTACAATCCGCTGTTGCATATCGTCATGATGTTCAGGGCCGGGTTTTATTGGAATATTAATTCGTTCTATCTCGACACATACTATGTAGTGGGCGTCAGCATCCTGGTGATGGTGGTGGGATTCGCCCTTATGCAGGTTGCGCGGCGAAAGGTCCTTGAGCCGACATGATCGTTTTCGAAAATGTGTTTATGAGCTACCCGACAAAATTTGGTCGGAAGGTAGTCATCGACAATCTCAGTATGGAATTCGATACACGCAAGAGCATTGGCATCCTCGGCTTAAATGGAGCTGGCAAGTCGACCTTGCTGCGTTTGATTGGTGGGAGCGAGTTGCCTGAACGGGGGCGTATCTGGCGTGGCGTGAGCGTTTCGTTTCCCTTAGGATATACGGGATGCTTCGCGGGTAACATGAGCGGCCGCGAAAACGCCGCCTTTCTCGCGAGAGTGTATGACTATAACGTCGCTGAAGTCGTAGAGTTCGTTGAGTCTTTCGCTGAATTGGGCGAGTACTTTGATGAACCTGTCAGGTCGTACTCGAGTGGCATGCAGTCCAGACTGGGATTTGGAGCCAGTATGGCGCTCAAGTTCGACGTCTATCTCATTGACGAAGGCTTCGGTGCCGGTGACGCCCGCTTCGCGGCGCGAGTGCAGGAAACATTCAACAGCCGATTAAAAGATAGTCGGATGATCCTCGTATCCCACGCGCCTGAAACGATGCTGACCTATTGCGATGCCGGCGCGACCCTGCACAATGGTAAACTGACGTACTATCAAAATATCAAGGAGGCTGTGGAATCCTACAACAGAATAGTAGCGGAGCCACTCAATAGTCTTAAGGGCACATCGTAATGCCGATTGAACCTAAGCGGAGCGATTGCGACCAAGTGCAGGACAGAGGGTCTTTGTCGCGGCAGGATCACGACGAGCTCATAGACCAGGACAGGCAGGAGTCCGAAAGTTCCCGTGCGCCGGAAGCCGTCCGCCTCAAGACAATCCAGGTGTTGGGCGAGCGCATTAGGTTGTTGGGCGTCAATCGCTCCGGCGCCTATGAACATTACAATTTGCAGCTTGAGAATGGCTTTCCTATTCCGCCGGGTGAGATTGCGATTTGCGACTTAATTCGGCGTCAATTTTCTAACTTGCGCTCATATCACGAAATCGGCTCTGGACTTGGAACATTGCCGTTGATGCTTGCCCATGACGGCTTTGCCGCCGTTGGCATTGAACGCGACGAACGCAGGCACCTGACGGCTTTAGCAATTTCGCGCGAACTGTGTGCTGAATTCCCTCAAGTTGACCAGAATTGCCGATTGATTGGGGCAGCTTTCCCAGACGCGGTTGCTGACCTCGATGTCTCGGATTCAGTAGCCATCTTTACGGATTTCGTATCGTCACAGGCGGCGGGTGACTACATTCGGCTTTGCCGTACTTTGTCTCGTTATCGCTATGTATTGCTAGACTTGCAACGCTTCTGCAAGAAAAGGGACTCCGAGGCTGAGCAGGGCCAGCTGGTCGAAGAGCTCGCTTCCTATGGGCTAGTGCCTCGCACAGAGATCATCGATCTCGAAAGCCAGGGCTACTATCGGTTGTTCGAGGGCCGACCAGAGCATCAGCGGACAACGGAAGCGGAGGTTGTTCCGCCGGCAGTCAGCAACAGCCAGGCGCTCAATGTCGAAGCCAGTATCGCGGACACGCCACAGCAATCCGGAGGATTGCCGGTAGCAACTGCTCGCCATGAGCTTCAAGTCCAAGCTCCTAGTGAAGTGGCCATCAGTGCCGCAGAGGCGGCCTCGAATGTGAGGAGTGGCGTGCTTCTTCCACCGATGCCGCGCCCGGCGCAGCGCAAACGTTTTGGCGGGCTGCTCGGCCTATCGGCCCTCTTGGTGATTGGTGTCCCGTCGTTTCTTGCGGTTGTATATTTCGGTTTTATAGCTTCAAGCCAGTATGTGACGTCTTTTCAGTTTGCCGTGCGCGGACCCTCTCAAGCAAGTACATCGCGCGGCGGCGGGGCGTCGGCGATGGGATTGGGCGCGATGTCGCCTGATTCGTTTGTTGTGACTGACTACATCAATAGTCCTCAGGCAATTGCGGATGTTGAGCGCAGTGTCGACCTGCGAGCGATGTTTTCCAAAGCCGACCTAGATTATTGGTCTCGCCTGCCGTCAAATCCTACAGCAGAAGTGTTGAAGACCTATTGGTCCAAGATGGTCGCGGCAAACTTCGATTTGATTTCGGGGAATGTCTTGGTGTCCGTGCGTGCTTTCACACCGCAGGATTCCCTCAAATTGGCGCAGACGTTGGTCGCAACATCCGATGAGATGTTCCGCAAGCTCAATGCCAAAGCTCAGCAGGATATTGTTCGCTTGGCCGATGATAATTTGGACAGAGCCCGGCAGAAACTGGCCGAGGCACGCCAAGCGTTGTTAGTGTTTCGGGAAGGGGGCAGTCTGGTTGATCCTGGAAAGACGGCCCAGGCCGGAGCTGACAGAGTTGAAGAGCTGCGCAAGAAGCTGTCGATGCTTCGGGCCCAATATGCGTCCATCGAGGCGGGCGCGGCCAAATCCCCAATGCTCGCCCCGCTCGGGGCGCAGATTTCCGCGTTGGAGGCCCATATCAGCAAAGAGGACCGTTCAGGAGCTCAGAGGGTGACGTCACCGGAAACAATGGCAGAATACCAATCGCTTGATCTGGAACGCCAGTATGCAGACAAGCAATACACCGATGCTTTGGAAATGCGTAATCAGGCATATCTTACACGTCAAGCCCAGCTTTCCTATCTTGCTCTGTTTGCGCCGCCAATGATGCCACAGACCTCGCTTTATCCTAATCGCCCCAGGGCAATAGCCGCCGTCATCTTGGGAGCTGCGGCTGCCTGGTTTGCGGGAATGTTAATTGCCTTCGCTCTCCGCGATCATCTTATGTAGGAGCCTGCTATTGTTCTGGTCCCGTAAGAGGGTAGTGGCGCCGGTTGACATAGCTCCGAAGCTGTTTGACCCGCTGGAGGCCTTTCCTCAGAAATTTCCGGTAGCGGGAACCGTAGCGCTTGATCGCTGCCCGGTCTGCGACAGCCGCGAAATCGGGTGTGTCTGGCAATTGCCTCAATCACGCCTCGGCGCGCCGACCTACTTGAATTCGCCGGGGGCACCGTTCCACGACTTTTATCTTGATCACCTACCTCTATTGAAAGTCCCTCAGCAAATCTTTGTGTTCGACATGTGTCGGTTCTGTCATTCGATCTTTCGCAACCCCAAGGACGATGATCACGCGGGCTATCAAAAGGATACGTCTAAGGTCGCGGCTTTTAAAAGCCAAGGAACACAACCTTTTGCTGGCGTCGTGAATCTTTGTGAAAGGCACTTTCCACGCCACACCAGAACCGTCGTTGATGCCGCCTGCGGGGCGGGGCAGGCCTTGGCATTGCTCCGTGAACGGCAGCCAAGTCTGAACCTCTTCGGCCTCGAACTTTCTCGGCCGTCTGTAGACTTTATGCAGTCGATGGGGCTAGACGCTGCCACGGTTGATCTCGATCTGGACGATCTGGATGCGGTCATCCCGCCCGATAGTGTCGACTTCATTATCTTTTACGAAGCATTCGAGCATGTTCGCAAACCGGTCACGGTCCTTAAGAAGCTGACGCGTTTACTTCGTCATGGCGGTCGCCTGCATTTCAGCGCACAGTACTATGGGCCACAGAGTTCGTTGCAAATTCGCGTCGGCGAACCGATTTACATCGATAAACGTGGGTTGGATTGGGTCGTGTCGCAACTGGACGCAGTGGTCCACAAGGTTGCGATCAATACCAAGTTTCGCGTTACACTTGAGAAGCGGTAGGGCGCGCCGCATCCTGAAATTGCGCCACATTGCCGGGAGACGACAATCCAGTGGGGCGCCATAACCCTCTGATAAAAGAACTTGCCGATCGGTTGCGCGGCATGGATGTCACCAGCTTGGTGTATTTCCACACCGATCATTTTGAGCCTTGGCGTCCGGTCGGTGGAGCTCCTGTTGTCGGACCAGAAGTCGTCGAATCAATCTATGATTTCTGCCGAGTGACGGAGCGAATCGACTTCGCCCGGCGACTCACGCTGTTTTACAAGCCCCATCTCAACTATGCCTTGCGGCGCGGTGCAGGCCTAGAACGCGCAGACCCTGACGACCTTGTGGGTTTCCTGCCACGTGCCGACCACGAGGAGCGCTATGGTCGAGAGGCGATGCAAGAAATCGTGGCGTCAACTGCGCATGATATCCAACTGCACATTCACCACGAATATTATACGGCCACCACGGCCCACACTGATCCTGAGGCGGTGGCCTGGTTTTCCAGTCCACTGGGGCGCTCACTCGACGAACGTCGACTGGAACTGGCAATCAGGTTGAACCGTGAGATCAGTGCTCGTGAAACGGGTCGGAATCCGGCACGCTGGTTCTTCGTTCATGGGCATTGGGCGCTGAATGGTTCGGATCCCAGCTCCTGCACGATCACGAACGAGATTGAGATCCTGCTGCGCAACGGCTGTCGCGGGGACTTTACCTTCCCGGCGGGGCGAGCACATACCAATCCCCGTATTCTGGTGCCCTATTTGTGCAGTCCATTCCGTCGGCCCAAGGGCTATGACTGCCCGGAAGCGGAGCCGGAGGTCGCCTGCGGGAATGCCTCTGCCGCGGCGGATAAATTCTTCATATGGTCGTCGCCGGCAAGCAGCCGACAATGCTCCATAGACTACCTGTCCCAAGGCACACGACAGCATCTCGAGAATACGGAGAAGGCGGCGCGGGAGCTGATAGACAACGCTTACGTCGTGGATGGCCGGATCTTCGTCAAGACACACAGCCATTCCATGCATCCCCATTACTTTGAGCATGCTCGTGTGCCCGTTTTTCCGCACCAGTATCCAGCAACACAGGCTTTGCTCTCGGTGATATTCGACGCAGCAACCCGCGCGGGGGTCGACGTGACGTTTGCAACGGCACCCGAAGTATATGATCTGCTGGCAGAGGCTCCGGTGAATCCGCAGGTTGATCTGGCCGCCACCTACTTGCAACAGCGTGGACTGTTTGGCGCGGCGGTTCGCGCACTGAAGCGTCAGCCCTCGAGGGTGTCGAGTGCAGGCGCCAGCAGTCCTGCTTTGGCCGTACCGCTTGAGCCGGCACGCATTGCGGAGCTGGTGCGCCAGACCGCAGCCGACGTCATGCAGCAACGTCTGGAAAGCCTTGGTGTGCGGGGGTCTGGGGCCTACGAGCACTATAGCGGGATGCTGTGCGAAGGATTTGCCGTGCCAGGCTACGAACTCACAGCGCTCGACATCGTACGCCAACAGGTGCCGCGCCTGGACGCGTATCACGAGATCGGGGCGGGAATCGGACTTTTCTCATGCCTGCTGGCGCTCAATGGATACCCTGCGGTCGCTATTGAGCACAACGTCCCGCGGCATGAGGCCGCCCGCGCGATCTGGAAAGCCTTGGGGGGCAAGGTCTATCTCGGCAAGTCGTCGTGCCAGCTGATCTTGGGACGCTTTCCTGCAGCGGTATCCGGAATCGACACCGCACGGGCCATCGCCATCGTGACGAACCTCGTCTCGACGCAGTCGCCCAGCCAGCTGAACGGAATCCTGACGGGGCTTCGCCGGTATCAATATGTGCTGATCGACCTGCAGCGCTTTTGCATCATGCGCAGGACAGGCAAGGCACAAGCCGAGTTGCTGAACGAACTTCGGGCTTTGGATTTCGAACCTCTTTCTTCGCCCACAGGCATCGAGTGTGCGTTTGTCCTGCTGCGCAATCGCTCGATCGTCGAAACGCGATTGCGCTCCGCGCTCTGGTCGCGTCTGGCCTCGTCATATCAAAGGCGGCGATAGTCTCCATCGGGCTGCAAAGGCCTGCCGCAAAACCACTAGAGCGTCATGATTTGAAAAGGAATCGCAGGGGGTTCCCTTTTGTTGGCTGATCTTGACGTGCTCCCCGTTTTTCACACGTCGGCAGGTTGAGTCTGTTCCTCTTTTGCTCTGGTGGTTGATGGTGCGACGGGGCGGGGCGCGAAGCCCCCGATCGAGCGCAGCGTCCCGCCCCGTTG
>Ga0182739_1000327_pt1 | contig 70560 bp, 73 predicted proteins | sample eDN5th30CBELigBY_FD_128873 | JGI IMG/M metagenome (GOLD analysis project Ga0182739, IMG submission 128873) | Enriched backyard soil microbial communities from Emeryville, California, USA - eDNA 5th pass 30_C BE-Lig BY (version 2) (version 2) | ecosystem: Environmental > Terrestrial > Soil >... | reverse complement strand
GTGCAAGCACTCCATCAACTCCGCTCGACTTGCATGTATTAGGCACGCCGCCAGCGTTCGTCCTGAGCCAGGATCAAACTCTCCATAAAAGTTCGTTTGACTTGCTCATTCTTTTTATCGCTTCTCCATTAATCCGTTAGGATTAATGGGGCAGTTTCACTCGTTGTTCAGTTTTCAAAGAACAATCTACTCTTCATGTCGTTCGCTCAATGTCTCAGCGGCGACAAGAAATAATATATCATGGATGCCTATATGATTGCAAGTACTTTTTTAAAATAAATATAGAAAAGGACCTGCGCTCATGCGCCGGTCCCTCTCTTAGGCTTCTTGCTTAGTATGTTTTAGCAGCTGTATATTTTGCAGCATCTTTGGTCATCGCGATGCTTTTTTTAGCTTTTTTATAGCTGGCATCTACAGTAGTATCAATAACTACCCATTTACCATCTAAGTAAACTTCGTTCCATGCATGATATTCCTTCACATAAGTCGTTTCGCCCATTACTAGCTTCGTTGGAATATCTACACTGCGAAGCATTGCGCCGAATAGAGTTGCGTAGCCGTAGCAAATATCTTTTTTATTTTTAAACGTTGCATCAATATCGGGAATGTACTCGGTCGTAATCTTTTGGGCTAACTCATTATCATAAGCGATGTTGCTAGTTACATAATTGTAAATCGCTTTAACCTTCTCAGCATCCGTTTTCAGATCCTTGGTCAACTCTTCTGCCTTTATAATCGCAGCGTTCTTATCATTCCATGCTACATTTTGTACCGCATTAAGATATACAACCGATTGGTCCTTCAAGTTCAGCTTAACCGTTTCTTTGCCAACAACTTTGTATTTCGTACCACTCGTATTCTCTAGCAGTGAAATCGTGTATTCGCCATTTCCCATTTGCAGCGGAAAGCTTTCTTCTTTCTTATTAGCGGTCAAGCTGTAAGTATACTTCTCAGTGCCCTTAGCAATCATAAGCTTTGTCTTCACATTAGCTTTCACTGCGTAGGTTACGGTTACTATGCCTTTTTCGAGCTTGTCCTTGTTCAGCCACGCTGCTGCCGCATTCGCTTCCATTGGCGTTGCTATGGCGATTGACGCAAGTATAACGAACGCTAACATTACAGTCATTAATTTTCTCATCATTAAAACTCCCTTCGGTAACTGGCTGCCATCGTTTAGAAGGCCCTTTAGTTTTGCGTCCCTGACTTTCGTCAGGTTTGCCATTTTCGTATAAAGTTTTAAAAGCAATAAAAAAGAAGCTTGTCCTTTCGGTAGCTGGCTGCCATCATACGGAAGGCCCTTTAGCTTTGCGTCCCTAACTTTCGTCAGGTTTGCCATTATCGTGAACAGCTTCGAATCAGCTTGTCCAGTCTGTATATGTTGTTACACTATAGTAAAATAATACCACAATCTATTAAAATAGCAATATCAAAATCTTTTATTCATATCTCGACTATTTCATAGGCTTCGCAATCTTATAACACATTAATAAAAGGCCGCCAATACTGGCGGCCTTCCTTATCCCTTATTGTTCTCTCATATGAGGGAACAGCAGTACATCGCGAATGGACGGCGCATTGGTCAACAGCATAACTAAGCGATCGACCCCAATGCCTAGACCGCCGGTAGGCGGCATACCATACTCAAGAGCGCGGAGGAAGTCATCATCCATCTCATGAGCTTCGTCATTGCCATGCTCACGCTCCACAAGCTGAGACTCAAAGCGCTCACGCTGATCGATTGGATCATTGAGCTCGGTAAAGGCATTCGCATGCTCACGCGCCACGATAAACAGCTCGAAACGATCGGTAAAGCGCGGATCAGATTCACTCTTCTTCGCAAGCGGCGAGATCGCTACAGGATGACCCGTAACGAAGGTCGGTTGAATTAGCGTATGTTCGCAGAACGTTTCAAAGAACGCATTCACAATATGGCCGAAAGTCATATGCGGCTCAACGGGAACCTTATGCTCCTTCGCTAGACGCTGCGCTTCTTCATCGGACATTTGCGCATTAAAGTCAACGCCTGTTACTTCCTTAACCAGATCAACCATCGATACACGACGCCATTGCGGCGTAAGATCAACCTCATGCTCTTGATACTTAATCTTCATCGTACCCAAAACTTCCTGCGCGATATGGGCGATCAGATTTTCTGTAAGTGCCATAATATCTTTGTAGTCCGCATAAGCCTCATAAAGCTCAATCATCGTGAACTCAGGATTGTGGCGAGTCGAAATCCCTTCATTCCGATAGACACGGCCAATTTCATACACTTTCTCCAGACCGCCTACAATTAGACGCTTTAAATGAAGCTCAATCGCAATACGCATATACAACTGCATATCCAGCGCATTATGATGCGTAATGAACGGGCGAGCCGCAGCTCCTCCGGCAATGGAGTGAAGTGTCGGCGTTTCAACCTCAAGATAGCCTGCCGCATCTAAGTAACGGCGCATCGATTGAATGATTTTTGAGCGTGTGATGAACGTTTGCTGTACATCCGGATTGACAATCAAGTCCACATAGCGCTGACGATAGCGAAGCTCAACATCCTTAAGACCGTGATATTTGTCAGGCAGCGGTAATAAGGATTTCGTCAGAACGACGATATCAAGCGCTTTTACCGAAAGCTCGCCTGTATTCGTTCTGAACACCGTACCCTCAACGCCGACAATATCACCGATATCAAGCAGACGAAAAGCTGCGAACTGGTTTGCATCAACCGAGTCTTGGCGCACATAAATTTGAATTTTACCGGTTAAATCTTGAATATGCGCAAAAATCGCTTTACCCATACCACGCTTCTGCATAATACGGCCAGCAATGCTTACTTTAATTTCTTGAGCATTTAGCTCGTCCTTATCTACAGCGTCGTAAGAATCAAAAGTGCTGCGCGCATTTGCCGTACGCTCGAATTTCCGTCCAAATGGATCGATACCTAGATTGCGAAGCTCGTCCAGCTTGTCTCTGCGTATTTGCAGAAGCTCGCTAAGCTCCTGCTCCTGTTCGTTGTTCTCATTTTCCAACTTTGTTCATCTCCTTAATCCTGTAAACATAGAAGGGCCGCTCTGACAGCTGGCGACCAGCAGCCGCTCCCGCATAAGTACTAGTATACCATTATAAGACTTTATATTTAAACGCAAAGCGCAAATGCCCATATAAAGCCAAAACAGCCATACTTCCTTATTTCCCTATAAACTTCAAAAAAGCCCCCTACACAAGGAAGCTTTTCCGAGCAGCACATTTCATTGCTTATTTTTTAATATCAATGATTTTATACTGAATAATTCCGGCTGGTACATTCACTTCAACTACTGTGCCTTTGTTTTTGCCCAGAATCGCTCTGCCTACCGGACTTTCATTAGAGATTTTATTTTGCAGCGGATCGGATTCAGCAGTACCAACGATCGTATATTCCATCGTATCGCCGAACTCCATATCCTCTACCGTTACGATAGAACCGATGCTGACAACATCGATATCGATTTCATCATTATTTATTATACGTGCGTTGCGAAGCATCTTCTCGAGTGTAATGATTCGTCCTTCGATAAAGGCTTGCTCGTTCTTCGCATCCTCGTATTCGGAGTTTTCACTTATATCACCATAACCAATAGCGACCTTAATTCGCTCAGCTACTTCACGACGCTTGACCGACTTGAGGTTCTCTAGCTCCTCCTCAAGCTTCTTAAGCCCGTCCTGAGTCAGAATGATTTGCTTTTCATTCATCTTTCCGATTCTCCCGTCACGTGACTAATTTTCATACCTCGTATGAATTCACTGTTACCTAATATATTACGTTAAGCTTCTCGCATGCCAGCATTCCGCCGGGTTACTGAATTCAGCTAGGATTATAATGCACGATTATATGGCATAACAGCACCGAATGTCAATCATAGACAATTTTATGTTAAAAACGGTCACCCATTTGTCTTTCTTTAGTTGACAAGTTGGATCTGCGCTGCTTCCTCCGCCTGCTGCTCCAAGGACTGAATATAATTTTCCAGAATAGCGACCATAGGATCTCGACCGGTTTCCTCCATAATGGCATCCTTAACACGTGCGCCTCCAGGCAGTCCTTTCAAATACCATGCCAGATGCTTCCGCATTTCGCGCACGGCGACCGCTTCATTCCTGATCGCTATAAGGCGGTCCAGGTGAAGAATGGCGACCTCCATCTTCTCTCGCGGAGTTGGGTCGCCAAGCAGCTCTCCTGTCTGCAAATATTGAATCGTACGGTACAGCATCCACGGATTGCCTAATGCCCCACGACCAATCATAACACCATCGCAGCCCGTCAGATCCAGCATCCGCTTCGCATCCTCAGGCTCAAATACATCGCCATTGCCGATTACCGGAATCGATACGGCTTCCTTCACTTCTCTAATAATGTCCCAATTCGCCTTGCCCGTATAGAGCTGCTCTCTCGTACGTCCATGTACACTGACAGCCTTGCCGCCTGCTCTCTCCACTGCACGCGCGTTATCAATCGCATAAATGTGCTGGTCATCCCAGCCTACGCGCATTTTAACGGTAACAGGTTTGTCCACGGCATCAACAACGGCGGAAACCATCTCATATATTTTATTGGGATCCAGCAGCCAGCGGGCGCCGGCATCGCATTTTGTCACCTTAGGAACTGGACATCCCATGTTAATATCAATGATATCCGCATTCGTCTGTTTATCGACGACCTTTGCGGCTTCTACCAGAGACTCTCGGTCTCCTCCAATTATTTGCAAGCTAAGCGGCTTCTCACGCTCGTCTACAAACAACATTTCCATTGTGCGCTTGTTGCCATGCAGTATCGCCTTGTCGCTGACCATTTCTGCGCATACAAGTCCTGTACCGAATTCTTTAGCTATAAGTCGAAAAGCCGGGTTACACACGCCTGCCATCGGCGCCAGAACTACTCTGTTCTTCATCTCGATGTCTCCGATTTTCAGCATGTCTTTCCAGACTCCTCCTACACCTTGTTATTATTCCATACTCGTGTATTTTGCCGCAATCCTATCCGCGGTCATTGGGATCAGACATAAGCTCTTCATAGCTGACGCCGAGCTTTTGCGCGATAAGATTCAACAGCTTCGGATCGCTCTTGCGAGTGGCTCTCTCTAAGGAGCCTAGCACAGCAACGGATACGCCCAGCTCATTAGCCAGCTCCTGCTGTGTGTAGCCCTTCAGCTTTCTAAAAGCTCGGACTCGTTGCGCCAATTGATTCTTCCCCATAATGATATGCCATCCTTTCCATCCCGAAGAGCTGACTGAGCCGCTGCTTCTACCTCCGGCTGCATAGGATGCTCCTGCCCCATAACATCATTCAGCGGTACAAGCACGAATGCACGCTCCAGCATGCGCGGGTGCGGCAAAGTCAGTTCTTCTTGATCCATTCTGACATTATCATACAGGAGAAGGTCGAGGTCAATGGTTCTTGGTCCCCAACGTATTTGTCGAATTCGCCCGAGTCGTTCTTCACAGGCAAGCAATTCCCGCAATAAAGGCAAGGGCTCAAGAGAAGTCTCGATAGCAATAACCATATTAAGAAAAGATGGCTGCTCCGTGTAGCCGACTGGATCAGTCTCATAAAGCCCAGAGGTCTCTTTCACCGCTATCGCTGGGTGCGCGTGCAATGATTCAATCGCTTGCCTGAGCAACTCCTTGCGATCTCCCAAATTTGAACCTAATGCGATATAGGCTTTAGCTTTGTAAGTATGGTCTTGATTAAGCGGGTATAATGGTTCCATTTGAATCACGCTTTCTTCGCATCTCCACCGTCACTCCATCAAAATGGATTTCAAAAGGCGGATGCGGCTTCATTACTCGAACCGTCACTTCATTTATCCTAGTATAAGCCTCAAGAAGCCTCGTTGCAATGTGACCAGTTAATGCTTCAATTAACTTAAAAGGAGGGCCTTCAGCGATAGATTTCGTCAGCGCATGAATATCAACATAACTGATTGTTGAATCTAAATCGTCATGCTGAGCAGCCTGATCAAGATCTATTAGAAGCTCAACATCTACAACAAATTGCTGGCCAAGCTTATTCTCTTCTGCAAAAACGCCATGGTAGCCATAGAAGCGCATACCTTTCAGAATCATTTTATCCATTATCCTCGTTCTCCTAACGCTCGATATATAATGGCATCCGTCATTTGAACGGTCTGCTTTATTTCCCGAACATCATGCACTCGCACCATCTGTGCGCCCTGTGCAATGCCAACCGACACCGTCGCAGCAGTTCCCATGACTAACTGCTCAACCGGCAAGCCTAACGTCTCGCGAATGACTCGCTTGCGAGAGGTTGCAAGCAGAACAGGATAGCCCAATGCATTCAGCTCTGCAAGAGCCCCCATAAGCTCTAAATTATGCTCATAGGTTTTGGCGAAGCCGATGCCGGGATCGATCCATATTTGCTCATCGGCAATGCCTGCGGCATGCGCTATCGCGATGCTCTTTTTTAAATCGCTTACGACGTCCTCAACAAAATTTGTATAATCAATAGCTTTCCTATTATGCATGATAATAACCGGACAGCCATACTCCGCCGCGACAGCCGCCATATTCGGATCGCCTCGCAAGCCCCAAATATCGTTAACAATGTGCGCCCCAGCCTCAAGTGCTTCCCGCATCGTATCTGCCTTATAGCTGTCAACCGACAATGCCGTATGCGGCAGCTCCTCTCGCAGCGCTTCAATAACAGGAATAATTCGCGACAATTCTTCCTCCGAGCTGACGGGCACATAGCCTGGTCTCGTCGATTCTCCGCCAATATCCAAAATATCAGCACCCTCGCTGACCATGAGCTTCGCTCGCCCAATAGCAACGTCCACAGCTGTATATTTTCCTCCATCCGAGAAGGAATCAGGCGTTATGTTCAGGATGCCCATAATTAATGTGCGTTGCCCCAATTCAAGCTTAACGCCTCCGCCCAGCTCATAAGCCCTCTTCCGTATGACCGGACTCCTATTGTTCATTAACTCGCACCTGCCCTTCATTCACGACTTCCATTGCCAACAGCGCATTACTATCCAGTCCAGTCAGTGCACGATAACTATTCAGCAGAGCTTTTGTCATTGCACCAATCCGACCATCGCCAACCTGATGTACTTCTCCGGAGATATCGGTAAGTCTCGTAATCGGGACCAGCTCTTGAATCGAACTCGTCATCCACACCTCGTCAGCTGACTTAAGCTGTTCCCAGCGGTACAAGCCTTCCTCCGCTTTCCATCCCGCTTGCTGGGCTAATTGCAGCGTTAACCCTCTAGTTATACCTGGCAATATACCCGTTGACAGAGCTGGCGTATACACCGCGCCGTCGCGCGCAAAAAACAAGTTGCTGACAATACCCTCTGACAAAAAGCCATCGCTTGTGAGCATAAGCCCTTCGGCTCCTGCGGACGCTTTAGAGCCAACCAGTTCGCGCTTTGCAATAATATTGTTCATATAATGCAGCGATTTACTGCGAACCGCTCCTTCGGGGGTATTGCGCCTCGTGTGCAGCTGACACAGCTCGCGTCCAACCAAGTCGTCAATCGGTGGCGGCGGCGCAATCGGCTTAACGAGCAGCAGTATATTCGGCTTTACATAATCGCCGCTAGGCAAACCAAGCTCAGCTTCCCCAGCACTGACAGTAAGTCGGAAATACCCGTCTGACAAATCATTATGCTCAAGCAGCCTATAGATTAAGTCTAGCAAGGCTGCCTCCTCTGCTTCCCATACAATACCCAGCTCCTTGCAGCCGCCGCTTAGCCGATCCAAATGGCGGTCCAGCAAAAAAGGCTTGCCTCCATAGGTTCGAAACGTCTCAAACAAGCCCAGTCCGTACAAAAAGCCGTGATCGTATACCGAGATCACGGCCTCGCTAGCATCCACGATATTGCCATTTAGCGCAATCTTCATTGGACTGCAGTCCTTGTAAGACTTAAAAAATTGCTGAGCATTTTATGGCCATGCTCTGTAATAATGGATTCCGGATGAAATTGCACGCCTTCAATGGCATATTCCTTATGCCGCAGGGCCATGATTTCGCCCTCAGCTGTCTCTGCTGTAATTTCCAAGCAATCCGGCAATGTCTCACGACGCACAATCAATGAATGATAGCGCGTTGCCGTAAACGGCGATGTCATGCCCGCAAATACACCCTTGCCGTCATGATGAATCTCTGATGTTTTGCCATGCATAAGCCGCTCGGCCCGAACAACCTCGCCGCCAAACGCTTGTCCAATCGACTGATGACCAAGACATACACCAAGGATCGGCACCCGTCCTTTAAAATGGTCCAGCAAGGATAAACTGATGCCCGCTTCATTTGGAGAGCATGGTCCTGGAGAGATTAGAATATGGTCTGGAGCCAGCTCCTCAATTCCCGCAAGATCAATCTCGTCATTGCGCTTAATAACGATTTTCTCGCCCAACTCGCCTAAATATTGCACTAGATTGTACGTAAATGAATCATAGTTATCAATAACAAGTATCATCGTACAGCTCCCCCTCAGCTAATCTGTTCTAAACTGTCTCAGCTTTCTGCTCAGCAAACCGCTCGCTATATTGAATGGCCTTCCACAGCGCCTTCGCCTTACTCAACGATTCATAATACTCCCGTTCAGGCAAGGAATCGATGACAATACCCGCTCCAGCTTGAATATGCACTTTGCCATCCTGTACAGCCATCGTTCTTATGATTATATTAAATTCCATATTTCCGTTATAGTCAATCCACCCTAGCGATCCTGTGTAAGGCCCCCGACGAACAGGCTCCAGCTCTTCAATAATTTCCATTGTGCGGATTTTTGGCGCGCCTGTTATCGTTCCTCCAGGAAAGGTCGCGGCAATGGCATCATAGGCATCCTTCCCTTCTGCCATAGAGCCCTCGACCTGTGACACAAGATGCATCACATGCGAATAACGTTCAATGACCATGAGCTCTTTCACTTGTACCGTGCCGTAAGCCGATATGCGGCCCAGATCATTCCTCTCCAGATCAACAAGCATAATATGCTCCGCCCGCTCTTTTTCATTGCTAAGCAATTCTTCCGCTAGCTGCAGATCCTCTTCCTCTGTACGCCCTCTGCGTCTAGTCCCTGCAATCGGTCTTGTTGCGAGCCTTCCGCCCTGCATCTCAACCAGAAGCTCAGGTGACGCCGATACAAGCTGAAAATCCGGGCAACGAAGAAAGCCCATGTACGGTGACGGATTAATTAACCGCAGCCACTCATACAGCTCTTCAGGCGCGGCGGCAACCGTACGGCTCTGACGCTGAGACAGATTAACCTGGAACACGTCTCCCTGACCAATATAATGCTGAATGCGCTCTACTGACCGCATAAAAGCTTCTTTAGTAAAAGGAGCTTCAATTCCTTCAATCGCTTCAATGTCAATATGAAGCTGGTCTGCCTCTGTCAAGCTGAGCCTGCGACGCTTCAGCTCCAACGCTGCCTCCCGCGCGCGATCCTCCTCGAACCAGGTGAGCCAGTAATCGATCATTCCATCCGCCCTTGCCGACGCTTGGCTGCACGCCGCAAGCACCTGCTCCTTCGTCCATGCCGGATCTACCGGTGTGTGCACTGAGCAATATACCTCACCATTCTCATGGTCAATGATCCACAGCTCGTTGATTCGCATAAATAGATAATCTGGCAGCCCCGTATCGTCCTCCGCAATATTCGGAAGCCTCTCTATCGATCTCACTACATCATAGCCCCAAAAACCAGCACAGCCTCCGCTCCACTTCGGTCCATCCTTGATGATCGGCCCTTGAAACGGCGACATCCAGCGCCTTACAATATCTAGCGGTTTTCCTTCCCAGCTTCGCTTCTCTTGCTCCTCGAGCGAGTGAAAATCGATGGATTGCGCGGATTCCCCTTTTCCAGTAATAATCCCCTCCGGATGAAGCCCTAAGTATGTATAGCGACCGCTCTTGCCGCTTTCCAGTACGAATGCGTACGGCGATGCATCCTGCCACACTTCTTCCCAAGAAATAATATCAGTTCGATCCGCAAGACGGACAGGCAGCTTCCTTAAGAGCGGCAGCGTCGTATACCGGCCCTCTGCATGCCACTCAAGCCACTGTTGTTGTAAGGCGACCATTCCCTTTATCCTCCGTTCAGCTTGCTCATTTTGCCTAGTATACAGAATCAGTTGACAAAAAGAAAGACCGATGCTGCCAGCTATTTACCCTTGGCAAAATCGGTCCTTATTTATACCTTTAGATACTAGTTATCAAAGTTGAACAGCGGCGTGCTCAAGTAGCGTTCTCCATTGCTTGGAACGATTGCGACAACACGCTTGCCAGCGCCAAGCTCCTTCGCCACTTGCAATGCTGCGTATATAGCTGCACCGGAGGAGATGCCGCATAGAATGCCTTCCTCTTTCGCTGCGCGGCGCGCATAGTCAAACGCATCATCATTCTCGATTGTAATAACGCCGTCATAAATGTCGCGATTCAAAATATCAGGGACAAAGTTTGCGCCGATACCTTGAATTTTATGCGGACCAGGCTTACCGCCGGACAGAATTGGGGAAGACGCAGGCTCTACTGCATAAATTTTAATATCCTTGAAGTTTTGCTTCAGCACCTCACCCGCGCCCGAAATCGTACCGCCGGTTCCGATACCTGCAATGAAAGCGTCGAGCTTGCCGTCCAAGGAGTTAATCGCTTCTACAATCTCAGGACCCGTTGTTTCACGGTGAGCCTTCACGTTCGCTTGGTTTTTAAATTGCTGCGGAATAAAGTAAGAAGGATTCTCGCTCACTAGTTCTTCCGCTTTACGTACCGCGCCGTTCATGCCTTCGGAGCCTGGTGTCAAAACAAGCTCAGCGCCATAAGCGCGAAGCAGATTGCGACGCTCAATGCTCATCGTTTCAGGCATTACTAGAATAGCTCTATAACCTTTAGCCGCTGCAACCAGTGCAAGTCCGATTCCTGTATTGCCGCTGGTAGGCTCAACAATGGTATCGCCTGGCTTAATAAGTCCTTCCTGCTCAGCAACCTCAATCATGCTGATGGCGATACGGTCCTTTACGCTGGCACCAGGGTTTTGGTACTCCAGTTTCACATAGACCTCTGCGCTTCCTTCAGGCACAAGACGATTCAAACGGACAAGCGGTGTATCTCCAATAAGTTCTGTAATACTTTGCACGATTCTAGCCATTGTATTATCCTCCTTATTCCGACCAGTTCAGTTGGTTTTGATAATATTATCTTATCAATGAGTTACATTCCTTGTCAATAGACAGAATCGATACATTTTCAAAAAATGGTTACTCGACTTTACTTTCCTTCTAGTTGGCTAGCGGCAAAAACTGGCTTTAAAAATGCAGTGCTAGCTAGGAATGAAAGGATAACCGTTCAAGAACGACACAAGCCGCTATTCTTTCTGACCTGCATTGTACTTAACCAACAATTGTTCCTCCAGCTCCTTCAAAGACTGAGCCTGCTCCAACGCCAACTGTTTACGAACCTCATCATGAAGCCGACGCCCCGTCAACGCAGTTGTTATCTGTCTTTCAACAAGCTGGATTACGGCATAGCCATTCTCTATCTGTATCGGTCCAGCCAATTCGGCTACTTGGAGCCTGCTGGCTGTTTCTAAAATCTCTGATTCGTAGAATGGATCATCATCATCAATAAAGCCTAAATCTCCGCCAGAATCCGATGTAAACTCATCTATAGAATACAACCGAGCAAGCGAGCTGAAGGATTCCCCGGTCTGAAGACGGCTTATAACCTCCTCAGCCTCACTTCTCGATTCCGTTACAACCCATTTCAAGTGAAGCTGCACCTGAGGAGCATATTGCTCCGCATGCTCTTCAATATACGATTCCACCTCTTCATCAGATATCTTTATAGACCGTATCGCCAGCTTCTCCAACAGCAGCTTATAATGGATATCCTCCAACACCTGCTCCTTAGAAATGCCAAGCTCAGTACTCATAAAGCGGAAAAATTGATCCTCGCTGTCATACCCGTCCATCTGGTTCTCAAGCTCACGCTGCGACTCCAATGCTGACACCGTTATGCCGCTGCTCTCAGCCTCAAGCTCCAGCGCCTTATGCGTCATGATCAACTGAAGCATGCTGTCGCCATATTGCTCCTGCAGCTTGTCGGCAAGCTCTCCAGCTGTAATAGCCTTATCTCCTACTGAGGCGATCACTTCTGATCTAACCGATTCAAGTGATTGCTCCGTGGGAGCGTCTAGTTCATTATTGCCTGGCGAGGCAGTCTCATTTGGCCATATTCTTATAACTACGACTACGGACAATGCAATCATGCATACCGCTTGAAGAATAACTACATTCCTCAGCACTTCATATCTTTTCATCCCTTACAGCCCCCGATTAATTGATCGGCTTCGGCTTCGCTTGCTCTAACAGCTTCTCCAGTTGTTCACGATCGAATTGATAAGCCTCGTTGCAAAATTGGCACACGACTTCCGCTACTCCGTCTTCTTCAATGATCCCTGCAAGCTCACTCTCACCTAAGCTTATGAGCGTCTGCTCTACTTTCTCCGCGGAGCATAAGCACTTGAAAGTCAGCTCCATCGTGTCATGGATACGCAGTTCATCTCCAACAATCCATCGTAAAATATCCTCCGGAGACTCGCCTTGGTCCAGCAATGCTGTTACCGGCGGTATCGTGCCTACAGCATTCTCCAGTCGGGTCAGCTCCTCGTCCGTTAAGCCGGGCAGCACCTGTACAATAAAGCCTCCTGCATGAATGACAGAGTTGTCCGTATCAACAAGCACGCCAAGACCAACTGCTGATGGCGTCTGCTCCGACACGGCAAAATAATAAGTAAAGTCCTCAGCCAATTCACCTGAAATGATAGGCACACTGCCTCTGTATGGCTCTTTAAGGCCCAAGTCCTTAATAATATGAATATGGCCGCTATGACCTACAGCTCCGGCTACATCAAGCTTTCCTTGCGCATTGCTTGGCAAATGCACTTGCGGATTGTCCAAATATCCGCGAACCTCACCTTCGGCATTCGCATCTACAACGATCTGCCCAATGGGTCCATCTCCTTTGACTTGAACGGTGAGCTTCTCATCACCCTTCAGCATAGCTCCCATAATGGCCCCCGCAGTCAACGTGCGTCCAAAAGCAGCTGTAGCTGTAGGATAGGAATCATGCTTGCGTCTCAGCTCCTCTACCAGGTTCGTTGTGCGGGCAGCGAACACCCTGATTTTTCCGCCCCATGCCGTTCCGCGTACAAGTATATCCTGTTGCTTCTGTTCCATTACATTCCCTCCTGATTACGTTCGTATATGATGCGCAGTCCTTCAAGCGTCAGCAAGGAATCTACTTCTTCAATCGTCTCAGACTCAGCAGCGATCAGCTCAGCCAATCCCCCTGTTGCTACCACACGCGGTGATACTTTAAATTCTGATCTAATACGTCTAACTATTCCATCAACCTGTCCAGCGTATCCAAAAACAATGCCCGCTTGCATAGAGGTTACCGGATTGCGCCCTATGACGCTCTTAGGCTTAACCAGCTCAATGCGCGGCAGCTTAGCCGCTCTTTGATAAAGCGCTTCTGTCGAAATGCCAATGCCAGGCACAATCGCACCGCCTAAGTAATCACCGCTTGCATCTATGTAGTCAAAAGTCGTAGCTGTGCCAAAATCAACAACGATAAGCGGAGCACCGTACTTCACAATGCCGGCCACAGAATTAACAATACGGTCCGCACCCACCTCACGCGGATTTTCATAACGAATATTAAGTCCGGTCTTCACGCCAGGCCCGACCACAAGCGGTGTTTTGTGTATATATTTGATGCACAGCTTCTCCAGCATGCCCATTAATGGAGGTACGACTGAGGAAATAATGACACCCTCAATCTGCTCCTGTTTAATGCCCGCAAACTGAAAGAGATTATAAATATTAATCCCGTATTCATCTACAGTGGCAGAGCGATTAGTGCTTAAACGCCAATGATGAAGAAGCTCCTTGCCCTTGTATACACCCAGCACAATATTGGTATTCCCAACATCAATAACGAAAATCACAGCTGCTTTCCACCCTTCTTCCCGTTTAAATCCAGACTTATATCAAGCGCTTGGAAGGAGTAAGTGAGCGCTCCGACAGAAATAACATCAACGCCGCAAGCGGCAATATCGTAAATCGTGTTCAGATTAACGCCTCCGGAGGCTTCCACTATGACATGCGGAGCTTGCTCCTTAATGAGAGCCACTGCTTCCTTCATCATCGCATTAGACATATTATCGAGCATGATAATATCGGCTTGACAAGAAATAGCTTCCTCAACCTGAGCCAGCGATTCTGTTTCCACCTCAATTTTCATCGTATGGGGAATTTGCTTACGCGCTCCTTCAACAGCTTGACGTATACCGCCCGCACCCTTAATATGATTGTCCTTAATCATCACAGCATCATACAGACCAAATCGATGATTCGAGCCGCCGCCGACACGGACAGAATATTTCTCCAGCATACGGTGACCTGGCGTTGTTTTACGAGTATCGACCAGACGTACCGGAAGTCCTTTTAACGCATCCACATAAGTCTTTGTCTTCGTGGCAATGCCGGACATACGCTGCATGAGATTCAGCGCAAGCCGCTCTCCCGTAAGGATGCTATGCGTGCTTCCTTCTACGACAGCAATAATGGTGCCTTTGTCAACATAATCTCCATCTTTAACTTTCGTCTCAAGCTGAAGCCCTTCATCCACCATTTCAAAAACAAGCTCAGCAATCGGCAAGCCCGCAATGATGCCCGATTCCTTTACATGAATGACAGCCTTTGAGCGTGAATCGGCTGGTATCGTAGTCTCTGTCGTTATGTCGCCGCTGCCTACATCCTCAGCAAGCCAGCTTTTAATCTGCTCACGCATCGCGGCATCATAGCCTCTGTTTACCCACTCATACATCATCAATTCGCTCCTCTGTCATTCCATGCTCACGATTCAGCACTGTATGCTTGCGCCACATCAGATCATCCCTAACTGGAAAATCCTCGCGATAATGAGCGCCTCGGCTTTCCTCACGTCCAAGCGCAGCCTTCGAAATAAGCAACGCACTCGTAAGCAGGTTCGCAAATTCATATTCTTCACGTTGGGTCAGGATTGACTCATAAATCGGCAAATGCCGCTCCAGCTCTTGAATGCCTTTGGACAATCCCTGCGCGTCGCGGCGTAGACCCGCGTATCTTAACATAATTTTTTGAAGCTTAAGTCTTTTTTCAACAATGGCTTGCATTGGAGCGCTTACGCGATCCATTTCCTTCGTGAATGTGGGCTGAATGCTGAGAGGATCCAGCGCTTCTATTCGTTTAATAATTCGTCTGCCAAATACAATCGCTTCACTCAGCGAGTTGCTGGCAAGGCGATTTGCCCCGTGTACGCCTGTCGAAGAAACCTCGCCGCAGGCGAATAGACGTTTAATATTTGTTTCACCGTTGAGATCTGTTTTGACACCGCCCATCATGTAGTGCATAGCCGGCGCAACCGGAATCCAATCCGTCGTTAGATCCAGACCGTATCTCAAGCAATATTCGTAGATGGTAGGAAAACGATGCTTAATCTTTTCCGCTGATTCATGAGTTATATCAATATACACAAAGGTTGACTTCGTCTGCTCCATTTCGCTTACGATAGCCCGAGCTACAATATCTCGCGGAGCAAGCTCCTGCTGCTCATGGTAGCGCGACATAAACCGCTCGCCTTTAATATTGCGAAGCACAGCTCCTTCGCCTCGGACAGCCTCTGAAATCAGAAATCTTGGAGCTCCTGGATAGCAAAGAGCCGTCGGATGGAATTGAACAAATTCTATATCTTGTATATTTGCGCCCGCTCGATAAGCCATAGCGATGCCATCTGTCGTCGCAACCTCTGGGTTTGTAGTATAGCGGTATAACTGTCCCGCACCCCCAGAGCAAAGAACCGTCGCGTTCGCTCGCACAAATGCACGTTGTCCATCCGGCTTCTGTACAATAGCTCCGCAGCACTCTCCGTCTTGGGTAACCAAATCAATAACAAAATGATCATCCCACACTTCAATATCTGGACTTGCTACAGCCTTCTCAGACAATGCTCTAACGATCTCAAAGCCTGTCGCATCGCCGTTCGCATGCAGTATTCTGCGTTGGCTATGCGCGCCTTCCTTCGTAAGCGCGAATTCACCGTTCTCTTGGTCAAACTGCGTCCCCATCTTAATCAGACTGCGGATGCCTTTAGGCCCCTCATGCACCAGCACGTCAACCGCTTCATTGGAGCAAAGCCCCGCTCCAGCGATAAGCGTATCCTGCCGATGATAAGCAAAGGAATCCTCATCGGAAATAACAGCCGCAATACCGCCTTGCGCATAGCGTGTATTGCTGTCCATCAATGACTTTTTTGTAATAATGAGGACGGAATGATTCTCACTTGCTCTTATAGCGGTAAAAAGACCGGCAATGCCGGCCCCGATTATAATAACATCCTTTTCTACAACGGGAAGCTCATTCAGCTTGACATCAATTAAATATCTAGGAATCATAATCGTTCCTCCATTCATAGGAATAGCGCATGGCTATTTTACTAGCAGCATGCGCTCCAACGATTTGCGGGCTTGATCAGCAACATGAGGCGGTACATAAATTTGCGGCTGCATCGTCTCCAAGCATTTGACGAGCTTCTTCAAATTATTTACCTTCATGTTCGGACAAACCAAGTATTTAGAAGCAAAATGGAAGGTTTTGTTTGGACTGTCCATTCGAAGCTGATAGCCGGTTCCATCCTCCGTACCGACAATAAACTCTTGGCAATCCGATTCCTTGCAATATTTAATAATCGCTGTTGTGCTTCCGACAAAGTCGCCAAGCTCTACAACCTCTGGGCGGCATTCGGGATGTACAACGAACTGTGCATTCGGATACTTAGCTTTCATTTCCTCTACATCTTTAACGGTCAACATATCATGGGTGTTGCAGTAGCCTTCCCATATAATCATTTTTTTATCCGTATTTTGCTGGACATAGTGGCCCAAGTTCTTATCCGGGACCCAAATGACTTCATCTCCCTCGACGGAGTTGACTACTTTAACAGCGTTCGCTGATGTACAACAAATATCGGTTTCCGCTTTTATCTCTGCAGATGAATTAATATAAGTAACAACGGTAGCATTCGGATGCTGCGCCTTCAGCTTTCGAAGGCCGTCTACATTGACCATATCAGCCATGGGGCAGCCAGCGCGTTCATCAGGAATAATGACCGTCTTGTTCGGAGCTAATATTTTCGCGCTCTCTCCCATAAAATGTACGCCGCAAAAAACAATGACATCCGCATCGGTCTGAGCAGCCTTTTGAGCCAGCAAGAACGAATCACCGCGAAAATCGGCAACCTCTTGTATTTCGTCACGTTGATAATAATGAGCTAAAATAATGGCATTACGTTCTTTCTTTAATTGCAATAGCCGTTCACGCAGTTCACGGTTCTGTTCTGCCTTGCGTTCCAGCGCCAATGCTTCCACAGTAGACCCACTCCTCTTGTCTTGTTCATAACGAAGATTGTCTTTGACCCAGTCCCGTTACATGCCAACTTAACGCTATAACTATGTGAATAGATGCACAAACTACTCAAGGCGTTTCCCTTTGGTGTGAGTAATCTGTGACATAATCATTTGATTAACCTTAAATTTACACAAGGCTAATGATACTGTCAATAGTGATCAGCCGTCTTCCGCTTTGTAAAAATATGAAGCGAGACCTTCGTCTCGCAGCAGCTTCTTAATTCCTTAACGCCTTGCCGGGTCGTATGGCTGACCAAGCGCTGATGGAGCGCTGCCCCGTCCAACCCCAGTCACTAGCACAAGCAGAGTTAGTACATAGGGAAGCATGTAAAAAAACTCAGTTGGAATTTGCTTCGAGAACTCGAATAACTGGGCAAAATTGCGCAGTGCCTGTGAAAAGCCGAAAAAAACAGCTGCCCCAACAACGCCCAGCGGGTTCCACTTGCCAAAGATAACGGCTGCTATCGCAATAAAGCCTTGTCCGGATATCGTGTTATGAGCAAAGTTGCTTGTTGTAGTAAGCGTAATTGTGGCACCGCCTAAGCCCGCAAATACACCGCTAATCATAACGCCGATATACCGGTACTTCGTAACGCTAATCCCAACCGTGTCAGCCGAGCTCGGATGTTCTCCGACTGCGCGCAGCCGTAAGCCGAATGGCGTACGGAATAGCAAATAATAACTAATGGCAGCTATCGCTATTACAATATAGGTCGTCGGATATGCGCTGAATACAGCCCTTCCAAAAAACGGAATATCCGATAACACGGGAATGTTAAATTTCGAAAAAACATACTGCAATGTCGGTGTCTGCCCTGAGCCGTGGTACAGACTTCTTGTCAAATAAATCGCCATTCCTAGCGAGAAAATATTGATGACAACGCCAACCACCGTCTGGTCTGCGCGGAAGGTAATCGTTGAAACGGCATGCAGCAAGGAGAAAAGCAAGCCATAAATTGCCGCTGCCATTAATCCCATCCATGGTGCGGCACCCTGCATACCGGCTTGAATGGCATAATCAGTTACTACAGCTGCAGCAAAAGCGCCTGATACCATAAGTCCTTCCAGTCCAATATTAATAACGCCAGAGCGTTCAGAGAACAAACCGCCAAGCGCGGTAAAGATTAACGCTGTTGAGAATACGAGCGTAATATTGATCAACTGTCCGAAAATATCGAGAACTTGCATGCTACGCCGCCTCCTTTCGATTATTTGCTCGCTTCATAAGGAACGGCTTCAGCATCCATTTGACAATGCCATGTGACGCAACAAAGAAAATAATCGCTCCAATTACAATACGAACGACCTCAGGTGGAACATCCGCGCCAAAGCTCATGCCTGCTGATCCGTAATTGAGTCCGCCGAACAGCACAGCACCTAAAAATACGCCAACAGGCGTGTTGCCGCCGAGCAATGCTACAGCGATGCCGTCAAACCCGTAGCCCCATGTCGCAGCCATAACCGTCTGATAGCCGAATACCCCAAGCATTTCAAACACGCCGCCAAGACCTGCAAATAAACCGCTGATAAACATGGACTTGACCATTGTCCTTTTCACATTCATACCGGCATAATGAGCAGCTTCTGGGCTAAGCCCGACAGCACGCAGCTCGTAGCCAAGCTTCGTTCTCCATAAGATCAAATAGAAAATAACGACGCATACGAGAGCAACTACAGTGCCCCAGTGCATACGCGCGCTGTCCAGTGCTTGAACAAGCCAGTCCATTTTAACCATAGCCGACTCTCTAATGGGCTTGGATTTCTGCTGTCCTTCAACTACTACAAATCTTACAATCAGAAAATTGGAGAGAAACAAAGCGATCCAGTTTAGCATAATGGCCGAGATGACCTCATTCACCCCGCGCGCCGCCTTTAAGTAGCCAGCAATCGCCGCCCATACTCCTCCGAAAACAGCCCCTGTTATGACAGCGAGAGGTGCATGAATGAACCACGGCAGATCAGCTAGAACACCAACCAGTGTCGCTCCTGTCATTCCCATCATAAATTGGCCCTCTACACCGATATTGAACAGGCCCGTCCGAAAGGCAAAGGCAACGGCTATACCTGTAAAAATAAGCGGAGTAATCGCTCTTATTGTTTCGCCCATATTGTAGGGCGAGCTAAAAATCCGATTAATTAGCGAGCCATAAGCAGCAATGGGATTATATCCCCCTGCCAGCATGAAGACGGCGCCAGTCAACAAGCCGAGCAAAATCGACACAAAAGGAACGAGCAAAGAGGAGCTGTTAAATGTTTTTATTATTTTACCCATTGGCTTACTCCTTCTCTCCTGCTTGATTGCCGCTCATAAGCAGCCCCAGCTGCTGATCGTTACGATGCTCGACATCAACCTCGCCCATCAGCCTGCCTTCATACATAACGGCAATTCGATCTGACAATGCATAAAGCTCATCTAACTCAAATGAAACGAGAAGAATCGCTTTGCCTTCATTTCGCGCTTGTACAATTCGTTTATGCACATATTCTATTGCGCCAATATCTAGGCCCCGTGTCGGCTGGACGGCAATGAGCAGATCAGGATTTTTGTTCATTTCCCGAGCAATGATCGCTTTCTGCTGGTTTCCCCCGGACAATGAACGAGCAGCCGCTGTAATGCCGGAACCGCGTACATCGAATTCATTAACAAGCTTTTGTGAAAATTCATCCATTGCTTTGTAGTCGATGAACCCGCCGCTTCCAAATTGCTTATTGAAGTAGCTGCCCAATATCATATTCTCGCTCACTGAGAAATCAAGCACCAAGCCGTGCTTATGCCGATCCTCCGGGATATGGCCTACGCCAGCAACTGACACTTGACGCGGGGAATGATTGGTTAGGTCCTGACCATTCAGCTTCACGCTTCCGCCGCTAATATGACGCATGCCTGTGATGCCATAGATCAATTCACTTTGACCATTGCCGTCTACACCCGCTATGCCTAGTACTTCGCCTGCACGCACATGGAAGGTCATTCCGTCTACTGCGAGCTTGCCCTGCTCACCCTTCATTTGCAGGTCCTCCACTGACAGCACCACCTCGCCCGGCTCCTGCTTATGCTTGTCAACCGTAAAGGTAACATCTCGCCCTACCATCAGCTCGGCAAGCTGGTTTTCATTCGTTTCCTTAATGTCTAATGAGCGGATAACCCGTCCCCGGCGTATAACTGTCACTGTATTCGCAAGCGACATGACTTCCTTCAGCTTATGAGTAATAATAATGATCGATTTTCCTTCTGCAGCAAGATTACGGATAATTTCAATCAGCTCTTCAATTTCTTGCACCGTTAGAACCGCAGTCGGCTCATCAAAGATCACAATCTCCGCGCCTCGATATAAAGTTTTCAATATTTCTACACGCTGCTGCATGCCTACTGTTATATCTTGAATCCTAACCTCAGGATCTACCTTCAATCTGTAACGTTCAGAAATTTCACGAACCTTATTATTGGCGTACTTATAATCGATGTTCATGCCTTTTTTAGGCTCATTGCCTAAAATAATATTTTCCGCAACGGTGAAGGGCTGCACGAGCTTAAAATGCTGATGCACCATACCAATGCCAAGCTCGATAGCTTTAGACGCGCCATCGACAATCTTCTTCTCGCCGTTAATCCATATTTCGCCTTCCTCGGGCTGATACAAGCCAAATAATACATTCATCAGCGTCGATTTGCCTGCGCCATTCTCACCGAGCAATGCGTGAATCTCGCCTTTTTTCAACTCTAAATTAATAGCGTCATTCGCAACAAAGCTGCCGAATCTTTTCGTTATTCCTTTTAGCTGGACAACAGATTTGTTCCGATCCATTCCCATAGCCCTCCATCAATAATATTAACAAGACCGGCTCTATGCCGGCCTTGTTTACTCGGACGCGACGGCCATTATATAAGCTAATCGTTGACTTAGACGAAACTATTTAGTTGGCACAGTAACTTCGCCGTTCATAATTTTCGTTTTTGCTTCTTCAACTTTCGCAAGCACGTCTTCTGGAACATTGGCGTTTTTCTCAGGCAAACCTACTGCATTATCTTTAAGACCAAGCTCTTGTACAGTTCCGCCAGCCCAATTACCATCGATCAGATCTTTCGAAACCTTATATACAGCGGCATGCACGCCCTTCATCATCGAAGTAAGAGTTATTTCATCGCCAAATTCAATGGATTGATCCTTGTCCACGCCAATAACCCACACATTCTCACCATTTTTCTTACGGTCTTTTGCTTCATTGAATACACCATTGCCAGTTGCTCCTGCCGATGCGAAAATAATGTCCGCACCGCTGTTATAAAGAGTAGCTGCAGAAATTTTGCCTTTATCAGGAGCATTGAACTCGCCAACATAGTTCGGCAGCACCTTGGCGTCCGGGTTGACGGATGCAACGCCTGCTGCAAAACCTGCCTCAAACCGTTTAATAACGGGAATTTCCATACCGCCTATGAAGCCGACCTTATTCGTCTTAGTCATAAGTCCCGCCACTACACCGACCAAGTACGAGCCTTCGTGCTCTGCGAAAGTAACGGATGCTACATTCGGTGCGTCTACCACGTTGTCAATAATCGCAAGCCTGGCGTCAGGCTTCTCCGCTGCAACCTTTGCCATCGTATCAGCAAATAGGAAGCCGATCCCCCAAGTGAGGTCGAAGCCTTCGTTAATGAATGTATTTAGGTTAGGCTCCATATCTGCATCGCTTTTACTTTCCAAATATTTAACATTTGCGCTTGTGTCAGCTTTCAGCTGCTCCAATGCTTCCCATGCGCTTTGGTTAAAGGATTTGTCATGAACGCCTCCCGTATCGGTGACCATCGAGATTTTGAATGCTTTGCCGCTGTCGTCTGAGGTTCCCTCTGAAGGCTTGTCTGTATTGTTTGCCGGTTTATTTGATTCGCCATTATTGCCGTTATCCGCGCCGCCGCATGCCGTAAGAGCAAGCGAAAGCGCAACGACTAGCACAAGCATGAAACTAAATGATTTTTTCATTGCATTCTCCCCTTGTTAGTTTTTGCTTTCAGCTCTGGTATCTCTCTTATTGTTACAAAAACGACTCATAATTATTTGTTCAAAGGTTTTTTAACTAAAACATAGAAAAAAGGCTGTCGATTGCAACATACACAATCGACAGCCTCTTCAGCTATACATTAGTTTTTGTTATTATCATCCGGATTTTCGGATTTGTTCGGATCCTCTGGTGTATCCAACTCATCTGCTTCACGAGATTGAATACGGACTTTGACATCGCCAACCGTCTCTACAATCGGCTCTGCTGCAGATTCCTCTGCTGGCTCAGAACCTTCGTTCGATCCGTCTTCGCCTTCTGGCGCTTGCAATGTACCCGTCTCAATAAGACGTTTGATTTGTTCCAGCTCAAGCGTTTCTTCTTCAAGAAGCGTCTGCGCAATGAGATGAACTTCCTTGCTCTTATCATCCAACAGCTGCTTAGCGCGGCTGTAGCACTCATTAATGATAGATTGCATTTCCTGGTCGATCTCATAGGCAATCGCATCGGAATAGTTCTGCTCATGGCCCAAATCTCTGCCTAAGAACACTTGACCTTGCGATGTGCCGAATTGCATCGGACCAAGCTTGTCGCTCATGCCGTATTCCATAATCATGCTGCGCACGATGCCGGTCGCCTGCTTGAAGTCGCTATAAGCGCCTGTTCCAATCTCGCCAATGAACAGCTCTTCTGCAACACGTCCGCCGAGCAAGCCGGTAACTTTATCAAGCAGCTCCTGCTTCGTGACAAGCATACGGTCTTCCTTAGGCAGCATAATCACATAGCCGCCGGCGCGTCCGCGCGGAATAATCGTAACTTTATGCACGGTATCCGCATGCTCCAAAAAGAAGCCGATAATCGTATGGCCCGCTTCATGATAAGCGACAATACGTTTCTCGCGATCGCTGATGACACGGCTCTTCTTTTCCGTACCAACGATTACGCGGTCAATCGCCTCGTCTACCTCTCTCATAGCGATATCCTTCTTATTGCGACGTGCAGCCAGAAGCGCAGCTTCATTAAGCAGATTCTCCAGATCAGCGCCGGTAAAGCCTGTTGTACGCTTAGCTATAATATCGAGCTTCACGTCCTTATCAAGCGGCTTATTGCGCGCATGCACTTTAAGTACAGCCTCGCGGCCTTTCACATCTGGGCGGTCAACCGTGATTTGACGGTCGAAACGGCCCGGACGAAGCAATGCAGGGTCAAGAATATCCGGACGGTTCGTAGCGGCAACGATGATAATACCTTCGTTAGCCCCGAATCCATCCATCTCAACGAGCAATTGGTTGAGCGTCTGCTCGCGCTCGTCATGGCCGCCGCCAAGACCCGCGCCGCGTTGACGACCTACCGCATCAATCTCGTCAATGAAAATAATACATGGAGCGTTCTTCTTCGCATTCTCGAACAAGTCACGAACACGGGAAGCGCCGACGCCGACGAACATTTCGACGAAGTCAGAGCCCGAAATGCTGAAGAACGGAACGCCTGCCTCGCCTGCAACTGCACGAGCAAGCAATGTTTTACCTGTACCTGGAGGACCAACCAGCAATACGCCCTTCGGTATGCGGGCACCTACCAGATTGAACTTGCGAGGATCCTTCAAGAAATCAACAACCTCGACAAGCTCCTGCTTCTCTTCATCCGCTCCAGCAACATCCTCGAACGTAATGCGCTTCTTCTCTTCATTGTATAACCGGGCCTTGCTTTTGCCAAAGTTCATTACTTTGCCGCCGCCGCCCTGCGCCTGGTTCATTAAGAAGAAGAACAGTACAAGAATAATGACGAAAGGAATAATGGATGTAAAGAAGGTAAGCCAGATACTTGGCTGATCCATTGGCTCATTCTCTAATTCAAAGCCGAATTGCTCCTGCCAAGCAAGAATTTTCTCCTCAGCGCGAACGCCGACTCTAGAAACAAACTGATCGCTTTCAGCACCATCCGGCTTATTTTTATATTTACCAGTAACATAATAAGTTTGGTCGTCAAACTTTACAGTGAGCTCAGCTACATTCCCAGATTCAATAGCCGTACGCAGCTCATCATATCGTAATCCAACGGTAGTATTATTCTGACTGCTGATAAATTGAAAGATCCCAACGGTCACCAAAAAGATAATCAAATAAAAACCTGTATTACGGATGATCCGATTCATCCCCAACCTCCTCTCAGGCGCTTCAAATATTTTACCATAGCATGACTTTCCATAACAATAGAGGCAGATGGAGAGGACATGTACGGCGAATCGCTGTTACTTAGTATAGATCTCCGGCTTAAGAATGCCGACAAAAGGAAGATTCCGGTATTTCTCTGCGTAATCCAGTCCATAGCCGACTACAAATTCATCTGGTATCGTAAAGCCTGTGTAGTCAGCCTCCAGCTCTACCGTCCGGCGAGCAGGCTTATCGAACAAGGTTACAACAGTAACCGACTTCGCATTGCGGCGCTCCAGCACATCAATCAGATAGCTCAGCGTCAAACCGCTGTCGATAATATCCTCCACGATAAGAACATCGCGGCCTTCAACCGTTACGTCAAGATCTTTAATAATTTTTACAACGCCTGAAGATTTAGTGGAATGCCCATAGCTCGACACCGCCATAAAATCAAGCTCTAACGGAACATTGATTGCCTTAACAAGATCCGCCATAAAAATAAAAGCGCCTTTAAGAACGCAAATAACGAGCGGATTTCTTCCGCTGTAGTCTTTGCTTAACGTTTCTCCAAGCTCTTTTACTTTTGCTTTTATTTCCTCTTCGTTGTATAGCACCTCTTGAATGTCGTTAAGCAACGCCTTGTTCCCCCTACATATAACTAATATTTATGATCGTACCATTGCATGTTATTCGCTCGGCTGGCTAGCGTCTAAGCGAAATATGAATAATGCTTCGCGTCGCCTCGGACAACAGCGCGTGGCTCGACCTCCTTATGCCTGGAATCCAGAGCAATCTCCCCTCTCGATCGAATAGCAGCGGATACTGCTCCCTCTCAGAAGGCGGAATTTTCTCATCGACGAACATATCTTGCACCTTTTTTGAGCCATTTAATCCTAATACTTGAATTCTGTCGCCCGGTCTGCGATTTCTCACAGTGAGCGGGAATGCAAGCAAGGATTGGTCAAAGCAAGCTTCATAACGTGAAGCAGGCTTGCAGCTTTGTCCATCCGGCAGTTCCGCAAAATGAATCGTCCAATCAGTGGGTGCCACCGTCAGACTGCTCATCGACTCGTCCACGCTATAGCTGTAGTCGTCCTCCGCGGGCGTCACGATCACTCCGATACGCAGCTGGTCATACTCGCGAATGCATCGCATGCCGGCACCGATATCCAGCTTCCAAGTACTGGACGCCTGATCGGCCGCTGCAGCTCGAATCGTCTCGATCCCTTCGAATGAAACGGAATCCTCTCCTGCAGACACATAGTTTAATATTAGTTTAATCAATCTCCTTTGTAAAGCGACTGGAAGCTTGGTTAGCTCCTTGCAGCCTACACTGCATTGACCCTCTGATATGACGGCCAATTGCTTGAACCATTCAGCACTCTGAGCATCCATCCATTCGTTCTCAGCCTCGGCCACCTCGGCTATCCGCACCAGAGACTGCGACAGCTGCGGATTGTATTGAGACAAATAAGGCAGAATGCCCAGACGCGCAATATTTCGGAAATAATAACGTTCATTATTACTGCTGTCGATACAATAAGGAATGCTTTGCTCCTCACAATACCGAATAATGTCTAACTTCTTCATACGAAGAAGCGGCCTGATGAGTTCCACGTTTTTTTCGGCACGTCGTATCGGAATTCCTGCTAATCCTGCCATGCCTGTTCCGCGGATCATACGCATCAGCACGGTCTCTGCTTGATCATCGGCATGATGAGCTAACGCAATGCGAGCTGCCCCATGCTTCTCAGCTACACTGTGCAAGAATGCATATCGCTGTTCGCGAGACGCACTCTGTCCATTCATACCGGTTTCTTCTATATAAGCAGGCATATCGAGCACAGTCGTCTCGCATACAACGCCCAGCTTGCTGCAATACTCGCTTACCATATCAAGCTCCTGCTTCGATTCTGCTATTCGGAAGCCATGATTCACATGCGCAGCTATAATGGTAAGCTGCTCAGCAGGCGCCAGACGCTGCAGCGCTGTCAATAAAGCCATTGAGTCCGGTCCTCCCGACACCGCGGCAATAATGCAGTCGCCTTTTGACCATAATTGCTTCTCAGCGCCTATTCTCTCCATCTCAAACTGCAGGTCAACATGCGCCGATTCTCTCATTCATTTCACTTCCTTATACAAGGTGAAACGGCTGGCCCCGTCCTCTGGCAGCGCAGCTCGTTTCATTTAGATAAAAACATTGTACAGCAGCAGAGCTACTGAGGTAGCAAGCACAATAGCAGACACCGTCGCCAGACCCTTCAGCCATCCGGGCAGCTTTGTCTGCTTTGACGGCTCGCTGGTATGCATAAGCCGACGCCATGCTTCTGCGGCCTCGCGGCCGTTCTCAAACTTCCCGGAAAGCGCCTTGCCAATCCAGCCCGCTACAGGCTTAAGCCCCTCGCTTTCAAGCACGATTCGCATAAGCTCCGTCTCTGAGCGGTTCTGGGGCAGCAGCTCCTTCGTGAGCGCCTTCAAGCGCTTTGACTCATGCAAATGGATGCAGAGCACCGCATAGGAAAACAAATCATATTTAGCATCCGCTGTTCTAGTGCCGCAATTCCAATACCCTCTGTCATATATTTCAGTAAATTGGCGAATTCCCTTGCCATTAGCCGTCACTCCGCCGAAGTCTACCAGCTGAGCATAGCCGTAATCCGCAACAAGGACATTTTCCACCTTCAAGTCACCGAAAACCCAGCCCCTCTCATGAAGCTCCGCGAGCTTATTAAGCACTGTAAGCCCGACAAGCGGGAACCACTCCATACCCTGCTGCTTTAAATAATCAGATAATGTGGAGCCGCGAACGTACTTCATCGTATAAAAAGGGTATTCTCGTCCATCAAGCGCATACAAATCATCCACATCAAGCAGAAAAGCATCCTGCGCCAACGCGCCTCTGCGCCCTTGCTCCTTGTCAAGCAGCTTCAGCACATTAATCTCGGACTGCAAATCAACGGCATCAGCACCAACCTTCAACGCGCAATAGCTGCGATCCCGTTCCTGAAGCACAAGATATACTTTACCATTCGACCCTTCGCCAAGCAAACGCTCGACTCTGTACCTGGCATGCTTCCACTTCCCGGTAATCGTCATCCCTGGGCGAATATTCGGCTTAAACGACGTAGTCACTCATCATCCCATCCGTTTCATCTCTTCTATGCTTACCATAGGTACCATGCCGATAAAAGTCAATGACCTTCATAAGCGCAGGGCCGGTCGGCGTCGTGCCGCCCATCTGCAGCTTAGGAAATATGCTGCTGACTCCGGCCAAATGGTCCGTCCAGCCTAAGTCCAGCATACAGTCCTCGCCATTGCGCGAGCCGGGGAAGTGAAACACGCATATTTCACTGCCGCCTTGTCTAGCCTGCAGACTAAGCATAAGATCGCGTATGGCTTCTTCCACTGCAGCAAGCTTTGGCTTCATGCTGGCGCTAACATCGATGAGCAGCGCAACGCGCAGCCCTGATGATTCACTGAGCTCATCCATCACTCTGACAACCTCACCCCGCCGCTCTGGCGGCAGCGCCTCGATCGAGCCATTACCGAGCACCTGCTTCAGCTCCTTCTGAACAGCAAGCTGGATCGTCTGCACAACCGTCTTGCGCGTCATCATCTGCACGGTCTGCGACAGCGTGTTTCTATTGACCATTCTGCTAAGTCCGCCGCCAGCTCTAGCAATCTCTTCTATCTCCGCTGCCCCAAGCTCTCCTGCCTCGCCATCATCGAGCACGCCGACGACATTAACCGCAATTCCTTCGGACTTGCCATGAGCGGCCGCTACGACAGGACTGACTCCTACATTCGAACAGCCGTCTGTTATTAATAAAATTTGCTTCATCATCCTAAACCCCTCCTACTGAATAAACGCCTTTCTATCAGCTTTACCCATTTGCAGAGGGATAAACGGTGAAATATAAGATTATAAAAAATAGTATTCTATGTAAATCATCGGTTTATCATCTCTATTCAATAAGCCTCGCTGCTCAACCGTTGTTCACTCAACCGTTAAACAGCGAGGCTTGTTATGTCAGCTTCACTAACTTACTGTTCTCGGACGCTCCATCCTCCCCAGTCCCGGCATGCGCAGAGTTGCCCATTCCGGCAAATGCTTGTCTATTCTAGCTACCAATACCGTCATATCATCCACAATATCGCCTCCATGCCGCCTCACGACCGTCTCCAGCAGCGCATCCGCCATCTCCTGCGGGTCATCGGTTGCGAGCTCGCTTATAATCCGCTTCATCCATAACTCCTTATTTACCGCAAGCCCTGGCGCATCGTAAATCCCATCGCTCATCATAACAAGCGTGTCACCCGGCAACAGCTGCATATTGACGAAATCGACATCGATATCCTGCAAAATGCCGATCGGCAAATTGTTTGCCGTTATCGGAATAACCTCATGTCCGCGCTTTATGAAGCTAGGTGTTGAGCCTATCTTCATAAACATGGTATGCGCTGTATATAAATCAATTATGGCTAGATCAACTGTCGCAAACATTTCATCCGAGGAACGCAGAAGCAGAATGGAGTTAACGGATTTAACCGCCAGCTTCTCATCCATGCCCGATTGCAGCAGCTGCTGCAAGATCGACAGCGCTGCGCTGCTCTCCATCCTCGCTCGTTCACCGTTGCCCATCCCGTCGCTTATCGCAAGAGCAAGCTTGCCGCTGCCAAGCTCAGCGAGACTGAAGCTGTCGCCAGAGAGCAGATCGCCTCCCTTAGCGGCTCCTGCAATGCCAGTCTCCACCTCGAATTGCTTAGCCGACCCGAAGGAGACTAATGTAGGCTCGCCCGCCCGAGTTGGCGGAAGCTCCATTTTGACCGCAATATGTTCACCTAGAATGTCACTGAGCAGCGGCGCAATAATTTTGCGGCATTCATCATAGCCTTTTCCGAAGGAGTGATATACCTCGATATCGACGCTCCCCTCCTCCAAGCTTATTATATCAACGCCATGGATAGATAAGCCCAGCCCTTCCACCGCCTCGCGAATTTGCTCCTCCTGCAAATGCAGCGTCTGACCCTCTCTCTTAATTTCCTTCGCCAAATCCTCCATAACCTGCGATACGCCTAGCAGCTGCTCCGATACTAACTGCCTTGAATCATAGATTTGTTTCTTCCAGTGCTTATTGTTCTTATATAACTCATATTGCTGTCGCATTTCCTGCATTACGTCATTTGGCTTTTTACAATGGGTTGTCCATGTCTTAGGCAGCTCCTTAGAGCTAGGCGCACGATTCTCCTCAACAGCGGTCATCATCTCGGTCATCATTTTATGCGTATGAAAAAACTTCCCTTCCCAGCAAGCATGCTTCCAATGACAGCTTGAGCAAGTGCTCTCGGCTACCGCGCTCATAAAATGACTAACCTCCTCTTCGCGCTTCTTCGGTGTTCCGCTAATGTTAAGCTGCCCAAAGCTGCTCGATAACTGCTTAAATACAGCTGAATACTGAGATACACGCTCCGCGGTCACTTCGCGCACCCGCTTCGCGTAATCATATTGCGACTTGGCATGCTCAGACGAACCTGGCACATAGCGGGAAATAATACGGATAATACTGCGCGGAGTAAGCATCAGCAGCGTCGCTGCCGCTACCGATTCCCAGGTTGAAGCCATTACATCGGTTTGCGTTCCAATATAGATAGAAAGAATGGAGGTTCCGAGCAGCATGCCGAACGCCGTGGCCATCTTCCCCCCCTCACGTAGCAGACCGGCAAGCAGTCCTGCAAAAGCCAGCATACTCATTTGAACAACCGCGCCAAAGTCAGCCAAGCTTAAGATAAGACCGGCAACGACGCCAACGGATGCTCCAAGCGGCGCGCCTCCAGCTAGAGCAAACAACAGCAGCATATATCGTGACATAATATGCTCAGCGGACATTCCATATATGATCCAACCGACGGCTCCAGTCATTACCGATGCGAGAAGAATCATTAGACAGATGATTTCCTCGTTTTTGAGCGCTGCAGACTTCTTCGTCATCGTCAGCACTGGAATCGCCTGGATAAATACGAGAGTCAGCACGAACGCCAGCGATGCTTCCACTACAACCATTAACAGACTGTACCAGCCTAATCCGTCACCGATCAACGTCTCAAACAGCTGAACAAGCAGCGTAGCGACGAAAACGAGAATTGGCGCTGTATTCATCTCTGATCGTTCATAAGCCTCTAATCCTTTAAACAATAAGAAGAGCACAGCAATCTCCATTGCAATCCACATAGGTGCAGGGTTTGCCGCCAGCCAGCTGCCCGCAACTAGAGCCGCAGCTACCCATCCATAAATATCGCGGCGCATGAAATAGATGACCGCAAAATAGGCGATAGCAAACGGCATAAGAGATTCCAGTATGACCGCTCTGCCGAGCAAGAAAGCAAGTCCAATTAACAGAATGGACCAACGCTTGGCGGCAACAGCCTGTACTATCCTCTGCGATCTCATCCATCTGCCTGCCTTCATCACCTTAACTTGTACACCCTGCAGGCTTGTTCGCTTTCTATCCGTTCTCACACCCGTATGATCCATATTCACCAATCAGCACCACCATTTCCGAAAAATATAGTGTTTTCAGTATAGAAGCATGTCCGCAGGAAGTTTGTCAGTTGACGTTGCAAGCACAAAAATTTTTTCCGACAAAAATAAATGCCCGAAATAATACGTCGATCTTCATGCAAACCTGTACGGCGCTTACAGTTAACCATCGAATAGCGGCTGGGCTATTAAAGGAATCATCAACAAAAAACGTGTCCATCATTTGAAGCGCGATGGCGAATGAACGTTATATGCTGTCGGGAATGATGGAGGATAGGGGGAAAGTATTTGTTCTATTTTTGAGGAAGACGCTGATCCGACAAGCTACTAGCGCAGGGTAATAATTTCATGGCCAATCGCCTCAATGCGACTAATTACTAATTCATGCAGCTGATTCAAACTAGCAAAAGTGAATGCAAAAAAGCAGAACCAAGTAGGTTCTGCCTGATAGATTAATAAATAAATGTCAATTATACTCGCTTGGCTCCGCGTCCGCCGCGTTTGCCTTCCGTATTTTTCTTCAAAGAAGAGATACGTTCCTCGCTATCTTTCAGGAAACGAGACATTTTATCCTCGAACGACGGTTTACCGAAAGCCGGTCTGCCGGACGATTGCTTGTTGAAGGGACGTCCGCCGCGATCTTGGCCTCCACGATTAAAACGCTCTCCACCGCCGCCTGCGCCGCTAGCTCCACCGCCAGTACGTTCACGGTGCTGTTGTTGAGGCTGTTGTCCTTCTGGACGATCTACGGCCTGCTTGATGGATAGACCGATCTTACCGTCTTTATCAACGTTGATCACTTTTACCTTTACGACATCGTCGATTTTCAGGTGATCCTTCACGTCCTTGACGTAGTTATCGGCAATTTCCGAGATATGAACGAGCCCTGTGACACCTCCCGACAAGTCGACGAATGCCCCGAAATGCGTAATGCCTGTCACTTTGCCCTCTAACTTCGCGCCCACTTCAATTGCCATAAAATAAAACGTTCCTCCCTTAAAGGTTTGCGCTACCGCAACTTCGCAAAGGCTTGCGTATCGCTAATAACGTGATTATAACCGAATCCTCGAATCAAGGTCAACAGACGTTCACCCTAATTTTAACGTCGAAAGATTTGCTGCTCGCCTATTTTTACCATTCCCAACTCTTTCGTCGCTAACTGCGCTATATATTCAGGGTCATGAAGTCTCTCAATCTGTGTTTTTAGCGCTTCGGATTGTTGCGTTGCCTGGTCTAGCTGCAATTGGATAGCCTCCAACTTTTGGTTAGTCTCGTCATATTGCTTCATTTGGCCAATGAACTTATAACCCGCCAATAATAGGCCAACTGATACTATGGTCAGCAATAGCTTGAACCGACGTCTCGTTCCCGCGCTTGCTTGTCCTTTATTTGAACTTGCTGCCATATGCAATATTACCTCCTACGCCATTTACTAAACCATTCGCTCACGCGATGATGTATTCCTTTTATTCTATCAACAATCTTCCATTTCAACATATAGCCCTTTAGCCATTTTATTATAGGCCTAGAGATTGGATTTGTCAGCCACTGCAACAGCTTCCAAAACGGTCGTACCAATTGTAGCACAATTTTCAGAAGGAATACAGCAAATGCAGCGCCAAAGGCTAAAATTACCCTAATAAGCTTATAAAGCAATAGCACCGGCTTAATTATAAGCACATCGATACATTTCAAAATAAACCCGATCACTGCTCGTACAGCTGTTATGATCCACTTAATTGCCGCTACAGTTGCTCTGCTTAGCAGCGCATAATAGATGATAACTCCAAATGCTAACCCGATAAAAACATATGCCCGCAGCTCGCCATTATTGCTGGCATAGAGAACGCGATAGACGATGACAGCCGCCGCCATCCAATAGACTAGATCGAATACCGGCAGCCACCAGCGCGGAAGCCTGAGCTCATTCGATACGACACGGTAGCCGTCGAACACAGCACCCATGCCTAGTCCTGACAGCAGCATGAAAGCCATTGTCAGCCCTTGCATCGATAACGTCATTTAAACAGCTTCCCTAAAATCCCTTTGGATTTGACAGAGGTATTGCCGTCCAAATAGGCGAGAGAATGAACCAGCCCCTCAATCGCTACGAGTCCTTGCTCCAAGCTGAGATGCTTAATATGCAAATTCTGTCCTTTAACCATCAAATATCCGAGCTCTGTATCCAGCAAAAACTCCTCGCTGTCGAAGCTCTCCACATTGCTCACGCCCGTCAGCTCCAGCAGCTTGCGATTCAGCATTTTCACTTCCTGGCGCTTCTGCCCTTTAACCTGCTCAACCATCGGCTCTTCCTCCGCTTCTTAACATGTCCTAGTTCAACCTATGAATGAAGGACAAGAGTTAGAACCTGAATTTTGGAGTTATTCAAGGCTGGTATGGGGGCGCTTGCAGGCGGTGAAAGGCAGGAACGGAATGCGTATTAGCTGCTTCAGACTCGTGCAACGCAGAGACGGAATGCGTATTAGCTGCTTCAGGCCCGTGCAACGCAGAGACGGAATGCGTATTAGCTGCTTCAGGCCCGACGGTAATATCGTATCGCAGACTATTTCGCATAGACCCGTGCAGCGGTAATATCGCGAACTATTCAAGGCAGCGTAGAGCCATGCAACGAGAATATTGCAAACTTTTTCGCATAGACCCCTGCAGCGGTAATATCGACCGTTAATTTTCCTAGATATAAAAGAATTGCATCTGTAGCGGTAAAAACTGCCGTTGGAACAAGCAATAATGTGTTTTCTAACTCTTTTAACCGAAATTAACGGTAGGAATTACCACTGCGATAGAAGGACCTCGCTTTGCAAAGTTTTTAAGAGTAACTTTTTCCCTTGCGGCATTGGGGTGGAGGCGTGATTGGTAGGAGAGCTATAGTTAGTGGCAATGATAGGGGCGGTCGAATGTTGGAAGTTGCAGGACTGGTGGGATAGCGCGGCATTGGTGGGGCGGATGGATGGATGGTATTGGACGGTGAGAGCGATATTTAGCGGGATTGATAGGGCGGTCGAGTGTTGCAAATTGCAGGACTGGTGGGGAGTGGACAGTATTGGCGGGCTGAAAGGCGACATTGGGCAGTGAGGGGTAAAGTTAGCAGGAGTGACAGAGGTGGTGGAGTGTTGCAAATTGCAAGACTGGTGGGTTGGGAGAGTATTGGTGGACAGTATTGGCGGACTAGATAGACGACATTGGGCGGTGAGGGGAAAGTTAGCAGGAGTGATAGAGGCGGTGGAATGTTGCAAGTTGCAAGACTGGCGGGTTTGGAGGGTATTGGTGGGCGGATGCTCGGTATTGGATATGGTTGGGTGCAAGGCGCACAAGTATAACAGATGTTGAACAGAAGAATGATGGCGGTACTTAGCGGGGGCTAATGCAAACAAAGGCTGCCGGCAAAAAGCAAGTGATTTGCTTTCCCGACAGCCTTCGATTATTTATTCCCAGTCGTGCGATTGCTCGCGCGGCCGTTGCTCTTCCTTAATTAAAGTGTACAGCTCACCGGCTTCATCCTTACGTGTCGATTCTGACAGCCGTTCTACGCGAACGGTAACCGTCTTCTGACCGTATTGGATTTGGAGCTCGTCCCCAACCTTAACAGCGCTGCTTGCTTTCGCTTCGCGTCCGTTAATCCACACGCGGCCTTGCTCGGATACATCCTTCGCAACGGTACGGCGTTTGATTAGGCGTGACACCTTAAGGAACTTATCAAGTCTCATTTGACTACTTGATAGCTTCTTTCAGCTTGTTGCCTGCTTTGAATGCAGGAACCTTTGATTCTGGAATTTCGATTTCTTTGCCTGTTTGCGGGTTACGGCCAATACGACCGGAACGTTTGCGAGTTTCGAAAGTACCGAAGCCGATCAATTGTACTTTGTCGCCGCTAGCAAGCGCGTCAGTTACTTCGCCAAGAAATCCGTTAAGTACTGCTTCTACATCACGTTTAGTCAATCCGCTTTTTTCTGCAATGTTGTTAATAAGATCTGTTTTGTTCATAATTAAATCCTCCCAATTATCCTGCGATATTTGTGGTCGCCGATAGATTCGGCGCCTTGTTTTGGTAATAATATCTTACTGCAGTTTACTTATTCTGCTTCGCGCCAAAAAATCCTGCCGCTTTAATATTTTTTTTTGCGAATCGTGCGGAACGAAGGCGTTTTGTGACGATTTTTATCTCATTATTGCCGTTTTGCTTCTTCCCACAGGCTGTCCATTTCTGTTAAATCAGTCTCGTCAAATTGTTTGCCTCTTATACGAAGCTGCTCCTCAATATAGGAAAATCGGGACTTAAACTTCGTATTCGTACGCGTGAGCGCTTCCTCTGGGTCAGCATGAATGAATCGTGAAGCATTAACGACAGCAAACAACAGATCGCCAAGCTCAGAGGCCTGCTCCTCCTCACTTTGCGAGGCAATCGCTTCGCGAAGCTCTGCGAGCTCCTCCTCGATTTTGCCTAGAACCGGACCGAGGTCATCCCAATCAAAACCAACCTTAGCTGCCTTCTTTTGCAGCTTGTACGCCTTCATTAGCGCCGGCAAATCCGGCGGGATACCGTCAAGCACCGATTTGCGATCCGCATCCCTGCCCTTCAGACGCTTCTCCTCCGCCTTCATCTGCTCCCAATTGCTAAGCGCCTCTTCAGCATCCGTTGCTCCTTGCGTGCCGAATACATGCGGATGACGGAAAATCAGCTTCTCATTAAGCGTCTGCAGTACATCATAGACCGAGAAGGTGCCGACCTCCTCCTCCATTTGGCTGTGAAGCATCACTTGCAAAATAATATCTCCGAACTCCTCCTGCATGCCGTCCGGATCATCATTATCGATCGCCTCAAGAGCTTCATAGAGCTCTTCAATAAAATTTTTGCGAATCGATTGATGCGTCTGTTCGCGATCCCAAGGGCAGCCCTCCGGACTGCGCAGTATTGCAACAATCTCATGCAAGCGCTCGAAGGTACGATTGCGCAATGTGTCATCGTCCGAACGGGGAACCCAAATAAGCGACAAATTGCCATAGCCGTCTATTCGATCAAGCTCATAAAGGGGCACGCGCCGCAGCTGCTCCTGCCCTGCTACTCCCAGCGCATGGCCGACCACAACCTCATAATCATCGGGATATCGCTCCATCAGCGCCAGCTTTACATCGGAGGCAGTGAATGCATCATAAACTTGACCAATTAGCAAGTTCATTTGCGGCTGCAGCAGTGAAGGCTGCAGCTCGGCTGCGTCAAGCAAAGCGAAGCCCTCAATCGGGTCAAAACCAATCGAGAGGAATGCTTGATCAAGAAAGCTTTCTCCTCCTAGTATTTGCAGCTCCAGCCCCTCTTGCGAACAGCGCTCGCGCAGCAGTTGCACTGTACGTTCAGCCACCATCGGATGTCCCGGTACAGCGTAGAGTACAGCTCGTTCAGCAGCTTCAGCAACTAGGCTTTCTGCAATGGCAGCATAAACATCTGGAAATGAGCTATGCTGCTCATACAGCGAGTCGAATGATGTATACGCGATGCCGTTATCCTTAAGCAGGCCCATCATGGGATGCTGTTCGGTGCGGACATAGACCCGCTCCGCCGTTTGCAAGCGGCGCCATACGCCAAGCGTAAGCTGATCCGGATCGCCGGAGCCCAGCCCGACGATTGTTATATGTGGATTTACCATGCGATAATGTCCTCCTTGTAATAAGCGTAAATGACTGACGCCGCCCTAAGGCGGAATAAGCACATTTCGCGATGAATTTATACATGAGCGGCACTACTTCGCTGGCGGCAATATCCGCCAGCGTGCGAGCCGGGCGGCCAATCGGCCGCCGCCCGGCAGCGCGCGCAATTCGCGCGCGCTAAAGGCGCCGCCGCGCACAGCTGCGGCGCCAAAGGCGCAAGCGCCGACGGCAACGCACGTCAGCGCCAGCGCCGTTGCTGCCGCCCTCGGCGGCAGCGCAGCTGCGAGCGCGGCGGACAGGCCGCGCTCGGCAAGCAGGAGCGCCGCGGCCATGACCGCGAGCGCAAGCGCCAGGCCGGCGGCTGTGCGAAGCACCGCCGGCCAAGGCATCGGCGACGCGCCAGCCGCGCGCGCCGCATGCCTTAGCGCTGCTGCGCCCAGCAGGGCCGCCGCGCTAAGCGCGACAACGCCGGAAGCGGCCGCGCCCTCGATGCCATGCGAGGGCACAAGCGCGGCGTTGAGCGCGCCTTTGAGCAGCGCCGCTATAAGCAGCAGCACCGCCGGGGCGCGAACCGCCCCCAGCGATTGCAGCAGCGGCGCTGTCACCGCATTGAGGCTTCCGGCCAGCGCCGTACAGCCGACAAGCGCAAAAGCTGCTGTCCCCTTTGCATCCTTGTACAGCATCATATTTATCGGCTCCGCCAGCATTACCAGACCGGCAGCGGCAGCAAGTCCAACGCCCCAAGCCGCTCGCTGCATAACCGACAGCCGCTGCTGCAGCATAAGGCGGTCTCCGCCCAGCCTCTCCTGCACTAAATGAGGAACAAGCGCCGCTGCCGCTGCGCCGGCAACCATAACAACCAGCTGAACGAGCGGCTGCGCACGGCTGTACACCCCGAACGAAGCCATTGCTTCCACAGCTGACGCTCCTCCAGACTGCAGCAAACGAGGTACCATAAACGCATCGACAACGCCAAGCATCGGCACAACGACAGCCCCAAGTGCAACAGGCAGTGCAATGGCAGCCAATCGCTTCATTTCTTTCCAAAGCGTAATATTAAGAAAGCCTCTTTTTACCTCGCTCCTTGAATCCACTAGAACAGCAGGTATAGAGTTCTCGCTCCCAATATTCAACTCTGTTCTGCTAAACCGTTTTTTTATTCTGCCCGTACGCCAAATATATCCGCCAAGCAACAGCGCGCCTGACAAAGCTCCAGCCGCTGAGCCGCTCATCACACCAGCAGCTATTGCTGCATCTCCCCAGCCTGCCGATAAGCTGATCGCCAGCACCGCAACCATAATCGCCACACGAACCGTTTGCTCGGTGACCTGTGAGGCAGCTGAAGCGCCCATGCTTCCTATCCCTTGCACGTAACCGCGCAGCGCAGCTGCAATCGGTGCAGCTAGCAGTGCTGCAGAAGCAGCGCGAATGGCTCGCTCCGTCTCCACATCGCCAATCCACTGCGAAGCTTGTCCCGCAATTAGCCACATAACAACAAAGCCTGCTGCTCCAGTCGCACCAAGCAACAGCAGCGCAGCATGAAGCGTGCTGCGCGTCTCATGCTGCTGTCTCCCATCCTTCAACCTTTCAGCGATCAGAATAGCAACCGCAGTCGGCAACCCTGCTGTCGCCAGCACCGCAATTAGCTGATAGAAAGGATAAACAGCATTATAAATGCCGAACACTCGGTCTCCGGCGATATTTTGCAGCGGAATTTTTTGCAGCACGCCTATGAGCTTCGACAACACAGCAGCTCCGGCAAGCAGTGCTGCGCCTCGCGCCGCCCCCGCAGCCAGCTGCATTCGATGCTTGCTCGCGCGTTCCATTTCTTTTTGTCCATTCAAGGGCTTATACTTGCCTCCCGGCTCCATCATTTCCTTCAACAATTTCCTATTATACCCCACTATCGCCCTGCACTCTATCTTCTCCCTTGCCTGATTGCTTTTCTCTTCGATAATCGGTAGGCGACATCCCGCTCCACTTATGGAACTGCTTCGTAAAAAACAGCGGATCATTATACCCTGTGGAAGCCGCAATCTGCGCAATTGTCAGCTCGCCCTCAAGCAGCTCCTCCGCTTTTTTCATTCTGACTTTATGTAAGTATTGCTTAGGCGATAAGCCTGTCGTCTCCTTAAATAGCTTAGACAAATGAGCCCTATGATAGCCAAGCGATTCCGCAATTGCTCCAATCGAGAGCGGCTGACTATATTGCAGCGACAGCAAGCGGATAACATGATCGATCTGTCTATATGAAAAGCTTTTGGGAGCGCTCGACAGAATGCCGTTCCCTTGAATATGCAGCGCAAGCTTGGCGAGCAGCAGTCTGAGCCAGCCGGACGCTTCCATATTAGCAGCAGCAGGATGCTCCGTCATTTCCAAGCTGCTGAACATGCTATCAAAAATAGGCTCCAGCCGCTCCAGCTCACAATTTCGTATAACCGAACGTTCTGGCGTTATACCGATAGCTTCAAGCGCTTTTTCCACAATAGCACCCGAGAAACCAACCCATACATAACTCCATGGGGTTACTTCACTGGCCTCATACTTAACTAATAGATCTGGAAAAATAACAAACACATCGCCCGCACGACAATGATGCTTCTCTCCTAGTGTCTCGAAAACGCCATCGCCGCCCGTTACAATATGAATCAAGTAGTAGTCATGAACCGCCGGTCCGATAAAATGCCCACTGACGGGCTCGCCCTTGCCGCAGAACAGCACCGATACTTCTCCTTTTAGAGGGGCAGTGTTCATTCGGTGAGTCAACCTGTAGTGCGTGTCCAATAAAGCTCCTCCTTCTATCGCATGCAAATCTTACACTAATTACATTTCTCCATATATAGATTCGTTCCTTCCATATGATTCATTTCTGTTAAAGATTATACTCATCACGAGATCTTATATTTTAAGGAGGCATTGGTACGATGTCCAAAATTACATTTATCGGAGCTGGAAGCACCGTGTTCGCCAAAAATATACTCGGCGATGTGATGCAGACGCCAGCGTTGCAAGGCTTTGAAATCGCGCTGTTTGATATTGATAATGAACGACTGAAGGATTCAGAGCAAATGCTGCTAAACCTAAAAAAAACAAGTCAAAGCACTTGTCAGATTCATGCTTATACCGATCGCAAGGAAGCGCTGCGCGGAGCCAAATACATCGTCAATGCTATTCAAGTCGGCGGCTACGATCCATGTACCATTACTGATTTTGAAATTCCTAAGAAATATGGCCTTCGCCAAACGATTGCTGACACGGTCGGTATTGGCGGCATTTTCCGCAATTTGCGCACTATACCTGTGATGCTTGATTTTGCACGGGATATTAATGAGGTTTGTCCAGATGCGCTGTTCCTCAACTACACTAATCCAATGGCGGTTCTGACAAATGTAATGAACACCTACGGCGGCGTTAAAACAGTCGGGCTATGCCATAGTGTCCAGACATGCGTCTCTGATCTATTCAACAATCTGGGGATGGATTTAACAGGTGTGAAATCCAAAATAGCCGGCATCAATCATATGGCCTGGCTGCTGGAGGCAAGCAAGGACGGGGTGGATCTATATCCTGAAATTAAACGTCGTGCTAAAGAGAAGCAAAAAGAAAAACATCATGACATGGTTCGTTTGGAGCTCATGCTGAAGTTCGGCTACTACATTACAGAATCATCCGAGCATAACGCGGAGTACCACCCTTACTTTATTAAACGCAATTATCCAGAGTTGATTGAGCGCTTTAACATTCCGCTTGACGAGTATCCTCGCCGCTGTGTTAATCAGATCGAGGGATGGAAGACGATGCGCGAAGAGCTTGTCCATGATAAAAAATTGGAGCATCATCGTACACATGAGTATGCCTCCTACATTTTTGAGGCGATTGAAACGAACACTCCTTTTAAAATCGGCGGAAATGTTATGAATACCGGACTAATAACGAATCTTCCAAAAGAAGCCTGCGTGGAAGTGCCATGTCTTGTCGACGCAAACGGGGTATCGCCAACCTATATTGGTGATCTGCCGCCGCAGCTTGCTGCGCTTAATCGGACAAATATTAACACGCAGCTGCTGACAATCGAAGCTGCCATTACTGGCAAGCGCGAGCATATTTATCACGCCGCTATGCTTGATCCGCATACATCGGCAGAGCTTTCCTTAGATGACATTGCAGCGCTATGCGATGACCTGATTGAGGCCCATGGCAGCTGGCTGCCGGCCTATAAATAAGAAAACCTCTATCGAGGCATTCCAAAGATGAGCGACCTTGTTCAATAGCAGGCTTTATCGCCAAATAGAGCCTATACATCCGATATTACAGCAAAGGCCTCCCCTTCGAGAATACTCTCGATTGGGGAAGCCTTTTCCGTCTTACTGTTCAGCGCGAGCTCGTCCATTCAAGGATTAAGCCCATACGTATATTTAACGTTATTGCTTATAAAAGCTGCTTCCTTATTGCCTATGTTTGGTCCAGCGTTACTGCTCCATCTGCTTGGCTAGGAATCCGGCAGCTGTCTCCACCATCTTGATCTCCATCTGGGCCATTTTCACGTTATCATCCTTACTGAAAAGAACTACCGTCCCGATTGGATCTCCTCCGGCTATTATAGGCGCAACAACAAACGAGCTGTAGGACTCACCCGAATCCTTAAAGATTTCAAATGCTCCCCCGGTGTTGTCCGACATCGCCTTTCGGTTTTCCATGCAGTTTTCTAGAACACTGCCAACCTGCTTGTCTAAAAGCTCTTTCTTTGAAGCTCCTGCTACAGCTATAACAGAGTCGCGGTCAGTAATAATCGTTACATGATTCGTGCTTTCATGCAAAGATTCGGCGTACTCCTTGGCAAAGTCGCCTAGCTCACCAATTGGAGAATATTTTTTCAGGATAACCTCGCCATCGCGATCTACAAATATTTCTAGAGGGTCGCCCTCACGTATACGCAGTGTTCGACGTATCTCTTTTGGTATAACTACCCGCCCGAGATCATCGATCCGCCGTACAATTCCAGTTGCTTTCATTTCATGTTGCCCCGCTTTCTTAGAGGATTTTAAGTCGACTGGATTCCAATAACTTTTTGCTTTATAACAAGAGGTTAAGATCCTACAAAAGATTTTCGAATCTGACCATAGTATTCATCGACTCCCAAAATCTTATGCATGTGCTGTGTCGACACGCAAGCTGTTTACTTGTCTGAACTATAGGATTATCAGCTTCATTGGCGCTTTAGCCAAATTTTTGCAGACCGCTTTGGCAAACTGATAAAATTGAGCTGCAAAATACAAAAAAAGCAGGAGACTGATTGCTCAGCTCCTGTCTTATTATGGTTTGGTTATTCTTTTTCCTCAAGCGACTGTTTAGACGGCTGCTTTAATCTGCCTGCTTTAGACAAAGCGTCCCGGAGCAAAAACTCGATATGACCGTTTACACTTCGAAACTCATCAGCTGCCCACTGCTCAAGCGCACGATGAATCGTTGGATCTAAGCGCAGCGCGAAGGCTTTTTTTTCTTTTCCCATTGGAACACCCAATTAACCGTACAATGTTCCTGTATTAATAACCGGCGTTGCTGCCCGGTCCGAAACAATTGCAACCATCAGATTGTTCACCATTGCCGCGCGACGCTCCGTATCGAGCTCCACCCCGTTGGCTTCAAGCTGACGCAGAGCCATATCAACCATACCGACCGCTCCTTCAACTACCTTCTGTCTTGCAGATACTATGGCGATTGCTTGTTGGCGCTGCAGCATAGCACTCGCGATCTCAGGGGCATAAGCCAGATGGGTAAGACGAGTTTCCATTACTTCGACACCTGCAACCTCCAGCCTGTTCTGCAGCTCCTTCGTCATTTCGGAGGCTACCTCGTCTGCGTTGCCGCGCAGCGTAATGACAGCAGGATCCTCAAACAAATCATAAGGATAATTCGCCGCAATATGCCGAATCGCCGTCTCGCTCTGTATTTCAACAAATGTTTCGTAATCATCTACATCAAAGCTCGCTTTGGCGGTGTCTGTCACTTTAAATACAATAACTGCGCCAATTTCAATCGGATTTCCCTCAGCATCATTAACCTTTAGCTTCTGGCTGTTGAAATTGCGTACCTTAAGCGATACCTTCGACTTTACCGTGAACGGAAACACCATCCACAACCCGCTGTCCGTAATTGTACCCATATAGGTACCGAAAAACGTAACAACTTTAGCCTCATTCGGCTGTACGATTACAATCGCAGAGAGCATAACGACCGAGATCGCAATAAATACGATACCAAAAATAATAGGAGGAAGATATCCATCATTCGAAGCCCCTGTTACAAAAAGAATGATTCCGCAGACAAACGCCGCTACACATAGCAGCAATGTCATATATCCGTTCACTCGCCATGCTTTTCTCTCTTCCATACTCATACACTCCTTCGAGGTTTGTTGGTGCTCATTTGGTACCATTACGGTTAACCGATACCTTTTTGATACCTTTTTGATATTTATATGATATCACTTTTTACATAATTAAACAATACCTATTGTTTTTTAGCTGTAACAACTCCTTGTACCGTCACCTAACACTATAATCACGCCCACCTCAACGCGCGCTTAGAGCGATAATCACTCTTGCAACAGCACCGCACACCGCCATTGGTACTCCAAGATCGATATTCGGCGTTACAGCGACTCCACAACTCTATCCCATCCACTCTCCATGCGTTTAGAGCGATAATCGCTCTTGCAGCAGCCCTTCACACCGCCATTGCAAAACAAAAGAAGCTCCCCTTAAAGGAAGCTTCTTTACATAAGCTATTTATTTAGTTGGTGCTTCAGTTGCTGCTGGCGCTTCAGATGCTGGTGCGTCCGTAGCTGGAGTCTCGCCTTCTGTTCCTTCAGCTCCCTCTTCTACCGGTGCTTCAGGAAGAGTGATTTCAACATTCATTTTCGGCATTTCTTCATTCATGAATTTTGTCATGAACGAGTAAGCAACCGTTGATTCGATGTTTTCCTTCTCCGTCTCTGTCAAAGCATCGTAAGCTTTTGGCTCGCGCTTCTCAACCTTGATAACGTGATAGCCATATTCCGTTTCTACAGGCTCGCCAATGGCGCCAATTTCTTGCGTAAGAGCCGCGTCCTTAAAGCCCTCTACCCAGCCGCCTGCAGGTTTGTTCTCATAAAGACCGCCGTTTGCCTTCGAGCCGCCGTCATCGGAGTACTGAGCAGCCAGTTCAGTCCAGTCGCCGCCCGCTTCCAGCTTAGCTTTTACTTCATTCGCACGAGCCAATGCTTCTTCAGCTGTACGAAGCTCTTTCATTTCCTCCGAAGCCATGTCAACTGTAGCAACTAGAATATGACGTGCTGTTACGTTCGTATAATCATCCTTAGTTGCCTCGAATTCGGCCTGCATGCCTTCTTCAGTTACTTGAGACGTCATATGCTCAACGACAGCAGCAGTCATGTACACATAAGTCGCGATGTCCTTATCTGTAACTTTGTATTGATCCAGCGCAGATTTCAACTTCGCATCCTTTTCGACTGTCTCTTTGTATAGCTTCATTTGCTCGTCCACTTGTTTGGAAGCAGCCTCAAGCGTCTCCTTAGATGCTTGCTGACCAATTATTTTATAGGATACAAACTGCTGCAGCAGCTGTTCTTTAAACTGTGGAATTTCAAGAATGGATTCGTAGCCGGGCTGCATCACATTGAATACGCCCAAATACTTATTGAATTCTGCTTCCGTCACATTTCCGTCTTTATACGTTGCAACTACAGTGCCTTCTCCCGCGCCATCAAAGGTTAAGGAATGCTCTTCGTTTTTCTTGCCGCATGCTGACAAAACCGTCATAGCGAGAATGACAGCTGTGACTAACAGCGCACTTCTACGCCATGTCGATTTTCTTGATCTTTGTAACATATGGAAACCCCTCTCAAAATGATGAACTTGTCTGTATTGTAACAGAAATGTCTCCTAAAAAGCGAATTTTACATCCTCACGTCGTTCGCTGTAATTGGGGAATTTCCTTCATAGCCTCTTTATAATCCTTCAAAAACGGCTCCAGCTTGCCAAGCTTCTGCTCGATGGTCAAGCCCTTACCGCGCAGCAGCAGAGAAGGCTGCTCGTCACTGGCTGCGCCCTGCTTGAGACGATTCTCGTATTTTACGCACAGCTGATCCACCTGCTTGCGATCAATACGTGATTTCTCTGCAGCCGCAAAGCGGATATGCAGGTCATCGCCCTTTTGGCTTATTGTTTCGATGTTGTACATTGCGCCATAAACCTTAAGTCTCGCAACCATCAGCAGATTCAGCACGGATTGCGGCGGTTCTCCGAAGCGATCGATCATCTCAGCTACCAGATCATCAGCCTCTTCAAAGGAACGAATTACTGACACCTTTTTATAAATTTCAATTTTTTGAATACTGTCATAAATATATTCGGAAGGGAGATAAGCATCAATACTTATATCAATCGTCGTGCTAACCGACTTCTCTTCCTTCACCGCTTGGCCGCCCATCTCAGCTTTTCGTTTAGCGATCTCATCGGCCAGCATTTGTGAGTACATGTCAAAACCTACCGATGCGATAAAGCCATGCTGCTCCGACCCAAGCAAATTACCTGCTCCGCGAATCGACAGATCTCGCATCGCTATTTTGAAGCCTGAGCCAAGCTCCGTAAATTCCTTGATAGACTGCAGCCGCTTCTCGGCTACCTCAGTCAACACCTTGTCCCTCTGATAGGTAAAGTATGCATAGGCAATCCGATTGGAACGGCCTACTCGTCCACGGAGCTGATACAGCTGGGAAAGACCCATTTTGTCCGCATCATGAACAATAAGCGTATTTACATTCGGAATATCGACGCCTGTCTCGATAATGCTCGTACTAACCAGCACATCAGATTCGCCGTCGAGAAAATCCAAAATAGTTTTCTCAAGCTCCTGCTCCGACATCTGCCCATGTCCGACGGCAACTCTAGCATCCGGTACAAGCGCATTGATCTGCTCCGCCATTTGATAGATACCTTGAACACGATTATACAAGTAGTAGACCTGTCCTCCTCTAGCCAACTCACGCTCAATCGACTCACGGACAAGTGCTACGCTGTGCTCCACTACATAGGTTTGCACAGGAAAACGATTTTCCGGGGGCGTCTCTATAACGGAGAGATCGCGCACGCCAAGCATAGACATATGAAGCGTACGCGGAATTGGCGTCGCTGTCAGTGTCAGTACGTCGACATTTGTTTTCAGCTTCTTCAGCTTCTCCTTATGAGACACGCCGAATCGCTGCTCTTCATCAACAATAAGAAGTCCTAGCTGCTTAAAGATAATATCTTGAGACAGAAGACGATGCGTACCAATGACCACATCTACTAAGCCATTCTTGAGACCCTTAATGGTATCGTTCTGCTCCTTGCGAGAGCGGAAGCGGCTGAGCACTTGAACATTAATCGCATAGCCGGAGAATCGTTCTTTGAACGTTTCAAAGTGCTGCTGCGCCAATATGGTTGTCGGCACAAGAACAGCGACCTGCTTACCGTCCATAACTGCTTTGAAAGCTGCGCGTATGGCTACCTCGGTTTTTCCATAGCCCACATCGCCGCAAAGCAGACGATCCATAGGCTGAGACTTCTCCATATCCTTCTTTATTTCCTCAATTGCACGCAGCTGGTCCCTTGTCTCGTCATAAGGGAACATCGCCTCAAACTCCTGCTGATCAGAGGTATCTTCTCCGAAGGCATAGCCGGGCGAGGCCTGCCGCTGCGCATAGAGCTTAATTAGATCATCGGCAATATCCTGGACAGAGGCTCTCGCCTTCGATTTCGCTCTTGTCCACTCGCTTCCGCCTAGCTTATTAATTTTCGGCTCTTTTTCCTCTGAGCCTACATACTTTTGAATCATTTCGATTTGCTCAATTGGCACAGACAGCTTATCGCCGCCCGCGTAAATAATATGCAAATAATCTCTATGAATGCCCGCTATTTCAAGCGTACCAATCCCAACATATTTGCCGATGCCGTGATTATGATGAACGACATAATCGCCTACCTTGAGCTCGGTATAGCTTTTGATCCGTTCAGCGTTATCTACCTTCTTGTCTATCCTTCTAACCTTGCGCTGCTTCTGAGAGAACATTTCCCCTTCAGTAATGACAACCAAATGAGAAGAAGGCAGCTCAAAGCCTGACTGCAGGTTCCCTTGCAGAATAGCAGGCGGCTCAATACTATAGTCCTGCAGCACTCGTCTTATCCGCTCAGTCCGCTCGGCGTTGCCTGCGAGCATCATTATATTGGCGCCCATCTTGCGCCAACGCTCCATCTCCGCCTTTAGCACATTCATCTGCCCATGAAAGCTTTGCATCGAGCGGCTTGTTACATTGACGATATTTTGCGGCTGCGTATGCGGGATTTGGCGTAAAAATAATGATAAAAAGACGGTCGGAAAGGGGCGGCTGTACAGAAGCTCTTCTGATGAACGCGCCAAAATAAAGCCCGGAAGGGATTTGCCGTTCTGCAATAAATGCATGGCCCACTCCGCTTCATCGCGCTCCAGCTGTTTTGCCGTTTCTATTAACCGCGTCGGCTCCTCTAGTATAAGCAGCGTATCGCTAGGCATATAATCAATGATCGTCTGCCGCTCTGGGTATAGCAGCGTTATATATTTATACAGCTCTGTGAAATACACATGCTCGCGCAGCTTCTCAATTTCCGCGCCCAGCTCCGAACGAAGACGCTCCTTCGCTGTCCGATCAGTCATCTTCTCCAGCTGTGCGTCCACTAACGACTGCGCATGTCGAGCAGCGTTCTCCATTCGCTTATTATCTGCAAGCAGCTCCTGACATGGAGGCACTACAAAGGCCTGCAAATTATCCAAAGAACGCTGGTCAGCCGGATCGAAGTCGCGAATCGAATCGATCTCATCACCAAACCACTCGATCCGATAAGCCCTATCGGTCGTAAGCGGATAGAAATCGACAATGCCTCCTCTGACACTCATTTCTCCGCGAGTTTCCACCCGATCCGCTCGAACGTAGCCTAGCATCGAGAGCTGGCGGATAAATTCGTCCAATGAAATAGTATCGCCCACCGACACAGCTATTTGCGCTTCAGCGATAACCTCTTTGCTCGGCAAATAACGCCTAACTCCGCTTAAAGGCACAACAACAATCCCGCGATAGCCTTGCGACAGCTTGATCAGCACATCCATTCGCTGCGCAAGCACTTCCGGGCTTGATATGGCTGCTTCCGCTGCTACGAGCTCATTAGCTGGATAAAGCAGCACTTGTTCAGCAGACAAGCATTCCTGCAAATCCTCGGCAATCTTCTGGGCGGAAAACATATTATGCGTAACAACCAGCATAGGACGCTGGGAATCCTCTTGAATAGCCGCAATAAGCAGCTGACGCGAGGAGCCGGCGAGTCCGGACACCATCTGTTCGCGCATGCCTTTGCGTAATCCGCTAATAATGGATTGTACATCCAAATCAGCGGCAAAAGCTTTGATTAACGCTTTCAACGTTTGAAGCACCTCGTTTCATCGAAAAGAAGCCTCAGCTGAATGCCAAGGCTGGAGAGCGAAATCTACTGAAGCGGATTCACGATTAGTGAAAGCTCTGGATTAGCGTCAAGAGCCTCTCTGCAGTAGTCGCAAATAACCTTTACCGTAATTTCCCCATTTAAGTCATACGCTATTATATCGCTGCGCTCCTCAGGGGTCAAGAAATGGAAACCGAGCTCATGCTCTGTAATTTCCGGTTTATTAATCGTGCCGATCGGCGTTTTACAATGCCGGCATATATAGTTTACAGCCATATGTATGCCTCCTGAAGATTTGTTATACCTTCAGTATGCCCAGCGCTCAGCTATTCTAACATTTTTATCGGTTAAACTTGCCCATCGTATCCTCAAAATGCGACTTGAGACTATATTCTATCGCGTCACAAGCTTGTTCGATCATAGCTGTCAGTTGATCTCTTTCACTCTTAGGAAAGACAGAGAGCACGTAATCCGCAATATTCATACCAGGCTGCGGGCGCGACACGCCCATTCGAACGCGATTGAAGGTCTGCGTATCCAAATGCTGAATCAACGATTTGATGCCATTATGTCCGCCAGCGCTGCCCTGATAACGCAATCTTATTTTCCCAACCTCCGTATCCATATCATCGTATACAATAATCCCGTCAGCCAGATCAGCCTTGAAATAATCGATGAAAGAACGAACCGATTCGCCTGATAAATTCATATAAGTCATCGGCTTAATTAGAGCAACCTTCTGTCCCTGCACATGACCTTCACCAATGAGAGCTTTGCATTTATTTTGCGTGACAGAAATCCCCCAGCGTCTTGCCAGTTCATCTATAACCATAAAGCCGATATTATGCCTTGTCCCTTGATAAGCGGCTCCGGGATTTCCCAGTCCTGCTATCCACTTCATTTCCCCACTCCCTCTATCCCTGATTGCCTCTCCTTATATTAGCAAAATAACGCCGCCCAGCAAATGGACGGCGCTAAGCTTATGCTTACTTGCGCTAAATTGTTTAAACAGCTAGTGAGTTTTAAGCTCCTGGAGCTTCGCTTCATTCGAGCGCTCCTCCGCTTCCTGAAGCTCGGCCGAAGCCTCTTCTGCCTCATCCTCGCTCAGCGCCTTCTGAGGAGCTAGAATGGTAAGAACGACACTGTCGGACTCAAACTTTGCCTCGACGCCTTCTGGAAGCTTAATATCGCCCACCAACATACTTTCGCCTACGCCTAAATTAGTTACATCAATCTCTATCGCTTCAGGAATACTTCCAGGCAAACACTGGATATCGAGCTCATGGAGAATAATCGATAGAATGCCTCCCTCACTTACTCCGACAGAATCACCCATCGCTTCTATCCGCACATTCGTCCTAATCTTCTCATCCATATTCACCTGGCGGAAATCCACATGCGTAATATGACGAGACATTGTATCTCGCTGAACCTCTGCGATCATGACGGAATGCTTGCCTTGTCCTGGCACATCCATCTCCAACACAGCGTTCGGATTCGATCGAATGAGCCCATGGAGCTCCTTTTCTCCAACCGTTATCGGTGTTGGTTTCATTAGCTGTTTCCCATAGACCACGCCTGGAACTTGACCGTTATTTCGCAGTATGCGAAGCTCGCTCTTCGTTGTGCACATTCGCTGATACGCATTCATCGCTATTGCCATTATGGAAGCCTCCCAAATGTTAGATTCCATATAGCAATACCCATTCAAGGATTAAAATAAACTGAAAAGCTCAGCCAGATTACTCCTGCTTTTCCGATCTTTCCTTCTTCGCTTTCGCCCGAGCTCTTATCTTTTCCGCATAGCCTGATTTGTTCGACTGACGCTCCCGCGCAATGGCCAAATCGCCGGCAGGCACATCCTGCGTAACAGTTGTGCCGGCAACGACATATGCGCCTTCACCAATGTTCACTGGAGCGATTAGATTAACATTGCTGCCGATAAAAGCATTGTCGCCGATCACTGTTTTCGCTTTATTGTAGCCGTCGTAATTAACAGTAATCGCGCCGCAGCCGATATTGACATCCTTGCCAACTTCAGCATCGCCCACGTAGCTTAGATGCGATACTTTGCTTCCATCATTCAACACCGCATTTTTCAGCTCTACAAAGTCGCCTACTTTGCAATGCTGTCCAAGCACTGTGCCAGGACGCAGATTGGCGTACGGACCAACTGTTGTCTCATTGCCTACCTCAGAGCTGTCAATCGTCGAGTATTTAACCGCAACTCCTTGCTGAATAAGCGAGTTTGTAATATCAGCTTGTGGTCCGATATGGCAATCCTCGCCTATTACGGTTGTGCCGCGCAGTACGCTGCCTGGATAAATGTACGTATCGGCACCGATCTTTACATCCGCTTCTATATAGGTTGAATCAGGGTCAATTATCGTTACCCCGCCTAACATATGACGAAGATTAATGCGCTGGCGCATATAACGCTCAGCTTCAGACAGCGCTGCCCTATCATTAACGCCTATTGCTTCATTCACATCATCTGTACAATACGCCTGAACGGTAGCGCCGGAATCCTGCAAAATGCTAATGACATCCGTCAAATAGTATTCGCCCTGTGCATTATCATTTTTCAACTGAGACAGCGCCCAAAACAGCTTCTTATTATCGAAGCAATACGCCCCAACATTAATTTCCTTAACAGCGGCTTCCTCAGGCGAACAATCCTTCTGCTCCACGTTCCGAAGCACATTACCATCCTGGTCTCTTATAACACGCCCATAGCCTGTAGGATTGTCCATCAAAGCCGTCAGCATCGTAATCGAGCTTTGTCCGGATTGATGCAGCTTCAGCATCGCTTCGATCGTTTCCGTCCGTATAAGAGGCGTGTCTCCATATACGACAAGCGTTATGCCTTCCTCATTGCTAAGAAGCTCCTTAGCTTGAAGCACAGCATGACCTGTGCCAAGCTGCTGCTCCTGCAGAGCGTATTCTACGCCGTCACCTAAGTAGGCTTTGACTTTCTCCGCGCCATGCCCGACAACGACAACGGTACGTTCGCTTCCCGCTTCCTTTACGACTTGGGCTACATGGCCTACCATCGGTTTCCCGCATACGGGATGCAAAACCTTATACAGCTTAGATTTCATTCGCTTACCCATTCCGCCGGCAAGCACGATTGCCATAATCTTCATTAATTGACCCCCTACTAGCTCTTCATTATTTTTAGAGTATATCATAATCGAACTTATCCATTCCTATGTAATTACAAAAGAAAAGAGAGCCTCAGGCTCCCTTCTCCATAAATCAGGTTGCTAAAATTAATGCGAATACATAGCGCTTACGCGCCTTCTTCAATTGCTACTTCCTCTGCAGCACGCTCGTATTCAGCTAAAACTGCCATTTGAATCTTCTCCCGAGTTGTTGAAGAGATCGGATGAGCGATATCCCGAAATTCTCCATCCGGAGTGCGTTTGCTTGGCATTGCTACAAACATACCATTGTTCCCATCAATCACGCGGATATCGTGAACGACGAATTCATTATCAATGGTAATCGAAGCTATTGCCTTCATACGACCTTCCGAATTTACACGGCGGAGTCTAACATCAGTAATTTGCACTTGTGTTCACCACCTTTGTCCATCAGAGACTTGGTGTATACTTCCACATTTTTAAGCCAATTCCTTCTCATTTTTCAGTAAAAACAATAGATTTTATAATTATTTTTTCCTGAAAATAGATTTTTCGGACTCTTTCGACATTTGTCGATTTTATGAACTTTATTTCGACAAATTCAAATCTATCCGCCTATGTAATCAGTTTTTAAAATAATTGCCTGGAATGATCGTCGCTTGCTTCGTTTTTAAATCAACTGCTGTAAGCTTCGCTAATGATACATAATCCTCCAAGAGCCGTTCTTCATGCTCGATCTCACCGGATTCCACGAATACGCCTACTCCGGCAACTGTCGCCTTGAACTCATACAATAAATCCATCATACCCTGAATCGTTCCGCCGGCTTTCATAAAGTCATCTATAATAAGAACTCGCGACTGCTCCTTCAACGCTCTTCTCGCCAATGACATCGTCTGTATTCGTTTCGTTGATCCCGATACATAATTAATGCTTACAGCAGACCCTTCTGTCACTTTATTATCCCGTCTAACGATTACGACAGGAATATTCAAACAAGCCGCAGCGGCATACGCGAGCGGAATTCCTTTCGTCTCAACGGTCATAATGACATCGATCTTACGGTCAGCAAAGGCAGTCGCGAACATTTTACCAACCTCAGCAAGCAATCCAGGCTGTCCAAGCATATCTGTCATATACAGATAGCCGCCTGGCAGCACACGCTCTGGAAGCTCCAACTGGCTAATAATATCTGTCATTATAGACAGTGCAGTAGACGACTTCATCTTCGGTATATATTTAACTCCGCCGGCAGCGCCCGCCAGCGTATGCAGCTCGCCAAGCCCCTCTTCCTCGAACACTTCTTTAATTATCGCTAAATCCTCGCTAATCGATGATTTTGCTGATTGATATCGGTCAGCGAAGGCTGTTAACGAAATTAATGTATGGGGACGACCGAGTAGATAATGTGTCATTTCTACCAGCCTCGCACTGCGTTTCAACTTCTTCATCAAGATCCCCCTATAAAAATCCGAATATTATAATGAAAATATAACATTTTTATACGGATTTAAGCAAGGCGACTTGTAAACTATGTCAGCATTCTTACCACATATACTTCTTTGCAATAGCCTCGCAGTCCGTTATAGATGCGTGACAGCTTCGCTTCCTTGGAGACAAGTCCAAAAACAGTCGGTCCGCTCCCAGACATCAGCACACCGTCAGCTCCCAAACGAACCATACTTTCCTTAAGTTGTCTAACCTCAGGATATAAGTCTAACGTTACGTCCTCCAGCACATTGCCAAGACCGCTGCACATATCGGAGAAGGAGCCCCTAGCCAGCGCATCAACCATATTCGCCATAGAAGGGTGCTCCTTCAGTTCATTGGCGCGCAGCCTGCCGTACACATCAGCTGTCGATACATGAATAGGCGGCTTGGCTAATACGACCCAGCACTGCGGAGGCCCTTGTATCGGCTCCAGCTTCTCTCCCCGTCCTCGAGCTATTGCAGTTCCCCCTGTAATGCAGAAAGGTACATCGGAACCAAGCTCGGCACCAAGCTCGCATAGCTCTTCTTGCGATATATCAAGTCCCCAAAGACGATTGAGGCCTCTGAGCGCTGCCGCAGCATCGCTGCTTCCTCCTGCAAGTCCCGCTGCAACAGGAATTTTCTTGTCTAAATGGATGTAGACGCCTTTGCTTACGTTGTAGCGCTCTTTAATTAGTCGTGCGGCTTGAAAAGCCAGATTCTTCTCATCAAGCGGAATATAGCCTGCCTGGCTTGATATAATAATGGTGTCGCGCGACAACTCTTCCATCTCCAGCCGATCAGCAAGATCGACCATAGTCATAATCATTTCTACCTCGTGAAAACCATCATTTCGTTTGCGCAGCACGTCTAACAGCAGATTAATTTTAGCAGGAGCCTTCTCATATATTTTCATTATTTTCACCCGTTCGTTCATAAACTAAACAATATTATATCAAACGAAGGGAATAAAAGCTAAGCCGCTGTTATGGACGCTGTCCATAGTCGACTTAGCTTATTCTGGTTCATATTTGCCGCTGCATAAGTTTTAGGATTCTAAGGCTTATAAGATCGGGCCGCAGCTTCTTCCGCAATCTGAATCGCACGCTTAACCATATTTCCCGCGTCCTTCGCTCGGATTCCACTCCAGCCTTCTTCTTTAACGGTATCGTAGAAACCCAATTCCTTGGCGAGCTCCGTTTTCAACTGCTCTGACATCACACTTCGTCTTCGTCCCATGCTTGATCCCTCCGAATCGTTCTTAATATACATCATCATAATGAATGACATGACGTTTATTAGTATTCGCTGGGCTTTTGCCGTTCATTCAAGGGATTCAAGGGAATTGGATATACAGCATTCCGAAAAAAAAAAGCGCAGATCCTCTCTGCGCCAAGCTGCTGCAAAAATATATAGCTAATCTTTATTGCTGGACATTGGAAATTCGGACAAGACCTTCATCATTGCATACGGTCACTTCAACCGACTCCGTCAGTATATCCGCATAGCTGTAAGAGACACGCTTGAACGCATGTTGTTCCTCATCCAGCTTAACAATAAAAACAGAAGGGTAGGTTTCTTCCAACACACCGGTACGTTCAATGGTCTTTCTTCGACCACCATTAGCTCGAAGACGGATTTTGGATCCGACGTGAGCTTCCAAATTGCGTTTAATATCCAATAGCGTATTTTTTGCCATCGTCAACTACCACCTCTTTCCTTGTCCATTATAACCAAGAAAAGAGGATTTGTCAAAGAATCAAATATTATAACAGTGCAATAAATACGTTGTCAACGGTGATTTTATCCATTTTTTCAAAAAGTGTATAATCCGCCGTTTGATATAGACATACTATGACGATTTCTGCTTATTGGAGAGCTCCATCACCTTCGGTTTGGGCAGTCCGACACGGTAGCGTCCGAGCGTTTCAATTCCGCCTACTCCATCAATTCCACTTATGGTCCCATGTATGACGTCCGCTAAATTAATGGTATCCCGTATTGATGTATAGCTTGATTTAATCGCGATATACACAGGGTCCAGCGCATGAATCAATATTCTTCCCGGGGAGCTGGCAAAGTTGGAGCCAGCCTGCAGCAGCGCTTCAAAATGCGACTGGCAAGCGCCAGCTATAACAACGAGGCCATCGCGGTTCTTTTCATACTCACGCGCTACACGGACAGCATTTACAAAGTTCTGAGAATTCTTATAGCTGCTAAGGCTGTAAAGATCCTCATTCATCCTATGCTTAAGCACGCCGTCATGACCGGTAATGACGACGATATCAGGCTTTATCTGAGGCAGCAACGTATACAACAGCTCCGCCATTTGTGATTCATGAACATGCAGGCCATGGGATGGCACCTTCATGGAATTGTACAGCTGCATGCTTTTACGTAAATAATTGCCGTCACCATCTAAGTGAAGCACCTTTCCAGGCACCTCAAAAAAAGACTGATTAGGTTGCAACGCAAATCGAATCTGGCCTTCTGTCTGCTCAGATTGGCGTTCTCGCTCTGATTGCATCCGTCTTAAGGAGTCATTGACTTTAATTCGCACTTGCTGTACAGCTCTTGTCGATTCAGGATCTCGCACAACCGCCAGATCGGGAATCGGCGCATCCGCCAGCAGACGGTAATCAGTTCCTTTCAATACAGCATGATGAGTACGAATAGCTTCAACTCGGAACAGCACGTCACCGCCATACGATTTACGGACGACCAGGTCCCCAAGATTCATAGGTTAATCACCTCTTCATCTATCGTATGGGCATAGGCGTGGATTGGTGACTATCGCAGCATAAGCTTCAATTCGTAAGACCCGCTTCAAGCAGCGCTTTGCTAATATTCGCGAACTCATCCAGTGACAGCGTTTCGCCGCGGCGCGAAGGATCCACGCCAACCCGCGCGAGCACATTAAGCATTTCTTCTTTATTTGATTTGCCAACGAATGCCGTAAGATTGTTAGACAGCGTCTTGCGTCTCTGAGCAAAGCTCGCCTGCACAACACGGAAGAAGAAAGCTTCATCCGGCACATCTACTGCTGGCTTATCGCGCAAGGAAAGCTTTATGACTGCCGAATCCACGTTTGGTTGAGGGATGAATACAGTATGCGGCACTTCGCACACAAGCTGAGGCACGCAGTAATATTGAACAGCGACGCTCAGGCTCCCATATTCTTTGCCGCCTGGCTTCGCCGCCATCCGCTGAGCGACTTCCTTCTGGATCATGACTACGATATGCTCCAGGGGCAGCTTTTCCTCCAATAGTTTCATTAGTATTGGCGTTGTCACATAATACGGCAGATTTGCAACGACACTGATGCCGGAAACATTTTCAAATTTTTGGGTGAATAGCTCCTTCAGATCAAGCTTAAGCACATCCCCATGCACAACCTCGATATTGGGTTCATCTGCAAGAATATCCTTTAGGATCGGTATAAGACGATTATCGATCTCGACAGCTGTCACCTTGCCAGCTGCTTCTCCTAAATGCTGAGTTAGCGCTCCGATGCCTGGACCAATTTCCAGCGCGCCTTTCGTTTTATCAAGCTCAGCAGCAGCTACGATCTTATGTAAAATATTTTGATCAATCAAAAAATTTTGCCCAAGACTTTTTTTAAACGAAAAGCCATACTTCGCGATTATTTCCTTCGTGCGCCTTGGTGTTGCTACCTCAGCTGTTTTGCTCTTCTGCTGTTCCGCACCGCTCATGCCACTACTCCCCCAGTTCCTGTTCCATTTCCTTCATAGCTTCTATAAACTCTGCTCTTGTAATGCGGAAGCTTGTACAGCGTTTATAAAACTGCTTGCCGTTAGCATAGCCTATTCCAAGCAGCTTACCCACGCGCAAACGACGATCAGACGCATCAGGATGAACGATCAGACCCGCTTCAATCAGATCCTCCCACGTAATTTCACCCGATTCATCTGCCGTTTCTGTACGCAGCGCCGACAGAGCTTGACGGATCGCCTCTGGACTTGCGTTCTCTATTCCTATATCGCCTTTATACAACGCCTTCTCCTGCGGAAGAAAAGCATGCTTGCAGCCTGGAGCGTGACGCGCAACGATTTTGCGTATTCGTTCTCCCGCATGATCGGGATCTGTAAAAATGATAATACCCCGCCGCTCGTTAGCCAGCGCAATTCGACGCAGCACATCGTCCCCAATAGCGGAGCCATTAGTCTCAATCGTGTCGGCTTCTACAGCGCGCTTAATGGCAACCGTATCGTCTTTACCCTCTACAACAATTATTTCTTTAATCACCGGTTTCATTCCTTCCTAACCAACAATAACGACGGCCTTTGCTTATGCTCTACTATACCTTCTGAACGCACAGCACGCAAAAAGAAGAGGCAATGCCTCTTCTTAGTGTCAGCTTTCGCTTGGTTTATTAGGACCAATCACGTACACGGTATAACCCTTCTTACGACCGAATTTTTCCGCATAGCTATCGCTGTCGAAATAAACATCGATTTTGTTGCCCTTTATTGCACTGCCCGTATCCTCCGCTCTGCGGAAGCCTATCCCCTCTATATATACCCACCAGCCAAGAGGAATCACTTTCTTGTCTACTGCAATGGTCCGTCCTTCTTGAACCTTCGTTCCAGAAGCGGTCACGCCATATTGGGGATGAGATTCATCCTTACCGGTTGATTCTACGCCAGCCGAATAAGCGGTCAACGTTACATTTTTCAATACTTTCTTCGCGCCGAAAGTAACGCCGCCTTTCGTAAGCGTTTCGACTGTCGGGCTTTTGCTCGACAATACCGTTACGACTGGCTCAGGCTTCTTCGTGCCGATCGCAACGACCTCATCAACTGCGTCCTCTTCTACTACGGAGCTGACCGTTCTTGAAGCAACAAGAACACCGTCCTCATACTTCTTCTCCGTATACTCAACGACGAGTCCTTCTTGACCGGTCTGTACAAGCTTCTCTTTGCCAGCCTCAAGGGTTGGATCTTCTTTCTTCACGATAGAGAACGGCAATATCCGCTCCGATTCCGCTATTTGCGTATCTACACGAACAACCGTCACCTCTGTATCAGCCGCAACAGCAGCCTCCAGCGGGGGCTCTACCTTATCTTGACTACGAACAGAAATATTTAATTTCTCGATCGCTGCCTGTACTGTTCTTTCGGTCGTGTACACCGTTGATGTCTTGCCATCTGCTTTTACAACAACTGGAATCGCCTGATTGACTTCAATACGATCGCCATTCTTTATGACCGTATCAAGAGGCAGGGACACCTCGTCAAATTGACCTATTGTAATAGCTTGTTCATCCAGTAGGCGTTGCAGGACCCATTGCTTCGTTTCCACAACGGTTTCTTGTCCATTCACTACTACGGATACGCTTTTGACAGCCGTTCCGTACAACAACACCAAAAACATGAAAGTCATAGCGATTGAGATTACTGCACTTATAAGTATCAAACGCAAATTTTCATGCTTCCATCGCATTGCGAAAGTCATGCTGGATGATCCCTTTCCATGGGTGTCCTTAAACTGGATTAGTCCCACTTCCTCGGTCCTCCTTCATAGCCCCGCCGCCAAGTGTTACGCATGATTACAACTGACGTGACTATTATATATTGGCGTGAAAACACGCATTCCAGTTCTATCGATTCTCTCACCCCCATGTATACACTCTATGACCATAATCTATTGATTATTCAAGATTGTATGAATGGCTTCGAGAGGCTGATGTTACTCTATATACATGCTTACGAAGTTAGCTGTCGGACTCGGACAATAGAGTTGCCCTATTCATCTGCTAGGCTCATGGCAAAGCTTCTGAAATTCACCCCTGTTGAACATTCAACCGCGATCTTAACAAAATCGCGTTTTGGTTCCTCCGTTCCCCTGCAGGAGACTCAGCATTACTGGAAATCCAATACAAAAATATATTGCTATGAATTGAATCATACCTTCATCACGCATAGATTGTAAAGATGAGATAAAAGACGATTTTAGCGAAAAACTATGCTAAAGACGGAAAAGAACGGCGATTCTAGCCAATAAAATTAGTTTTTTCGCTCAAAAGGTCTCCATTCCTCTCGTTTTCACCCCATTTTAGCGTATTCCAAAACATTTTTTTCCATTCTCAGCCGTGATTTCAGCTATTTCATCAGCTGTTTTGCCTAATAATTCAGCTGCCTTCTCCGCTACTAGCGCTACGTAAGAGGACTCATTTCTCTTTCCTCGATATGGATGAGGAGCAAGATATGGGGAGTCTGTTTCGATCAATAATCGGTCTAGCGGCACTTGCATAAGCACCTCTTTTGGAACACGTGCATTTTGGAAAGTGACAGGTCCGCCGAAAGAAATATAGAAGTTCATATCGAGACATTTTTTGGCCGTTTCCGGGCTTCCGGAGAAGCAATGCATGACCCCTCCTACCTCAGCTGCATTTTCCTCCGCCAATATTCTGACAATGTCCTCATGCGCATCTCGATTATGTATAATAATCGGCTTCCCTACCTTTCGGGCTAATCTGATCTGTTCCCGAAATACACGATGCTGCACATCCTTTGGTGAAGTGTCCCAATGATAGTCCAGGCCGATCTCGCCAATCGCAACAACCTTCTCATGTGAGCATAGCTCCTCGATCCAGTGTAAATCCGCCGGAAGCATATCAATGCTGTCTACAGGATGCCAGCCTACTGCAGCATAAATAAAGTCGTATTTTTCCGCTAGCGCGATTGTTGTCGGAATCGTTTCACGGTTAAAGCCGATATTCAGCATAAGCCCAACCCCCGCTTCCTGCGCTCTGCGAATAACCTCTTCGCGGTCCTCGTTAAATTTATAGCTGTCGAGATGAGTATGTGTGTCGAATAATAATGTCATTGTCGTTATACGCTCCTTTTTGTGCTTTTCAGTGCTTTGCATCTAACAGACGAGAAAGCCGCTCTGGAAGCTCGTTTTTATGCAGCCTTACAGCCTCTTCTGGGTAATACAGATGATACTGTCCTTGATGAAGACCGGTAATGGATCTAACAATATCGGATTGCATCGATATTTCGCTTATTTTATCCTGATCATCGAGTAATAGAATCGGCGCTTTTCCCCACTTTTCTCCTTCTGTCTGATCCGGTCGATACACATCATATGGCAGGTCAAAAGGGAAGTCCACCTCCATATGATAGTCAGGATTCATATTTATAGAAGAAAGCCAATCCTTAAGCTCATTCAGCAGCTCCATATCATTGTTGTCAAGGATTACATATTTGTATAATCGGCGGGTAATGAAGCGATCGCATAAGTCACTTAGCAGCCAATCCTGCTCGTCCACCCATTGCATAAATGTCGATTGGGCAAGCGCTTCATCCAGTCTTAAATAGCTTTCCACCGTTAGCGAATTTTCAAGCAAATGTCGAATGGGGACAGGCAGAAACGCAAACACAAATCCTTCTTTATAAAGCTCCTGCGCTCTCCTAAAAATTTGTCTTAAAATAATTTCCGAGCTTCGTGTTACGGGATGAAAATATACTTGCCAGTACATTTGATAACGTGACATCAAATAATGCTCAACAGCATGCTTTCCAGTTTCTTTAACGACAATTTTCCCCTCATGCGGACGGAGCACGCGTAAAATTCGCTCTAAATCGAATTCCCCATAATTAACGCCTGTATAGTAAGCATCACGCAACAAATAGTCCATTCGATCAGCATCCATCTGACTTGAAATTAAGCTGACGACAATCGGCTTTGGATACGTCTTCTGAATAACAGCAGCTACGTCGCTCGGGAACCGATCCGATACTCTGCGCAGCACTTCATTAATTTCCGTTGCTCCCTCAATAATCTTGCAGGTCCATTCCTCATGGTCGGTATCAAAAACCTCTTCTATTGAATGAGAGAAAGGTCCATGTCCGACATCATGCAGCAATGCAGCACACAAGGAGACCAGACGCTCTTCTTGGGGCCAACCTGAGTAGCCATTGCGCTCGAATTGCGAAATGATGCGCCTCGTAATTTCATATACGCCAAGGGAATGAGAAAAGCGACTGTGCTCAGCGCCATGAAAAGTTAAATAAGAGGTGCCAAGCTGACGTATTCTACGCAGTCGTTGAAACTCCTTAGTGTTAATTAAATCCCAGATCGTCTGATCCTGCACATAGATATAATGATGCACTGGATCCTTAAATACCTTTTCCTCCCTAAGCTGGTTTCTCATTGTCTCATCCCCTTAGTTCAATATTTCGACATAATTTTCGAATATTTTGTCGAAATATGTCGTGGAATTCTTTCCATTTTGTCGAAGATGTTGTATTCTATTACAAGAGCCTTTTAGAATCATTCCGCTTCTATCAACTAAAACCTACTAGATATGCGATGTTTTAGTTGACTGATATGGGAAACGTTGGTATTATAAATAATATGATATTTTTTACGTTGTCGAATAATGACGAACACAAAAGCGAGAGGAGATTAATAGATTATGATGAAATCTACTGGTATTGTACGTAAAGTTGACGAATTGGGACGGGTTGTAATTCCGATTGAATTGCGCCGCACGCTTGGCATTGGTGAGAAGGACGCGCTTGAGATTTATGTTGACGGCGAGCGCATCATGCTTAAGAAATACGAGCCTGCTTGTATCTTCTGCGGCAACGCTGAGAACGTTACTTACTTCAAAGGAAAAATTATTTGCCACATTTGTCTAGCAGATATGCCTACTCCTGTGACAAAATAATAAAAATAGGTTATAATCATTTTATCTACATGTTAATTCTAACCTTTTTATACTCCTTGATGCCTTCCTGTGCTTAAACCCGGCCAGGAAGGTCTTTTTTTTGCTTAATTTCGGTTTACTTCATTATACACATCACGTTTAGGCAGGCCACGGTCCTGAGCCGTCTTCCTAATAGCTTCCTTGCGGGCCATCTGGGCTTCATAGTGGGCAACATGGTCTGAAACTGACAGACCATTCCACCAAGCACTCTGCTCATCTAGCTCGGTTCTCTGTTCAGCAGACATGCCTTCCATAACTAAGCAAAACTCTCCAAGCGGAGCATGTTCCTTAAACCAGGCTATACACTCAGTCATTGTTCCTCGCACAGCTTCTTCATGTCGCTTAGTCAGCTCTCTCGTTAAGGCTATGCGTCTATCTCCAACATGCTCAAGTATGCTCTCTAACGTTTTTACTAAACGATGGGGAGATTCATACATAATAATCGTTTCCTGGCGGTCTCCTATATCCTGCAGCCACTTTCCAATCGACTTATGATCTCGTGGAGGAAACCCTGCAAAAAGAAATCGATCTGTCGGCAAACCTGACATAATAAGGGCGGATAAAGCCGCATTTGCTCCGGGAATCGGAATGACGGCAATATTTTGTTCCACGGCATCACGAACAAGGTCGGCTCCTGGGTCTGAGATTGCCGGCAGTCCCGCATCGCTCACTAACGCAATAGATTGTCCTTCGAGCAATAATCTTATAAGCTCTGGACCGCTTGCTGACTTATTATGTTCATGATAGCTGACAAGCCTTGTTTGAATTTCGAAATGCGTCAATAGCTTGCGTGTCTGACGAGTATCCTCTGCTGCAATAAGAGACACTTCTTTCAGTGTACGAATTGCGCGCATTGTCATATCCTCTAAATTACCTATCGGCGTACCGACTAAATAAAGAGAACCGCTTTGCTGATGCTCGGAATCCTTGAAGCTCCTTTGTATGTTCAAACGATTTGCACTCCATTCTCATAAACCATAATAGGCGGAAGAAGCCTAATATCTGGCTTACCTTCCCTTATGGCTTCTATTAAAACCATATTAGCCTCAGCGTCGGCATGTGGATGAACAAATTGTACCCGCTTCGGCTCTAGCTTCCATTTGCGAAAAACTTCAATAATTTCAATAAAGCGGGATGGCCGATGGACCATCGACACCTTTCCGCCGTATTTCACTAGACGCGCACAAGCCTCGGCTACATCCTCCAGCGTACAATGGATTTCGTGTCTAGCAATGGCATAGTGCTCATTTTCGTTCCTATCCCCCGTATCTGCTCGCATATAAGGGGGATTGACTGTCACTGCGTCATACACTCCATTGCCTGCCGTATGAGGATAAACTCTCAGATCTTGCTCAATAATCGTAACCTGCTGCTCCAGCTTATTCATTGCAACACTTCGTCTTGCCATATCGGCCAGTCTTGGCTGAATTTCAACTGCATCAATATGAGCTTTCGTCTTTGTTGTAAGCAGAAGCGGAATAACTCCATTGCCCGTGCAAAGGTCAGCAATTCGGCCATTTTTAGGTACATTGGCAAAACGCGACAGCAGTACGGCATCAAGCGAGAAGCTGAATACTTCACGGCTTTGTATTATTGTTAACCCCGGATCTGTCATTAAATCATCAATTCGTTCATTAGCCGCTAATTGCTGGTGCTGCTCCACTTTTGTTACCGCTCCTTTTCTATCAAACGTAAACGATTGATACCGTCCCCTGTCGGCATAAGCTCGTTTCGCAGAGAAATATTTGTAAAATATAAGGGGAAACATACCGTTTTCTTAGAAAAATGCCGCCCTTATGCAGGACGGCATTTGTATATGGATTCCGCTATTTATTTAGAAATGACAAACAGAACAAGCAGTCTCCTTCAGTTCGCAAATGTCCGTAATATACGTTGCAAATATGGAACCCCTCGTGGTAAAGACTTGTTAAATTATCAAGTCCTCCACTAACCTCGGATTCAGTCTGCAGCTCTCCTGTCAAAGCATCTCCATTGTGTACAGCTTGGTCATGATGTTCTGGAGCAGCTTCACGATCGGAGGCTGTTTCACGCTTAAGCACCTGCCTAAGCTGATGATTCTCGAGACTGAGCCGTTTATTCTCTTCAACCAGCTCTTTAATTTTTTGTTTCATTTCTGAGAGCTCGATATGAAATTGTCCAAAACGGTTTCCTAGATCATCTATTTCTAAAAAAATATCCTTCTTCTCCAAGATCCCACCCCTGAGCTTCAAGAGCAAGTAACAGTTCTCGCCCATGAATCACAATCTATCGTTATTTAACGACAACATCATCAAAAGGCAATTCCTTCGGTTTCCCCATTACATCAAACAGTTGGACATAAACACTCTTTGAAGCCGCATTTATGCCTGTAACTTTACCTTCACCTAAAGAAGTAATAACAACTTTACCGATTGCTGGCATTTCCTCTCGTACGCTTTCATAGTTATCATGCTCATACTTCAAGCAGCACATTAACCTGCCGCACAAGCCAGATATTTTCGTTGGATTGAGAGAAAGATTTTGATCCTTTGCCATTTTAATCGATACCGGCTCAAAATCGCCCAACCATGAAGAGCAGCACAGCACGCGCCCGCATGGGCCAATGCCGCCAAGCATCTTCGCTTCATCACGTACGCCAATCTGCCTAAGCTCGATTCTTGTACGGAATACGCTTGCCAAGTCTTTAACAAGCTCGCGAAAGTCTACTCTGCCCTCTGCCGTAAAGTAAAAAATAATTTTGTTGCGGTCAAAAGTAAACTCCACATCGACCAGCTTCATTCGAAGCTGATGATTCTTTATCTTCTCAAGACAAGTAACAAAAGCTTGCTTGGCCGCTGTTCGATTCTCTTCAACAACCATAGCGTCAGTCTCATTAGCGATACGTATTACTTTCTTAAGCGGAAGGACGACATCCGATTCACCAACCTGCTTCTGTCCCACCACCACTTTGCCGTATTCAATACCCCGTGCGGTTTCCACAATAACATGCTCGTCCTTATTGACGGGATGCTCAACCGGATCAAAGTAATAGATCTTGCCCGCTTTTTTAAAGCGAACACCGATGACATTATACAAGGATTAGCCCTCCTGTAAGTTTACCAATAATTGCTCAAAAGCCAGCTGTGGTGCCACATTCGCTCGCATACGCTTACTAGCTTCAAGCGTATGCTCCATGCAAGCGGCCCAGCCGGCAAAGGAACGTTGAAACGCTTGCTTGCTTATCCAATCTATTTGATCTGTAAAAACTATATGATCCTGTCTCCCTGACAGGAAATGTATGAAGTCTTTAAACCATATTGTCAATAACGTTAACAGCAGTTGTATTTGCTCTGCTAAGTCTGTCTTAAATAATTGCTGTTGGGCAGTGATCATAGCCGCGGTGAATCGGGTCACACTCTCCTTGCCTAATTGTATCACTAGGCTTCTGATTTCTGCAAACCCATTCTGCTGGATAATCTCCCTGGCACCAGTCGTTCCAGACGATATAGCCGCAGCAGCTCGCGCTAGCAAAGGATTCGCCCCTTCATCTATTAATTGCTCGAGAATAATGGCAGGAGAAATTGGAAGAAAAGGTACCCACTGCGTTCGTGATCGTATGGTCGGAAGCACGGCTTGTCCATTATCGGTGATGAGTATAGCGACTATCGGTGATAACGGCTCTTCGAGAAATTTTAGCAGACTGTTAGCTGCCTGTTGTGTCATTCTCTCTACTTGCTCGATTATATACACCTTATAGCCGTTCATTTGATTACGGTAGGAGAAATCACGCTGAAGCTCGCGAATTTGGTCGATTTTAATCGATTGGCCATCCGGAGCTATCATCGTTAAGTCTGTCTGATTGCCATGCTCGAACTTGCGGCATTCCGCGCACTCACCGCATGCTTCTATTTGGCCTGTTGGACAGAATATAGCTTTCGCGAAAGCGCGTGCTGCCGCCATTCTTCCTGAGCCGGATGGACCGTGGAACAAATAAGCATGTGATATTTTCCCGCTCTGCAATGCATGTGTCAAAATTCGTCTGGCCTTCCATTGACCATCCATCAGACTATGTTCAGCGTTCATTGCTATCCCTTGCCCTTTCTAGCTTAAAACAACAAATTTATGAGCAATCCTCTTATCTCGCCAATTGCATGCAATAATTCTAGTCGTCCTTGCTCACTCTCAAGCAGTTCTTCAGCCATCGACACAAGCTTCTCATCAATTTCATCCAACAGCTTATATCGCTTTATACGTCCTCTTCGATCAAAGCCCCGCAATTCCTTCAATCCAATGCCGCGGCGAACAGTATCCTCCAAAAACTGCTTAACCATCTGCCGATATATCTTAAGCTCGCGAACTGTCATTACCTTTGCAAGACGTTCGCCCTGTCTATGAATGTCCTGTAGCTTCTGTTGCAGCTGCTCCTGCGTTCGCTGCGCATCCTGCTGCACCATCACATCAGAGAAGCTTTTTTGCTGGATCGGTTTAGTCGACATATCATTTACGCGGTTTTGGCCGACAGGGCGCCAGCCTTGATCTATCTTCATCTTATGTCACGTCCAATCAGAAATGTTCAAAGCGTTCAACCGGCATAACGAACACTGCGGCACCGCCTACTTGAACCTCCACAGGGAATGGAATATAGGAGTCTGTCGAGCCGCCCATAGGCGATACTGGCGTTACGAGCTGGTCCCGCACCTTACAGTTAGTCCGAATAACCTGAAGTACCTCATGCACACGCTCATCCTCTATACCAATCATAAAGGTAGTATTTCCTGCACGCAGAAATCCACCCGTACTAGCCAGCTTTGTCGCACGAAAGCCTTCACGAACTAATGCATTGGACAGACGATTGCTGTCCTTATCTTGTATAACCGCAATTACTAATTTCATCTAAATTCCTCCTTGGACTACTTTTAGATTAGGCTTATACATCACTCATATCCTCTACATATCTATATATTATTTGACAATCTCTGTGAAAAACCCTTTAAATCGAGCTTCAATCACATTTAAAACGTCTGTAAATACTTCCTCCGGCGCTTGTTCGGCATTAATCTGCACGATTCGATCCGGATACTTCTTCACGAGCTGTAAATAACCTTCCCTTACCTTTTCATGAAAAGTATGCTGTTCCAGGTCTAGTCGATTTACCTCTCGTTCTGCAGACCTCGCAATGCGCGATAAGCCTGCCTCAGGGGATATGTCCATATAAATCGTCAAAGCCGGCATCGCTCCCTGAATGGCAAACTCATTAATAGACCATATTTCATCCATTCCGAGGCCTCGAGCATAGCCTTGATAAGCCAAGCTGCTATCAATGAATCGGTCGCAAAGCACTATATAGCCTTGTTCTAACGCAGGAAGCACCTTCTCCACAAGATGCTGTCTGCGAGATGCCGCATAAAGCAGCGCCTCTGTTCGAGCATCCATATTGACATGCTCTGTATCCAAAATAACGGAACGGATTTTCTCTGATATGGGAATTCCGCCCGGTTCCCTTGTTACAATAGGCTTCTGTCCTTTATGGAGCATTGTATGCGCCAGCTTCTTAATCAGTGAAGACTTTCCGGCACCCTCTCCGCCTTCTATCGTAATAAAAATACCTTTATTCAAGATGACGATGCTCCTATCCTTTTAGTTAAATCTATCATAACAAACGAGTAATCCTATGTACATTAACTTTTTACTGCTAATACTTGAATGATAGCTTATTGTTAGGTGTCTGGTTTTTCCTCATATACCTCTATTTTATCCATTACACCATTTTTTGAACCTTGAAACCTTGCGCCAGCCTTCGACAGCCTCTCGCATTGCTCGATAACAGCCTTCGTTATTCGTTCTCCCTCATACAAGACTGGGATGCCGGGCGGATAAGGAACGACCATTTCTGCACTGATTAAATGTTCGGATTTTCCAAGATCCACCGTTATTGATTTCTTATTTTTAAATGGCTTTCTTGTAAACGCAACAGGCTCTGAGATCATATTATCACGGCTTAAATTGCAATTTAACGAATGCAGTACGTCGCGTTTACCTGGAATTGCAATGGATTGAATAGAATGAATAGCTGCTTGCAGCTTTTCTACATCTTCTTCTGATGTTTGAATGCCTATTACAAGAACCGCATAGATCGGATCCGCCATCTCAATCCAGCAGCCCTGTTCTTGCAGCCTTTGCTGAATGTCGAAGCCTGTGAGCGTGCCTGATTGGTCATAAAGCATGATGCGAAGAGGATCATACGTGTAGTTGTGGTCTTGCGGCTCTAATAATTGCAATGCTGTCTGAGAGTCCTTCAACCATTGTCTAAGCATGCTTGCTTGCTTTAAGCTTTGTTCAAACATCTCTTCGCCAAGTGCGTCAATCATTGCTCGGGAAATATCCAAGGAAGCCATGATCGGAAATGACGGGCTGGAGCTTTGAATCATCGAGAGCGTTTGTCTTAATTCTGCACGATTAATACGACTATTTTGAATTTGAAGCATCGCCCCCATAGTCATTGCCGCCAATGTCTTATGAGCGGATTGAACGACTGCATCAGCTCCAGCCGCAAGTGCCGATGTTGGGAATTGAGGATGTAATCCGTAATGGGCTCCATGCGCCTCGTCAACAATTAGCGGTATGTCGTATCGATGGGCAAGCTCAGCATAGCTTTTCATTGGTGTATTAATTCCATAATAATTAGGCGTTGAAAGAATAAGCGCTTTGGCATGCGGATATTTCTCCAGCGCTTGTTGCACATATATAATAGAAGGAACAGTTGCAAGACCTGATTTCGGTTCATGCTCCGGAGTCACAAATACAGCTTTGGCTCCTGCTAATTTTAGACCATTTATAATCGATTTATGTACATTGCGTTGAACAATGACGATGTCATTCTGGTCGCAAATCGTTAAGATCAGAGCCATATTTCCCGCGGTGCTGCCTCCAACGAGAAAGTAAGTTTCCTCGGATTGAAAACAGCTTGCTGCAAGCAGCTGAGCCTCCTTAATTGAAGCCTCAGGATGATGCAGATCATCAGTAGAATCAAGCTCTGTTACATCCAGCTCCATGATTGCGGAAAAATATTTTGCCGGGTCCGATCTTATATTTAAATGCTGCATAGCCTGAAGCGCCTGTCCATAATGATGGCCAGGAACGTGAAAGCCTGCTTTCATCGATTCTCGATGCTTAATAAGCGCCTCCAGCAAGGGGGCAATAAATGACTTCATACTATCATGTCATTCCTTTCATCTTACCTCTGACTGTCTTCTTTTTATTTTACTCTACTATCAGTCCGTATGTCTTCGCTAAGCAGAACTTCTTTTAATGCACCGCTTTCTTCGCTATACTACAAAATATAAAAAAAGAGACTCATCAGTAGATGAGACCCTCCCTAATTAACAATAACCGAGCAAACCATTAGCTGTTGGCGTTTGTAAATATTTGTTTCATTTGATGTATGAAGAACGGGTACTTGACATCCATAACGTCTGTTTGCACCATTTCCGTTTCACAAGCCTCACATATAAATTCTGAAACAATTTTAATTCCTTCGCCCTCATTCTTTTGCTCTTCGCAAATAATACATTTTAAGCTTGGATTCTCATTCATAGCAATCCCCCGCTTTCCCTGACTATATAGCTATTATTATTGCACATAATCTAGCTTTTTATACTTGTTTCATAGCCCATTTCAAATATTTGTATATCCTATGCGTATATTGATGAGATGGTTACACCTATCGTCATGATTTTTTCAACGGACTATGGACGCTTGATAAGAAACTTCCGATATAAACAATAAGGTATATGCAAGCAGAAAGGAAGCACTCACATGCGCCAAAATTTGTCTGATCAAAAGGACGCAACAATCTACCAATACCAGCTAGTTAAACGAAAAGTGATACATCCGCAGCTTATTCAAAGCTATCTCATTATTGCGGGTATTTTTCTTGCCTTTCAGCTGCTCGTATTTCACAAGGATGGTCTGTTCGCGTGGTTATTCGGGTTCGCCATTGTTCAAATCGTACATATCCTTATACTGCTATTAACATTTATTCGCGTTGATGAAGCGGCAGACCGCAAGTGGGTATGGCGTATAATTCCGCCTTGGATAGGCTTTAAGCCAGCCAATGATATTAAGCTTCAGCTGTTCCGACGCGTACATAATCATTTATTTTGGGTTGGATTATGTTTAATAGCTTTGTTGTATCCTTGGATCAATGAATCGCTAATGATTAGTACAGTTTGCTGGCATTTCTGGCTTCTGATCCCCAGATTGTTGTTATCACGCCATTTCCGTAAGGAAAACAAGGATGGTGTACTTCGTCTTCAAGCAAGAGAAGCTTCCTACTATCGGCGTTAGCTGCCAAGCGCGGCTAACGCCTCTTTAGGCTCCCCAAACGGCTCAATATAGTTGGCCTTGTTCTATTTGGTGAATATTTTACTGCAGCGGCCATTTTCTTGCTTGGAATTCGCAGTATATTTGCTCTGTAGGAGGATGACTGCTGGAACGGCGGTTTTAGAGCTTGGAGTACCTAGTGTCGGGGGGCCGACGGTTGTTAGGGCGATTATCGAGCTAGGAGTCTGCCTTGAAGTTACTCTATTGGTGGGTCTTTGCTGTAACAGCGATTTTCGGGCTTGGAGTAACCAATGTGGTGGATAGTGCGATTGTAAGAACGGTTTTCGAGCTTACTACTTGCGATGAAGTTAATTTATTGGAATGTGGTTGCTGTAATTGGTGGTTATCTGTGCATTGCGACGTCCATTCCGCACCGGATGAGATCGCTGCTTCGAGTTTCTTCACGGTCGGCATCTGAACCTTCCTCTCATACCGAGTCTGCTTCATTGAGCTCCTTCGATAAGAAGGTTCAGATACTC
>Ga0182739_1000325_pt1 | contig 71477 bp, 46 predicted proteins | sample eDN5th30CBELigBY_FD_128873 | JGI IMG/M metagenome (GOLD analysis project Ga0182739, IMG submission 128873) | Enriched backyard soil microbial communities from Emeryville, California, USA - eDNA 5th pass 30_C BE-Lig BY (version 2) (version 2) | ecosystem: Environmental > Terrestrial > Soil >... | reverse complement strand
TTTTGCCTCTAACTGCATTCCTTCTCCCTTCTGTATTCCTTGAATACAGGCGGTCGTCGGAATTTCGTTATAGGCTAAAAATAGGGGCTCCGAGGCCATTAAAATCATTTTTTCACAGCCTCTGAGCCGCCCTGGGCGTTTGACCGGAACTTGCCAATGAATGCACTGACACAAAATATCCTCTGGACATGGGATAGCCGGATGCAGTGGGCTGACCCGCCCTGCCGCGGAAACCCTGACATGGCCTACCCCGATCAGCCGTTTCCATTTACCGGCGGAACGAGCGCATTTCTCGAAAACTATTATGCGTTGATTGATGCGGTCAAGTCGTGGACGCCTTCGCCCGGCATCGTCATCTGGGGGTTTCTTCGCGACAGCCATGGAGGAGTGGAGGCGGCGCGGCGGCTGGCCGACTACGCGGCGGAGCGGGGTGTTTCGCTGATCCCGGGCGTGGGCACCAGCGGCTATGGCGGAATCTATTATGAAGGCGAACACCCCTTCTCCGCACGGACGATGATGGAACGCTACCCGGAGTTGGTCGTGGCCAACCGGAAGGTGGATGAGCTTGGGGCGGTCGAACGGGGGGCGACGCTCAACCCGCTTGACCCGCGCGTGATCGAATGGCTGACGGAGGGAATCGACTGGCTGCTGGAAACGTTCTCCATCGGAGGGGTCAATCTTGAGTTGGGCGACTTTTTTGTGGCGCAGGATGAGCATTCCATCGCCCGACGTGCAGAGATTGACGGCGTGGAAAATGAATTTTTCCAGATGCTGGCTCTGCACTATGGCGAATTGATCAGCGGCTTGATCGCGAAGCATCCCGGGCGCGAGATCTCTTATGCCACCTATTCTGATTTTCCCGAGGAGCAGCTCCGCCGCAACGCCGCCTTTTCCCACCGAATCCCCGCGGAGGCGGTCTGCCAATGGACGCTGACCCGTTCGCAGGAAAGTACGGATCGCCGCGATCTTCTTCCGAAGCGCAACCGGGGATTCGCCCATCTTTTTTCAATAGCGAACCGGACCGACCAGTGCGATCTTTCAGAAAGGGTGGCCCGCCTCTGTGAAATCGCTTCGCGGTCCGGATTTGAAGGCGTCGGCATTTACGGCGAGATCGGTTGGCATCACAATGAGTATGCCCGCAGGAATTACGAGGCGTTCCAACGCTATACAGCTACCCCTGGGGAGGCTGTTTCGTTCTGCTAGTTTTTCGGAGGCGCCTTTTCATGTTTCTTCGCCTGGTCATTGCTTTCTTCCTCTGGTTTGCCGCTTTCCCGGCGCAGGCGCAGGAACCGCCTCTTGGCCGGGAGGAGAATATTCGGGTGCGTTCCGAGCCGCAGAAACAGGCTCCCCCGCTTTCCGGGCCTTATCCGGAGGGGGTCGCGGAGCAACTGGTGGAGCGCGATGGAGAGGTTCGCACAGGGCAGGCGGTGCTTTCCGTAGCGGACTATCGTAACCTGCGGGAACGCGGTTTTTTCCCCACCCGAAAACCGATGAGCGATCAGGAACTGCGCTCGCTTCTTACCCTTCCCGAAGGGAGCGGCACGGAAGAACTGATCGCGGCGGTGCGTGCGAGGTGGCAGGAAACACCGGCGCTGCTGGCGGAGATATGGGGGTTTACAGGAAGCGATCAGCGACTTTCCGCCAGCCGATCGTATGACGAATGGTTTGACGCCAGGGGGCGGTTGCTTTCACGCGATTTGATCCCGAAGGAACCGCCTTACCAGGAACTTCTGCGATGGGCCTGGCTCTACCGACTTACGGGAGAAGAAAAATGGGCGGCGGCGGTGCGCGATCTGGCGCTTGCCTATTACCGGAAAGTTCGTCCCCCTGCGGGAAAGGTCCAAAGCGCTGCGGGAAAGTTGAGGACCATGTGGCACCCGCTCACGGCGGGGGCGGGCACCCCGATGTTGGTGGAGGCGTATGGATTGATCTGCGGCTGGAAGGGGCTCACGGAAAGGGATCACCTCGATTTTCTCAAAAGCTTTGTGGAACGGGGACGTTACCTTCGCTATACGACGGTCCCTTATGGTCCCTGGCCCGGGTATAACCCTTTTGGCTATGGAAACTGGATTCTCTATCAGCTTCAGGGGATGCTGGCAGTGGCTGTCACGTTCCCGGAGATTTCAGTTTCCGCAGAGTGGACACGACATGCTGCCGAGGGAATCGGCGTTCATAGCGACCGGATGATCCTTCCGGACGGAGGAGTCATCGAATATTCCTACGACTATGCAAACCAGATCGCGGCCCAGTTTGAATGGTGTTATATGATGTTCTCGCGGTATGGGGTGGCGTTTCCGGCACATTTTCGGGAGAACGTTTATCGTCTCCATCAGTTCTTCGTCGGCCTTTCCGACCCGCATCAACTCAAGTTTCCATTTGGCGACAGCGCGCGTGGCCCCGGCACCGCAGCCGCCCGTGACGCCTGGGCGGCGCTCGCTTTTGGCGGAGCGTGGCCGCTTGATCGCCGACCGGCCGCCACTCCTCTCTTGGGAAAAGCGGTGCGAGCCTTTCTTTCCCCTCTTTCCGCTGAAGCGCCCGACGCTCTGCGGATTGAAAAAGAAGCGGACCATCCCTCCTGCGCCTCGGTGATCTTTCCAGACACCGGCTGGGCGATCCTTCGCCCTGACTGGAGCGGGAAGGGCTCCGTCATGGCGTTGTCCTACAAGGCTTCGGAAAAGGTATACCACTCCGGGTATGAAGCCCTCGGGTTTAACTTATGGCACGATGGCATCCCTTTCTTTGTCAAACTTCAGGGGAGGGCAGGTTACGCACGGGGTTATCCGCCGGGCTACCAACGGACGCCTCGGCTCTCCAACAATATCCTCATTGAAGGCGGCGCGTTCACCAGGGAAAGCGGTTCATTGCGAAACGGGTATACTTCCGCCAAAATAGACTATCTGGATGCGGATCATCTCGGCTGGGAAGCCGGTCGGGTCCGTACGCGCCGCAGAGTTCTTTTTATCAAGCCCGGTCTTTTTTTGCTGCTCGACGATGTTTCCGCAAACGCCCGACATTCCGTACTCTGGCAGGCCCACACGGGAGAGCTTCTTCCTGAGTTGAATGGAAAAGAGGGCATTCTCCGTTCACAGAAGAGGAGGGTCGAAATTCATTCCCTGACCTCGCCATGGCGGAAGAGAACGTATGAAACCGGAGGAGATGCTCCCGGTTATTTCATCCAGGCCAGGCAGGAGGGGAGGCGGGTTCGTTTTGAAACTCTCCTGCGCGCCGGGAGTGAAACGGCTCCGCCTTTGTCCATCACGCCCGTGGCAACGGCGGAAGGGATTCGGGGTGTCGCCGTGGGGAGCGATGGGGAAGCGGCGACAACCATCTATTGGGAAGCGGCTGGTTCGGCGGAGCGCCCCTTTGTGGCGGTGTTGGAAAAGGGCAGGCTGGTATTTCTGGCGAGCGATCCCGGGCCGGGGCAATGGGTCGGCGACCTGCTGGAGGAGCACAGGGTGGGAGGGCAATGGAACGGGCGTCTTTTGGGGGAGGAGAGCGGGCGGGTTCCGGTGAAACCGGTAACGGACTCATCCCTCAACCCCGGGGGTATCGCCATCAGCCGATGGAGCGGGGTTGACGGGCTGACCACGGTGCGGCGGCATGCCAGGCTGACATGGAAGCTTACCGAGCCGGCCCTCCATTCCGTGCTTTACCGGGAAAAGGGGGGCGGAAACTGGCGTCGTCAGTTCCAACCCCGCCCGACCGTCCTCGCATGGTTGCTTCTGCCCGACCTCAAAGCCGATATCATCCATGAAATTCAGGCGATCAGCGAGTTTCCCGACGGGCGAATCTGGCGCTCGGAGGTGATGACATGGAATGGAACCGATGACCTGAAATCGACCGCCTCCGATAGCGTCAGGAAAGGGCGGGGCTTCAACCTTCCAGAGCCGCCTTCTTCCCGTCGCGGAGATTGACCAGCACGGCCGTGCTTTCGAAGAGTTTCTCCCCGGTGATCTGGTTGTCAGCCACTACCCTGACCGTCACGGAGGTCTGCCCGATTCTGACGATTTCCGCGTCGATTTTGACAATGTCGCCCGACTTTGCGGGACTCACGAAGTCAAAGGAGTCGAAGAACTTTGTGACGAAAGAGGCATTTTTGAACCTCAAACTGGCGGCAATGTAGGCCGCCTTGTCAGCCGCGGCCATGGCCGATCCGCCAAACCAGGTTTGATGGTGGTTGAGCTCGCTCGGCGTGACGAGGTGGTAGCTGGTCATGGTCGCGGGGCCACTGCCGTCGGGACGATGATGGCGTCGCTCATACCGTGGAGGAGCTTTTTGTCCGCCGGGCAGATCGTGGCCAATGCGCCGCGCAGGCGGGCCTTGCCGTTTTCGATGAAGTAGTACGGGCAGAGCCGGACGCGGCCGTTCATCGTCTTGAGCGTGCCGTCGGCGGGGTCGAGGTAACGCTGCGGGGTGAGCCGCCCTTTGTGGAAGCGTTGCAGCAGGTAGGGGTGTTCGCCGTAGGAGGCGAGCGCTTCCTCCAGCACCGCTTTCCACTCGTTTTGCGGGAGGTCGGAGGCGAGATGGACCCCCCGGCTTCCCCACGCCAGTTCGGAAAAACCGCTGATTTTCAGGATGAGATCGCGCTGTTTCTGGGAAAACGCCATCACTTCTCCCCAGTCGTTGACCTCCAGTTGCGGCAGAACGGCGTGCGGCGGCAGCGGCGCGGGATCGACCAGCCAGGTGTACGGGATCACCTTTTGCAGGTTGAGGAACTGGCGTTCGCTCAACTCCCGCCGCCAGAATTCCCGCAACGGTTTGAGCCAGAAAAGGGCGAACCAGAGTTTTTCCTCCAGGAACGGTTTGAAGGGCGGAGTGACCCGGAGCGTCCCGGCAGCCGCTTCCTCCAGCAGCGGGGCGGTGGCGGGGAGGTTGGGGAGGTCGAAAAGCTCGAAAAAGCGGTAGACGCTCGCAGGGGGGCGGCGGATCGGCAGCGGCCCGGAGTCGGCACCGGTGTCGAGCACTTCCCAGCAGGCGGGGGCGAAGCGTTGGTTGAGTTCCCCGGCGAGCCAGCGCATCTCCGGGCGGTAGGTGGCCGCCTCGTCGGAAACGACAATGTCGGCCCCTTCCGGCGTGATGGCGGCAAACCCTTCGAACATTCCTGATGCGCCGCCGAGCAGGTCGTAGCCGAGTTCGCCGTAGGCGCGCCCGAGCCACGCGGTCAGGCCGATGCCGCCGGGGACGCTGTCGAGTTCCGCGATGGCAAAGCCTTCTTCGGTCAACACGAGGTCGGGCCGGATGACCGGGGGAAGTTCCATCCGCGCGCGGCGGGCGGCTTCGATGAGGTGCGGCGGTTTGCCCCGGTCGAGCAATTCGGCGATCCAGCGCGGCTGGCGGCCTTTCACACTGGCGAAGTAAAGCTGGTTGCACGCCTGGACGAAAAGGTGAAGCCGGTAGCCGAGCTTTTCGAGTTCGTCGGCGAAGCGATCTTCCACCATGAAGGGGGTGGGGGAGACGAGCCACGATTTTTCGGAAAAAAGCCCTTCTTCGGGCAAGGCATTGGTAATCGCCTCGGCCTTGGCAATCTCGTTGGAGTCCATGATATTGGGTTGCGACACGGAGGTTTTTTTTAAGGCGTTGGGGCGTGGATCAGATCAGCCGTTTGAGCGCGTGGCGTACGAGTTCTTCGGCGGAGAGGTCGGTTTCGGAGGCTCCGATGGCCGCTTTGACCGCCTTGTGGGCGTCGACCTGCTTGTAACCGAGGGAGATGAGGGCGAGGACGGCGTCGTTGATCTGGAGATCGCGCGCGCTCGGGGCGTTCTGCGCGGAAGCGGCTTCCCACGCGGCGGCAATACCGACCTTGTCTTTGAGTTCGAGGACGATCCGTTCCGCCGTTTTCTTGCCGAGCCCGGGGATCTTGGAGATGAGGCTCGTCTCCCCGTTGACCACGGCGGCCTTGAAGTTGACGACACTCATCCCGGCAAGGACAGCCATTGCCAGTTTCGGCCCGATGCCGGTGACATGGTTGACGAGCAGCCGGAAAAGATCGCGCTCCTCCTGGCTCATGAATCCGTAGAGGATATGGGCATCTTCGCGGACCTGGAGGTGGGTCAGGATCTTGAGCGGCTGGCCGACGGGGGGGAGCTTGTCGTAGCTCGAAAGAGGGATGAGGACATGATAGCCGACGCCGTGGACGTTCACCACCACGTGGGTGGGAAACGCCTCGGCCAGCGTACCTTCCAGAAAAGTGATCACACCCCAAAGCATGAAGCGCTCCGGGCAAAGTTCAACTTCAAAAGGAGAGCGTTCCGCATCAGCCGGAAAAAGTCTCCGGCATCGGGTTCCCCATCGGCCCGGTCGGACCGATGCGGCGGAATTCGCTGGGCGACATGCCGGTCGCCTTGCGGACGCAGCGCGCGAAATAGTTGGAATCCTCCCAGCCGCACGACCGCGCGACTTCGGCAATCGGCCGATGGGAGTCCCGCAGCAGATTGAGCGCGTTCTGCACTCTCCAGCGTAAAAGATAGTCGGAGGGCGAAAGCCCGAAAGCGGTGTGGAACTTCCGGGAAAAGGTCGAGCGGTGGAGGTCCAGTTCCTCCGCGATCTGTTCGACGCCGTAACCGGGATCGCGCCAATGTTCATGGAGAAGGGAAACGGCCCGTTTGCGGAAATCGTCCATCGCGTTGGTGCGGCCGGGGGCCAGCGGTCTCATTTTGCGCTGGAGGCCCTCCTCCTTCCACGGTCTTGCCCGCTCGGCGGCCTTGCTCAAGATCTCGAAACCGATCGCACCGGCTTCGATCTCGCCGCTGACCGTGACATTGCGCACGCAGTCGGTCAGCTTTTCAAACAGGGCGACCGGGGCCTCATCGGCATAGTAGACGCGGTGATTGTCAAACCGGAACCCTTTGACGATCGGCAGGGCAAGTTCCCCGTCGAGGGTAAACCAGCGGTATTCCCACGCCAGCCCCGGCCCGGCAAACCGGACATCGTGAAGATCGCCCGGAAAATAGAACGCGATCATCCCCGGCTTGAGCTCATGAGGGCGGCCGTCGCGACCGATGATGCCCACGCCTTTGATCGACCAGAAAACCTGGACGAAATTCTTCCTGATCGGATAGTCGCTGTTGCCGCGGCGCAGGCGGTAATGGCCAATGCTGCGTACGCCCAGGGGCACCGCCGGGTTTGGCGTGCTCATGGGCCGGAATAACATCCTGCGAAAAAAATCGGTCACAAAAATCCAGATGTTTAGGACCAAAGTCCTCTATTGGAAGAGGGAGGGTGGTCGTAGTTTGGTTCGTGTTCCTACGACACTATGATTCCGCATTCAGATCATTCCAACCACTCTTTTTTTAACGGCCCGAAAGTGGTCATCATCGGGGCTGCCAGCGCCTTTTTCGGACGCCAGACCATTTGCAGCATGGTGACGCGCCCCTCCCTTCAGAACGGCTGCCTTGCCCTGGCTGATACCGATGAAACCAAGCTCCAATGGATGCACTCCATTGCCAAACGCGCGGTGAGCGCGGCAGGGGTTTCCCTGAAAGTGGAGGCTTCGACCGATTACCGGACGCTGCTCAAGGGGGCCGACTTTGTGATTCTGGCCTTTGCGGTGGAAGGGGTCAAGCTGCGCGAGGTGGACGCCGATATCAGCACCCGGTACGGGATGACCATGTGCTCGGCGGACACCGTCGGGCCGGGCGGGATCATGCGGACGCTTCGCGAAGTGCCGCGGCAGACGGAAATCCTCAACGAAGTCCGCCGTCAATGCCCGCAGGCCTGGGTCGTCAACTGGGTCAATCCGACCGCAGCGATGGGGATCGCCATGATGCGTCATTTCCCCGACCTGAAAACACTGGCGATCTGTGACGGCCCGCACAACCCGCGTTTCGACGACAACCTGATCATCAAGGCGGGCCTCGCCCAATCGCCCGAAGAGATCACCGACGCCCTGCGCAGCCGCGTGCTGATCCGCAGCGCCGGGGTCAACCACTTCAACTGGCTGGTGGAGATGCGTTACGAGGGGCGGGATGTCACCCCCGCGATTTTTGAAAAGCTCAAATGTGACAGCCAGGAAATGCACGTGGCCGCCTCCGAAGACAGCAAGAAGGCGCTCGCCAACCGGATTGCCTACCAGTTGGCAACCGCTCTGGGCTATGCGCCGATGTGTGTCTGGCACACGCAGGAATACCTCCCGTTCTTTCAGGGACACGATGTCAGCAGGGAAGAGGCAATCAAGCTCAACAAGTGGAGGGTCGATGTCCGCAACCGCTGGATGAACGAATGCTGGGAAGATATGCAGGGTCTCGCCGAAGGGAAGCGTTCCATCAGCGACTTTCTGCAAAATACCAAGCACGATCACGCTTCCGACATCATCGAAGCGATGTGGGCCGGGCTCCGCAAGACCTTCTATATCAATACGCCCAACAACGGAGCCGTCTCCAACATGCCTGATGACGCCTACCTTGAACTGCTTTCCGTCGTCAACCTGAACGCCGTCCAGCCGCTGCCGTTTGGCGAAATGCCCCGCCCGCTGCTCGGCTATATCCATCGGGTGCTTGATGAACACGAACTCGCGGTGGAAGCCGCCACCAATTTCTCGCGCAAAACGCTGCGGCAGGCGTTCCTGGCCAGCATGGTCGCTGTCAGCATCCCCGATGTCGAGCGGTGCATGGATGATCTCCTCGAAGCCGAGCGCGATTACCTCCCGGCACAATGGTTTTCCGAACAGAAACTGCACGCCATCGCCTGAATAGAAAAAATCTAATCCATCTCCTCCCATGAAAGCATCCCTCCTTCGCCTCCTGGCTCTTGTCGTCTCCCTGGGAACCTGTTTCGCCACGACGGCGCAGAGCCAGATTCTCATCTCCCGCAGTTCAGCCGCACCGCTTGAGAGTCACTCGGCGGTGCGGATCAAGGTGCCGGAGGAGATAACAGGGACGCAATACCAGATGAAGTGGTGGGACACGAGGGACGATAAACGAGCCAACCGGCGCAGGGAGACCGGTCAGATTTTTTCGCTCTCCGGAACCGATCCTGTAGCGATTGAAGGGTTCGCGTTCCGGCTCAATCTGGGGACGGCGGATTTCGATGGAAACCAGCAGGCGAAAGCAACGGGACAGGCCGTCACCCTGTCGATTTATCAGGCGACCGGAACGAGTAACCCGACGCCGGTTGGTGCTGCGCTTTATACCGGAACCGGGACGCTTCCCGCAGGAATGCTTGCCAGAGATTATCTGACTTTCACTCTTCCGGAAGCTTTTGAGGCGACACCCGGTACGCTATATAGTGTTCAGATCGCGTTTAACACCTACGGAGGCGGCAACCAGATCACTCTTGCGACAGGATCAGGATCGCTTTATGACGGGGGAACCGGCTTCTGGTATGCAAACCTGGCGGACAGCGATACCATGGACTACGACGTACGGGACCGCGATCTCGACTTCGCCGTCCTCTACACCCCCGCCCCCATCCCTGAAGCCTCGACCCTCGGGCTGCTTTTGACTTCCGGGCTGCTTCTGCTAGCCTTTCATTTCAATCGCCGTCGCACGCAGACGATCCTTTGATCATGATCCATACCCTCCTCCCTGAAAAAATGTCACGCACCGGCGCAAAGCTGATCGCCTGCCTTCTGCTGGGTGCCGCCCCGCTGCTTTACGGCCAGGCCGGCTCCTCCATTGCCCTGGTCAGCGATGGAGAACCCGCTGGTGCAATCGTGCTTGCGACCGAAGCCAACCCCCTCATCAGGGAAGCGGCGGAGATGTTCGTTAAGACGGTGAAGAAATCGACCGGGGCGACGCTTCCGATCGTGTCCGAAGCGGAAGCCGCCGGGCTGGAGCCGGAGGTCACCCGGCTCTTTCTCGGGCCATGTCAGGAAGCGCTCAAGCAGGGGCTGGACCCCGCCCGGCTAAAGCCCGAGAGCTACCGGATGGTCGCCCGTGATCATGCCATCTATATCATCGGCACCGACCGGGAAGACCCGATGATCTCGCCGCACGCCCGTGTTTCAAGGCCGACGCTCTGGGCGCTCAACCGGATTCTGGAGGACGAGTTGCAGGTCCGCTGGCTCTGGCCGGGGGAACTCGGGACGGTGATTCCACGGCACCCTTCGCTAAAGCTCGCTCCGGTGGACCGGAGCTACCAGCCCAGGCTGATGATGCGTTCCCTTCGCTATGCTGCGGACTTTCCGCTGGCGTCCACTGACCAGGAGAGCGATCTGCCCTTGAAGAAAGAGGCCAAATGGTGGGGCGAAAACCATCAGATCGGCAAACGGGGCAACATCAAGTTTCGCCACGCCTTTACCCACTGGTGGGAAAAGTATTCCAAAAAGCATCCCGATTACTTCGCCGATCTGGGCAAGATCAGGCAGCCGTATCTGAAGCCGTCATCGGTCAAACTGCGCCTTTCCAACCCGAAGGTGATCGAGCAGATTGCCGTCGAGTACATTGAGGCGGGAAAGCCGAAGTATTACAACGTCTGCCCCAACGACGGGAGCGGCTTTGACGTTCATCCCGACACCCTCGCCTGGGATATTCCGGCCAATCAGCCGGTCAAGGATATTATCACGGCGCGGGGCCAGCTTACGGCGCGCTACGTCAAGTTCTGGAATCTGCTCTACGAGCGGCTGGTCAAGATCAATCCGGACGTGGTTCTGACGACCTACGCCTATTCAAGCTATCGCAACCCGCCGCCACCGGAGCGCCCGCTGACGGCAAAGGCGATTCTCGGGATCGTCTCCAGCTACGATAAAGATAGCTACGGTAGCTGGAAAGAGTGGGCCAGGCAAGCGGAAGGGCTTTTCCTGCGCCCGAACTGGTGGCACCTGGGTAGCGACGCGCCCTACCTCGCGCTCAAGGAGACGTATGACTATATCAAGTTCGCTTTTGAGAACGGGATGCTCGGCATCGACATGGACTCGGTGCTCGGCTACTGGGGAACTCAGGGGGTTAGCTACTACATGGTGGCCCGCCAGATGGTTCACCCTGAATTGACGCTGGATCAGATCCTTGATGAGTACACCAGTGCCTTCGGCCGCGGAGCGCCAAAGATCCGCGAGTATATCGACTATTGGCAGAAGGTGACCACGGCGTATGATTATCCGATCAACGGCGCAAAGGATGTCGGGCGGTTGAACAATCCCGATCATCCCTATGGAGCGTTGGTCAGGGAAGGGAAGATCCCCGGCAGCATCCTCGTCGGTAGCAAGTACGTGCTTCCCTACCTTTATGGAGAGGAGGTGCTGGCTCCCGGGGAGCGTCTGCTCGATGAAGCAAGGGCCATGATCGGCACGAGCGACGAAGCGGCTCTGGCTCGGGTGGAGTTCCTGCGCAAGGGGTTGATGTCGCTCCGCGCCACACGGGATCAGATTGCGCTCGGGCAGCGGATCGTGGAAGAAGAGAATCCGGAACTGCTGGACGGGTTTGCGGATGGGGCAAAAAAGCTGGATGAACTGCGCGAGAGGCTTGCCAGGGAGCATGTGATCTGGGCGGCGCAGATCACCAATAGCGAAAACCGGCGCAAGATCGTCGTGCGGCCCGAGACCCTGAAGGCTAAAAAGATCAACCTCGACGGTATGTAAGCGTTATGAAGATTCCCCCGAACAGGCCCGGTCTTTCAGGATTGCTTCGGCAACGAGGCGAAGCTGCCTTCACTTTGGTGGAGCTGGTCGTCGTCATCGGGATCGTGGCTTTCCTGTCGATGATCCTTTTCGGCATTGGCCAGAGCGTCCGCCAGCGGACCAGCGCGGCAACGTGTGTCTCCAATCTGAAACAGATTTCGATCGCCTCCGCCGCCTATTCCGTAGATCACCAGGGGTTGTGGCCGCCCAACGATGTGGTCTCGAATGGGACCAACCTCGTTTTCATCGATTCGCTGCTTCCCTATTTCCAGCGCATTCCGCTCAAGAATGATTCGGACTTCCTCAACAGCCCGTTCATCTGCCCGGCAGACCGGGGCGATATTCCCGATTCCCAGTATTACTACAAAGGGGTGTATCTGGTCCGTTCGCGGGGGTTGAGCTATGCGCAGAACGGCAATCTCTTTGACCTGAGCGCCAAACGGCGCGTCGGCACCACGCGCAGCGCGGTGCAGCATCTGGCCGATCTGGTCCTCTACATGGATTTTACCACCCACTATGTCTTGAGCGATGCCCGGCTGCGCGAAGCGGGCAAGGACCGCGTCGCCCGTCTGCAAGCCCGGCACGGCGGCACACTCAACGCCGCCTTTGCCGACGGCAGCGTGCGCCCGGTGCTCATGGATGATATTCCCTCGGAAGTCCCTTCCCGCTTCTGGCAGGGAAGGGATCACTAGCGTTGTGAACAATGAGATTGCCCCCCGGGGCGGGAGGTGTTGTGATGGAGGGCCTATGTCGTTGCTTTCAACCGTTCGCCTCCTCATGCTGGCCATCGTGCTGGCAGTACTCCCGGCCTGTTCCACCACCGGCACGGGTTCCCCACGAGGGAAGATGGTGATGTCCGAGCTTTATTTCGGCCTTTCCAAGCCGTCGGGCGGAACCGTCTCCCCGCGCGAATGGGAGCACTTTGTGGAACACGAGATCGCCCCCCGTTTCCCGGATGGGTTGACCTTGATCGACGGCACCGGCCGCTGGCGGACCCAAAACGGCGTGACCGTCCGGGAGAACACCAAGATTCTCCGGATCGTCCACCCCGCCACTGCCGACCAGCACGCCCGTATCGACGCGCTCCGGAAGCGTTACATGGAACTTTTCGGCCAGGAACTGGTGCTGGAGGTGGTGACCCCGGTTCACGCGGTCTTTTAGGACGCGGGAAGTTTTTTTGGGTGTTCTTCGGAGCGGGCGGTTTATACGATCGGCGGGATGAGCGCCGTCCCGATTCCCCTGCTGGAGCAACTGCAGGCCGTCAAGCCCAACGTGATCTACACGCTGGCCCCTTCGCGCATGGTGGCGAGCGCGGCGGCGGCGATGATCAGCAAGCCGGTGATGCTTTTCCGGTGGGGGAAAAGCGGGCAGGTGCTGGAGGCTTGTTTTACGGGAGGCAAAGTGACCCGCTTGTCGTACAGCGGCGGAAAGGTGGAAGCCGTCTGCGAGCAATGCCGGGAGCCGGGGCTGTGTCGGCACGGCCTGGTGGTGTGGATGACGGTCATGCGGGTGCTGCACGGGACCCGGTTTCACGGCGAGGACCTGACGCCCGAGCGCCTGAAGGTCCTGACGGCTTCGCTGAAGGTGCGACCGGCGCAGGCGTCCCGGCCGAGGGTGGTTTTTTCCCTGGAACGTGAAGGGCGGCGGGAACTCGATTTTGACCACGGCGGGCGCGGGGCTTCATGGATCTCCGAAGGGCCGCCGGAGGGGATGGAGTGGCTGCTCTGGCAGAAGCACCGGCCCGGGGAGGTGGCGGCGCGGTTCGGGGAGTGGCTGGCGACGGCGGGCACCGGAATGGAACTGGTGGTGGAGCGCGAAGAGGGGGCGTGGACAGGCAGCGGCGTCGGCTGGCGCTGGCTGCGCGCGGCAACGGCGCTGCGCCTGAACGAAAGGGGGGTGGCGCTTGAGTGGAATTTTTACGACGGGGCCGAGGCGGTGGCGGCAGGCGGGGAGGTGGTCGACCTCGGCTACGGGATGATCCTGCTGCCGGGGCGCAACGAGATGGCCGGGCTGCGCGACGCGGAAGGGTGGCTGGCGGGCAGGGAGTTGATCCGCACGATCGGCGGCTCGGAAGCGTCGTGGGAAGCGTGGGCCCGGTTTGCGCCGGGGTGGCCGCTTTCGGGCGTGGTGTTGTACGACCGGGAGGGTCGGGCGGTGGAGCCGGAGGCGGTGGAAGGTGAAGCGGTGGTGCAGGTGGAAGCTGGCGAAGGGGGAAGGACGCGGTTCCGGCCGCAGATGCGCCTGCCCGGCGGGGCGGCGGTGGCGGTTCCGGAACGGTTTGGCCGGGAATGGGCGCAGGTGGCGGCGGAGCCGTCGTGGGCGCTCCTGTTGCGCAGCCGGGCGCGGCGTGGGAAGGTGCTGGAGTGGTGGGGACGGCTGGCGGCGCTCGCCGGGGAGGAGCGGGAGCGCGGGTTGCAGGCGGCGGGGGACGACCCGGCGTTTACCAGCCGCGCGATGTACGGGGAGGAGGCGGAGCGGTGCCTGCGGCGGATCGTGGCGCTTTGCGGGCAGTGGGATGCACCGTTTCTGACCGTGGCCGGCGGGCAATGGCAGGTGGTGGGCGGCTGGGGCCGGTGGGTGACGAAGTGGGCGATGCTGCCGGGGGCGGACCCGCTGGCCGCAACGGGCGGCGAACCATTTTGCGCGGTGGTGGAGACCCGCGAGGCGGAGGCGGCGCTGGCGCAATGGCTGGCGCGCTGCGAGGCCGAAGGGATGCGGCTGGAGATCGATGGGCGGGAGGCGCGCACGGTGAAGCTGGCGCTTTCACTCCAGGTGACCCAAGGGGGCGATCTCGACTGGTTCGAACTCCACCCCGAGGCCAAGGCGGGGGAACTGGCGATCCCGCGCGAGGCATGGGCGGCGCTTCTGGAAACCGGGCGCTTCGAAGGGCCGGGCGGGGAGTGGCTGCTCATCCCGGGCGGGGAACTGGAGCGGTTGCGCGGGATGGAACGGCTTTTGTCGGAGGGGAGCCGGGTGGAACGGCTTGCGCTCTTTGAATGGCTGGCGATGCGCGAGCAGGGGGTGGCGTGCGAATTGCCGCCGGGCGAACGGGAGGTGCTCGAGTCGCTCTGGCAGTTGACGGCGATCCCGCAAGCACCGGTCCCGGCCGGGTTGTGCCGGGCGATGCGCGATTACCAGCGGCGCGGCTACGAGTGGCTTCTTTTTCTTTATCGGCACCGCTTCGGGGCGTGCCTGGCGGACGACATGGGGCTGGGCAAGACGGTGCAGGCGCTCGCGTTGTTGCAGGCGGTGGCGGAGGGGATCGCGGAAGGCGCGCGCGACGAGGCGGGCCGGGCGTTGCCGCACCTGGTGGTGGTGCCGCCGACGCTCCTTTTCAACTGGCAGAATGAAATCGCGCGGTTTGCGCCGGGGTTGCGCGTTTGCGAGTACGCAGGGCAGGGGCGCTCCAGCGATTTTACGGGAGCCGACCTGGTGCTGACGACCTATGAACTGGTCCGGCGCGATGCGCAGGTGCTTGAGAAACAGGCGTTTGACGTGATGGTGCTCGACGAGGCGCAGGCGATCAAGAATATCGGGGCGGCGCGGACGAAGGCGCTGGCGCGGCTCTCGGCCCGGTTCCGGCTTTGCCTGACGGGGACGCCGCTGGAGAACCGGATCAGCGAATTTTACAGCCTGATGGAGGCGGCCGTACCCGGGTTGTTCGGGACGCACCGGAAATTTCTCGAAGCGTACGAAGCCGGGGAGCCGGTGGTGGAACGGGCGCGGCCTTTCCTGCTCCGCCGGACGCGGGAGAAGATCCTCGCCGAACTGCCGCCCAAGGAGGAGGCCGACCTTTACCTCCCTTTAAGCCATGCGCAGCGGGAATGTTATACGCGGACGGTCGGGGCGGTGCGCAAGGAGGTGCTGGCGGCGTATGGCGATCGCCCGGCACAGCAGGCGGGGATGATGGCGCTGGCGGCGTTGACGCGGCTGCGGCAGGTCTGCATCGCCCCGGCGATGCTGGCGGGGGAACTGGAGGCGCGGGCTCCGAAGCTGGAGTACCTGCTCGAAGCGCTCGCAGCGGTCACGCAGGAGGGGAACGCGGCGCTGGTCTTTTCGCAGTTTGTGAAGGCGCTCGACCTCGTCGGGCGGGCGCTGGAGGAGGAGGGGCTCGACTACCTGCGGCTCGACGGGTCGACCCCGGTCGGCAAACGCAAGGAGCTGGTGGAGGCGTTCGCGTCGGGAGCATCGCCGGGGATTTTCCTGATCAGCCTGAAGGCGGGCGGCGCGGGGTTGAACCTGCCGCGCGCCAACTATGTCTATCATCTCGACCCGTGGTGGAACCCGGCGGTCGAAGCGCAGGCAACCGCACGGGCGCACCGGATGGGGCAGACCAAAGGGGTCTACGTCCAGCGGCTTTTGATGCGGCATACCGTTGAGGAGAAGATGATGGTGCTCAAGGCGCGCAAGGCGGCGCTCTTTGAGGAGGTGGTCGAACAGGGACACGCGGCGGCGGGCGGCACGGGCGGCGGAGCGATGCTGACGGCGGATGATTTCCGGTTCCTTCTGGAGGGAAGTGCGGCAACGGGCGGGGAGTGAGGTATTGCGTCGATTTCTGCCGGCGTCAGGAGAGCCTCCGCCTGCGGCGATATAAGGCGAGAGGGATGGCCAACCCTGCCATGCCGAGGGCGAACAGGGATGGCTCCGGAATGGCGGCGAAGCGTACCTGCAAGGCGCCCTCATCCACCAGCCAGCCATGGTCGCCGAAGCTCGGGTCGAGCTGTTGGGATGTGTGGATGGTGAACCGGGTTGTATCCAGGTCAAGATCGCCATAGACGAAAAGAGTGTATATCTGATCGCTCACCCCTCCGCTGAACTCGAAGACGGCGTCGCCGAGAGTCAGCGAGCCGGTGCCCGAGAGGGTATGGGGATCATCAAGATCAAAACGGAAGGTGCTGCCGAGCGTGGCGTCGAGATCGCTGAGGTTCAGGCTTCCCCTGGTCAAATCGACGGCGGAGTGGGTGACGCCAAACGTGGAAACCTGGCCGACGATCGTCCCTCCGCCCCGCAGCGTGGCGCTGGTGGTGGCGGAACCGATGAAAACGGAGAGAGGATTGGGCGTCGGGTTGACCGAATGGTACTGAATGGTGGCACCCTCGGCCAGTTCGGTGATTCCCTCCTGAAAGTTGAAGGATGCACCGTTGGCAACCGAACCGGTGCTCGCATTGAGAAAAAGCGTGCCTTCCCCTGTTTTGATAAGGGCCTTTCCGGCAGGGCTGACCCAGTTTTCGGTGGTCAGGCTGCCATTGGCACCCACTGAAAACCGGAGGGCGCTGGCATGGGTGCCGTGGACGCCGACGATTTTGCTGACGACAGCATGGGTGGATGCGCCCACCGTGATCCCTCCGTCCTTGAAGAGCAGGGTTCCCCCTTCCCCTACGCTGAAGGAGCCATCGGCATGGGGGCTGAAGTGAACGGACTGGTGGGGAGAGAGGAACTGGAGGCCGTAGAGGTTGGAAGTGCCGTCGGTATAGACAATGATGGCAGGATCTGCGACGCCGCCTGGAGCCTGGAAGATGTAATTGCCCCAGGCGTCAAAAGGAGTGTTGTCAGGCGTCCAGTTGGCGGCGGTTGAAAAGCTGCCTGAACGATTGCTTTTCCAGACGTAATCGGATGTCTGTGCCTGAAGGGTGGCGACGCAGCAAAGCAGGGCGGCGGCAGATGCGCGAGGGATGGAGGATGAAAAGCTCATGGGATGTGGGGCATGAAACGAGGGGTGAGGTTATCGGAAGCCGGTTTCGTGGCGGGTTCGACTTTGAACCAGCGGGTTTCTCCGGCTTCGACGTTGAGGGTGACGTTTTTGCCTTCGCCGGAGAGTTTGCCGGTATCAAAGTCGAATACTTTGGAGCGGTGGGGAAGATGAACCGTGACGGGACCGTTTCGGAGGCCGTGCAGGGAGAGAAACCGGCCGTTGAAATCCAGGACCGTGTCGGGCGATGTCAGGACGGCGGCTTTTGCCTCGGTCGCAATCCGGTTGAGGAGATCGGGCCCGAGCGCGCCGGCCATGCCAAGGTAGATGCTGGTCCATTGAGGAAAGCGCTTGATGGCAATGGCGGTTTTCCCGTCGCGGTAGGCGGCCAGCGGTGTGGCTGCCGGGTCGGTGACATGGAAGCGCGGAAGCTGCCGGTCGAATTCCCACGATCGGACCCGTTCCGAGTGAATGGTCATCGCCGTTTCCCCCATGCCGGGGAGACCGTGAAGGTTTTTGACGAGCGGGTCGCCGTGCGCGGAGAGGTAGCGAACGGGTTCAAAGGCGGTCGTGGTTTCTTCCGCGATCGTCATGCCCGTCAGCGAACTTAAGGCGTCGACGGAAAGGCCTGCATCGCTCAAATAGCCGGGAGCATAGTTCCAGACCACGGTGGTCTGATCTTTTTTCAGTGTTTTTTCAATCGCCTCCCGTTCCCGGGCTGTCAAGCGGTAGGCATCGAAGAGAATGACGACTTTGTAGCGGCGCTCGGCCTGGGTGGCGAGGAGGTCGGAGAGGAAGAGCGTGTCATACGGGACGCCGGACTGTTTCAGGATGGCGGGGGTATAGAACTCAAGCCGTTCGGTGGCGGGAACGGCGTTCATCGTATCCGCCAGCCAATAGGCATTGTCATCCTTGCGAACCAGGGCGACATCGGGGCGGAACGGGGTGGGGTTGTTTAGTTCAAGCTCCTGATAGGCTTTGATCGATTCGGCAACGGTTTCCATGATGGCAGGATCGCGAAAATGGACCGGTACAATGTCAAAGAGCCAGTAGCCGTGGCCGGAGGCGATCATCTCGGCCACTTCCTTGCGGAAGGTCGTCCGGAATTCCCCGGGGGTCATGGCGGCGCCCAGCCGCATGGCCTGGATTTCATCTCCCCCGGTGCGGAGCCAGGTCCGAAGGTCGAGTTCCTTGATGGAAAGCTTGCGGTGGAGGGAGAGGGAGCCGAGAACGGCGCGCAGTCCGCCGGCGTTGCCCGGTTGCCGCAGGGAGTAGGTCGGTTGAGTGACCATCATGTCCACATCATTGCCGCGCAGGAAGAGACGTTCAGCCCCCTGGCCGAGGCCGCCGCCGAGTTGCCAAGTCATGCCGACGGTGTCGCGCCCGAGGGCTTCCTTGAAGGTATGGGCGAGGGACTCACGAATGCGAAACCCCTGCTCTGCCTGAAACTCCTGATGATCGACAAAAGCGCGGTCGTGCGAGGGGTCGAGGAAGTACATGCCGGTCTCCCTTCTGCGCTGGAGCAACTGCCGGTAGTCGGGCACATCGGCGGTGTCGAGGGTGACGCGCGACCGGTCCCACGCATCCTGAAGGGCTTCGTCACTGGAATAGCGTTCCCGGAGCCATTCCCTGAAGGCGGTCGTGGCCGGAACGCTGTAGTCAGGCCACATCGCGGTGAAGAACTGGCCGTCGTGCCCGCCGGAAACAAAGCAACCGGCGATGCGGTGGTAGTAAGGCTTTTTCTTCAGCAACTCCGCCAGTTGGCGGATGCCGACACCCGCCTCTTCACGTGCCTTGAGGCTGGAAGGGGAAGGCCACCAGCGTGCATTGGGAGTGTTGGGAAGTTCCGGGTCAAAGCCGCCGAATCTCAAGGCATTGCCATGGCCGCGTTGACCGATGGCGTTCATCCAGGCTTCTTCGGGGTGGCGGTCGACCCAGTCGGCGGGCCAACTGACCTTGAGGTTGATGATGAGCAGGCTCTCCGGGGCATTGCGTGCGGCATGGTCAAGCCATTGAAGCGACGTGGAGAAGTCAAACTCCAGGCCGTGCTTCCAACCGGCCGGAGTGGGTTGAAAGCGTTGGTCGAAAGTGTCGCTGAGATTGACCGTGGAGACCATGAGGCGGACGCCGCCGATTTTCTCCATTCCCGCATAGTCACCGAGATTGCCGCGGTGGGTGAAGTAGAGGACCGGCGGGACGGCTTTTCCATTGATGGTGAGCCGCGAGCGGCCGTTCTGCTGTACGAGGCGGGCGGAGGCTGAAACGGGTTTGTCGCGGTCCCCGGCTGGAGACTTGTCCTGCTCCGGCGTCGGTTCCGGCATCGACTCGGTGCCTTCCGGCCAGGTATAGGCATAGGGAGCGGCCGGAGCGGCAAGGTCGTCGATCCAGACGGTACAGGGGCTGCCTTTCAGGGTGACCAGGAGCCGGTAGCTGCCTGGTTGTGAACTGCGTGGAGCGATGGTGACACGTTTGTTCCATTGGCCCGGAGGGGCATTGCGCACCATGGTCTGGCTTTCGGCCGTGATGGAGACGACGGAGTGGTCCGCGATGAAGCGTTCGCCGTTTTCGTTGACCAGGTAAAGCTGGAGCGCGGAGGTGGCGGGGGCGTCATCACTGCGGTAATAGAAGCGAAGCGTCGGCTGGGAGGAAGACGCCACCTTGAGGCGACGTTTTGACCAAAGGCGGAGTTCGCCGGTGGCGTTGCTCTTTTCGATTTTGAGGCTGCCGGGTGCGGTTCGTCCCTGTGAGGGATCAAAGGTGATCCGGCCCACGGCTCCGTCGGCTTTTTCGAAGGTCCAGTCCACGGAGGGGTCGCTCTCATCAAAGAGTCCGTTTTGAAGGGGGGAGTCAGGCAAAGCGAGGACGGGAGGGTTGCGAAGGGCATCAGAGTCTTTGAGCAGGGCGTCCGCTTCGCGGCGCAGAACGGGATCGCGCAATCCTTCAAGACTGGAGCGCAAGGCCATGACGGCTTCCATTCTGGAGCGGGTGGAAAGAGTGGTATCGGCAAGGCGACGCCGAAAAATCGCCGGACCCTCGGGCGTTAGCTTGAGAAGGGCGGAGGCCGCACAGGCGCGAACCGGGCGAGCCGGGTCGTCGAGCATGGCTTCCAGTTTTTTCAGGATGACAGGGTCGTCGGTCCTGATCGTTCCCCAGGCGACGACGGCTGCCGAACGGAGTTTGCGGCTGGGGGAGTCGAGGTGCGCCAGGAGTTGCACCTTTTCAGCCCGGGTGGCCGTGCCGGTGCGGGTGATATGCAGGCAATCGTCAATCGCCTGTTCGGTGGAATCTGCCAGGAGGCAAGCCGGGAGCAGGAGGGCTGCCGCCAACGCCATGAATCGTGGGGAGGGTCTCAATTTAAAAAGCCTTGTTCGCGAAGTTGCGGTTGCCAGACGTCGTTGTTGGTGATGTGGGCTTTGGCAACGTGCCCGTCGAGGTAAAGAAGATTGCGGCGTGGAGGGCTGTTCAGGATTTCCTGGTGGGTCAGTCTTTTTCCGGGCTGGGGGTGGCGGAAATGAGTGCCGGGAGCGTCGGAGGCGGGGGCGTTGGCGCTGGTATCCGTATTCGCGTTTCCGAAGTTATATCCATTGGGATCGTGGTAGGCATCCGCGACGACGAAGACCCGGGAGGGGGAGGAAAACGCCGACATTTTCATCCGGGGGTAGTCGGTCGTGCCCGGCGTTCCGGCGGGACTGTTGCCGCAAGCCTGGTTCCAGCCATAAGACCAGGCGTGATCCTGGTCGGCGATGAATGCCTTGTCCGCAGGGCAACGAAAGAAATGGGAGTTCTCCTTGAGGATGCGGGCGTTTTCCTCCCGGTGTCTCGAGTTGTCGGAGAGCGTGATCGGGCCGAGATGAGGAAGGATGGCTACGGCCCATGTCCTGTAATTGCCCGCCGGGAGGCTGATGCGGGGGTTTTGCTTGGCGGTGGGAAGCAGGCCGTTGTTCTCGCTGGAGAAGGAATGAATGGCGGCGCCGATGACGCGGAGTTTGTTGATGCAGCCGACGTCATTGCCCTTCTCCCGGTAGGAAGCCAGTCCGGAAAACAGGAGGACCGAGAGGATGCCGATGATCAGGAGGGCGACGAGGAGTTCGGCCAGCGTAAAGCCGGAACGTTCCTTGCGCGAGAGGCGTGTCCGGCGGCTCGATGCCGCCGGCCGGACGGGGGCGGGAGGCTCGCTGGCTCCGCAGGAACTGCGGATGATGAGTTCGCACGGAAAACCATGGGATTGCTGCGCAACGGGGTGTTTGTCGATCATTGCCACCAGGATCTCGACCGCTTTTTCGCATTGGGCGGCACGGGGTTGAGCCAGCGTGGTCAGGTAATAGGGAGGGTAAGCCCCGAAGACTTCGTGATCGATGCCGGTCACCGCGACGTCGCGCGGGACGGAAAGGCCCGCCTCCAGCAGCGCGGAGAAGACCTGCCGGGCCCAATGGTCGTTGGAACAGACAATGGCGTCGGGCAGGGCCGGTTCGTTCAGGAGCGCGCGTGTAAAGTAGTAGACCGGTTCGCCGGGGTGATCCTCGATTCTCTCGATCCGGCCTGTGGGAGCGCTGCCGGTGGGGAGGGACTCGAACCAGTCCCGACGGTTTTCGCTCTGGTCGATGGTGCCGCCCGCTTCGTGGATTCCCCTGGTAAAGCCATTGACCCGCGAGTGGGTTGACCGGTCATCATAGGTGGTGGCGAGCAGAAGCAGGCTTTGATGACCGAGACCGGTGAGGTGCAGCGTCATGTCACGCAATCCCTGTTCAATATCGGAGTAGATGATCGGGATTCCCCACTCATCCTTTCCGCCGATGGATACGGCGGGGATTCCGGCCCGTTCAAGCAGCCCGATCTCCAGGCTGGTAAACGGCACGGTGGCCTGGGCGATGATGACCCCTTCAACCTGGGCTTCGATCAATTGCTCGATGGCCCGTTGGTAGTTGCTTCCCTGCCAACTCAGGTCAATGACCAGCATATCGTAGCCTTGGGCCTGAATGGCGGCGGGGATCAGTCTGGCATTTTGCCGGGTCACCTCGTAAGCCGACCCAAAATAGATGACGCCGATCAGGTTGCTCCTGCCACGCCGGATCAACTGTGCCGCGCGGTTGGGATGATAGCCGAGTTGCCGGGCGATGGCGCGGACCCGGTCCATCGTCTTGCGGCTGTACCTCTCATCTCCGTTGTTCAAGGCGGCGGACGCAGCGGAAAGGGAAACGCCCGCAGCTTCGGCGACATTTTTGAGGGTAATGGGACGTTTGGGGTTGGATGGTCTCACGTTTCGCAACGTTGCTAATTTTTGAAAACAATGTCAAAGCTATTTTGAAACCTGCGGATGCTCAAAGAACCTCTCTTTTTGCGCTCGTCATCGGGTGGCAACCGCGTTTTGCTATCGCCATGAAGCTCCCCTTGGTGATCGTGACGTCGAGCCTGGTGCTGACCGGCTCTTTTTCTACGGTGTTGACTGCGGCTCCCGGCGGGACCGCTCCTGCGGCTCAGACCGGACAGGGCGCTCCGGCGCATCTCGGCTGGCCCCGGGAGGCGACCTTGCAGGGAGTGCATCTCACGGTTTACCAGCCGCAGGTCGATGCCTGGGAGGATTCGCGGCGGCTCAAGGCGCGCGCCGCGTTTGTGATGACGCCGGGCAAGGGCAAGCCGGTCGTCGGCATCATGGAACTGGTCGGGAAAACAACGACCAACCTCGAAACCCGCACCGTCTTCATCGCCGACCTGAAGCTGACGGCGCTCCGTTTTCCCTCCCTGCCGGAAGCCGAGGTGCCGCCGACGGAAGCCGCATTCCGCAAGGCTTTCCCGAGCCATTCGATGACCGTCTCGCTTGATCGGCTGATCGCCGGGCTCGAACACCATGCCAAGCCGTTGACGCTTAAAATGGACCCTCCAAGAATCGTCACCAGCGAAGGGCCCGCGCTGTTGCTGCTGGTGGAGGGGAAGCCGGTCCTCGCCCCGGCGGGCAAGGGGGAGTTTGTGGTGAACGCGAACTGGGATCTTTTCCTGGATGCGGGCACCTACTACCTGCTGGGCGGGAAGACGTGGTACTCCTCGAAGACGCTCGACGGGGAGTGGAGCCTTGCTTCGGGCGTCCCGGAGTTCCTTTCCTCGCTGCCGGAGGGGGACCAGTGGGATCACGTGAAAAAGTCGATCCCGCCCAAGGTGGAGCGCGGGCAGGAGGTCGCCAGAGTGGTTTTTTCCGACCAGCCTGCGGAGTTGATCGTCTTTGACGGTGCGCCGGTCTGGGAAGAGGTGAAGGGGACGGAACTTCTCTGGGCGCGCAACACGCAGCGGTGGGTCTTCCGGCTCGGCAAGGAAGTCTATTTTCTGACCAGCGGGCGGTGGTTTCGCGCTCCGGACTTGAGCGGGCCGTGGAGCTATGCGGGCAACGACCTGCCCAACGCGTTTGGCCGGATTCCGCACGACAGCCCGTGCGCCGAAGTGCTCGCCTCGGTGCCGGGCACGCCGGAAGCTTCCGATGCGATCCTGCTCGCCTCGATCCCGCGCGAAGCGGTGGTGAAGGTGAAGGAGGCGCAAGCCAAGGCCAGGGTGGCCTACACCGGGGAACCTGCCTTTGAGCCGATCGAAGGGACGACGATGGCGTATGCCACCAACACCGGTTCGGATGTCATCCGCGTGGAAGGGCGGTATTACCTCTGCCAGGACGGCGTCTGGTTTATGGCTCCCGCGCCCGCCGGGCCGTGGACGATCTGCGTGCAGGTGCCGACGGTGATTTACACGATCCCGGTTTCGTGCCCGGTCCACCGGGTCGTTTACGTGAAGATGGAGCCGGGGGCGAGCGCGGATGTGGTCGTTTGCAGTTACACCGCCGGGTATGAAGGGGCGTATGTGGCCGGGGTGGCGACCGGGGCGGTGCTCGTTTGGGGGACGGGGTACTACTACCCGCCGTATGTGGCGTGGGGCGGCGCGGTGCCGGTCTACTACCCATGGCCCGCCACTTACGGGACGGCGGCGGTTTACAACTCGTGGACCGGCGGGTATGCGGTCGGCGGGCGATACTATGGGCCGTACGGGAGTGCGGGGCAGGCGGCATGGTACAACCCGGCGACCGGCAACTACGGTCGCGCGGCGCGGGTGACGACGCCGTACGGTTCGAGCACCTGGGCCGCCGGTTACAACCCGCGTACGGATACCGCGTGGTCAACCAACCAGAATTACAACGGCTACTCCCAATGGGGCAGCAGTGCGGTTTCGCGCGGCGACGACTGGCTGCGGACCGGGCACGTGGTCAACGACAACGGCGGCGCGGTGGCCTGGCGCGGCTCCGAAGGGGGCGGCCATGCCTGGAAGACCGACGACCATTCCGGCGGAATGGCGTACCACGACGGCGATTTTTACGCCGGACACGACGGCAACGTCTACAAGCGCGACGATAACGGGGATTGGTCGAAGTACGACGATGGGAATTGGGAGTCGGTCGACGGGCCCCAGCGCGGCGAAAATGCGAATTCGAACAACCTTCAAAGCTCCGCGAACGAGGCGGGCGACCGCACGCGGGGCGAAGGGGAGGGGCGCGCCGGGCAGGAACAGGCGCGTTCGCAGACGCAGAACGGGGCGCAGCAGCCGGAGGGCGACCGTTCCCGGCGCGGAGAAACCCCCGCTTCGCAGGAGGGGGCGGCGCAGCAGCGTCGCACCGCAGGGGAGGAAACGGCTCCCGGGGGATCGCAGCGGGAAAATGCCGCTGACCGGAACACGGCGCGCCAGGGGGCGGACGGCAGCCGTCGCGACGCGACCACCCAGCCGCAGCGGCGCACCTCGGAAAACGCCGGGGAACGACCGGCGCGGCAGGGCGGCGAACGGCAGCGCCCTTCCTCTCGCGAAGGGGGAAGCGGCCGCCAGCTTTCGCAGGATCTTTCGCGCCAGCTCAACCGCGACGCTTCCAACCGCCGTTCCGGCATCGACCGCGAACAGCGTTCCTTCGAACGTCGCGGCAGCGGCGGGGGTGAACGCTTCCAGCGCGGCGGCGGTGGCGAACGGCGCGGCGGCGGGCGGCGCTAATCTTCGTTGCTGAACTCGGCAGAAAAACCCCTCACCCGACGATGATCAGGTGAGGGGAAAGGTTGAGAACTGCGGTCTTTGCGGGATTACGCGGCGGTTTTCAACCGGTTGCGGCGGCGCAGCAGCCAGGCCGCGGCAGCGGAACCGAGGACGAAGATGTAGGTGCCCGGTTCGGGGACGGCGAGGGCGCCGGTGGTATGGTCGAAGGTGAAAACGCTTCCGCTCTCCCGTTCCAGACTCCAGAGGTCGTCGGCGAAGGTGAAGAGACCCGTGCCGTAGACGCCGGTGATCGAAACGGAGGCAAAATTGCCCGAGAGGACCGTGCTTTCGCTCAGGTCGTAGAGATTGAGAAGAGTCGACCCACCGAGAAAGGAGGTGAAGTTAAGGGTGAGCGTGCCGCCGAGCGTGAACGCGCCTCCTTCAAGGTTCAGGATGGAGTAATCTCCCGCTCCCGCGCCGCCGATGTCGAGGAGGGTGGAGGAACCTGCCTGGAGGAGCAATCCTTGTTCAAAGGTCAATCCCTGCCCGACATCAAGCGTGCCGCTGACATCCGCGAAACCCCGGACCGCGCCGGTGCCGGTCAGGGTCGCCCCGGCGTTGACGGTGACCGTGTCCGAGCCGGTGGAGGTGTCGACGGAGAGGGTTCCCCCGGAGACGACCGTGGCCCCGGTGTGCCCGTTGTCGTCGCTGGCGAGGTGGAGGGTGCCGGTGCCGCTCTTGGTCAGGGTGCCGCTTCCGGCGAGAGCGCCGGAGAGGGTGGCGTGATGCCCGTTGGTGTCGAGGGTGGTGTTGGTGGAAGCCTGGAAGGTGGTGTCCGGGTCGAGGGTGAGATCGGCGAGGGCCTTGATGGTCGCTCCGCCGAGGAGAAGCCCGGCGGTTCCGCTTCCTTTGCGGATGCCGTTGCTTCCGACTTCGATGTTACCGCCGAGGAGTTCGACATTTCCGGTGGAGCCGCTCTGCTGGGCGATGACGATGCCGTCTTCAAAGAAAGCGTTCCCGTCTCGGATCGTGTACGTCCCGGTGCCGCCCTTGCCGACCGTGAACGCACCGACGGCGTACAGTGCGCCCTCATCCTGAACGATCTCGCCGCTGGCCCCCGCATCTTCGCCGACGGCGGTGCCGCTGTTGCCGCCAAGGGTCAGCGTTCCGGACTTCAGCTCATAGGTGCCGGAGCCGCCGCTTTTGCCGATATGGACCTGATTGCTGGTGACGATGGAGACCATCGTGTCGGCTCCATCCTGGACGATTTTGCCGACGCCGTTTTCGCTTCCCAGAAAGATCTGGCCGGCGAGGGCGGCGGTGGTGCCCTGGATGAACTGGGCGTTTCCGGTCACGCTCACCAACCCTTCCCCATCGGTTCCGTTGCCGATATAGATGGTCGAGCCGGTCTCAAGCTGGAGCTGGGCCGTGTCGCTCATGATATAACTCCCATTGCCCCCTTCGACGCCGATCTGAAGCGCGCCGCCCTTGAGATTGACCGCGCCACCGCTCTGCGTAAAGGTGCCGGTGGAGCCTGCGCCGCGCCCGACATCGAGGCTGACATAGGGGTTGCCGACTTTTTCGGTTTCGTCGACGCGGAGGTTGCCGCCGGTCATGATGACGCTGCCGGTGCCGCCATTGCCGCCCGTATCGGTTCGCCCGATGGTGATCCGGCTTGTCTTTTCTTCAAGGTGGACGACCAGGTCGCCATCGAGTTCCAACGATCCTTCGCTGCCGTAGCCGATGGAAACACCGGTGAGCGGTTCGGCGACCGCGGTGGTGCCGGAGTAGGTGTGGAGTTCGTGGTTGATCGTGAGCTTGGCACCGTCTTCGACGGCGAGCCTCCCGCGCAGGTCGAGCCGGTTGTCTTCCAGGACGACTTCCCCTTCGTCGATGAGCGTGACGGTGGTGTCGGTCCCGATGTCGCCGCCGCCCGCGAGGGTGAGCACCCCGTCGCCCGTTTTGTGGAAGACGCCGTCGCCGGTAAGTGCTCCGGCGAAGCGGGCATCGAGGCCGTTGGTGTCGATGGTGGAGGCGGTGCCGTCCACCAGGGTGACATCGATCGAAGTGGTCAGATTGGAACCGCGAACCTTCAGCGTGCCGCCGCCGAAATTGAACAGATAGTCTCCCGAACTGCTCCGAAGCCCGTTCGCGCCGCCGATCTCCAGTTGGCCGTCGTTGAGATCATATTGCCCATAGCCTTTGGAGCCGAGATCGATCCAGCTATCGACTTCGACACTGCCGCCGGTCTGCGTCACATACCCGGAACTCATCGAAGCCTCCGAATCGGAGTCGCCGCCGACCAGGAGGGGTGTATTGGTATTGAGGACGAGCCGACCGTCGCCGCTGACGTTGATACGGCCTTCGGAATCGCCGGTCTGCTGGCCCAGCCGTGAACGACCGAGGATCAGGGCATTGGAATCCCCGCTCGCGGGATATTGGCCGACGTTGAGCGTGCCGCCGGAGAGATGGTAGGTTCCCTTGCCGCCGCGATTGCCGAAATTCACCGGACCGCTGGTATTGACTTCGCCGCCGGATTGGTGGACTTCGCCCTCCCCGTCATAGGCTCCCACGAAGAAGCGTCCGAAGCTGCCTTCCCTGCCGACATTCAAGGTGCCGCCGGAGATATCGAGCCGACCGTTGCCTCCCTCTCCGCCGCCGACCGTCAGTTCGGCGCTGTTGGTGTCATTGATCACATTGACGGTTCCCGCGGAGATTTCGTAGGAACCGGTCGTCCCTCCGGCGCCGACGTCAAGGAGGGCGACGGTCGTGATACCGGTCCCGTTGGTGGCTTCACCTTCCTCAACGGAGAGTTTCCCGAACGCGTTGTCGCCGCTCAACGTGGCTTTCCCGTCTCCTTTTTTGACGAAGACGCCGGTTCCGGTGAGATCCCCGGACCACGTCGCATCAAGGCCGTTGGTGTCGATGGTGGAGGTGGTGCCGTTGACCAGGGTGGCGTCCACGGCCGTGTTCAGGTCGGAGCCGGTCACCTGCACCGTACCGCCGCCAAGGTTGAATTCATAGGTTCCGGGGCCGTTGCCGTATTTGGCCCTCAGGCCGTTGCCGCCGATTTCCAGCGTGCCGCCGTTGAGGTGATAGGCCCCGTTGCCGACCGATGAGAGATAGAGGTGAGTCCCTGCGCCGACGCTGAAGGTTCCGGCATTCTGTTCGATGATGCCGTTGCCCTCGCCGTAGGTTTCCGCGCCCCGGTCGCGGTTTCCCAGAATGAATTCGGTGGAGCCGGTTGCCTCCCCCACCTGATGCGGTGCAAGCACTTCCACCCGGCCTCCGTTGATGACCAGCGTGCCGGTCGAAGTCCCGGCGTTTTCGCCTGCGGCGTTGAGGTTGAGCCCAAGGGTGATGAGGCTCGTATGGCCGGCATCGTCGGCATGGTCGAGCGTCAGGGTGCCGTTGCTGATCGTGTAGGTGCCGCTGCCGCCGTCGACGCCAACATTCAGGGAGCCGCGTACGGTGACCTGCCCCCCGGTCTGGTTGACGCCCCCTGTCGTTCCCGCGCCGTCGGCGACGTGAAAATTGGCATAGCGGCTTTCCTGCCCCACGGAAAGCTGTGCGCCGATGCCGATATTCAGCGTTCCGGACTGCTCCGAACCGTAGCCGACACGGAGAAAGGCGGTGTTGTTGTCGTCGTTTTTAACGGAGAGATCGGCGCCGTTTTCGAGGTTGAGCACCCCGTCGTTCAGGATGAGAACCGCGTTGCGATGGGCGGAACCGGCGTTGGGATCGTCGGCAGGATACCCTTCCCCGTCATAGCTGATGGCGGTCGAAATGGTCTCCGTCACTCCATCGACCAGAAGTTGATTGGCGAAGGTCAGGGGTGCCGTGGCCAGCAGCGTGGTGGTGAGGATGGAAGTCGCGCCCAGCCGCAAAAGCCGGTGAGAGGTGTGCGGCACGATGGCGGTGGCAGGAACGGACGGTTTCCGGGACGGGCGGCTTGGACGGATCGGGCTGGTTTTCATGGGTGCGTAAGAGATTGCCGGCGATGAAGGCAATCACACCCATTGTAGGAAGGAACGGGAAAGGGGGGAATCCGCCGAAATACGGGGATATTCAGGCGGAATCGGGGGGTGCGTGGTTTTACTTATACTTTTCCACCGCCCGGGGTGTTCTTCGCTTCAAAAAGCGAGCGCCAGTAGGCGAGGCGTTCCTTGACGCGGCGTTCCGAGCCGTTTTCGGTCGGTTCGTAGTAGGTTTTCCCTTCGGGGAGGTACGCCTGCGGGACGTAGCCCCCTTCGTAGTCGTGGGAGTAGAGGTAGCCCTCGCCTGCGCCGAGCCGGGCCGATCCCTTGTAGTGGGTGTCGCGCAGGTGTTTGGGGATGGGGAGGGTCACGCCATCCTTGACATCCTTGAGCGCGGCGTTGATCGCCATATAGGCGCGGTTGCTCTTGGGCGCGGTGGCGACGTAGACGGTGGCGTGGGCCAGCGGGATGCGCGCTTCGGGCATGCCGATGAACTCCACGGCCTGCTGGGCGGCGATGGCGACGACGAGCGCCTGCGAATCGGCCAGGCCGACATCCTCGCTCGCACAGATGACGATGCGCCGGGCGATGAAGCGGATGTCTTCACCCGCGTGGAGCATCTTGGCCAGCCAGTAGAGGGCGGCGTCGGGATCGCTCCCGCGCATGCTCTTGATGAAGGCGCTGATGGTGTCGTAATGCTGGTCGCCGTCGCCGTCGTAGACGACCGCTTTTCTCTGGATGCTCTCTTCGGCGACGGGGAGGGTGATGTGGATCGTGCCGTCGGGGTCGGGCGGGGTGGTCAGGACGCCGATTTCGAGCGCGTTGAGGCATTTGCGGGCGTCGCCGTCGCTCAGGGTGGCGAGGTGGAGCAGGGCGTCGTCGTCGGCCCGGACCGGCTGGTTGCCCAGGCCCCGCTCCTCGTCGGTGAGTGCGCGACGCAGGAGGGTGACGAGGTCTTCGGGGGCGATCGGTTCGAGCGCGAAGAGCTGCGAGCGCGAGACGAGCGGGCTGTTGACGTAGAAGAACGGGTTGTGCGTGGTCGCGCCGATCAGGCGGACGGTGCCGCTCTCGACATCGGGCAGGAGGACATCCTGCTGTGCTTTGTTGAAGCGGTGGATCTCGTCGATGAACAGGATGGTCCGCTGGCCGGAGGTCTGGAGCCGGTTGGCGGCGGTGGCCACGACGCGGCGGATGTCGCCGACCGTGCTTTCGACGCCGCTGAGGCGTTCAAACCGGCTTTGGGTAGTGCGGGCGATGACCTGCGCAAGGCTGGTCTTGCCGATCCCGGGCGGGCCGTAGATGAGCAGGGAGGCGAACCGGTCGGCCTCGATGGCGCGGCGGAGCAGTTTTCCCGGGCTTAAAAGGTGCTGCTGGCCGACGATGTCGTCGAGCTTTTCCGGTCGCATCCGGGCGGCGAGCGGGGCGGAGGGAGCGAGCGGCTTGGCGCTTTGCGGCGAGGTGTCGTCGGGTGTTCCAAAGAGGTCGGGCATGTCTGGCTTTAACTTTGTGGGATGATCCGGCGCTCGGACGCAGGGGATCGCGGTCCTTCAGACCGCATTTTGTGGCGGGACGGATACCCGGCCCGATGGGCCGGGCTGAGGGATTTCGGCCCGTTGGGCCTTTGGGGGGAGGGGTGCCTTGGATCTTCGGAGGGAAGTCTTGGGCCAACGGCCCAAAATTCCTCAGCCCAGGCCAACGGCCTGGGTAATCTGGCGTCTGCCATACGCCCCAACGGGGCGTGATACCTTGAAATCGGGATTGGCAAGAGGGTTTTTTCCATCTTTCTCCATCGTTGAACGCGCTTTATTCGGTGCGCAACTGGCGGCGCAGACTGTACCAGAGGCCGCCGAGCGTGCCGAGACTGAAGAGGCCGAGGACGAGGGTGTTGACGACCATGACGCTGGTGTGAAGGGCGTACTCGGTCTTGCCGAGCTTGAAGTGGAAGAACTTCTCCGGACTGAAGAAGACGTTGATCCGCCGGTCGCGCCGGTAGTCGCGCTGCTCGCTTTCGGCCTTGGAGACGAGATCGCTGATTTTCTGGTTGGTGAAGAGGTTTTCGGCGGAGAACCGGGCGTTGCGGATCTTGAGCCAGTCGGGGTTGAGCGGTGCGCCGTCGATGATGGCGTCGATATAGTGGAGGGAGCGGAAGATGCCGTTGACGCTCTGGCCTTCCAGCCCGGAGAGGAGGGCGAGGGTGTCTTTCAGGTCGTCGAGCCGTTCCCGTTCGCCTTCGGTCAGTTCCGCAGCGCGCTGGTGGTGGACGATGGCGTCGATCTCGCGCTGGAGGGCGATCTGGCGGCTGGTGAGCGGGTTCCACTTGTTCTGGGCGACCACCAGCGCTTCGTAGCTCCACCGCATCGGCATGAACTGGCAGAGGAACGGTACCTGGAGGGCGCTCTCGTTCTTGTCCTTCGCTTTTTCGGGGTGGACGCTGAACCACCGGTTGATGGTGTAGATGAAGTCGAGGTTGCGGTTCATCTCCTCGTACTTGATGAGCGCCCCGCCGAGGATGATCTGCGGGATCAGGATGAGCGGCACGAGGTTGGCGGCGGTTTTGCCATCGGCGACGAGCGCGGAGATGAAGAGCCCCATCGTGATCCCGGTGATCGCGGTGACGAAGTTGAAGAAGAAGTAGATCCAGAACATGCCGCGCACTTCCAGGATGGCGTTGCCGATCAGCGTAAACATGGCGCACTGGACGGCGGCGAAGAGGGCGAGCGTGGCGACCTTGGCGGTGATGTAGTAAATGAGCCGGACGTTGAGGTTGCGTTCCCGGCGCAGCACGGTGCGGTCGCGGATGATGTCGTCGGCGGAGTTGGTCAGGCCGAGGAACATGGCGACGATGAGCGAAAGGAAAAGGTAGGTCGGGATGTGGTAGGCGCTGGCGAAGTCGTACGCCCCTTCTTCCGAGTAGAGGAGGACGCTCCCGATCAGCGTGGCGAGCACGGGGGCCTCGACAATGGTGGTGAGCAGGTTGGCCCGGTTGCGCATCTTGCTGATGAAGGCGCGGCGCAGGAGGGTCTGGAACTGGGTCCATTCGTCGCGCCAGCGGAAGCGTTCCCGTTTTTCAGGCGCGGGGACGTACGGCTGGTGGAGGTGGGCGCTCGGGTGGTGGTGGGGCGTGGCAGGAGCCGTTTCAGAGGGGGCGGTGGGCGGCGCCTGCTGGCGGACGCCGATCTGCCGGACATCCTGCAACAGCCGGAAGGCTTCGTACTTGTCGCGCCAGAACTCGGGCGAGTGGCGGCGGGCGGGGATGAGCTGGCCGAGGTTGTTTTCCTCGTAGATGATGTCGCCCGAAAGATCGCGCAGCGGGGTTTCGAGTACGTCGAAGATGAATTCGGGCCGGGTGGTGCCGCACGAGGGGCAGCCGCCCAGTTCCGTGCCGAAGTGGTGTTCGTGCTCGGCTTCGGCGAAGTATTCGAGCATTTCGCGCGGGGTGCCGTAAAAGACGAGCTTGCCCCCCTTGTCGAGCAGCATCGCCTTGTTGAACATCTGGAAGATCTTCGAGGTCGGCTGGTGGATGGTCACCATGACGATCTTGGTCTGCGCCATGGCGCGGATGATCTCGATGACATGCTCGGCATCCTTGGAGGAGAGGCCGCTGGTCGGCTCGTCGAAAAGGAAGACATCCGCGCCGCCGATCATGTCGAGGCCGATGTTGAGCCGTTTGCGTTCGCCGCCGGAGAGGGTTTTCTGCACCGGGGAGCCGACGATGGAGTCGCGCCGTTCGGCGAGGCCGAGTTCGGCCAGTTTGGCGTCGATGCGGCGTTTGCGGTCGCGCGTGGAGAGGTGCGGCGAGCGGATGGCGGCGGCGAAGTTGAGGTTTTCGCCGATGGTGAGGTGATCGTCGAAGGCGTCGTCCTGCGGGATGTAGGTGACGTGGTGCTTGAGGGTTTCGAGGTCGTCGAAGAGCGAGGCGTTGTTGAGGAAGACCTGCCCCTGGGTGTTGGGGCGGAGTTGGCCCGCGAGCACGCGCAGCAGGGTCGATTTGCCCGAGCCGCTCGCCCCCATGACGCAGACCATCTCGCCCCGGCTGACGGAAAACGAGATGCCGTCGAGGCCGTAGGCGCCCGAGCCGAAACGGTGGGTGAGGTCGCGCGCTTCGAGTTCCGAGATGACGTAGCGTTCCTCCTCGATGATCTGCTCGGAAAAGTCACACCGCAGCACCTGCCCGGTGTCGATGCGGATGATGTCGCCGTCGGCGAGCGGCGCGCCGTTGCGCACGGGGGTGTCGCCGATCAGGATCGGTCGGTCGGCCTGGAGGACTTCGAGGTAGCCGACGCGGTTTTCGTAGTTGCACTCGATCCGCAGCAGGAGGTCGCCGCCGCTCCCGGGGGAGAGGAGGATGTCGTCCTCTCCGAGCAGCCCGGGGTCGTTGGAGACGAGGTAGACGTTCTTATGGGCTTTAAGCTGGAAGCGGCTCCCCATGGCGCGGGCCTTGCGGCGCAGCTTGGCGAGCGGCAGTTCGGAGCCGTTGGCGAAGGTGATCGTTTCGTCGAGGGTTCCTTCGACGGTGGTGCCGACCCGCAGGGGGACGCCGCTCAACGCCGCGTTGACCTTGCGCAAAACCTTGATCTGCACCTTCAGGCCGAAGCGGACTTCGAGGCACGAGTCGCGCGTGCGGCTTCGTTCGAGGTCGACCTCCTCGTCGTCGCGGATGGAGAGGTAAAAATGGGTGACGACGACGTTCTTCTTGGCGTTGAAGTACCAGACGAGGTCCTGGTGGGTGAGGACCTGTTCGCCGACGAGGATGCGCTGCCCTTCGTAGACGCGGCAGAACTGCCCGGGCTGGAGCGGGCGGCCCCGGACGAAGACGGCCCGGTGGGTCTGGTTTTTGAAGAGGATCAGGTCGTGGTAGCGGTATGCCATGACCCGTTCGTCCGGGTTGAGGCTTTTGACGGCGACATCGCATTTTTCGCCGAAGCCGAGGCAGAGCGCTTCGAGCGGGGAGGCCCCCTTCTGGTAGATGGAGGGGTCGGCATTGTCGCTGGCGTTGAGCTGGTAGACGATGTCGATCGCCTGCGCGGCCATGCCGAGTTCCGACATGAAGGAGTAGAAATCAAGGAGCTGGTTGCCGCCGGTGGCGTTCGACTTGTTGATCAGGTCGTACAACTGGACGCCGAGCATGATCTTGCGCTCGGTGGAAAGCTCGTGCGAGAGCTTCTGCGCCATGCCGATCAAGTCCTGCTGTTCATTGAGCGCCTGGCGGAAGAGCTTGCGCAGCTCGGAGTAGACCGCTTCGGGGTAGTCGTGCCGCAGGAAGCCGAGCGAGGAGTCGATTTCCTCTTCAAGGATCTGCCCGTCGACCTTGGAGAAGGCGGCGAGCACCTGAATGAGCAGCGGGAGGAGGTTGGGCCCCTCGGTGACGGTCCGCGGTTTGCGCATGAGGCGACGCGCCAGCTTGCGCCCGCTGCGGTGCAGGCGGTGGACGAAAGGAGTGAGGACCGGGGTCAAGGTTTTGACCCGGTTCCCGAACTGTTCCACAAGGTTGTTCATGAAAGGTGGTGGCGCGCTGACAACGCGACAATCCGAACCATCTCACGGATTACGGCAAATGGGAAATCGTCGGGTTAAAAAAATTGTGGGGTTGGCTCCCGCAAACGGGTGAACCCCATCCCCTGCTGCGGTCCTAACTCCGGTACCAGACCAGCAGGATGCACGAGGCCGAGCCGGAGCCGGTGTTGACGATCCGGTGGGCGACATCGGCCGCGTAGTGCTGCGAGTCGCCCTTGCGGAGTTCGTTCTCCTGATCGCCGGAGCGGACGGTGAGCCGGCCGCTGACCACGGTAAGGATCTCCTCCGTCCCCTGGTAGTGCGGCTCGGAGATGAGGCTCCCTTTCGGCTGGAAGGTCAGTTCGTAGAGTTCGATCCGCTTTTCGAGGTCGAGCGGAGAGAGGGTGCGGATGAGGCACCCTTCGTTGGCGGGAAAGCGGTACCCTTCGTCGTTGGCGCGGATGGTCCGCCAGACGCGGGGGGCGTGCGGTGTCGTCGGCAGGAGGCGGGTCGGCTCGACGCGCAGCCCGGCGGCGATCCGCAGCAGGACGGTGACGGTCGGGTTGGTCTTGTTCTGCTCGATCTGCGAAAGCATCCCCTTGCTCACGCCGCTGAGGCGGGCGAGGTCGTCGAGCGTCATGTTCTGGCGGGAGCGTTCGTGGCGGATGATCTGGCCCAGCGGCGCGTGCGGTTCGTGATGGTCGACCGGCGCGGCGGTCCCGGCGCGGCTTTTCCGGGTCTTCGCGGGAGCTTTCGGTGCGGAGGAGTCGGTCTTGTTCATCATATTAAACTTTTTGTTTGCCAGGGCGGGTTCAAGATATTAAATTACGCGTTCATGAGCAATCCGCAAATGAAGGCGATCATCAAAGAGAAGGCAGCGCCGGGGTTGACGCTCGTGGAGCGTCCCATTCCCGAACCGGGGCCGGGGCAGGTCCGTATCAAGGTCAAGGCGATGGGGATCTGCGGCACCGACCTCCACATCTGGCTCTGGGACAAGTGGGCGGCGGGCCGGGTCAAGCCGGGGACGATCATCGGCCATGAGTTCATGGGGGTGGTCGACGCGCTGGGCGAGGGGGTCAAGGGCGTCAAGCCGGGCGACCGCGTTTCGGGCGAGGGGCATATCGGCTGCGGGCGATGCTATACCTGCCGCACGGGCAACTCGCACATCTGCGAGCATGTCGACATCATCGGCATTGATGTCAACGGCTGCTTTGCCGAGTACCTTCTTTTGCCGGAATCCAACGTCTGGCCTTTGCCCGACGATATTCCCGACCATCTCGGGGCGATCCACGATCCCTTCGGCAACGCCATGCACACGGTGATGAGCGTGCCGGTCTCGGGCAAATCGGTGCTCATCATGGGCTCGGGGATGATCGGCGCGATGGCGGTCGGGATCTGCCGGGCGATCGGGGCGTTTTCGATCATCGCGGTCGATCCCAACCCGGCGAAGCTCGACCTGGCGCGGCGGATGGGGGCGCACCACGCGCTCAACCCGCAGTTTCACGATGTCAAAAAGATCGTCGGGGAACTGACCCATGGCGAAGGGGTCGACACGTTGCTGGAGATGTCCGGAAATGCCGGGGCGATCGGGCTCGGGCTCGACCTGACGCGCAACGGGGGTAGCGTGGCGCTGCTCGGGATTCCGGCGCAGGAGGTTTCGCTTGATCTCGCCCGCGACATCATTTTCAAGGGGTTGACGATCCACGGGATCAATGGCCGCCGGATGTATGAGACCTGGTTCCAGATGACCGGCTTCCTGCGCAACCGGCTGCTTGATCTTTCTCCGATCATTACCCATCACCTTCCGTTTGAGGATATTGAAACCGGGCTGGAACTGATGAAGGCCGGGAAATCGGGCAAGGTGGTGATCTACCTCGATAAAACCAACCCGAACCTGAAAGGATAGCCAATGAACGCCGCATTTGATCAAGCCCTGCAAACCGAACTCGACACCTTGCGCGAGGCCGGGACGCTCAAGACGTTTCATTCCATCGCTTCCCCGCAGGGGCCGGAGGTGACGATGGATGGCCGCGAGGGCGTGGTGGTCCTTTCCTCCAACAATTACCTTGGACTGGCCAATCACCCGGAAGTGGTGGCGGCGGGGATTCGCGCGCTGGAAGCGTATGGCGCGGGGACCGCTTCAGTCCGCTTTATCTGCGGGAAATTCGACATTCACCAGGAACTGGAGGATGAAGTGGCGCAGTGGGTGGGGACGCCGGCGGCGCTTTCGTTTGTCTCCTGCTGGGCGGCAACGGAGGGGTTGATCCCTACCATCGCGGGCGAGGGGACGCTGATCCTTTCCGACGCGCTCAACCATGCCTGCATCATCGACGCCTGCCGGCTGGCGGGCAAGGCGAAGCGGATGGTCTTTGCCCATGCCGACATGGCCGATCTGGAAGCGAAGCTGGCGGCCAATACCGGCTATACGAGGCGACTGGTGATCACCGACGGGGTGTTCAGCATGGAAGGCGACCTGGCGAAACTGCCGGAACTGGTCGACCTCTGCGAGCGCTACGACGCGATCCTGATGGTCGACGACTCGCACGGGACCGGCGTGGTCGGCAAGACCGGGCGCGGAGTGGCGGAACATTACGACCTTTTGGGACGGGTAGACATCCTCACCGGAACGCTCGGCAAGGCTCTGGGAGGGGCTGCGGGCGGTTATGTGGCCGGGGGGCGTTCGCTTGTTTCCTATCTCGAACAAAAGGCGAGGACACAGCTTTTCAGCAACGCGCTGCCCGCGACGGTAGCCGGAAGCGCGCTCGAAGCGCTCCGCCAGTTGAAGGGCAACCCGCAGTGGGTCACGCAGCTTCATGAAAAGACGGCGTGGTTTCGCGGTGCGTTGCGCGCCGCCGGGTTCAACCCGCTGGAAGGGGAGTCGGCGATCGTACCGGTGATCATCGGCGAAACTGCGGAGGCGATCCGGCTGAGCGAGGCGTTGCTCAAGGAAGGGGTCTTTGTCACCGGGTTTGGCTACCCGGTGGTGCCGGAGGGGACGGCGCGGATTCGTTTCCAGGTCTCGGCAGCACATACGCGCGAGCAGTTGCAGAAGGTCGTCGACGCGCTGGTGCGGGTGTCGCAGGGTCGCTGAAGCCTTGGGTAGCGAGCCCGGCGGGGAAATTTGACGCCGCAGGCGCGGTGACGGCTTGCGAAGTGGGCGGCATGGGCCCAAACGTGCCGTCCATGGAAAACGAGCAGGCCCAAAGGGCCGTTCCGCCAACAGAGGCTGCACCCCTTGATGGTGCGGATAACGAACGCGCTGCAACGATGAACCAGATCTTGCAGCAACTCTCCACCCCCGAGCCGCAGGAACCCGAGGCTGAGACGGAAACCGTCGAGCCGGAGCCGGAAGAAACGCCGGTGGCACCCGAAGAGCCTCCGGTCGAACCGGAGCCGGAGGCGGTCTCCGAAGAATCATCTGAAGAAGCCGGGGAGCGCCGCGCCCGCAATTTTCGCGGCCGGTGGGATCATCTCAACGACGAGGAACGCCGCGTCGTCGAACTGACGACCAAGCGCGGGTTGAGCCTGAAGGAAGCCTACCGCGCCGTCTATGGCGTGGAGGAAGGGGCCGCCCCGGAAGCAGCGCGCACCCCGCACCCACCCACGGTGGAAGCTCCCGCCGTGCTGGAGCTGGACCGCGAGATTGCCGAACAGCAGTCGCGGCTTGAAGCGTTGCGCGAAGAGAAGACGCAGGCGAAAGGCGATCTGGCCCTCTACGACCAGGCTGCGGAGGCGTACTTCGACGCCCGCGAAGGGCTCAGGGAACTGGAGCGCCGCCGCGAGACCGCACTGGAGCAGGCGCGCGCGGCGCAGCAGGCAACCCGGCAGGAGGCGGAGCGGGTCGCGCTGGCGGCTCTGGAAGCGGAGTTTCCGGAAGCGTTGACGCCCGGCTCCGAGCTTTATGAAGCGTGCCGCGAGGAGCTGGCCTACCTTCAGGAGAGCGGCAACCCGTTGAGCCGCGACCCCGGCGTGGCCTACAAGGTCGCCCGGCGGCTGGCGCGCACCCTTGGCTACCCGCGTCGCACGGAAGCGGCCCCGGCTCCGGCGGTCCGCACCGCCCGGCCGGTTCCCACCGGCGGCGCACCGCTGGAAGTGCCGGTGATGGCGGTGGAACGGCGCGTGGCCGAAGCCCGCTCGCCCGATGCGATGCTCCATCTCATGCGCGAGCTGGGAACGCCGTTTGAAGCGTTGCTTCAAAAATAGTTTTTTTCATCTTTCCCACCTGGAGCCGGAAACCCGGGACTTCTTTTCTCAAGGCGGCTTTATTCCTGCCCCTTTTTGCCGGTTTCCGGTCGCCGGACTTCAACCCGCAACCTTTTAACCAGCCGGTGTCGGCGCAAGTGGTCTTTGTCTACCCTTGCCACCACGTCCAACCGGGGACGGGTCGACGTCGGACTGCCCTTTTATCTTCAACGACATCTTTTTTATCTACATGCCAACAAGAAATCATATCGCGGCCACCGGCCTGGAAGCTTACCGTGCGGCGAGCGCCAGCAATGTCGGTCAGCTTTTCTCCAACTACATCGACCTTGCGGTGGAGGAGGACGATCTTTTCTCCATTCTGGAAGGGGCCGAAGGCTCGGACCGGCCGATCTGGAGGAAGACCGACCTTTCCGCAGGCGGTGCGGACAAGGTTTACTTCAACGCGATCGCCTCGCTGGGCGGCGACGGGGTGCATGGCGACGAAGTGCTCGAAGGCAACGAGGAGACGCTTTCCATCGGTAGCTACCCTTGCCAGGTCGACTTCATCCGCCATGCCGTCGGGCTGACCAAGAAGGATATCGAATTCCTTTCCGCCGGGCGCAGCATCGAGGCCGCCGCCGCGCCGCTCGTGGCCCGCTGGCTCGGGCGCAAGCGGCAGCGCGACATGCTGATGAAGTTCCTCACTTCCGCCGTCGGCTTGAACACGCTGCGCGCCAACAACAAGGCCGATCGCGATTCGCTGCTGGTGACCGACACGCTTTCGACCGGGCTGGTCGTCCAGGCCAACGCGGTGGCGACCTCCATCGGCGCGAACCCGATCAACATCATGCAGGAAGGCTTCTCGAAGGTTTACGAGCTGCTTTTCCTTGCCACGGAAGACGCCCTTGCGCCGATGGCCAACAGTTCGAGCTGGCTTGAAGCGCAGCAGTACGCCGGGGTGCGCGGCAGCGGCAGCGTCCTTTTCCGCGGTGGCTATACCCGCTGGAACGGGAGCACGATCCTCCACCACAAGGTGGTCGACGCCGATACGCCGGGGCCGATCGGCAGCCCGCTTCTGCCGAAGGCGCTGCTGGGCGACCCGGTGGCCCCCGGCACGGCGGTCTTCAACGTGACCGGCGGCGGGCGGACCTCCTCCGGCACGGCGAACAAGTACTTCGAGTGCTTCAGCGGCGCGCCGTATCGCTACCTGGAGAGCGACGGCTCGACGAGCAGCGACTCGGGGACCTACTACTTCGTGGTAGTCAACGTGAGCGGGGCTGATCGCGGCAAGTGGGGCTTCTATAGCTATACCGGTTCGGACAACGACGGCAACCGGATCGCGGTCGCCAAGCGCCTCGGTTCGGCGGCTTCCGGCGACCGGGTGACGACGCTCGGCAACGTGACGTGGGATGCGGCGAAGAATACCGACGCGCACCCGACCGGGTCGGTGATCCTCCAGGCCAACGCCAACGGGGTTCCGGTCGGCTACAGTCTCTGCCTCGGGGCCGGGGCGGGGCTGCGCGCCTATGGGTCGATCCGCCACGAACTGGTGCAGAACACCTCCGACTACGGTCACCGGATGGGGTGGGCCTATCAGTCGATCTACGGCCAGCAGGTGCGGCGCGATTCCGGGATCTCCGGTTCGAACCGCCCGCGCGGCTATGTCCTGATCGAACACGCGGTGAGCGTGGCCAACGCGCCGATGAAGTAAGCCTTTTCTAAGGCTTTTTTTGGAAGGCACGGAAGCCTGGGGTAGGAAAGGGTGCCGCCGCCGGATGGCATGGAAGCCATGTCCGGCGGCGGCAGTGGAGGTTTTTCAAACATGTTAAGGAGGAGAGAATGACCTGTTTTTGTATTGAGATTTTGGGTGAAAGCTCGTTTCACAAGTTTCTGGTGCAGTCGGGCTGGAGCGGCAAGGAGTATGCGTTTCACTATAACGCCGCGACCAATTCGCACATGAGGGCGTACCGCGACATCGCCAGCTACCGCGCGGAGCGGGTGGACCTGCACAAGTCGGCCAACACGTGGCCGCTATTGGGCAATCTGGTGGAGGAGCGCGAGATTGAGCCGCACCTCTTCGTGGATGGCGCGCCGCAGGCCCCTGTCCGGCCCGCCCGGGGGCGCAAGGGTAGCCAAACCGGCGGGGAGGGCTGACGCGCGATGGCTTTGAGCGTCCGCCAGCTTGCGTTGCGGCTGGCCAAGCATATCGGGGTGAGTTCGTTTGACCCGGCTGACCCCTCCAACGCCGACGAAGGGTTGCAGCCGGGGGATGTCGAGGAGTGTGTGGCGTGCCTGAACGCCGCGCTGGCCGAGCTTTGGCAGGAAGCGCCGACGATCCTTTGCCGTACGCAGGTGGGGGTGCCGGTTCGCGCGCCGCTGCCGGTGGGGGTGACGGTGAGCGAGGGGAGCGGGACGGTGACCGCGTTTGCGCTCCATGCGGCGTGGATGGATGGGTGCGCGATCCGGATCGAGGGTGACGCGCAGGTCAACGAGATCGTCGATGCCGGGAACTTGCGTTTTCCCTACCTCGGGGCGACCGCTCCGGGCGGGGCGGCAAAGAGCGCGGTGGTTTACGGCGATTTCGTGACCGCGCCGCCGGGGGTGAAACGGGTGCTCGATCCCGTTTTCTGGAACGGCGGCGGCAAGCGGCTCCAGCGGGTGAACGGGCGCGGCGGGTTTGAGATGCCCAGAAGAGAGGGGGTGCCGTTGCGTTGCAGCGTGGAGCCGGCCTACGAAAGCGGCGCGCTCCGGGTCGGGTTGCGGCTCGATCCGTTACCGACCGGGGCGGGGTTGCTTTCGATCGGGGCGCGGCTGGTGCCGCCGACGGTGACGGAGAGCGACATCGGCGTGGCGAGTGATCCGCAGATCTCCCTCGCCCTGCCGGGCGGGTGGGACGAGGCGGTCGTCCTGCCGCTGGCGCTTTCGCGCATCAGCATGCACCCGCGGTTTGAGCCGGCCAACGTCCGGACGGAAATCGCCCGGCAGGCGACGATCGCCCGAAGGGTGATGAACGGCTCGCACCCGGACCGGCGGGCGGCGCGGTGCGTGCCGACGTTCCGGTAAGAAAAAGGAGTTGGGAAGCGCGGCCGGTGCCAAGGGAAAAGGGGGCATCGGTCGCGCTATCCGTTTTTAGAGCGGTTTTGAATTTACTCTTTACATGCTTTGCGGCAGCACAGCCCGCTGTGAGGCTTTTCGAGCTCGGGCAGTATTGGAAATACAGCCACTGCGCTCAAAAAACCTCCCATCGAACTGCGGTGCTCGCAAATCATTGTAAACACTTAAATCAAAAGCGCTCTAGGAGGGGAGATTTCCGTCTCGGCAAGAGGGGCGCTGCGATGTAGGGTCAAAGTTTGCCATGATGGAAGTCCCGACGCCGCAAAAACTCCCCGTTTTTTCAACGCAACAGGTTGAGTCGGCCCTCGAACGGGCCATCGCCGCGTTTCCGCCGTGGCGCGCGACCCCGTTTTCCGAACGCGCCGCGCGGTTGCATGTCGTGGCCGGGCTCCTGGAGGTGCAGTCGGAGGAACTGGGACGGCTGATGACGCAGGAAATGGGCAAACCGCTTGCGGCTTCGAAGAGTGAAGTACAGAAATGCGCCAGTGTCTGCCGTTACTACGCCGACCATGGCGAGGCGTTGCTGGCAGAGGAAACGGTGGAAGGTCCGGCGGCGCGAAACGCGATCCGCCACGACCCGCTCGGGGTGGTGCTGGCGGTGATGCCGTGGAATTTCCCCTTCTGGCAGGTCTTCCGGTTTGCCGCGCCGACCTTGATGGCGGGCAATGTCGGGGTGCTCAAACATGCCTCCAACGTGCCGGGGTGTGCGGTGGCGATCGAACGGCTTTTGCGGGAGGCCGGTTTTCCCGAAGGGGTTTTTACGACGCTGCTGATCGGCTCCGATCGCGTGAAGGGGTTGATCCACGACCGGCGCATCGCGGCGGTGACGTTGACGGGGAGCGTCGAGGCGGGGCGTCGCGTGGCGGCGGAGGCCGGGGCGGCGCTCAAACCGAGCCTGCTGGAACTGGGCGGGAGCGATCCCTTTCTCATCCTGCCGGGCGCCGATCTTGAGCGCGCGGCGGCGACCGCGGTCAAGGCGCGGACGATCAATAGCGGCCAGTCGTGCATCGCCGCCAAGCGGTTCATCATCCACGAAGCGGTTTACGACGAGGTGGAACGCCGGATGGTCGAAGGGATGCGGGCGCTGAAGGTCGGCGATCCGTTCGAGGCGGCCACCGACATCGGGCCGCTGGCGACCGAAGCCATTGCCGACGAGGTGCAGCAACAGGTGGAAGCGAGTGTCGCCGCCGGGGCCAGACTGCTGACGGGCGGGCGGCGGCTTGCCGGGAGTTTCTACGAGCCGACCGTGCTGGCGGCGATCCCGAAGGAGGCTTGCGTTTACCACGAGGAGGTTTTCGGCCCCGTGGCGCTTCTTTTCAAGGTGCGCGACCTCGACGAAGCGATCGCGCTGGCCAACGACTCCACCTTCGGCCTCGGTGCCGCCGCCTGGAGCGGCGACGCGGCGGAACAGGAGCGTCTGATTGCCGAACTCGCCGCCGGAACCGTGGTGATCAACGGAATGGTCGCCTCCGACCCAAGGCTCCCCTTTGGCGGGATCAAGGATTCCGGTTACGGACGCGAACTCGGCGCGCACGGCATCCGCGCGTTTGTGAATGTGAAGACGGTGGGGATTGATTAAAGGCCGGAACCCGCCGTTTCCAGCGTTTCCACCAGATCGTCGCTGATCCTTGACCCGCAGAGGCGGCGTTCCACGTGTTCCCGGGCGCGTTCGCCCATGGCGCGGAGGCGTTCGCGGTCTTCCAGCGCGGCTTTGAGCCGGTCGTAGAGATCGGCGGCTTCGTGCCGGTAGTAGAGGCCGTTTTTTCCTTCCTCGAACGGCTGGTATTGAAGAATCGGCGGGTGTTTGAGGAGGGGGGCGGCCCCCAGCGCGGCGGCTTCGTAGGTCCGGTAACAGTCAAACCCGAACCCTTCGGGGCTCCAGCAGATGAGCGAGCGGGAGAGGAGATCGTAGTAGCGCTTGCGCGGGAATTTTTCCTCGCTGGCGACGACCTGATACCCTTCGTCGCGCAGTCGTTCCAGCACGCGGAGGCCGATCTGGCGCGAAGGGCGGTTGCGGGTGCTTCCGGCGAAGATCACGTCGATTTCCTTGGGTGCGTTGCCGTAGTCGCGTTGCAGTTCCTTCAAGCGCCGGTCGGCAATGCCGAGCGAGAGCGGGCGGAGTTTCAGGAGATTGTGCGCGAAGAACGGGATGCGGTGGATGTTCCCGGTATCCTCGGTTTTGTCGCTGGTGTAGAGGAAGGCGTTGGCGGGGTTGAGCGGCAACTCGCGTTTGAAGAAAAGGCACGAAGCGGCGAGGATCGGGAACCGGGCGTTGTCGACGATCGGCCGGTCGGAGCGGTCGATCCCGCCGATGACGACGCCCGCCTTTTCCAGTTCGTGAAGAAGCGGGCGCAAAAGGAACGGGGCGGGACCGCGCGCGGCGAGTTGTGCCAGACGCAACGTATTGCGCAGGAACGCCTTGCGTGGATTCCAGAGGCGGACGGGGTTCGCTATGAAGGCGAGCCGGTAGGTGCCCGAACGGAGGCGACGGCAGACTTCGCCAAACGGCAGGCAGGGGACGGCTTCGTTTTTTTGCCGGTAGCCGAGGTTGAAAAAGTCGGTATCGTCCCGTTCAAAAAAAGCGGCGACTTCGCTGTTGAGCGGTTCGCAGCCGAAATCGGCGGCGACGAGCAGTCTGGAACGGTCGGCGCTCACTTGGATAAAGGCTCTTCCAGACCATCCTCCACCGCGACCGGCAGAAGCCGCCCCGCCGTGATGGCGACGACCTGGTTGAACCGGCGGCTTCGGGCGAGCGCTCCTTTCCAGACGCCGGAGCGGAGATCGTGCACCGGCGTGGAGGAGGAAAAGGCGGGGAGCACGATGGCGTCGGGCGCGAGGAGAAAGCAGGGGCAGAGCACCCGCGTGGCCACGCCGTCGCCCAGCGTGATGCCGGGGTGTTCGTGCCCGAAGAGGAGGCGTCCGTTCTCCTCCGTGGGCGGGGCGTCGGCCGGAGCCGGTTTGGCATGGAAGGCGGAAGGATCGGCCTCGTTGCCATGGAGGAAGAGGTGTTTCCCGGCGGGCCATTGGGGATGGACCCCTTCATCCCAGTGACACTGGGTCAGGAGCGCTTCCGCGTGCGGAGTCGGCTGGCTGGAGACGAGGACCACCCGCGAACGTTCCTTGAGCGCCTTGAGCAGCGCGCGCAGGAGATCGACCCACGCGGCCGGTTGGGCGGAAGGGTGGATCGTCTCTCCGAGCAGGACCACTGTTGCGGGCTGGTAATCGGCGACGATCGCCAGCAGGCGCGCGACGATTTCATCGGGCGGCGAAGCGGGGGTGGGGGAGGAGGCGGATGGATCGGCGTGACCGAGGTGGAGATCTGCGACGGCGACCACCTTGTCTCTGGGCAGCCAGACGGCCTTGCGCGCGTCGAGGACGAGGCTGCTGGTGATCCACAAAGGAGTATTCACGCCGGTAGGCAATGCCAGAAAAGGCGGGGCAAAGTCAACCCCGCGCCGCGCCCCCCAGGTTGGGTGATACGCCCGGGAAGGGGGGAGGGGCCGATTGCTAAAATAGGTAGATGAGGCTACCGATGGGAAAAAAAGGGGAGAGAGAGCCTGGTTCGGGGCGGGTGCCTGCAGGGAAGTGCGGCAGCCCCCCGGACCAGGTGTCTTTTTTTAACCCTTTAACACATCCCCATGATCTGGTAACCGCCGTCGACGTAGAGGACCTGGCCGGTGATCGACGCCGCCCCTTCGCTGGCGAGGAAAACGCCGGTCGCCCCGAGTTCGTCGGTCGAACAACTCCGGCGCAGCGGCGCGTTGGCTTCGTAGTGCTTGAGCATGCCGGTAAAGCCGGAGATGCCGCGCGCGGCGAGGGTCTGGACCGGCCCGGCGCTGATGCAGTTGACGCGGATCTTCTTTTCGCCCAGGTCGTAAGCGAGGTAGCGGGTGGTGGCTTCGAGGCTCGCCTTGGCGACCCCCATGACGTTGTAGTGGGGCACCACCTTTTCCGCGCCGTAGTAGGTCATGGCGACGATGGAGCCGCCGTCGGTCATGAGCGGTGCGGCTTCCCGGGCGAGTCCGAGGAGCGAGTAGGCGGAAATGTCGTGCGCGATGCGGAACGCTTCGCGGCTGGTGGCGAGGAACGCCCCCTCCAGCGCTTCCCGCGGCGCGAACGCGACGGCGTGAAGCATCAGGTCGAGCTTGTCCGTATGCTTGCGGACGTTCTGGAAAAAGGCGGCGATCTCTTCGTCGCTGGTGACATCGCACGGGTAGAGGGCGGTTTCGGGGCCGAATTCCGCGACGAGGTCTTCGACGTTCCCCTTCAGGCGTTCGCCCTGGTAGTTGAAGATCAGCCGGGCTCCGGCGGCGGCCCACGCCTTGGCGATGGCCCATGCGATGCTGCGTTTGTTGGCGACGCCGAATACGACGCCCGTCTTTCCTTCCAGAACTCGATTGCTCATGGCGTCTACCTACACCCGAACGGGGGGAAAGTGCCAAGCCAAAAAGCGGCGTTTTGAGGGAGCCTTTTGGGGTCAGCTCTTGAAACGTGGTGCCCGACGGTCGGTTTTTCTTTGTCTCCGGGGCATTTGGTGTTCTATGCTCACGGCTTGCATGTCTGTTGTCGCCCGTTCCCGGATCGTTCCCCAGGCCGTTCTTGTACACCCGCCCCGGCGATTTCCGACGATCTTCACCATGCTCCCGCGGGGGACCCACCGCCTGCCCGGGCGGGGTTCGGACCCCGTTTTGCACGTTTCATTCTCTTAAAACCTGATCCAACGAAAGGAAAAATGCCATGATGACCCGACGTGAAGCCTTGAAAACCACCCTTTTGGCAGGAGCTGCCCTCGCGATTCCCAACTGGGCGGCCCGCGCAGCGGAAGAAAAGGAGGAGAAGGGAAAAGTCTCCGCCCTCAAGCAACATTTCCCGTTTGTCCTGCCGCCGCTCGGATACGCCTTTGACGCGCTCGAACCGTACATCGACGCCGAGACGATGGAACTTCACCACGGCAAGCACCACGCGGCCTACGTGCGCAACCTCAACGAAGCGCTCGAAAAAGGACCGGAGGAACTCCGCAAGCTGACCCTGGAGGAACTGCTCGGCAAGACCGCCTCCATTCCGGCCCCGATCCGGGCCGCCGTCCGCAACAACGGGGGCGGACACGCGAATCACTCCCTTTTCTGGCGGACCCTCAAGAAAAACGAGGGGGGCAAGCCGACCGGCAAGCTCGCCGACGCGATCAACGCGAAGTTCGGGAGTTTCGAGGAGTTCCAGAAGGCCTTTGACACGGCGGCCTCCAAGGTCTTCGGCAGCGGGTGGGCATGGCTCGTCCTCGATGAAAAGAAGGAACTCGCCGTGGAGAGCACGCCCAATCAGGACAGCCCGATCATGACCGGAAAAACTTCGCTTCTAGGGCTTGATGTCTGGGAACATGCCTATTATTTAAAGTACCAGAACCGGCGTCCCGAGTACATCAAGGCGTTTGCCAACGTGATTGACTGGGACTTCGTCAACCAGAGGTATTTAGAGAAGATCGGGGGGTGACCTTTTTTCGCCCCCTGAAGAAAGAAGTTTTTATCCCCATCCATCCCAGTCTCCCCTTGGTCCGAAACCATCGCAGCAGCGCCGGATGACGCCGCCGTGACCTGATCGGTGGGGGCGACGCTTTCCCCTATTCACCCGATTCAATGAGCAACACCACTGAAACCCATCTTGTCGAGAACCGCGTTTTTCCTCCGTCTCCGGAGTTTTCGGCAACCTCCCGCATCAAGAGCCTTGAGGAGTACAAGGCGAAATGGAAGAAATCCGTCGAAGACCCGGACACTTTCTGGGGCGAGGAAGCCTCGGAACTGAGCTGGAGCAAGCCGTGGGAAAAGGTGTTGCAGTGGGATTACCCGAACGCCCGCTGGTTCGTCGGCGGGGAGCTTAACGCTTCGGTCAACTGCCTCGACCGCCATTTGCAGGGGCCGCGCAAGAACAAGGCGGCGATCGTCTTTGAAGGCGAGCCGGGCGACAAACAGGTGCTCACCTACCAGCAGTTGCACCGCGAAGTCTGCCGTTTTGCCAACGTCCTCAAGCGCAACGGCGCGAAAAAGGGCGACCGCATTCTGATCTACCTGCCGATGATCCCCGAAGCGGCGATCGCCATGCTCGCCTGCGCGCGGATCGGCGCGACCCACTCGGTCGTTTTCGGCGGTTTTAGCTCGGACTCGATCCGCGACCGGATCGCCGACTGCGGCGCGACGCTGATCGTCACCGCCGACGGCGGCTACCGCCGGGGGGCGATCGTACCGCTCAAGCGCAACGTCGACGAAGCGCTCAAAGGGGGCAACCACAACGTCAGCCGCGTCATCATCCACCGGCGCACCAACAGCGCCATTCACGTCGAGGAAGGCCGCGACGTCTGGTGGCACCGCGAGCTGGAGTATGTCAACGCCGACTGCCCGGCGGAACCGGTGGAATCGAGCCACCCGCTCTTCATCCTTTACACCAGCGGCTCGACCGGCAAGCCGAAGGGCATCCTTCACAGCACGGGCGGCTTCCTGACGGGGGTGACCTCCACCTGCCGCTACATTTTCGACTACAAGGAAGACGACGTCTTCTGGTGTACGGCGGATGTCGGCTGGGTCACCGGCCACAGCTACGTCGTCTACGGGCCGCTCGCCGAAGGGGCGACCACCCTCATGTACGAAGGCGCGCCGAACTGGCCGGAAAACGACCGCTTCTGGAAGATCGTCGAGGAATACGCCGTCACGATCCTTTATACCGCCCCGACGGCGATCCGCGCCTTCATCAAGTGGGGCGAAGAGTGGCCCAAAAAGCACAACCTCTGCTCGCTGCGCCTGCTCGGAAGCGTGGGCGAACCGATCAACCCGGAAGCATGGATCTGGTACCAGCGGGTGATCGGCGGCGGCCGCTGCCCGGTGGTCGACACCTGGTGGCAGACCGAAACCGGAGCGATCATGATCAGTTCGCTCCCCGGCGCCATCCCGACCAAGCCCGGTTCCGCGACGGTGCCGTTCTTCGGGATCGACGCGGCGGTCGTCGACGACGCCGGTGAAGAGGTCGGTGCGAACGTGAGCGGCAAGCTGATCGTGCGCAAGCCGTGGCCTGCCATGCTCGAAACCATTTACAACGATCAGCCGCGTTACGAGGAAGCGTACTGGGGCCAGATCCCCAACGTCTACACCGCGGGCGACGGTGCGCGGCGCGATGAAGACGGCTACTTCTGGATCGTCGGTCGGATCGACGACGTGCTCAACGTCGCCGGGCACCGCCTCGGTACGGCGGAGATCGAAGGCGCGCTGGTGAGCCACCCCGCTGTGGCCGAAGCAGCGGCGGTCGGGCGTCCCGACGACCTCAAGGGGCAGGGCGTCGTGGTCTTCGTCACCCTCAAGAGCGGCGTGAAGGTCGAACCCTCCCTGCGCGAGGAACTGCGCCAGCACGTCGGGCACTCCATCGGGGCTATCGCCCGTCCGGACGAAATCCGCTTCGCCGAAGCGCTTCCGAAGACGCGCTCGGGCAAGATCATGCGCCGCCTCCTCAAGCAGGTGGCCGCAGGTGGCACGATCACCGGCGACACCACGACTCTCGAAGACCTGAGCGTTCTGGCCAATCTCGCCCAGAGCGACGAAGACGACGAGTAAGACCAGCGAACGAAAACTTCAAAAAAAACGCCGCCCGGGGGAAAACTCCGGCGGCGTTTTTTTTGGCACCGCGCACGCGCTCAGGGGAAAGCGCCGAAAGTCACTTCCCGGCTCCGGTTGTCGCCCGGAAGTTCTCAAAAAAGAACAATTTTCGCAAAATTGCCCCTGCGACGCGAAGAAAATCAACCGGATTCTCAGGAATAGGCGCAAAATCGGGTCGATTGGCCTGTAAAGAAAAATATTTGCATCTATTCCGTTGCAAAAATGAATCGCTTCTCGCATAAACGAGATTCATGCATTTGAGATTCGATTTTTCGGACGACCGGGAGGTGTTGCTTCTTCTATGCGACCTGGCGCGCCAGCTCTGCGGCGTGGTCCGTGAAAGAGGACTGGTTGGCGGGGGAGATCTAGGAGGTCTCCCGGAGAAACTCAAATGAACCGGAATTGATAAAGCCCGCGGGCGAAGTTTCCCCTGGCCGGAAGCCGGGGAAGATTTGCAAGCGGCGAACCCGATCAGCTCAAACCGCTTGATGGGGACCTTGTGTGGCAAGGCGAAAGACCGATGACGATCGGCCTGTAGCCCCCCACGAAGACCCGCAAAGCTAACTTTTTATAGCCAGATTTTTGGTGGCCGAATGGATGGTTTTCCAGGCTGCCGCTACGGAATTTGATGCGGTTTTCCTGCCTCTCGCTCGTGATCACCACAGCCGGGGCGACGGAATCTCCATCGACAGATAAACCTCCCTTTAAACCTTTTTTTCAGGAGAGACGACACGGCGTCACCAGCCCGGCTGGTGTCGAGTGTTGGTCTCACCTGGGAATGTCGGCCCCGCCCCGGAAGTCCGGACCGGTCGCCCATCTTCGGAACAGACCCTTTGCCTATCAACAGTTCTCCAAAACCAGTATGAAAAAACACGTACGTACAGCCCCTGCCACCAAGCATCGTTCGCGAGCGAAAAAAGATCGCGTTTCGAGCCCGAATCGTCAACTGAAGCGGCAACTTTCAGCCGCCATGCTAGCCACCGCCATGATGGTCGGGCCGGCCATGGCTGCCACCGTCGTGTATGAAGGCCCTGGCTTCGTGCATAACGGCAACACCAGCATCCTGTTTGGTTCCATCACGGTCAGGACCGGCGCCACGGCCAATGGCAACGTCAGGATCAACACGGTTGGGAACATCGTGCTCGATGACGGCACGGTTCTCGGGAACGCCTGGGTTGGCATCGGTTCCGTTTCGGTGACCAATGGAAGCTGGATCACCGGAGACGCGGGAAGCGGCCTTGGCCCGATCACGGTGGATACCAGTACGGTGGACGGCGACGTTTCCACCCTCTCCGGCGCCGTCTCGATCAATGCCGGGAGCATTATCGGCGGCGACGTATCCTCCGGCCTGGGCGCCATCAGCATTGATCGCGGCAGCTCGGTCGGTGGTGACGTGACGGCCTTCGCCGGCAATGTGACGGTGGATCGCGGCAGTTCGGTCGATGGTGGCGTGAGCGCCGCTCTCGGCGACGTGACGATCGACCGCGGCGGCTCGGTGGATGACAATGTGGAAGTCGCCCTGGGCGATGCCACGATCACCCGGGGCGGTCGGGTCGGCGGCGACGTGAATCTCCTCGCTGGTGATGCGTTGGTCACGCTCGGCGGCCGGGTCCGTGGGGACGTGAATATTACCGTGGGCGATGCGTCGATCAGCGACGGCGGTCGGGTCCGCGGGGATGTGAATATTACCTTCGGTGATGCGTCGATTACTGACGGCGGTCGCGTCCGGGGAGATGTGAATCTGGGTACCGGCGATGTGCTGGTTGATCGTAACGGTCGGGTCCGCGGCGATGTCATCGTGGATCTCGGCGACGTATCGATCGCGCGCGGCAGCCGGGTTGGCGGAGATGTGACGGTCAATACCGGCGATGTGTCGGTCGATCGTGGCGGTCGGGTCCGTGGTGATGTGATCGTCGACCTCGGCGATGTATCGATCACGCGCGGCGGCCGGGTCGGCGACGATGTGAATGTCAATCAGGGCAACGTGACGATTGATTTCGGCGGTCGCGTCGACGACGACGTGAATGTCAATCAGGGTAATGTCACGGTGGACCGCGGTGGCCGGATTGACGACGAAGTGAACGTCGGTATCGGCAACGTGACGGTGGACCGTGGCGGCCGGGTTGACGACGAAGTGAACGTCGGTCGCGGCAACGTGCTCGTGGACCGCGGTGGCCGGATTGACGACGAAGTGAATGTCGGTCGCGGCAACGTGACGGTGGACCGCGGTGGTCGGATTGACGACGAAGTGAATGTTCGTCGCGGCAACGTGCTGGTGGACCGCGGTGGTCGGATTGACGACGAAGTGAATGTTCGTCGCGGCAACGTGCTGGTGGACCGCGGTGGCCGGATTGACGACGAAGTGAATGTTCGTCGCGGTAACGTGACGGTGGACCGCGGTGGTCGGATTGACGACGAAGTGAATGTTCGTCGCGGCAACGTGACGGTGGACCGCGGCGGCCGGATTGACGACGAAGTGAATGTTCGTCGCGGCAACGTGACGGTTGACCGCGGCGGCCGGATTGACGACGAAGTGAATGTCGGTCGCGGTAACGTGACGGTTGACCGCGGCGGCCGGATCGACGACGAAGTGAACGTCGATCGCGGCGACGTGCTCGTTGACCGCGGTGGCCGGATTGATGACGAAGTGAGGGTCGATCGCGGTAACGTGACGGTGGATCGCGGCGGCCGGATCGCTGACGAAGTGAGGGTCGATCGCGGCAACGTGCTCGTTGACCGCGGTGGCCGGATTGACGACGAAGTGAGGGTTGATCGCGGTAACGTGACGGTGGATCGCGGCGGCCGGATTGATGACGAAGTGAGGGTCGATCGCGGCGACGTGACGGTGGACCGCGGTGGCCGGATTGATGACGAAGTGAGGGTCGATCGCGGCAACGTGCTCGTTGACCGCGGCGGCCGGATTGACGACGAAGTGAACGTCGATCGCGGTAACGTGACGGTGGATCGCGGCGGTCGGATCGACGATGAAGTGAATGTCGATCGCGGTAACGTGACGGTGGATCGCGGCGGTCGGATCGACGATGAAGTGAGAGTCGATCGCGGCAACGTGCTCGTGGACCGCGGCGGCCGGATCGCTGACGAAGTGAGGGTCGATCGCGGCGACGTGACGGTGGACCGCAATGGCCGGATTGATGACGAAGTGAGGGTCGATCGCGGCAACGTGACGGTCGATCGCGGCGGCCGGGTTGACGACGAAGTGAACGTCCGTCGCGGCAACGTGACGGTGGATCGCGGCGGCCGGGTGAATGACGATGTGACGGTCGGTCGCGGTAACGTGCTCGTTGATCGCGGCGGCCGGGTTGATGACGAAGTGAATGTCGGTCGCGGCGACGTGACGGTGGATCGTGGTGGCCGGATCAATGACGATGTGACGGTTACCACCGGCAATGTCTCACTCAATCGTCGCGGCTTGATCACTGGCGATGTCGACGTGGTCACCGGTGATGTTTCGCTTGACCAGCAAAGCTCGATCCGCGGCCATGTGACCATTACCGACGGCGATGTTGTGGTCAATGACAACAGCAGCATCCTCAATGGCGTGATGATCTCCAACCTGGGTGACCTGACGCTCGACAACACCTCCCTGATCCAGGGCAATGTCTACCTTCAGGAAGGTGCGGTTTCGCTCGATCACGCCAGCACCATTGAACGCCTCGACCTGAACGACACCGTTTTCGTCGCCCTTGGGCATGTCACGGCCAACAACGGCTCGCTGATTGATTCCAACGTGACCGTGATCACCACGGATAACCTGAACGGGGTCGCCGTCAAGCTCGATCAGGCTTCTGCGATCCACGGCAATGTCTATGCAGGCACGGGCGATGTCGTCCTCGACAACCAGAGCAGCATTGAAGGCAATGTGTTGGCAGTCTCCGGAAATATTGACGTCCTCTACGGCAGTCACATCACGGGAGAGTCGGTGGAATCCGGCCAAGGTAACATCAACCTTCTCGACAGCGTGATCTCCGCCCACGTGACCATCAACGATGGCTGGTTGACGGTGGATCAGGCGAGCGACATCTTCGGTCGCGTCGACGTTAACGGTCAGTCTGCGGCCAACGTGGAAGGAACCATCACCGGTGATCTCCACCTGAACAACGGCTCGGCAACCCTTCGGGGCGGCCTCTTGGTGGGCAATCCGCTCATCAACGGCAACGTCTTCAGTCAGGGCCTGATTTCTCCGGGCAACCCCTTGAATCCGGTGGGCACCGTTACCGTGACGGGTAACTACGAGCAATTTGCCAACAGCGGCTATGTTGCCGACCTCGTCTCGCTGACGGATCACGATCGCATCATCGTCGGCGGCATCGCCAACGTTCAGGGGAGTCTCTATGTCATCAACCACGGGATCAAAGCTGAACGTGGCCAGACGTGGAACCTGATCACCGCCGATTCGGTCAACGTGGTCGATCCGCTCAATCTTCACCACAACTTCGCGGTGAACACGATGTTGACCCCGGAGGTCGTCTACACGAACGGCGCGGTTCAACTTCGCATCGCGCAGGAGTCGTTTGCCGGATTGCAGGGGCTGACCTACAACCAGCGCCAGGTCGCCGGTGCGCTCGACGGCGCTGCGAGGCACAGCCAGCTCGATTCGCTCTTCGACTACCTCAACTACACCGACAAGAGCAACGTTCCGTCGCTTCTCTCGCTCCTCTCGCCTGAGGAGTTGACCGCGATCTTCCAGATCGGCGTGGCCACCTCGCAGATCCAGAACTTCAACATCGAGCAGCGCCTTGAAGATATCCGCGCCGGTTCCCACGGCTTCAGCGCCAGCGGGCTGGCCCTGCGGAATGCTTCGGGCAGCGTGAGCCTTGATGGGATCGCGATGGCCGATGGCAAGAAGGGCCTGACGATCGCCGGTTGGGATGGCAAGAGCGTCGTGAGCAGGGAAGTCGTCGCGCCGGTCCAGCAGCCGAGCCGCTTCGGTTTCTTTGCCACGGGGCACGGGGAATGGGCCAGCCTGAGCGGCACCAGCGAAGCGCCCGGGCAGAACTTTACCTCTGCCGGGGTGACGGTCGGGTTTGACTACCGTATCAGCGAAAACTTCGTGGTCGGCATCAACGGCGGTTACACCAACACGCAGTCCGACCTCGAACGGGATGGCAGCCTTGATGTCAACGGCGGCCGCGGCGGTCTCTACGCTTCGTACTTCAACTCGGGAGCCTATGTGAACGTCGCCGCAGGCGGGGGTTACAACTCCTACGACATGAAGCGCAGCACCCTCGGCGGCACCGCCAAGGGGAGCACGGACGGTGCGGAAGCCAATGCCTTGCTCGGTCTCGGCTATGACTTCCAGTTGGGCGGCTTCTCCGTCGGCCCGGTGGCCTCGGTGCAGTACACCTACATCGGCCTCAACGAGTTCAACGAAACCGGGTCCGCAGCACCCCTGCACTACAAGGATCAGGACCAGAACTCGCTCCGTTCGACCGTCGGTCTGAAGGCCGCCTACGGCTTCAACGTCGGGAACGTGGTCATCCGTCCCGAAGCCCGTGCCCAGTGGAAGCACGAATACCTCGACAGCACGCCGGAGATCTCCGCCCGCTTTAATGGCGCGGACGCGGTCTTCACCGTCAACGGACCGAAGATCGGTCGCGACAGCCTCCTGCTGGATGCCGGCGCGTCGGTTGAGTTCAACCAGGCGGTCTCGGTCTTCGCTTACTACACCGGTGAACTCGGTCGGACCAACTACCAGTCCCACGCCGTCAACGGCGGGTTCCGGATTTCCTTCTAAGGAACCGATCAAAGGAAAGGGTTGGCCCTCCCCGAGGGCCGGCCTGAATTGTTCAGAGAAACCCCGTCCCTTTTTATAAAGGGGCGGGGTTTTTTTGGCGATGCGCCCGTGGAGGGCGGTGCAGCCGATCCGGGAACTCCCGGCAATTTTCGCGATAAAGCTTGTTTTTTCCGATGTGAATTGATTGAAATAAAAGATCGTTTATGGAAATACATGATTATCTCCATTTATTTCATTAAATTTTAAGAAATAATATAGAGCGATGCCGGGCACCATGTCGACCGTAGTTCCAGTTGAAGAAAAGCTCCTTGAATCGATCGCTTCCGGGCGATTGAAGCCGGGGGAGCGTCTGCCGCCGACACCGGCCCTGGCGTCGGAACTCGGGGTTGATCTCCGTTCCGTGCAGCGGGCGCTGGCGAGCCTGGCCGCGCGCGGTTACCTCGACCGGCGACCGCGGATCGGCACGTTTGTCCGGGCGCAGCAGGAGAAGGCGACCGTCGGGCTTTTGACCGGGTGGAACTTCGCGCTGGAGCGCAACGCCTGGCCGCGCCGGATGAGCCATCTGCTCGGGGAGGAACTGAGGCAACGCGGTTACCGGCTCCATATCTTTGACAATCTTTTCGCCGCCATGGTGAACGATCCGGCGGTTTACGGCGCGGAAATGGAGCGCCTGCGGGCTGCGTTCGAGCAGGTCAATCCTGCGGGATTCATTGAGTTTCAGTGTCATCTAAGCCGTCTTGGCGCACTTTACCCGACCTGGAACCGGCCGGGCGTCCACCTCGGGCGGATGGAATATGGCGGCGATGTGGTGCTCGACCAGGCGGCTTTTATCACCGCTTCCGTCCATCATCTGGCATCGCTCGGGTGCCGCAGGCTCCTCTGGGTGCGCAAGCGGGGGCTTTTGGAAAACTTTCCCGCCGAGGACGAAGCCTTCTGGAAGGCATGCAAGCGCGGGAATTTCCTCCAGGCCCAACTGCGCGAGGTTTACGTCCGCACCCAGCACCCGGAACTGGAAGCCGAAGCGGAAGCGCTGATGGGCGGCCTGATGGCGGAGGCCAAGAGCGCCCGCCGCAACCGTCTGCCCGATGCCATCATGGTGAGCGACGACGTCATGATGCGCGGGATCGTCACCGCCCTGCTCAAGGCCGGGGTGCGCGCGCCGGAGCAACCGGCGTTGCTCGCAATGACGGTCGAGGGGTTTGATCTCCACTACGGTCTCCCGGTGATCCGCTATGAATACCCGATGCGGCGCGTGGCAGGGGAACTCGTCCGGCTGCTTGATCTGCGGCTGCGCAAGCAACCGGCCTTCAAGACGCCGCTCCTGATCGAAGGGAGCATCGTCCCCCCTTCCCGGGAACCGGCAACCCCGCCGTCCGAAACGCCGCAGCCGCTGTTTCACCACGCGCCCTGATTTTCTTTCACATCCAAAAAACCATGCCTGCCAACGTTCTGATTGCCGTCAACCGGGAGCTTTTTCCCACTCTTTTTTCCAAAATGGACCTCGACCGCCTTCACGGGATCGCCCGCGTGCTCCCGGTGGAGCCGCCGGTCGACGCCGACCGTGACTTCCTGCTCGAACACGCCGGGGAAGCCGACGTGGTCATCTCCTCCTGGGGAACCGCCCGTGTCGATGCCGAAGTACTCGCCAAAGCCGATCGCCTCAAGCTCGTCTGCCATGCCGCCGGTTCCGTGCGGCCGGTGGTGAGCGAGGCGCTTTGGGAACGCAAGGTCCGTGTCACCAGCAGCGCGGCAGCGATCGCCTACGGGGTGGCGGAGTTTACCTTGGGCCTGCTTTTGAGCTGCTCCAAACGGGTGCCGTGGTTTGGCGTCGGAACTCGCCAGGGGTATTGGCAGGAACCGCAGGCGAGCTTTGGCGGAGCGTTCGAAATCTATCAGCAGAATATCGGGATCATCGGCGCAGGGCACATCGGGCGGATTTTGATCAGGCTCCTCAAAAGCTTTACCTGCCAGGTGCTGGTCTACGATCCCTACCTCTCCGCCGGGGAAGCGGAGAAGCTCGGCGTCCGGAAGGTTGACGAACTGGAGGAACTCTTTTCCACCTGCCGGGCCGTGACGCTCCATGCGCCGACCCACGAAAACACCCGCCACATGTTGCGCGGCCACCACTTCGCGGCCTTGCAGAAGGGGAGCCTCTTTATCAACACGGCGGGCAGCATCCAGATCCATGAAGAAGAGTTTCTGGCCGAACTGCGCAAGGGGAACTTTGTCGCCTGCATCGACCGGTGCAACCTGGAGCCGGTGGAGCAGGATCATCCCTACCGCCATCTCCCCAACGTGCTTTTGACGCCGCACATCGCCGGGGTGATCGCGGAAAACCGTCTCCGGATCGGAACGATGGTCGTCGACGAAATCGAACAACTGATCAACGGCGGGGCGTTCTTCCATGAAGTGACCCTCGAAGACCTCGCGAAAATGGCCTGAAACCACCAGCTATCCTAAAAAATGAAAATCGGCATTGTAGATCTCGATACCTCCCACCCTGCCTCGTGGATTCCGCTGGAGCGGGCCGCCGGGCACGAGGTGGTCGCCCTTTACGACGGCGGGTCGGTCCATCCGCCCGATTACGTGGAGACATTCGCCCGGGAACACGGGATCGCGCGGGTCCACTCGTCGCTGGAGGCGATGGCGGGGGAAGTCGATGCGGCGATCATCCACGGCTGCGACTGGTCGACCCACGTGGAGAAGGCGCGCCCGTTCGTGGAAGCAGGCAAGGCGGTTTTCCTGGACAAACCGGTGGCGGGAAATCTGGAGGAGTTAAGGCAGGTGGAACGCTGGGCCCGGGCGGGCGCGCGGATCACGGGCGGCTCGGCGCTCCGGTTTTGCCGGGAAATCATGGCCTGGCAGGGGCTCGACGCGGCGGAGCGGGGCGAAGCGCACACCCTCTTTGCCGGGTGCGCCGTCGACGAATTCAACTACGGGATTCATGCCTACAGCCTCGCATGCGCCGTGTTGGGGGAGGGGATCGTCTCGGTCCGTCATCTCGGCCAGCGGGTGCAGCGGCGGCTCCAGCTCAACTGGGCCGACGGGCGAAGCGCCTTCCTCTCGATCGGCAAACAGGAAGGGTGGATGCCGTATCATGCGACGATCATCACCGACCTGAAGGTCTTCCAGCTTCAGCCCGAAGTCGGGTTGCTTTACGCCGCGCTGCTGGAACGGGTGCTCCCGTACCTGGCCGGGGAGACCGACACGCCGCCGTTGTCGCCCGAGGGATTGATCGAACCCGAACTGGCTGCGCTGGCGGCGAAGGTCTCCTGGGAAGAGGGCGACCGGGAGGTGCTTTTAAGCGAACTGCGCGAAGGCGGCGGCTACGACGGCCCGGTCTTTGCACACGGCTACCGCGCGGCGAAGTACGGGTAGGGCCATGTTAACCCAACGACTCAAATCGGCGTAAAAGACGCTTTTTGACTCAAAGTGTTAACAGGCCCTGGCCTGCTTACGCTGGAAACTCGTCGACCTCGCGGTCGAAGTTTTCCATGAACCCCTGGGGTGCGGGGCGTTCCTTTTTCTGCAACGCGCGGCGCAGTTTCGAGAGCGCAATGTTCTGCAACTGCCGGATGCGTTCGCGCGTCACGCCGAATTTCTTGCCGACTTCCTCCAGCGTCCTCGGCTTGCCGCCGTCGAGCCCGAAGCGCGAGAAGATGATCTTGCGTTCGCGCTCGTCGAGAACGCTGAGCAGGTTGTCGAGTTCGGCGTGGAGATTCTTGTCCCGCAGCAGTTCAAAGGGCGTCTGAGCCTCTTCGTCGCCGACGATCTCGCCAAAAGCGGTCGAATCGTCGTCGCTGATCGGCGCATCGAGCGATGCCGGGCGGATCGCCACCGTTTTGAGCTGGGTCACCTTCGAGGTGGAGAGGCCGACCTCTTCCGCCAGTTCCTGGTCGGTCGGTTCGCGCCCGAGTTCCTCGCTCATCTGGAGCGAAACCCGGCGCATTTTGGAAATTTTGTCGACCAGGTGCACCGGCAGGCGGATCGTCTTGCTCTGGTTGGCAAGCGCGCGCTTGATCGATTGCTTGATCCACCACGCCGCATAGGTGCTCAGTTTGCCCCCCTTGGCCGGGTCAAAGCGTTCCACCGCTTTCATGAGCCCGATGTTCCCTTCGGAAATGAGGTCGAGCAGGGGAAGCCCGAGGTTGGCGTAATCATGGGCGATTTTCACCACCAACCGCAGGTTGGCCCGGATCATGATGCTCCGCGCTTCCCGGTCGCCCGCCTTGATGCGGGCGGCGAGTTCGATCTCTTCCTCAGGGGTCAGGAGTGCAAACTGCCCGATTTCGCGCAGGTAGATCTTGATCCCGGAATCTGTATTTTCTGCCGCCATAATGATTGTGGTCCCTTCCTTCCTTAAAAGACGGTTCCCTCGCGGTTGTATTCACGAATTTGATCTTTTTCCCCATTCGTCAACACTTCCTGTATTTAAATACGTCCCGCAGGCGGCGATTGATCGCGCTTGGGAACATCTTGACCGAGGCGAGGCGGTGCCGGAACAAAGTTCACGGGTGATCACAGCGCAGGTCCGGCCAGCGGTTTCCGTTCTTGTAGTGCCAAGATAGACACCCCTCCGCCGGGTTTGTTCAAAGATCGTGCAAAATACCGGTCACACCCACCGGTTTTCCCGCAGACCACCATCGGGGAAAGCCGCAGGAAGGGGGAGGGCGCCCGGTCGCTCCGCCCTAAGACCCCGCATCTCCGGAACCGGCACACGTCCCGTCCAGCGCATTGCGGGCCACGACCCACTCCTCCACCGGTCGCCCGCCTTCGACATGTTCGACAAAGATCCGTTCAAACCGCTCCGGCGTGACGCACGAGTACCAGGTCCCTTCCGGGTAGACGACCAGCCACGGCCCTTGATAGCAGATCCGCAGGCAGGCCGCCTTGGTCCGCATCACCGGCACGGCGCTCGCCTTGGTCCGTTTCTTGATAAGATCCCAGAGGGCGCTCCCCTCCCGGTTCGAGCAACAATCCGGCCCGATGCAGACAAAAAGATGGCGTCGGGCATCGTGCACCCCGGCTTTGCGAAGTCCTTTGGAGAGTTTGGGATTCATCGGCGTGCTCCACGATACCACACCTGCTCTCCCGCCGAAAGACCCGCCCGAGGAAAAAAAATCCCGCCCGGTCAAATGAGGAGGACCGTCAGCGGAGGTGAAGCCGCGAACGACGCCGGGCGTGCCAGAGCGCCAGCATCATCGCCGCGGCGGAAAAGAAGACGATGGCGGACGGTTCCGGAATCGCCTGCAAGGAGAGGATCACCTCCCCGTCGTTGAGAAAGAGTGCCGAACGGTATCGGGGGGCAACGGTCACCAGGATCGGCGGCGACGGAGAGGTATTGCCCGGCAAGGCCGGCGAGGGGCGGACTTTCCGCCTTCCCGCACGCGGTTTTGGCCTGTTCCATCTTTCGCTCAAGTAAGAGGGTGCGGCGGCAAAGGAAGGCGCTTTTTCGACAAATTGAATGAATTGTCGAAAAAGGCGTCTTATCTTCCGTACGCCAGCTTCGCGTCTGGCGTCCGTTTTTATGAAAAAGTTCGCCCTCTTTGTTTTGATGTTGTGTCTGGCCGCTGCGGCGCTGCCCCGTACCGCAATGGCCGACGATGATTGGCTCGGTTATTTTTATGAGGAATTGAGTCCCTACGGGGAATGGATCTACGTCGCCGGGTATGGCGATTGTTGGAGGCCCTTCGACGCCGATCCCGCCTGGGCGCCGTACACCGACGGCTACTGGGCTTACACCGACGCCGGCTGGACGTGGGTTTCGTACGAGGATTTTGGCCCGATCACCTACCATTATGGCCGGTGGTTCCGGGTGGAGAGCCTCGGCTGGCTCTGGCGACCGGACACCGAATGGGGTCCGGCGTGGGTTTCCTGGCGCTCCAACGACGACTATATCGGCTGGGCCCCGCTCCCCCCGGAAGTCGTCTTTGATACGGGGATCGGCATCAGCGTCTGGGTCGACCGCGACTACGACATCGGCCCGGGCTACTACTCGTTCTGTAATGCCTACGACTTTGGCGCTCCGGTCATGAGCGGGGTCATCTTCAACCGCAGCCGCAACGTCACGATCATTAACCAGACGGTGAATATCACCAACATCACGATCAACCGGAGCAAGAAGATCGTCTACAACGGCGGACCCGACTACCGGCGCGTCTCCCGGCATTCCCGCCACCACATCGCCACCCTGCGGCTCGACCGCCGTCACGACGATTACCGGCGCGAGGGACGCCGGTCGATCGAACGGACGCGGCGCGATGGCGACCGGCTGGTGATCCAGGCACCCGACTCGAAGTGGATCAAGGAACAGCGGACCAGCCGCCCGAAGGTGAGCCGCCGGGTGGAGCGCCCCACGGTCGACAAGGGTTGGGCATCGGTGCGCGACCAGGAGGATCGCCAGCGCATCCGCCGGAAGTTTGAGACCGAAACCAAGGGAGTGACCCGTACCAGCGCCCCCGCCAGGCCCGTCGATGAGAAGACGTTTGAAACCGCGCTCGAAGCCGACAAGGCCCGGCGGGAACGAAATTCGAGCCGTTCGGGTTCGGACCGGAGGGATGCCGCCATCGAGGAACAGCGCCGCGAGCGTCGCACCGAAGCGGGCCCTTCTCCCGATGCGACCCGCCCGCCCGCCACTTCCGAAAGCGAAGCGGCGCGCCGGGCGCGGCAGGAAGCTGCGGGCCGGGAAGGCCGGACGCGGGAGGACGCGACCCGGGAGCGGCAACGGGATGCTTCCCAGGAGCGTTCCCGTACGTCGGCTGGTCAGCCAGGGCGCGAACAGCAGGATGCCGCCCGCCAGCAGCAACAGCGCGAGCAGCGGGAACGCGCACGTGAACAGCAGGAAAGCGCCGGTCGCCAGCAACAGGATGCCGCCCGCCAGCAACAGCAGCGCGAGCAGCAGGAGCGTGCGCGGGAACAACAGGAAAACGCCCTTCGCCAGCAGCAGGATGCCGCCCGCCGCCAGCGTGAACAGCAGGAACGTACGCGCGAGCAACAGGAAAACGCCCGCCGCCAGCAACAGGACGCCGTTCGTCAACAGCAACAGCAGCGCGAGCAACAGGAGCGTGCGCGCCAGCAGCAGGAAAGCGCCCGTCGCCAGCAGGACGCCGCCCGTCAACAGCAACAGCAGCGTGAACAGCAGGATCGCGCGCGCCAGCAGCAGGAAAGCGCCCGTCGCCAGCAGGATGCCGCCCGTCAACAGCAACAGCAGCGTGAACAGCAGGATCGCGCGCGCCAGCAGCAGGAAAACGCCCGCCGTCAACAGGACGCTGCCCGCCAGCAGCAACAGGAACGTGCGCGCCAGCAGCAGGAAAGTGCCCGTCGCCAGCAGGATGCCGCCCGTCAGCAGCAGGATCGCGCGCGCCAGCAGCAGGAGCGCTCCCGCCAGCAGCAGGATGCCGCCCGCCAGCAACAACAGCAACAGCAGCGGGATTCGGATCGCCAGCGCGATGGGCGTTCCACCGGCGCGGGCCGCGACAATCGCGACCGCCGGTAATGGATTGGGGAGGCGCTCACCCGCCCGGGTGGGCGTCGCCTTCAGCCTCCCGCTCTTCGCGTTCGTAATTGGCGTAGCAGACCGGGCTGGCGAAGCGGGGCGGTTCCTGTCCCGTTTCCGCCGCTTCTCTTCCGAAGAGGGCTCCCCGTTCCTTCGCGCGTTCTTCGATCAACGTACGGAGCAGCGTCCGGTGGCAACGGGCTTCATCTTCGCAGAAACAGCCGAGGCTGACCGGTTCAAAGGCGACCATCGTCGCCAGAAGTTCGATCACCTGCCGCGGTTCGGGCGCTTCCATCTCCCGGCGATAACGGCGCTCAAAGGTTTCAAACGCGATTTCGCCCCCGCGAAATGCCTTGATCAACGGCGCGCTCGGCGCGAGGAGCGGCAGGTGGACATCAAAATACCCAAGCCGCTGGCGGTCCTCGCGTTTCACCCCGCGCGGCACCTGCCGGGCCACGCCGATCCGCACCAGTTCATCGCGGGAGCGCGGAGCCCCGTAGCGATAAAGGGTGACGGGCGACTTCACGGAAACGCTTCCTTTCCCTACAGCCACGAACCGGCGGGGATCTCCGTATTTTTCGGGACGATCACGATCCCGTCGCGGATGTAATAGTTCGGACCGTCGAAATGGTCCGGCTTTCCTTCGGGGGTGATGACCACGTTGTCGCCGATGCAGGCGTTTTTATCGATGATGGCGTGGTCGATCACGCAGTTGCGCCCGATGCCGAACGGCGTCTTTCCCGTCCGGGCCACGCCCGACTCGTTGTCGTAATAGTCGCTCCCCATCACGATCGAGTGGCGCACGGTGGTGCCGGTGTTGATCCGCGAGCGGATGCCGATGACGGAGCGCTCGATCGTCGCGTCGGAGATGATGCACCCGTCCGAGACGATCGCCTGGGCGATCTTGGCTCCGTTGATCTTGCTCGCCGGGAGGAAACGGGCGTGGGTGTAGATCGGGGCGGTCGTGTTGAAAAAGGAAAACGGCGGGAGCGGGTTGGTCAGCGCCAGGTTCGCCTCGAAAAAGGCGCGGATCGTCCCGATATCCTCCCAGTATCCTTCGAAAATGAATGACTGGACGTTCCGGTTTTCGATCGACTTCGGGATGATGTGCTTGCCGAAATCGACGAGATCGTTGTCGAGCGCGTCGATCAACGCCTGCCGGTTGAAGATATAGATCCCCATCGACGCCTGGAAAAGCTCGTCGTCGGGTTTGCGCCCGAGGGTCTGGAGGAGTTCGGCGGGGATTTTCAGCGGGTCGAGTTCCTCCGGTTTCGGCTTTTCGACAAACCGGGTGATGCGCCGGTTGGAATCGGTGTGCATGATCCCGAAATCCGACGCCGTGGAGCGTTCCACAGGGATCGTGGCGATCGTGATATCGGCATTTCCCTCGATATGCTGGCTCAGGAGATCGCGAAAATCCATCCGGTAGAGCTGGTCGCCGCTCAGGATCAGGTAATACTCGTATGGGCGGCTCAGGAAATCGCGCAGGTTCTGCCGCACGGCGTCGGCCGTTCCCTGGTACCATTGCGAGCCCGCCGGCGTCTGTTGCGCGGCGCGGATTTCCACAAACGAACGCGAAAAGCGGTCAAAATTGTAGGAACTGCCGATGTGCCGGTGGAGCGAGGCGCTGTTGAACTGCGTCAGCACATAGATATGCCGCAAATCGGAATTGAGGCAGTTGGAGATCGGGATGTCGACGATCCGGTATTTTCCCGCGAGCGGTACGGCCGGTTTGGCGCGGTCTTTCGTCAATGGGTAGAGACGGGTTCCGGCCCCGCCGCCCATCACCACGGCGAGCGTGGATTGGGTGGCTTTGGACAACGAAGAAAAATGGGTCGCGCTCATATGAGTCCTTGCCAGGTCTTTTAGGTGCGTGCCATTGTGCCGGGACGCGGGAGATTTGTCAGCCTCCAAAAGTGCGAATTTTTTTATGTGCGGCATCATTGGCTATATTGGAAATACATCGGCAACCCCGATCCTTCTGGAGGGGCTGCGCCGTCTGGAATATCGCGGGTACGATTCGTCGGGCCTCGCGGTGCTCAACGACGGCGGGCTGGTGATCCGCAAGCGCGAAGGCCGGATCGCCAATCTCGCCGAGTGGATTGACCGCGAACCGCTCGCCGGCAACCAGGGGATCTCGCACACCCGCTGGGCCACCCACGGCGGCGTGACCGATGCGAATGCCCACCCTCATTGCGATCAAAGCGGGCGGCTGGCCCTGGTTCACAACGGGGTCATCGAGAATTACCGCCAGTTGCAGGAGGAACTGGCCGCCAAGGGCCATACCTTTCAGTCGGAGACCGACTCGGAGGTCCTCGCCCACCTCGTCGGCGAAGCGTTTGACGCGCTGGACGGAGGCTCGCTCGCTCCCCGCAACCGGCTGGTCGAAGCGTTGCGCCGGGCGTTGCGGCAGGTGACCGGCACCTACGGCGTCGCCGTCATGCACGAAGCCGTGCCGGGAGTGATCGTCGGCGCGCGGCGCGGCAGCCCGCTGGTGCTCGGGATCGGCAAGGGAGAACATTTTCTGGCGAGCGACGTCGGCGCGATGGTCGCCCACACGCGGGAGGCGGTCTATCTCCAGGATGGCGACCTCGTCGCCGTGGAGGGGGACGGGTTCGAGATGACGACGCTCGGCGGCGGGCGCGCCGGTTATGAGATCAATACGGTCGATTTCACCGAGGGCGACGCCGTCAAGGGGGCCTACCCCCACTACATGCTCAAGGAGATTTTTGAACAGCCCGAGACGATCGGCGACGCCATGCGCGGGCGGATTTCGCGCACCGAAGCGATGCCGAAGCTCGGCGGGCTGGAGATGAACGCGAAGGAACTCCGCGCGGTCGAGCGGATCGTCCTGACCGGGTGCGGCACGGCGGCCCACGCCGGGATGGTCGGCGAGTACCTGCTTGAATCGCTCGCCCACCTGCCGACGGAGGTCGAGTTTGCTAGCGAACTCCGCTACCGGAACATGCCGATGGGCCGCGACACGCTGGTGATCGCCATCAGCCAGAGCGGCGAAACCGCCGATACCCTGGCCGCCCTGCGCGAGTGCCAGCGCAAGGGGCACCGGACGCTGGCGATCTGCAACAACGTCGCCAGCACCATCGGGCGCGAGAGCGACGGCGGCGTCTACATGCACGCCGGGCCCGAAATCGGCGTCGCCGCCACCAAGTCGTTCACCTCGCAGGTGACGATCCTGACCCTGCTCGGCATCCTGCTCGGCCGCATCCGCCACCTTTCGACCACGGAGGGGATCGAGATGCTCGAAGCGCTCGAAAGCATCCCTGAAAAAGTCCGCGCGATCCTCGACCAGAGCGACAAGATCAAGGCGATCGCCGCCAAATACATCGACGCCAAGGCGATGATGTTCCTCGGTCGCCAGTACAACTACCCGGTGGCGATGGAAGGGGCGCTCAAGATGAAGGAGATCAGCTACATTCACGCCGAGGGACACCCGAGCGCGGAACTCAAGCACGGGGTGATCGCGCTGATCAGCCCGGAAGTCCCCTCCGTCTTCATCGCTCCCGACGACGCCGTTTTCGGCAAGAACCTCTCCAACATGGAAGAGGTCAAGGCACGGCGCGGCCCGGTCATCGCCATCGGAACGGAAGGCAACCGGGAACTCGCGCAGGTGGCCGATGATGTCATCTACATCCCGCCCTGCCCCGACTTCCTCTCGCCGCTTCTGACGGTGATCCCGCTCCAGTTGCTCGCCTACCATTTCGCGGCCCAGCTCGGGTGCGACATCGACAAACCGCGCAACCTCGCCAAGAGCGTGACGGTGGAGTAAGGCATTCCCTCCCGGGCAACGCTACCGCACCTTTCTTTTGTGACTTTTTGGTGACGATCCGTCCCATGCGGAGTCTGCGTGCTATCGCGTAGACCAAGGCCCTGCCGATGCCCGGAATCGGGCTTTATCAGTTGAGCGGAAAATTACTTTTCCCGAAGGAGGCGTGCGTAGATGTACGTATAGCTATTCTCGTTTTTGAGTCGCCTCCGTTTTTAGCTCTTTTCGGCTTCCAGAGCGGTCGTCGTGGCAATGGAGGTGATCTTTTTAGCTTGTGAAGCGGGTTTTCATTGAACTATCTAACCCCGGAGAAACGGCGGCTCAGAACAGGCGACCTCCTGCATTTTTTTCAAGCACATGAACAGATTATTGACACGAAACACCTGGACGTTGGGAATCGGCACCTGCGCCGCCCTTTTCACCGCTGCGACGGTTCCCCTCAAGGCGCAGGATTTTGACGACGCGATCTTTTGGACCGGGGGCGATTCGGGCGGCTTTATGGACTCTGCGAACTGGAGCGGGGAAAACCTGACTCCCGGCCCGACGCAGAGCGCCATTTTCATGGAGGACGAAACGCGCAACGTCAGCGTCACCGGAACCGTCAATGCATGGAACGTAGGGGCCTTTGGAGGCGACACCACCCTCAACCTCGGCGCAGAGACCACCTTGACGCTTCAAAACGACGGCACGCTCATCACCGGTCCGGGAGCGCGTCTTTCACTGGTGGGAACGGAGACGAGTCTTTTCAAGGCTTCCACCATCGAGGCGTGGGGCGACGCAGGCGGGAACCCCGGCACCACGGAGATCGCGATCGAGGTGGAACTCGATGGCGGTTCGTTCAATCACCCCGTCCGGAAAGGCCGTTACGCACTGGTCGTCGGTACCGGAGGCGAGATTGTATTGAAAGACGGGGCGGATGTTTCGGTCCGCAATGAGATGGCCCAGACCATCGTCCGGGTCGGCGAAACCAGCGGCCCCGAAGGGGTCTTGCGGATTGAAGAAGGGGCACGGCTCGCCATCGGGAGGCTCGCCACCGGAGAGCAGGCGACCGACGCAACCATCGGCTTTTTGCAGGTCGGCGACTGGGGTTCCGACGGCCATGTGGTCCAGACCGGCGGCGAGGTGGAACTGATCGGCGCGCTCAATATCGGCAACCAGGGAGGGCACGGGGTTTACGAAATCAGCGGCGGTTCCCTGAAGCTCGGCGTCGCTGCCGAAGGAGGGAGCGGCGGCTATGGCGCCATTAACACGATCGGCCGGAACGCTTCCGACGAGACCGCGCGTTCCTCCCACGGGCGGCTGGAGATTTCCGGAACCGGGTTGGTGGAACTGGCCAACGGGAAACTGATCATCGGCAACAACACTCCCGAAAGCGTGGCAAACAACGGAGGCCGTGGAGAGATCATCCAGAACGGCGGCACCTTGCGGGTCGGACCCGAAGGGATCCTTTACCTTTCCGGGTACCGGAGCAGCACGGCGCAACCGGGCGAACCCGACGGCCTTTATGAACTCAACAGCGGCACGCTGGAGATCGGCGGCAACAGCCTCCAGGCACGTTACAACAACTCCACTTCGGAGTATGCCTTCCGGCTCGGCGGCGGGACGATCCGGGTCACCGGTTCGGCTTTGACCACCTCCGTCGACGCACAACTGAAAGCCGGGACCGAATCTTACATCGACACGGCGGAAGCCGGAGCCACCTGGGCAGGCGCGTTTACCGGCGACGGAAAGCTTGCGAAGCTCGGGGCTCACACGCTGGAGTTGACCGGCAACAGCCGGATCGGCGGGGAATTGCACGTTCTGGAAGGAGCGATCCAGCAAACGGCCGGTGCGAACAGCATTGCGGAATACGGCGTCGGCACCGGCGAAGGCAAGGTCGGCGTGGCCGGAATCTCCGGCGGGGTCCTGAACATCGAATCGTGGGTGGAGGATACGGAAAACCCCGGCGAGTTCATCAAGGAGATCGGCCGTTTTCAAGTCGGCAACTACGGCGGTGAAGGGACCTTCAACCAGACCGGCGGCGTCGTGAACGTCTTTGGGGCGCTCAATATCGGCAACCAGGGCGGCAAAGGGGTTTACAATCTCAGCGCCGGGACCCTGAACCTGGTGAGCGGCACCTACGGCGTGGGGCGCAACTCGAACGCCACCGAGGGTGGGCAGGGCGAACTGAACCTCAGCGGAAACGCCCTGATTGACCTTCAGCATGGCGATTTCATCATCGGCGACTACGCCTCAGGCGGCGCACAGGCCAGCGGCGTCGTCAACCAGACCGGCGGCACCTTCCGCGTGGCGAGCGGGGCCGGCACCAACACCAAACTTTATCTGGGCGGTTACGGAGGCGGTATCTACCATCTCGACGACGGGGTCCTGGAGATCGGCGGCAGCAGCCTGCGCGGGAACTACGGTTCGGCCACCGCCGGTTACGAGTTCAACCTCGGCGGCGGGACGCTCCGGGTCGTCGATGCCAGCCTGGTCTCCTCGGTCGATGCCACCCTGGTGGAGGGGACTGTTTCAACCATTGACACCGGCGACGACTTCGATGCGACGCTCGGCTCCCTCTCCGGTTCGGGGGATCTGGTCAAGGAAGGGAAAGGAAGGCTTTACCTGACCGGGGATACCGTCTGGAGCGGCAACCAGGTCGACCTCGAAGGGGGGCTGCGGGTTGGAAGTTCCAACGCCGCCGGAAGCCTCACCCTCGAAGAGGGGGCCACGGTCACCCTCGGCGTGCTCAACCCTTCGCTCGCGACCAATCTGCGCGTCGGGATCGGCGGCAACCGCAAAGGGGTGCTGAACATCGACGGGGGGCACGTCCTGGTCAAGATCAAGGAGGAGGGATTGTCCAACACCATCTCCATCGGCCGCGACGAGGGCAACGGCATCGGCGACGGGGAACTGATCATGAGCAGCGGCTCGATCATCTTCGACGATGAAGAGCAGATCGGCACGGCCTACGGTTCCATGGCCATCGGGCAGTTGACGCAAGGCAAGGGGGTCTTCCAGCACTCCGGCGGCGAGGTCAAGCTTGGGACCAACGGCGGCGTCGCTTTTCTCGTCGGCTACTCGGGCGGGGAGGGGACCTACAACCTTTCCGGCGACGCGGAGTTTTACAACGGCGGCGGGACCCTCTACATCGGCAACGGTGCCACCGGCCGGGGGACGGTCAACCTGACGGGGCAGGCCCGGTTCACCCTGGAAACCGCGAACAGCTCGGGCCAGATCTTCCTCGGTCACGACGGCGGCGAAGGGAACATCATCCAGGATGGAGCCGGGACCGAACTCTTCATCTACACGCCGAACCCGATTCACATCGGGACCAGAAGCGGCGGCACCGAAAGCGGCGGCACCGGCACCTATGAACTCAAGGCCGGCACCGGCAAGCTGGCGAGCGATCGCGGGATCGCGCTGGGCGAAGTGCCCGGCGGCGTCGGGATTGTGGAGCAATCGGGCGGGGTTCTTTACGTCAATCAGGTCGAGGGCCAGATGGCCGGTGTCTTCAGTGTCGGCCACGAAGGGGAAGGCCGTTTCACGCAGAGCGGCGGCGAAAGCCACTTCGGCGGCGTGATCAAGATCGCCGAACGGGCAGGCTCCAAGGGTGAAGTCCACCTGGAAGGCGGGATCATGGGCGTCGGCGGCGAGAACGGGATCTCTGCGGGCCCCGGGGACGCGGCATTCTACTTCAAGGGCGGCACCCTGAAGGTGGAGGGGGCGGATCTGACCACCTCCGTCGACGCCACCTTGAGCAACACTTCCACCATCGACACGGGCGGCCTCGGCGCGGAATGGAGCGGCCTCCTTTCCGGGCTCGGCGGCCTGAAGAAAACCGGCGAAGGGGTTCTGACTCTCACCCGGGAAAATACCTACCAGGGGACCACCACCGTCGAAGAGGGAACCCTCGCCGTCAACGGTACGGCGGGGACCGGGGCTCTCGTCGTGGAGCGCGACGGGGCTCTCGCCGGAACCGGCGTGATCCGGGGCCACGCCACCATCGCCGGGGCGCTCAATCCCGGGAACTCCCCCGGCAAGCTGACCTTCGACGCCGGTTTGACGCTCACGACGGATTCCACCACGACCCTCGAAATCACCGGCTTCGAAGAAGGAGAGTACGACCAGATCGACGTTTCCGGCGGAGCCTTTCTGGTGGAAGGAGGGACGCTGGTCTTTTCGATTACCGGAATCGGCGACGGAAATCATACCTTCGACTTCTTTGAAGGAACTCCGATCACCGGCGACTCCTTTGACGTGGTGCAGGTCTTTCAGGGAGGGGCCACCTTTGACCTGCTCGACCAGGGCGGCGGCCTCTGGACCTACAGCAACATCGACGATCCCGGTCGTTTCTACAGCTTCAACGTCATCACGGGCGAACTCGACTATCAGGTGGTACCCGAACCGGAAACCTGGGCGCTTCTCGTCGGAGCCGGAGCCGCCCTCTGGCTCGCCCGCCGTCGCCGGACCCGAAACGCCCACGCGTAACAGGAGCACCAGGGGCCAACATTGGAGGGTCGACCGCGGCGTTGGACGTTGCTGACAGCGTTCTTCTCGCCCTGCGGAGGTCCGCTCTCCAGCACGCTTCCGCGTCCGGGTGCTCAACGGAACCGGACCCGCAGCCTACGCGCAACCCGGCATTCCCAAACGTATCCTTTAGTGGAGAGGATGGCAGGTGTCCCTAGTGTCATGTTAGCTTATTTCCTTTTCAAATCTCGGGCGCTTTTCCGATTCTCCGGCGTTGCTCGTTGCGGTCGGTATCTTAGGATACCGCCCTTACTCGCGCCTTGGAGAATACGAAAAATCACCTCGAACTTTTTCAAGGAACTAACCTAACA
>Ga0182739_1000323_pt1 | contig 71862 bp, 51 predicted proteins | sample eDN5th30CBELigBY_FD_128873 | JGI IMG/M metagenome (GOLD analysis project Ga0182739, IMG submission 128873) | Enriched backyard soil microbial communities from Emeryville, California, USA - eDNA 5th pass 30_C BE-Lig BY (version 2) (version 2) | ecosystem: Environmental > Terrestrial > Soil >... | reverse complement strand
CGGCGGTTTTAATGGTGATGAAGCTATCATGATTTTTCATTTGTGTTTGACTTCAACGGCATTCAAGATGGCTGAAGCCGTTTAGTCATTCCGCTGTGTGATTTTGAAAATCATGATGGTTTCCTTTTATTTTATTGGCTGATGAGAGCTCGGTTTCACTAAGATCCTTCCTTCAAAGTAACCGTTAAGTCATCTCGATTAACGAATTGTTTAATATCTTTTTTATCTCGCTTAAAATAATCCTTCAACACGCTATTCATGATAGCTACGTGATGGTCCTCCACCTCATGCGTAGCGCCGGCGATGTGGGGTGTTGCCAGCACATTCGAATGCTTGATTAGTCGGTAGTCTTTTTCATCAGGCGGCTCGTGGTTAAACACGTCCAATATCGCTCCGCGGATCTTACCGTTTTCCACCACATCCAGTAAGGCATCCCGATCGACAACAACCGCTCGCGCCGTATTGACAAATATCGCATCCGGTTTCATCAACGACAAGAGGTCGGCACCAATCATGCCTTTCGTCTCGTTCGTTACCGGCAAATGTATCGCTACGATATCGCTTGAGCGGAAAAGTTCTTCCAGCGATTGTTTCTTATACAATGGGTTGTCTGCCGTATAGAACGGGTCGAAATACGTGATTTCGCAGGGGAATATTTTCAATATCTGCGCAATAGTTTGGGCCACCGCGCCGAAACCGACCATGCCTACTTGCTTACCTGACAGCTCGTTACCCTTGAATTGCAGGTATGCCGTATGTGCACCGTTGCCCCATTTACCAGCTTCCAACCATTCGATACTCTGCTTTGTTCTCCGCAAAAAGGAAATGATATTGGCGATAAACAACTCGGCCACAGCTTGGGCATTCCGTGCCGGCGTGTTGAAAACAGGTATGCCTTTTTGGGTAGCCACATCTACTGCCACATTGGAAGGCGTACCGCGGCATACACCGATGAATTTTAAGTCTGAATGGGCGTGAATCACCGCCGCTGTCACCTCATCATGCTCTGTAATCAATGCATCGGCTTGTGATTCATGTAATAAATCGATGAGCTCATCGGGCCGATACCCCCTTCCATGTGCTTTCCAAGGCTTGTAAACAACCTCTCCAAATAGTTGCGCCAATTCTTCCCTGCCTTTCTCGTGATAAGGCGCCGTAACCAATATCCTCATAAAAAATGTAATGTTAATTATAAATTCTTCCTTTGTTAGCGTCAGGTACGCCCAATGATCCTTTGCGTCTCTTCTGTATTCTCCGACTTGGGTAATGTGATAAACTTCGTGAGCAATGCGCTCAGGAAATACAAACCCGCCAACACCCAAATCACCCCTTCATCGCCAATAATTCCGATCAATACGCCCACGATGGCGGGGCCTACAAAAACCGGAAGGCCAGCGCCAAGGTTTAGGATCGCCATGGCCGCACCTTTATCTTTCTTAACCAGCGAGGGTACCAATGCCGATAGCGGCACATAGCCCGCCAGCAGTCCGCCCCAAAGCACACCGCAAAACAGGACGGCCCAATAATCGCCACCGAACCAAACGGGCGAGTAGAAAAACAGTAGGGTGGTGATGCCGCATCCCACCCCGCCGAACCACATGATGGTGTTCCGCCAGCCCATCCGGTCGCCAACAAACCCAAAGATGAGATTAAATGCAATGTTGCTGGTAAAAATAGTTCCCCATATCTGTAGCCATTCGACCGTACTAAAGCCATGCGTAGCCATGTAGATCGGCAGGAATACCGGAAAGGCAAATTGCGCGGTGGTATTGATTACCCTTACAATCCCACCGATAGCCACTTTTGGTTCTTCTTTGACGATGGTCAGGCCCTTTATCAACTCCTTGGTTTTCGAACCTGCATCCCCAGATGGAATGAACTTATCTTTATTCATCACAAGCGCAAAGAAAGCCCCCACCAATACCCAGAAAATGGAACTCCATAGGGTATTTTGATAACCGAGCGTATTAATGGCCCAACTCGAATAATAAGCCCCGAACACATTCAGTCCGCCGGTGAACACGAACCAGAACCACCCCACAGCCCTGCCCAATTTGCTTTGAGGCGTACGGTAGGTGATCCAAACTAAAAACGAATAAGCAAACAGCGGGTAGGCAAACCCGCGAATAGCATAAGTAATTAACATCACGGGATAATCTAGGTTCTGCATACCAAGGCCCACGAACCCTACCGTCCCAATAATGTATAGCAACAGACCAAGGAGCATGGCTTTCCGCGGACCATACCCCTCGGCGAGTACACCGGAAAACCACGATGAAATGGCGATGGTAACTCCATATACGGTGAACAATAAGGCAGACTGCTGCATGGAAAGCCCATGCTCAATTAAGTAAGGGCTTAACCAACCTTGCTCCACGCCATCACCCATCATGAAGATGATGATACCGAGGTAACCCCAAGCGAGGGGTTTGGGGAGGCCTGATCGGGAAAAAAAATCGGGTTTCGCTTGCTGTGTATTCATAAACATCTTAATTGGTTATTGTCATTAGTAAAGCAAATATAATATTATTAAATATTAATAATGTTAATATTTAATTTTATTTAACAAAATAAGTATTAAATCCCCAAATGGTACACAAGCGGTCCGACACACTTCACTTCTTCACCATCTCTGGCCAATAGGCAATGCCTAGCTTGCCTTCTTCATGCGAGCGTTCGCGTTAAAAAATCGTTAGCGCCCGGTCCTTTCTAGGCCGGGCGCTAACGATCACTTTAGTTAAATTAAAAATTGAGTCCATCAACCCAGTCTGGATTTTGGTCGAGATTCGGATTAAGGGAACGCTCGTTGATGGGGATCGGATAGAGATAATCTCTTTTTTCGTTGAATCCTGCCAAAGCGATATTACTATGGAAAAACACATTGCCTTTGGTACCTTCGGTGAGGATGATGCCGCCATTGTTGACCGGCGTACCAATCTCATACATTTCGACGCCCACCTGGTCGGCAGGTTTGTTGCCTTGGGTGTAGAGAATGAGGTCGGTTGTTCCGTCGCCTGTCAGGTCGTACTCGCCAGCGCCGGGGAAGTAAATACCCACTAGCGGCTGGTCGATGCAGTACCCGGCTTTCCACCGTACCAGGTCGTCAAACCGGAAACCTTCCTGAACGAGTTCGATGGCCCGTTCGCGGCGCACTTCGAGGAGGGCACCGATGTTGGCGGCGGTTATGTTGGTGTATCCGGCTTCGGTCGACAGGAGGTATGGGTCGGGGTTGGCGTTGGCTGCGGCCACATCCAGGTTGGGCATGCCCACCCGGTCGCGCAGCAGTTTAATCGAAATGTCGATGTCGGCCTGCGTCAGTGTCCCCAACTCGGCCTTGGCTTCGGCGTAGTTGAGCAGCACTTCGGCGTAACGGAAAATCGGCAGGTCGTTGTACGAGTAGCCCACCCGCACGTCATACCCTTTGGTGACGTCTTGCAGGAACTTGATGGGGTGGTAGCCGTTGACTGATATCGCGAATTTATTGGGGAAAGGCCTGTTGTCCGATAACGTGAATTTAGGGTTGCGGATGCTTTGCGTCAAGCGCGGGTCGCGGTCCTGCACCTCGTCGATGAAGGTCATGGTTTCCCAGCCGGGCTGATCGGTGAAGCGGGAGCCATCTTCCATCAGGTAGGTGTTTACAAACTTCTTGGTGTACGAAGGGCGTCCTTGGGCCGCCGACATGGTAAACGACGACGCGTCGTGGTTCACCCGCGGGCTGTTGCTATAGTCGTACGCCAAGATGAACTCGCCGGCATCGGCATCGTCTTGGCTAAAGAGGGTGAAATAGGCGTTTTCAACGCCGCCGGCGGTGTAAAGCCGGTATTGGTTCCCCTCGATCACAGCCTTCGCCGCTTCGGCGGCCAGTTCGAGGTATTTATTAGCGTCTTCGCCGCCGTGGTATTTGCGGAAGGTACCTTCATAGAGGCAGAAACGTGATTTGAGGGCCAGGGCGGTCCACTTGTTGACCCGGAAAACACTCACTTCTTCGGGCAGGTTAGCGATGGCATAGTCGATATCCGCAATCATGTTGGTCATCACCAGCTCCCGTGGGTCACGTGGTTTATACAATGCCTCGTCCGACGTTCCCAACTCGGTGTCGTACCAGGGCACATCGCCAAACCGCTTGACTTTCTCGAAGTAAAACATCGCGCGGAAGAAGCGTGCCACCCCCGAGTATTTGAGTACGGCAGCCTCATCTTCGCATTGGTCAACGCGGGCGAGCAGCGTATTGATTCGCCGCAGGTGGACCCAATCCCATCCGCCGCCCGAGTTCGGAACGGTACGGCGGTTGCCGCCGATGAGAATTTCGGAGAGGGTCATCTGCACGAGGTGATCGTTCTGCTCGCGGTCGACGTTGGCCACGTTCAACATGCTGTACAGTGGGTTGGTGAAAAACTCGAGGTCTTGCGCGGTTCTAAAGTAGCCGCTCTCCGGAATCTGGCTGAGTGGCTGTCTGTCGAGGTAGTCCTCGCAGCCCGAGAAGACGGCGATAAGAGTGGCGAGCGACAGTATGTTAACTATTTTGTTCATTTTTAGCGTGTTTTCTATTGTTAAAAAGTGATATCCAAACCGAACATGAACGTCTTCGCCCAAGGGTAATATCCCTGATCGGTTTGCCCTTGGTCAGACAGCTGTTTGTTTCGGTACACATAAGCCGTTTCGGGGTCGACATACTCCGTGTTCTTTTTGAGTGGCGACCAATACGCGAGATTTTCGCCCGAGAAGTAGAGCCTAACCTGATCAATACCAACCTTCTTGGAGAACGTAACCGGCAGCGTATAACCTGCCGTTAGGTTCTTGAAACGCAAATACGCGATATTCTGGAGGTAGCGGTCGTTGGTTTTGGCCAGGTAGCCGCCGGTTGCCAGATAAGCTCTCGCGCGAGGGAAGTAGGCATCGGGATTATCTTCAGACCACACCTTATCGATAAAGTTGTAGGGCATGAACGACCCGTAGGAGGCGGAGTAGTGGCCCCAGAAGTCGCGCGTATTACCATGGAAGTAAACATGGTGCGTACCGACACCCTGAAAAAATGCCGACACGTCGAAACCCATCCAACGAGCACTCATGTTGAAGCCGTAAGAGAGCGAAGGGAGTGAGTTGCCCAGTTTTACAAGGTCGCCCGAATCGTCGACCGTATTGGCGCCGATGCCCCAGATGCCGTCGCCGTTCGTGTCGAGGAACTTAAGGTCCCCCGCCATCCAGCCACCCGTGAGCCGCGACGATTGCAGGCTCAAGTTTACCTCCTCGGCATATTGTTTGGCCTCTTCGTCGGTTTTGAAGAAGCCATCCGTCCGGTAGCCCCAGATTTCGCCCCATTCTTCGCCCACATAATGGGCCTTGGCGAATGACCGTTCGGGGTTGTCGTATTTGGTGACCACCGTTTTGTAATCGCTGAGGTTAACACCGAGGCCATACGTGAAAGGCTTGCCTGCCAAACTAAACTGATCCCGCCAGTTGAAGGCGATTTCATAACCTTTGGTCCGCAGATCGGCAGCGTTCATCTCGGGCGGGTTTGCGCCGTAAACGGCCGGTAGGGCGACACCTGCCGTGAGCATATCCCTGGTGTCGCGGATATAGACGTCGGCCGTCATGTTCAACCGGTTGTGGAGCATGCCGAGGTCGAGCCCCACGTCCCATTGCTCGGCCGTTTCCCAAGAAAGGTCGTCGGCCAAGGGATCACCTAGCGACGCTTGTTTAGAAGGCGTGGAGCCGCCGAAGAGGTTGTTCAAGTTGCTGATCGTGACCAGTCGGATGTAGGCATAATAACTTGACACGTTCTGGTTGCCCAGGCTGCCGAAAGAGCCCCGAAGCTTGAGGTTGTCGATCAGTCGGCCTGCACCGCCGTTTTTGAAGAACGGTTCTTCTGAGATTCTCCAGCCTGCGGATGCCGACGGGAAGAACCCCCAACGGCTCTCCGACGCAAAACGTGAGGTGCCGTCATATCGACCGCTGAATTCAATGAGGTAACGCCCCTTGTAGTCGTAGTTGGCACGGCCGAAGATACCCATCAGTGCATATTCGCTCTGGCCGCCGCCAACACTGGTGATGACGGCGCCGTTGTCATCGGTGCCCACCAAGTTGAGGTCATTGATATCCCTCACAACCAGGTTTTCGCCCACTGCCCGAAGGCCTTTGGTGTGGCGCGTTTCGTAGTTGAAACCGGCCACGCCCGAAACGTTATGGTCGCTGCCAAAGGTGTCGTCGTAGTTGGCAAACGCGTTGAACGCCTTGTATTTGTTGGTGCTCGCAGTTTCTGTCAGCCGGTTGATACCCGCACCAGTGGTATATGACTCCATTGGGCCATCGGGGAAGACACGGTAGTCCAGGCTGTTACCGCGGGCCGTGGTGCGGTCTTGGTAGAACCGGTAGGTGAAGTCGCCCGTAACGGTCAATGTTTTGTGTGGCTTCAACACCAAACGCGTGGTGGTTGCGAAGTCGTTGTCGGAATTGATTGTAGGGTGTTCGCCATTGATCAGCATGATTTGCCGACCGTTCCCTACCTTGTAGGTGTTAATCAAGCCATCGGTATCGTAGATGCCCGACCCGTCGGGGTTGAAGAACGGAAAGTTGGCGAGGGCGTGGTTGGCGGCATTGTGGATAACATCGTCGATACCGTTCTGGTTATTGTATTTGGAGTCGAACAGTGAGATGTTGCTCGACAGGGTAGCCCACTTATTGATGTTGAAATCAACTTTCGAACGCATGTTGTAGCGGTTGAGCACGTCAGGGTGATGCCGTTGCATACCCTGTTCGCGGAGATAGGCCCCCGACACAAAGTATTTAACATCGTCCGTGCCTCCGCTCAGCGAGACGCTGTGCTGCTGGTTGGGGCGTTTTTCGCGAAACAGCCCGTCCCACCAGTCTTGGTTGGCGTAGTAGATCCACCGTCTTTTGCCATCGCGCACATCTTCAACGACCCACGGCCGATCGGGATGTTCGGTTTTGTCGTTTACGCGGGCCAGCAGCTCTTCCATATCCTTTTCGGTGTACTGGATGTATTTATTGCCTGAGTCTGCCTGCCAGAATTTGTTGACCATGAATACCGACCAGTAGCCGCGGTTTTCATAGTCGGTCGAGGCAGTAGGCGCTTCCCAGCCCATGCGCGAACTGTAACGGACGACGGCCTTGCCGTCGGAGGCCCCCCCGCTCTTGGTGGTCACCAAGATGACACCGAATGCCGCGCGTGCGCCATAGATGGCTGCGGCCGACGCATCCTTGATGATAGAGATCGACTCGACATCTCTTGGGTTAACACGGTTCAGGTCGCCCTCGGCACCATCAATCAGCACCAACGGTTCGGTTTCATTGATCGACGTAATACCCCGGATATTGATGTCGGGCGTCGATCCGGGCTTGCCCGCACTGGTGGTGACATTAAGACCCGGTGCAGCTCCCTGTAACATGCCGGTAACGGTAGGGGTGACGCGGTCTTCGAGTTCCGCGCCGGTTACGACCGAGACCGCACCAGTTAGGTTGACGCGCTTTTGGGTGCCATAACCCACCACTATCGCTTCATCAAGTGCAACGACGTCTTCCTGTAGGTAAATAGTCAGATTGGTTTGAGAAGCCGAGACAGGCTCCGTTTTGGTAATGTAGCCCATGAGCCGGACGTTCAATGCGTTGGTTCCCTGCGGGATGGAGAGGGTGAACCGCCCATCGTCATCGGTGGTCGCACCTTTAGATAAACCCTCTGCGATAACGCTGGCCCCAGCAATCGGCTGCTCTTGGATGTCGAGTACCCGTCCGGTCACGACCCGTTCTTGGGCAGACGGTGGGGCGATCATTTCGCCAACCGGTTTTGGTAAGTCGTGGCTATTGCGGGCGTGGGCATTCCCGCTATTCAATAGGAAGACCAGCGTAGCCACGACTATCAGGAATCGCTTGCCCAAACATGCCTTACATACATATGTAAGGTTTAAATGTAGTTTGTTCTTCATTAGCTTAAAATGATTTGATTGCTTTTACAGTTTTATTCATTACGTACTTGATTTTTGCGGGCAAAATTAGCCTATTGGTAGGTCCTATACCTTCCGTTAAGGTTACGCTTATGTTATGTTTTGATCAAGGCAGCGCCTTATCCTTAGCATATCTTTCTATCCAAATACAAGTCCGCGTTCTTTCCTAATGGACTTTATCTTCACTTTCTTGTATAGGTGCCTGAATCGAGTATGTTAAATGAGCTAGTTTATAAGAATAGTTAATTAGCCGGCAATGACGCCGTGTTGCTTCTGACCAATACTGCTGAATACAGCGCCCATCCAAAACTCATTCCTGTTGTAACTCAGCCGAGTAATGGAGATAAGATTTTTTCTAAGATGAACTTTCATAGCTACCATTCCTAAGGGTTTATAATATTACAAATGTAACAAAATAAAATATTTAAAAACAAAATAAAATTAAAAATAATATAAAAATAAAGTTTAATTAATATATTAAGAGCTACCTAAAACCGGTAAAAAAGATAAATAGGTGTATTTTATTTCCATATATTCATAAAATCACCTAACATTGTATGAGAAGAGACTCAGCTTTAAATTAAATATAAATTAACATGAAGAACATTACGAAGCGGCACCAGTTCATTTTGGAACGACTCAAGAAAAAGGGGCAAATCACCATCCCCGAGCTGATCGAACAAACAAAAGTATCTGGCGTCACGATCCGTAAAGACCTCAAATTTTTGGAAGACAAAGGGCTGATTTTCATTACCCGCGGGGGCGCCTCACTCACCAACCCGTACACGATCGACCGCCCTATTTTAGAAAAGGCAACCATCAATGCCGAGCAGAAGAAAAAAATTGCCCGGGCAGCCGTTGAACTTATCGGGCAAAACGATGCCATCATCATCGGTTCTGGCACAACCGCCTTCGAATTAGCGCACCAACTGCACCCGACTAAGCCGCTCACGGTGATTACACCGGCCATTAAGGTGACGATGGAACTCTGCAACCGCCCCAATATTGAGGTACTGCAATTGGGCGGCATCATCCGCACCAACTCATCTTCCGTAGCGGGGTCTTACGCAGAGTATATGCTCGACCGGGTATCTTGCGGAGTACTATTCATCGGCGTGGACGGAATAGACCTCGATTTTGGGTTTTCCATTAGCAACCTTACCGAAGCCAACATCAACCAGAAAATGATTAATGCTTCCCAGGTAGTGGTAGTATTGGCAGACAGCTCTAAATTCGGCAAGCGCGGCATTGGCAAAATATGCGAGTTGGAGCAAGTTCAGTACATCATCACAGATACCGGAGTGCCTGAAACTGTTATGGCGGAACTAGAAGAGCGGGGGTTGAAAGTGATTGTTGCTAAGTAAACTCATTAATGGTCGGATGAAGCGGAATCAATCCTTCCTACGTACCAGCAACACATGGTCATCATCCAAAAGCAAGTATCCATATTCATAGCAAAATCGGTACTGCGCACCTTCGGCTGTTTCGTTCATATCGGTGATGTAATTGAAATTGAACCCCTCGGTCAATAATGTTTGCCATTTCACTTTCCCGCCGCCTTCGGGGCTAAGCGTCTCCAATATCTTTCGGTTCCGTTTAAGGATGTTATTTACCTTACGAAGGTAGCCGCTTTCTCCGCTGTTACGCCGGTTGTTGTAGTTGGCGCGGCAAGCGTCGTCACAAAATTTCTTGTCGGCACGCCCCACTAGTGGCTCACCGCAGTCCTTGCATTTTCTTTCCATAGGTACCGGTTCTGTTTGATAACTAGCTGATGGTGCCCTAAAGATAGGATTTTTTTTGTAAATACATTTCGTAGCTTTGCCATTCACACCGCATCCATGCGCATACTTGTGATCCATAATTTCTATCAACATCCCGGCGGCGAGGATGTGGTTTTCGAGCAGGAGAAAGCGTTGCTCGGCACGACCGAAGCGGTTTTTTCGCTAACGTTTCAAAACGAAAAAGGTTGGCGAGGTGCTTGGCAGACCCTATGGTCCCCATGGAATATATGGGCCGCAAAACGTGTGAAACAAGCTATAAAACGCCACCAGCCGGATGTTGTACACATCCATAACCTGCATTACGCCATTGGCCCCATCGCCATACGCACAGCTAAGCGCATGGAAGTGCCGGTAATCATCACACTGCACAATTATCGGTTGCTATGCCCTTCTGCAACGTTATTCTACCGTAGCAAAGTGTTCAACGCCAGCCTCCAAGCCGGTTTCCCATGGGAAGCGGTGCGAAAGGGAGTGCATAACCAATCGGTAATAAAAACCGGTTGGCTTGCCGTAACCAACTGGCTCCATCGAAGAATAGGTACATGGCGCATGGTGGACCGATACATTACCTTGACGGATTTCGCTAAACAACTGTTCGTCAATTCCTCGTTTGGGATAGCCGCTGAAAAATTCGTGATCAAGCCGAATTTTGTGGCAGACGGCTTGGATACCATGATTATCCCACGCGGACAACATTTTTTGTTTGTTGGCCGTCTCACCCAAGAAAAGGGCATAGACGTATTGCTGAAGGCTTTTTCAGGCACAGATTACTCATTGCGGATTGCAGGTGATGGTCCACTGAAAGACCGGGTAATAGAAACAACCCGGATATCACCGAACATCACCTATCTTGGTAGCCTCGGCCGCTCGGCTATCAGCCAACAACTCGCCGAATGCTCCGCGTTGCTATTTCCCTCCATTTGGTATGAAGGATTGCCCATGACGTTGATTGAAGCATTCGCAGCCGGCACCCCTGTCATTGCCAGCGATCTCGGCGCCATGCAAAGCCTCGTAAACGAAGGGATAACCGGGTGGCGGTTCGCCCCCAACGACGCAGCAGCATTACGCAGAAGAGTTACCGAATGGTTACGTACGGATGATGAATACAAAGCCCAGATCGGCCGCCAAGCACGGGAAGAATACCAGCGGCATTACACGGCAGAACAGAATAAAAAACAATTGCTAACCTGTTATCATGCAATGAAAGGAGCCGCACTATAATGACCCGTAACACCCTATTTTTGCTATTGCTAGGCTTATTACCACTGGTACCATATGCCCAAAAACGTCCCAACATTGTGTTCATTCTAGCCGACGACCTCGGCTATGGGGACCTCGGCGTATACGGCCAGCAACATATCACCACGCCACATATCGATCAACTCGCGGCCGAAGGGATGCGTTTCACCCAGTTTTACGCGGGCACCACCGTGTGCGCACCTTCGCGATCAGCACTCCTCACCGGCCAGCATACCGGACACACCTACATTCGCGGCAATAAGGAAATACAGCCCGAGGGGCAAGAGCCCTTGGCCGACTCCGTACAGACGTTTGCCCAACTGCTGCAGCGGGCGGGTTACGTTACGGGAGCCTTCGGAAAGTGGGGACTCGGCATGGTGGGCACCAGCGGCGAGCCCAACCGCAAAGGCTTTGACGAATTTTTCGGGTACAATTGTCAGCGCCAATCGCATCGATATTACCCTACCCACCTGTGGCACAACAGTGAAAAAGTAATATTGGCTGGCAATGACCTGTCGCAAAAAGCGCATTACGCTCCTGCCATTATCCAACAAAAAGCACTGGCTTTCATCGAAGAGAAAAAAGACACCTCATTCTTCCTATTCATCCCCACGGTACTGCCTCATGCAGAATTACAGGGGCCGGCAGACGAACACTATAAACAATACGAATACGCTTTTGAAGAGATACCCCACCGGGGCAATGACTACGGGCCGGAAGCCACGATAGCCGGCTATGCCTCCATAGCCAAACCCCGGGCAACATTCGCCGCCATGGTGAGCCGTTTGGATGCATACGTAGGGCAGGTGATGGCCAAGCTCGACGAATTGGGACTGGCTGATAACACGATCGTACTATTCAGCAGTGACAATGGTGCCCATAAAGAAGGTGGGGCTGACCCAGCCTTTTTCAACAGCTCGGGAGGACTCCGGGGGTTGAAACGTGACCTCTATGAAGGCGGTATCCGTACGCCACTCATCGTATGCTGGCCAAACTACATTGCCGCGGGGAGCGTCTCTGATCATATCGGGGCGTTTTGGGATATCATGCCTACGTTTGTTGAACTTACAGGTGCGCCCAGCCCCCGTTACAGTGATGGCATTTCATTCTTACCTACCCTCCTCGGACAGGGCCACCAACCTCAGCACACCTACCTTTACTGGGAGTTTCACGAGGGCGGCGGAAGGCAGGCGGTCCGTATGGGCAAATGGAAAGGCGTACGGCTTAACGCCAAAGAGACACCCGATGCACCGGTAGCCCTATATAATCTACAGGTAGATCCCGCAGAAACAACCGACGTAGCCGTTGAGCATCCAGCGATTGCGATGCGACTGAGGCAAATGATGGAGGAAGCCCATCAGGAGAGTGCGGTATTTCCGCTTTTCCCCGACCTGAAATAGTTGTGTTGTCACCTGCCTTTAGACAACGATTGAAAAGTAATAACAGACACCGCTAGCAAAACGATAACTGCGGTGTCCGTTTTGGTCATCGGTCAACTAAGCGGCAATTCACCGGACTGGAAAAATGCGAGCGGATGACCATCCGGATCGATAAATTCCGAACTCCAACCACCCGGAGCTTCGGTTACCGGCGTCACGATTTCCACCCCTTGTCCAGCCAGCTTTTCCAATACGGATTTCATGTATCCTTCCGCGAGCTCGAAGACTACAATCGGCGATTTCCCGATTTCCACTTCCCCTTCAAAAAACAGCAATTCGATACCCGTGCCTAGCTTTCCCAACAACCAATCGCCCTCATCGCCGCCCGGCTGGCGTTCGATTTCGATGCCTAGAACGTCGCGGTAGAAGCGCTCCGTACGGTTAATGTCGCTTACATTGAACAGTACGGCGATTCCCTTTTTCAAATTTACTCCCATGTTGAAATATGATTAAAATATACCTATCGTAGGAGGACTATCCTCCTTTTCGTCGGAGTTGTTGCCGTGGCGCGCCGTTTTGTGAGCATAAAAAGAACGAATGGTAAATAAATGTCCGTCGGGATCATGGCTGCCGATTGTTACGCGGGTATCGTATCGGCGCAGATTCGCCAACGCATGGAACGAGCGGATGAGTGAGCGGCGAAGTACCCCGCTCATGAATTCGTTCTTCCCTCTTCCTCCTACGGGCTTCAGTACGGGCGATAAATGCCGCGCGGTTCCGGAGAAAGCCTCTTCCCCACGCCATGAAATGTGCATCCAAAAAATCTTTGCCGGTTATCACGGCCTCGAGAAGCAGGTCTTGTACCAAATCATCCACTTCTTCCGGTCGACGGGAATATTGCCTGGCAATCCGATACATTTCATCAATGGGCGGCACATTCATCGCTTACAACTTGTTGGCAATAAATATCGGATTTTTATTCGTATTGGATTACAGGTATCTTCTTCTTCACAGTAATATTAGCCTTTACGACATTATTGATTTATTTTTCCGAAGACATCCCGGATGGCCTCTAAATAGGCCATGCCATTTACCTTATCTGGCTCTAGGTAACTCCCTTCGGTCCATTCGTTCCAGCAATTCACCGTTATAATCTTATCGCCCGCTAAACGTTGATCTGCAAATTTTTTCATGGTTACCAGCGATTTTTTGAATGCCTCCGGTGTATTCCCGACCATGACCGGCATATAAGGGTAACCTAGATTCTCAAAAGCGGTAGCTTGGTGAGTTCTCGGCGATGCGTCCCAACCCATTGTCATATTTGGGTAATAGGGTATTTTATACTCTTTCACAGCCTCCTCAGCATATTTGAAGTATTCCGTACTGACGGAGTCGTAAGATGTAGCTGGAAATTGATTGAGCCCCACGTGATGTATCCACACGTAGGATGTAAACGAATTAAAGCCCAATTCTTCTACCAAAGCGGCAGGATTGCTGACCACCTCTTCACTGGGCAATACGGTACGTCCCCATACTACCGCATTCATGTTGATGTCGTGAAAACCTGCTTTTCGTGCCTTTTCCCGAAATGCATCAATGCCTTTCCGGGTATCGGCCACACTGCCAAAAATCTCAATAAAGCGGGTCAAATCATAAATCGAAAAATAAGGTGCACCATTAATCTGCCAGTAAGACGGGTGCGAAAAGTATTTTTCAATGATAAAGTCCGTCATCTTATCCCAAGTTTCTTTCGTGATTTTACCTGGATAAAGCATCTCGCGGTCCTCCCGCGAGTCGAAAGGGTGAATATCTTCCCAATCATGGTTGGCCCACATGAGTGCAAATTTTAGCAGATCATTGTTTTTCGCCATCATAAAACCTTCTTCCAATGCCCGCTCCAAAAACTGACCGTCATCGTAGTAATACCAGTCAAAAATAAAGGCATCTATTCCATGCGTATGTGCAGCGTCGATTTTCTGTGCCATAGCAACCGGATCAGCTTCATCCGTATATCCCCAAAGCGGTTCTATGGGCTGCCGATGGCTTTCAAACCTCGGTTTGGCATTCTTCACGAGCTCCCATTCGGTCCATCCTGCCCCATGTATCTTTTCGTTGCGAGCATCGACATGATAGTTGGGAAAATAATATGCCGCCACCGTATACGGCCGCTCCTGTTCATGGAGCGTGCCGGAGCAAGACATTATTACACTACTCATACCTAGGGCAACTAAATAAATAGTTTTCTTCATCATCTACTAAATTTAAATCATTTGCATGGATTCAATAAAAGGGTTGGTTGTGATTCGAGCCGCCACCAGCGTATTCAGTGGCTCGCCATTGAATTTCCAACGGTGGATTTGTACATCACGTATCATAGCATGGTCATTTGCCCCTTGAAACACCGAAGCCGGCATATCCGCACCGGGTTGCCGGCTAATCGAAATATCAGCTACGGTTAACCCGTCTAATGTCCCGAATCGTTCTTCCTGTGAATAGTCCGTTTTAGTAATGCGGGCCTCTAGCAGATACGGAACATAGCTCCCTTTGCCTTCATCGGCATACACTTCCTGGGGTTGGGTCTGGAGTTTCGGCTGGTAATGCACCTCATCCATTTCTATACGGATGTTTTCAAACCGGATATCGCGGATAGCAGCGCCATCACCATGCAGGATATCCATCGCTGCATAGGACGTACGTATGATATCGCAGTTGTGAAACCGAATCTTTTCTATGGCGGGGGCTACGGTCTCCGCTCCGATTTCAAAAGCCTTTCCCCAGTCACACCAAACAACACAGTTTTCAAAACGCACATCATCTACGGAAAGATGCTGATAGGCACCCTTCTTTCCTTTCACTACCAGTCCATCGTCAAATGATCGGACAAAGCAGTTGGAAACCACGACCCGCTGGCTGTTGCAAACATCAATACCATCAGCATTGTAGCGCCACAAGCCGATCAGTTTTACACCATCGATATGAATATCCGAACAGCCGAACAAGCTGAGACACCAGGTGTCGGGATCCCGTAGAATGACCCCACTCACCTTGCAATCTGAACACCCCTCCAACCGGATAGCTCCTACGCCTTTACCACGTTCCAGCTTGCTTACGTCGATGATTCCACGACCGGAGATGGAGACCCCATGGGCGTTGATGGCATGGAAACAACCATGGACCATAGCCCCCCGTTCGAGATATACAGAATCACCACTACTCAGCTCCTTTTTCCCGATTTCATGTACACCGGGCCCGAAGTAATAGGTACATGCTTTGCGTTGTGCAAGAGGTATTGTGACCGGCGGTTGCGCAAATAAATGTATGGCATGATGGTAGCCGTTTATTTCTACAACCAAATCCATTGGGTGTGGCACTGTAAATCGGATTTTCCGGCCTTTAATCTCGGGATTAATCCCCGCAGCGAGGGGCCGGACGACTACCTTGTGTATAGGGACAGCAGAAGTTAAACTCACCGTTGCTTCAGTCTCCATGTCCCAAGTAGCAAATGTGGCCAATTCTGTCTGATCAAGTGGGCGCTGGTAGCCTGGCCAAACTTGGTTGAAGGGAACAGCCGACACCCTGCATGCTTGCAAAGGCACCGGCTTACCACTAACGGTAAGCCGGTGGTTCGCCGGTGGCAATTTAGCGTATGACGTCCGATATAGTGCAGTCCCGGCAGCCAATAAAGCGAGCTGCCTGAGCATTTCTTTCCGTGTATAGTACTTGTTGTTGCTATTCATCTATTATTCTTTTAGCGCGATTCAAATGCGTAGAGCTCGCCGATTCGATCTGCATCCAATGCTTTATTGTATATGCGTATCTCGTCTACCATTCCTTTCACGTAAGGGTCACCTTCGGCCGGTGCAATACGATATCCTACACGCATAGGGTTGAGGGAAGGCGCAACTGAGCCACTAATATCTGTGTCGCCAATCCCCGTCAACTCTCCATCGACATAGATTCGAACACGCGTGCCGTCATAGCTACCAACGAGATGATGCCAAGTAGCCGGGCTCAACTGCTTATCCCACCAAAAAACAGAACTTCCAGCTGCATACCATCCACCATTTGTAGTGTTTACTACGAAATGCCCCCTGCCCTCGTGCTCGCCGTGGACAACAAACTGGAAAACGGATTCGACGCCAAGAAGAAAAATGTCCCTATCGGTGGGGATCTCCTCCATGTTTATCCAAAAGGAAACCGTCAACTCGTCCATACCGGTAAGCGAACCTTCAACATTGCTGATTTCCAAGTAGTCGTCTACGCCATCAAGCTTCAAGCCGTCGTTTTGTCGCCCACTTGCAAAAGTGGCGCCGTTGTGTGTTATACCCCGGTTGGGACCAGACCAATCAAAAGCCGAGTTGTTGAGATCCCAATAACCGATTGGTCCATCGGAGAGGTCGATCGTCCATCTCCTTATAGACATATTGGCTGGGTCTGAAGTCTTGTTACCACAGTACACAAAAAACCGCTGGCCAACGGTGGCATTTTCTTCGCCTTCTTCATCAACAATGGTGGCGTACTGCCATCCTGAATTCTCCGGATAAGCAGTTGTCGCTTCGTTAGCGAGCACCTTGTACAGCCGCCAGGTGATACCGTCTGCAGACTGCCACAACCTGACGTAGGTTTCCTCACCAAACCAATTCATCGACGTCATCACAAGATAAAACATTCCATCATACGTGCTGTATGCCGCATTGGTATGGCAAATACCTGGTACATTACCACCATGCGTGGCCACAATCGGCGACCGGTTGCCACCCAAGCCTGCTTCGGAGAACTCTCCGTTATAATACTTCATCCACGGACTGGTGTTACCAGCCCTCGCAGCGGTAATGACGTCAGCAACCGGTGCCCTGGCCACATTGGTGGTCCCGTGTTCGTTGTAGTAACAATAAAAGTAATCATCTTTCACGAAATAAGGTGCGCCTTGAAGAAATCCGCCCTCAAGATCCGGATCATCATAGGGGGAAATGATTTCGCCCAAGTATCGGAATGTATCACCGTTATCTGTCGAATAGGCAAGTGATATTCGCCCTTTGTTGCCACTACCACCAGCACTCACAAATTCCATGTGCAGAAAAGCGATTAGTCCGCCGAACGAATCGTGGCACAAGCTCATGATCCACGGTTTGCCATTGATGTCATCGTTGTTAACAAAGAGTTCGGATCGATTTTTATTAAACACCGGTGTGGCCAACGGGTTATCCGTTGGTCCGCTGGTTTTCTGATGGTATTCGCCCCAGGCATCCGAATGCATCCAATACCGTGTACCGTCTTTTACCCAACTGCTTAACGGGGCATCGATAAAGTCGGCCCCCGTGGCTAGCACCTGTGCAGCAGTTGCAACGTTGTCGGGTATACCTACTGTATAAAAATAGCTTCCATCCCACCCTGGACCGGGTTCGGGATTCGCTGGTTCCTCCGGGTCCGGCTCTTCCGGCACCGGTCTTTCAGCCAACGGTTCAATGATCGGCTTTTCCTTGCAACCCTGCGATAAGGCAAACAACATGCATGAACAGGTGATAAGCAAATGAAAATAGGTTCTCGTATTCATGTCTTTAAACGTTAATAACCGGGGTTAGGGATTAAGCTCTCATTCTGTCCGATTCGGCCGGGTGTAATCGGGAAGTAATAATTCTCTGGTCTGAATCTTGGCGGCGAAACTGAGCCATCAATGTCACTAATGACCTCTATACGGTATTTTCTTGTATTATAATCCAAGATATAACGTAAGCCCGAAAACCCCCTTGTCAAATCAGTCACCGCTGTTCGCCATCGCCTGAGATCCCAATATCGGTGTCCTTCGTATGCAAGTTCGACCTTCCGCTCATGCTTGATCTTCGCTAGGTCTATGGAAGTATGTTGAGCCACCCCTGCACGTTGCCTGATCTCGTTAATCGTCAGTCTAGCGGCCTCGCTATTACCCAATGCATAAGCCGCTTCCGCAAAATTAAGCAGTACTTCCCCATACCGGAAAATAATCCAGTCGGTACCTGATGTGCCCCGCTCACCGAGGTTATTTTTACTTTCATCCAAGTATTTCATCACACCGAATCCGGTGCCAAAACTACCATCTACCTGTTGATTACCCTTGGCCAGCACACCCTCGTAAGATCCATCCGCAAGTAGCGTCCCATCCGGCGTGATCAAACCGTTGTGCCAATCCAATCGGGTTCCTTTCCATGCCGTATTTAACGTATAAATCGTAGCAAAAAAACGAGGTTCTCGATCCTGCCAGAGTGCTTCGGCTGTCCACAGTCCTTGTTGTATAGCCGTCCGGTCGAGTGTTCCCTGCGTGCCGTCGATTTTTTCAAATTCCTCTGCCATCTCCAGGTAGGGAGCATCGACGTTTCCAGCCCCCCACGCATTTGGTGCCGGTGTCTGGAAAAAGTCATAGGACCAGCCGTTGCCTCCCCGGTCACGATCGGTAAATGTGTGTGGGCGCACGAATATTACCTCGGAATTATTCTTTTTGAGAAACAGATTACGGAAGTTGGTCACTTTATCCACATCTTCATCGTAAAGAGAAAATTTGTTATCGGTAATAATTTTGTTTGCTGCTTCGTATGCCTGCTGGAAATAACCTTGCGCCATTTCCTTCGGTATACCCAGCAGTCCATCGAGCTGTACCTGTCCGTATTCCGAAATACTTGCCGCATACAGGGCTGCCCTACTTTTCAACGCCAGTGCAGCATACATGGAAGGCCGTCCGTAATGATCGCCAGTTGCCTGACTAGGCAGATCAGTCACAATAGCGTCCATTTCGCTCAATATGAAATCATAAATTGCCTTTTCGCTTTCCCGCCTCGGATACAACTCCTCATGCGGATCGTCTAGTCGTTGGGCTTTAGTAATCAAAGGTACGCCCCCATATCGCTTCACCATGGCAAAGTAATTGAATGCCCTGATAAACCTAGCTTCTGCCACACGCTGCTTACGAAAGGTTTCGTCTACAGATGCGGTAGCCATTTTTTCGATAAATTCATTGGTTATCCGAATAACTTGGTAAGATTCCTCCCACCATTCCAATAGCCCGCCATTGACAGTAAGTCCGCCCATTTTAAAATAATAACCCAACGGCCCGGCCACCGATGTCCAGTTGGTTCGTCCCTCATCGCTGATGTGGTTTATGGCGAATGGTGCTGCCCAGCCTGCACCGGTATCCCATTCGTTTCCTCCGGTTTCGTTGAGGAAAATGTACGTTCGGGCATATGCCTCCGTTAAGTATGCATCGATAAGCACTTGATCGCCCCATACCTGCGCATCCGATATAACGTTCAATGGAACCTTGTCAAGTACACCTTTCTGACAACCGAACAGTGTATACGCGATTGCCAAACATGTTAATAAATATTTTTTCATGATTCAATATCCTATATAGTTAAAAAGATGCTGATAACCCGAAACTGAGTGTACGCTGCTGGGGATAATAAGCAGTGCCATGGCCAGATGGCATTTCGGGGTCTATACCGTAAGCTTTCAATCGGTCAAATGTCAGCAGATTGGTGCCTGCGAAATAAACGCGAAGGTTGGTAAGACCAGCTGTATTTAACCATGCTTCTGGCAACGTATACCCTACAGAAAGCACCTTCAATCTCAGATATCCCGCCTCTTTCAGATAATAATCTGAAAAAAGATAGTTGGATGCAGCTCCCCCAATCCGGGGTACGAGCGCATTAGGGTCGTTGTTCTCAGGTGTCCAGCGCATATCGTATAAAGCGGCCGGAACCAATAACCCAACGCCATCTAGCTTCACAAAGCTATGGTAACCCATAGCGCCTTGAAACAAGAAATAGGCATCCAGATTTTTGTACTTCAACGTGCTTCTCAAGCCTACCATCCATTTCGGCATGCTACCTTTACCGATATCAGCCTGATCCTTGTAATCTAATTTGCCGTCACCATTCAGGTCTTTGTAACGGATATCTCCGGGTCTCAATGTTGAATTATCCGAATTGTCCTGATCGAAAGGGAGTTCATCGATCTGCGAATATTGGGTAAATAGTCCGTCAGATACATATCCGATTTGACGGTCTACCCATTGGCCGGACACTTTGAAGAGTGCTAATTGCACTTCGTCGGTGTACTCGGGCTCTTCATAGTGTCCCCATTTTGACCTCGCCCACGAAACATTGCCGGATATATCCCAACTGAAATCTCCGCGGGCGCCCGTATTCCCTAATTCCAATTCAAAACCTCTGCTGTTCTGGCTGTTGAGGTTTTCAGGAGGCATGCTAGCTCCAAATGTGGAGGGCAGAGAGGTCAAGCGGGTTGCCGGTATACCTTCGCGGTTTCGGTAAAAACCCTCCACAGACCCGTACAGCTGTCGCTGCCATAATGAAAAGTCAATCCCTACATTGGAAATCGTCAGTTCTTCCCACGTAAGCGTCGGGTTAGCCAGTCCTCTTGACCTTAACCCCTGTTGGGCTCCGCTACCAAGAACGTACGTCTGACCATATCGGTAACCGGAAAGATATTGGAAATTACCCACACCATCATTACCCGAGGTTCCATAACTACCCCGCAATTTCAACTCGTCTATAGCCCGCATTCCAGCTAAAAATGCCTCCTTATCAACCCGCCATCCCAAGGAAACACTGGGGAAATAACCCCACCGGCTTGCTGCTGGAAACTTAGCAGAGGCATCTGCACGTAATGTTGTTTCAATCAGATAAGTATCCTTGTAGCTATAATTGACCCTTCCTATCACGCCTTTGCGCCCCATCTCGCTAGCAGAACCATCGTTAGACATGGCATCAGTGCTACCGGCAAAAAGCTGATCAATGGCAGGCGTAAGAAAATCGAAACGCGAACCGATTAGGTAGTCGCTGTAGTAATCGATAACTTCATATAACAGCAATGCAGACACGTCATGCCTATCGTCAAATTTACGGTTATAGTTCAACGAGAATTGTCCAGTAATCGTCCTATTCTGATTTTTACTGGTACTTAATGAAGCCTTTTCTCCCAACGCACCAGCCAATGTATAAATATCGCTACCCGGATCATAGGTATAAAATTTGACCGGTCTCACAAAGTTCTTGGTAGAGCCATATGTATGTGCATAGTTAGCAAATGCCTTTGCGCTTAACCCCCGCACCCCTTTAAATACATAATTTAGTGTCAAAGAACCCCTCAGATTCTGTTCGTCGGTGTCATTGTATCCGTAAATATCTCTGTTGGTCGTTACATGTGCTCCCCCTGTACCCCCGCCGGCGGCAAAAGGAATTTTTGCCGGATCGGGCAGGGACGCCGGATAGATTGGTAACGTATTCCAGTAATCCTCCCAAGCGGCTTCTCCAGCATTTTGGGGGCGGGAGGCATATCGCTTAAAATTCATCGTACTGGTAACATCCAATTGGATGGTAAAGTTATCCTGGATTTTCGCGTCTACATTGGACTGGAAATTATAGCGCGAATAACCCCCGCCATTTTTCTTCCACATGGTTTCCTGATCGAGGTATCCCAAAAAGCCATAATACCTTACCCGGTCCGTCCCACCGCGAACCGCAATGTTATGATGGTGTTGCGGAGCAAAGTTCCGAATCAACACGTTATACCAATCTGTATTGGGATATAGCGGGTCATCACCTCGATAGTAGCTTTCAATTTGTTCCGTTGTAAACGGGACTTGGCTTGGTGGTTGGCCGGAATTAAGCCAGGCTTCCGAACGAAGTTCGGCATATTGGCCCGAGCTAGCAGGCTTCAGCATCCGCGTAACCCCCTGTAGGGTGTAAGTAGAATTGAGTGAGAAAACAGGTGCTCCCTGATTGCCACGTTTTGTAGTCACCAATATTACGCCATTTCCAGCCCTTGATCCATAAATCGACGCGGAAGCATCCTTGAGGATGGAAATACTCTCTATGCTGTTTGGATCTAGCGAATTGAAATCGGCTTCAACCCCGTCAACAATTACCAGGGCACTCCCAAATCCACGTATCTGTATATTTGCACCATCTGCACCCGGAAGTCCCTGTTGTTGGAAAGAAATCAAGCCTGGTAAGCGACCAGCGAGCGTAGTGGATGTACTGGCTACCGGAGCAATACTTAATTCATCCCCTTTGACTGTAGAAACCGAACCTGTGACAGTTTCTCTCCGTTGTACGCCGTAACCAACAACCACGACTTCGTCCAGATCACTAACCGTAGCTTCCATCAACACATCAATGGTAGATAGATCGCCTACTGACCGCTCAACAGGACTAAAACCAACGATCGAAAACACTAAGATGCGCCCGCTTTCAGGAATACTAATACGATAACCCCCATACGCATCAGAAGTAACCGCTACAGGGGTTCCCTTAACGGATATGGTTACTCCTTCCAGCGGATTTCCGTGGTTATCTGACACATTACCTATGATTGTACGCTGTTGAGGCATGGTAATGGGTTTATTTGCGACAGGCGATGAACGTCGTTTTGTTATCGTCACAATCCCATCTTCCAACGACCAATCCAATCCTCGATCGGTCAGAATCATATCCATCGCATCCGCAAACTCCACCTGCCTCAGCTGCGCATCAATACGGATATCTGGGAGATGTTTGCCATGGAATAAAAATGAATATCCTTGTTGTTTCTGAAATTCCCGCATCACCTCTCCGAGAGGGGTGTTTTTTACGTTAAGCGTAATCTTTTGTGCGTTAGCCTCTGCGAGGGCGTTGAACGCTAAACCCAAGGTCAAGAAAATCGCTAATTTCATAATCAGTAATAATCGGTAACTGAAAGGCCAAGAAAAGCCCCTTACACATCGTGTAAAAACCATATATTTGTCGTGTTTGAATGGTTAATAATTTGGTTTCGGCCCGGTGTCCAAACGAAGGCCGCTAATCAATCCAGGCAACAAGAACGGGTGATGCTGTTGGTATCATCCGTTTTTTTGCGGATATTCCATGATGCTGTTTTATCGTTATGTCTGCATAGCAACCACCTCCTATGGATTTTAAACTGGTATCACATTTAGTTAATTTTCATTCCACATTGCTGCTACTTATTTTCGCTAACCAGCAGTTGTTTCTTCGAGCCATTCTGTCTGATCTCAAAATTAAGCCCGCTTTTAGCAAACGAATTTAAAACTGCGCTTAAAGGCTTGGCCCGGTCAACCATGCCGAAAACGAAAGTTGCCGGCATATTCCCTTCGTACGATACTTCGAGATCATACCAACGGGCTACCTGTTCGATAGCCACCCGGGGTGGCACATTGTCAAAATAGAAAAAGCCATCCTTCCACGCCGTGTAAGGTACTACGTCTACCTGAGCTATGTTCATCGTTGAGCCGGAAATGACCGCTTGCTCTCCTGGCTTTAATAGATTTGAGATTTGAGATTCGAGGTTTGAAATCTTTACCTTCCCTTCTACCAACGTGGTTTTGGTTTCGTTTTCGGCTGGATAAGCCGAAATATTGAACTCCGTGCCGAGTACCTCAACCGTTTGACCGCTGCTATTTACCTTAAAAGGCCTACTTTTATCTTTCACCACAGCAAAATAGGCCTCACCGGAAACCCTAACCACCCGTTCTGCGTCGTCAAACCGGCTGGGGTATGTCAATGTAGAAGCCGCATTTAACCAAACATTTGTTCCATCTGAAAGTGTAATTTGATAGATGCCCCCTTTGGGTGTGGTAAGCATAAGTGTTTCGGAAGGTTTAAGTAACAATGTATCCCCACTGTTGTAAGTAATATTGTCTTCCGCTATGACAATGCCGGTTTGTGTTTCGCTCAAATCAATCACCCGCCCATCAGCGAGGCTAAGTGTAGCACGATGGCCGCCGGGAAGGATTTCTTCGGCCGCGAGTATTGGGTCAGTAGGTAACTTCTCCCTATTGTCCAGAAAGAATGCCCACGTGCCCACTACCGCTAAAATAATAGCCGCAGCTGCATAGGGAAGCCATTTCCGGAAACGGATGGTGTTTTTCCGCTGTATGTGTATTTGTATTCCTTTGTCAATTCGATTACGAAGGGTTGTTTGTTCCTCCGAGGTCAACACCTCTTCACGGCCCTCGATGTTGTCAAACGCATCATAGTACGTGTCCATGAAGTGCCGTTCCGCATCAGTAGCAGAACCACGCAGGATTTTCTTCGCTAGTTTATGGAATGTATTTTCCATACGTATTGTATCCGTTTAAAATGGTCTTTACGGATATTGTCTAGAAATCCCGGGAAACTCCCAAAAAAAATTCAACTTTTTTAATTCAAGAATACCAGACCCATAATCACGGTCTTTATTAGCAGTGCCCGAAGGCTATTGCTTGCGGTATTAAGCTGGTTCTGAACGGTCTTTTGCGACACTTGAAGCTCCTCTGCAATTTCCTTGGTGTTTCGCCCTTCGAAGTAATGCATTTCAAAAATCCGGCGTCGTTTACGGGGAAGTGTTTCCAGCCACGCCGTCAAAAGGCGTCGCGTTTCCTGTTCACCGAAAGGCCCATCGGCCGTAAATGGTGAAACCAGCATTTGTTCAAAAGGCTCTACAAACGCAGGCAGAGCTTTACCTTTGGCAAGCAACGTGTATATTTTATAGCGTACGGCCGTATGTAGGTAGGGCTCCAGCCGTTGAATCGATTTATTTCCCCGATGCTCCCATAAGTCAATGAATACATCCTGTACAACATCACTGCACTGCTCCCGGTTGGCTAAGCGCCGGTAGGCAGTTTGGTATAGCGCATGCCAATAACGCTCGTAAATACAGCTAAAGGCTCCCTGATGCCCCTCTTTAAGTAGTGGTACCAAATCCTCATCCGTATACTCCGCGTAGTTATCCAATTGATGTAGTTAGTTTAGCAAAGGTAGCGGATTGGGCGAAGAAAGCAAAGCCGCCGAATACCCCTATTCACGAGCTTGTGCTTTCAAATCGGCAAAAGAACGTTGGAATGCTGCGATTAAATCCGCGTAAGCGTCGTTTGTTGCCTGATTGTGAACCTCCCAACGATTTTCGGTCAGATCGAAGAATTCCTCATATTGATGTTCGGGATACCATATATATTTATAATCCAACGAAACAACAGCCTCAGACACGGGAATGTGAGGTGAGCCATAAAAACGGTGCTCATAATAAAACCGTTCCCGAGTAGGTATCCCATGGTTAATGGTTTCAGTAAGGTCTATACCCTGCATGTCTATTGGCGTGTTATCTTGGCCGACGCCTGCCAATGAAAGGATGGTCGGTGCGATATCGATATTAAGTGCAATTTGGTCAATGACACGGCCGGGGTCTACTGCGGACTTCCGAGGGTCATAGATGATCAGCGGCACACGAATGGACTCTTCGTGAGCGAACCATTTACCTTCCAATCCATGCTCGCCCAGGTAAAACCCATTGTCACCCATAAAGATGATAATGGTATTATCGTCAAGCCCGTGGTTTTTTAAATGCATCATCAGTTTCCCCACTTCCGCATCTACGCCCGAAATCAGACGGTAGTAATCTTTTACCGATTCCTGATAGGTTTCAGGGCTTGAAAAAAAAGTTTGCCACCGGTATCGTGCAATACTTTCGGGTGCTTTGAAAAATGGAGGCAGGCTGTCCCAGTATGCAGGTTTTGCCGACTCAGGTACCGGAACCGTCGTGTTATTATACCAGTTGGCAAACTCCTCCTGCACCACATATTCCGGAGGCCGCCCGTCCAATTCATGCGGTGCTTTAAAACTCACCGAAAGACAAAAAGGTTGCGTAGACGTATCTTGCGAAACCAAAAATTTGACAATATCACGGCCAATGCTGTCCGTATGGTGTACCGGTTTTCCATTTTCATCGTAAAAGATGTAGGGTGGCTGTCCTTTTTCCGTGCACGACCAGAAATCGAACTGTTCCGCCGGCGGATTTTCGCCCACTCCAAATTTCCCGATAAACCCCACACGATACCCATTACGTTTTAATACCATTGGATAAGTCATCTTAAATGCTTCCGGCGAAAAATCCGTACCAAAATCATCAATGCTGTGCTTAGCCATATGCTGACCGGTAAGGATACTTGCCCGACTTACCGCGCAGATCGATGTGGTGACGTACGCGTTGCGGAATAAGTACCCCCGCTGAGCCAGTTCGTCGAGATTGGGCGTTCGGATAACCGGGTTGCCCAGGCTTCCAAGCGCATCCCAGCGATGGTCGTCGGTAAGGAGGAAAATAATATTAGGCCGTTTATCCACCTCGTTGCGGCGGTGGTTTGCACGACTGATTCCGCTCAACAGTACTACGGCGAACAACAGGAATTTCAATATGTCCCGCGGGTTCATTTTTTTATTTTATTCGTTACTTATTCCTAAACCCAGTCGGCGCTCGTTAAGCATTACCTTTTTCCATTCAGTAAAATAGCAGGGATGGAGGCAGATATGTAGCGGACAAGCCATCGATTACGCTCCGAGCGCTTTACGTGCAAATTCCACACATTTAGCGACTTCTTTGACAGCATCCGAGCCTTCAGGTACAGGATACTCCAGTTCAATCGTTGCCGGAAACTTATACTTACGCTCGGACATCAACTGCAGCGCTTCCACAATTGGGGTATCGCCTTCGCCCCAAGGTAGGTTTGCGCCACCGTTAGCCTTTGATTTCCGGTCTTTTGTGTGCATGCTCACGATGTGCTCATGCTTGGCTTTGATAAACTGGATAGCGTCGAAGCCCGCCGCCACGTAGTGCCCCATATCGAAGTTCATCGCATTATAAGGCGATTGTGCAATAGCACCGTCCCACATATCAAATGTCTGCTGCGTATGCCCGTGATAGCCTACATACACCTTGTTCCGTGCTGCGATGGTGCCCAGTCGCTGTGTATGTGTCGGATCCTTCGGAAACTCCACATTCGCCTGGTTGGCTCCCAACGCCTTTGCGGCACGGAAAGCGTAGTCGATCTCCGCATCCGTATTATTTGGCCCCAGGGCACTGGGTTTATAACCGTAGATGCGCACGCCGGCTTTCTTGTACATTTTACGGAGCTGCTCGAAACGGGTCATGGGCACGTTCGCCCGCCATTCGGCCAATGCTTGGGAATGTGCGGCTCGCGCGACTTTATCGGCCTCGTCATCGCCGGTCCTCGCAGGGGCGTCCGGTGCTCCCGCAAATGCCTCGGCCGCCGGCCCCATCAGTTCAACGGCGCTCACATTCGCCTCCACGCAGTACCGGAGCAACTCTTCGGTACCGCTTGGCATGCTGCGGAACGAATACGTGATTACGCCTACCTGCACCCCTTTGAATACGGAATTCGGTTTGCGTAGGTTGGGGATATAGGCTGGCATGCCAAAGGCAGGGGCCGCAACCACCGTACCCACCAATACGGACGCCGAAGCCAGAAACTGCCTACGGGAAAACGATTTTTCTTTTGTTGATTCCATTGTTAATAGTCAAATGCTTAAAAATCCATATAATCCCAACCATTGCGGTATGGCCGCCCTTTGAGCATATTCGCATAGACATCGTCAAACACTTCCTTCTTCGGGTTCCACTTCAGTGGCCGTTGCAGCTCATAAGCGATGTTGACGGCGTTGCAAACCGATGCGGTACGGTGTCCGATTTCCACATCGGCCACGGGCTTGCTCCGTTTCTTGATGGCATCGATCCAATCCTGGTAGTGGTTGTCGGAATGATAGACCTTTTTATCGCCGGGCTTCAGCGGCTGCTGGGCCAATCCAGCAGGTTCGGTATCAAGGAAACTTCGCGACACTTCGATTTTGCCTTCTGTACCGATAAACTGGATGGCGTTGGGGCGTCCCCATGCTTTGTGGTTCACCCGTACGCCGTTGGCATACGTAAAATACAAGCCCTCCTCCGCGGCGGACTGGGCAGGTGGCACGAACGATACCGGACCGGAATGGTCCATATCCAACGCCCACTGCACGATATCGAACATGTGTGCCCCCCAGTCGGTGATCAGTCCACCGCCGAAACCCCGGTAGCCACGCCACCATGCCCATTTATCATCCTCAATGGGCGGCGAGAGGGTGGGATGGTAACCTCGATAGAGCGACGGGCCGATCCACCTATCCCAATCCAAATAATCCGGTATGGGCATGGACGGCAGGTCGCACTGCTTCACCGGCTCGCCCACTGAGACGTTGATTTCCTTGACCGTGCCGATGTAGCCGTTCCGCACCAGGTCGGCCGCCTGTCGGAAGTTATATTGCGAACGCTGCATGCTACCGGTTTGTAGCACCCGTTTGTATTTCCTTACCGCATCCACCATGGCACGCCCCTCGTCGATGGTCAACGCCAGCGGCTTTTCACAATAGATATCCTTCCCGGCCTTTGCCGCGTCTATTACATTGAGCGCATGCCAATGGTCGGGCGTTGCAACGACTACGGCATCGATATCCGTACGGGCGAGTAGCTCCCGGTAGTCACCGTACGATTCCACGGCGTGGCTTGCTTTCGTCGCGTTGAGTGCCGTCGACTCGCCCACGAATTTAGCGAGCTTCTTACGGTCCACATCGCATGCTGCCACCACCATCGTTTCGGGCACCTTACCGATATTCCGCAACAGACCATGCACCTGTTTGCCCGTTCCGATGTAACCCAGGTTGATGCGGTCGCTCGGAGCGATAAATCCGTTTCCGCCCAATACATGGCGCGGCAAGACCATAAAGCCCGCGGCGGCGGCAGCACCTGTTTTCAGGAAATTCCGGCGCGTAAAACCGGCCATGTTTTTTTTATCCATAAATTTATAATTGTTACCTATCATCGCCTATCGACAAAATTATTGCCGCGACGTCTCTTCATGTCTAATTTGGAGGCTAACAAAACGTTAGTATGCAAACTTAGATAAAGTTGCGTCGAAATACAATCGTTTTCCTCCACCACCGAGAAAAAATTACAGCGAAAACAATAGACTGCTATTCGATATCATCAGATGGCCTTGCATTTTATACACAGTTTCTTGTAGCGTACAAAAATTTATAATATAATTGCATAGCTAATTTTAAGAAAAATGCCTGAACTATTTGAACGTAGCCGAATCCATTTAGGAGTTAAGTATCGCAGCAATGTAATTAAATTCAATCACCTGTCTTTTTTATGGTTGCTTGCCGCAGTGTCAGTTCTATCCTGCGCCAAGAACCCTATCGATAAAAAACCGGAGGAAATCGGAAACCCTACGGAGGCAAACCACTTGTTGTTTGTTGGAAATTATGACAACAACCTTTACGCGTTGGATAGCCGTACGGGTGCCCTTCGGTGGAAGTTCTCCACGAGCGAATCGATCCTAGGTAGTCCAACGGTGGCTAGTAATGTGGTATATTTTGGAAGTTACGACCACAAGGTGTACGCGGTCAATGCGGCGGACGGCAAGGAGAGGTGGTCGTTCCAAACTGGCGGGCCAGTGTATTCAACGCCTACAGTGTCAGACAACATCCTTTATTTCGGGAGTTCTGACAAAAAAGTGTACGCACTTAACGCGTCTAAAGGAACAAAAATATGGGAATTTGAAACCGACCATTATGTACAGACTAGCCCTACCATAGTTAATGGTATTTTATATATCGGAAGCGACGACAGCCATATCTACGCACTGGATGCAGTTTCGGGTACGTTTAAGTGGAAATTTGCTGCACGTCACCAAGCCCCCATCAGTACGACGCCCACAGTATCCGGTAACATGGTTTACGTAGGCAGCTACGATAAAACAATGTATGCGCTTGACGCGGCATCCGGTGAGCTAAAATGGAAGTTCGAGATTGATGATGTAACCTATGCAAGCTATACAAGCCCCAGAGTGGTGAATGGCGTGGTTTACGTTGGCAGTGATACGGGCAGGTTGTACGCGCTTGATACCCAAAGTGGGGCATTTATTTGGTTATTTGAGGGTTCGGGTTATAGTGGCCACGCAACCATACATCGAGGTGTTATATACATTGGGTCAGCCTACGATAAGTTATATGCGGTAGATGCCGGGACTGGCAAAGAAATTTGGTCTTATGACACAGGCGGTGATACGCGTTCTGGCCCAACGGTGGCAGATGAACTCATCTACGTGGGAGCGGGCAATCAACTAATGGCTATCGACATCAGTACACGCACAACTAAATGGGTTTTTGAGCCAATTCTCTCCCATGGTATCGGGTGGTTTCTGTCGTCGCCAACCGTGTTGATTGATGGCAAGGTATATTATCCGGGAATAAGCGGAAGCCACCCATAACAATGCAACTGCCCTGCCCATTGCACTAACTTCCATACTTAATACGGTTTCAATGGTATCAATACATGCTAAAAGCACCTGCAGGCCGTTCGACTCCGACTTCCCTGCAGCAGATTTCATTAGTCGCCGTGCGAATGATAAAGAACACAATCAATGCCATTGCTGCCAATGATAAAAACACGTTGCAATGGTACTGGGTTAACTAAAATCAGAGATGCCAGTAATAAAAGACTGGGCTAACTATCGCTACAGTTACGTGGTCTTTCTGAACAAAGGAAACCAAACAACAATTTTTTGTGGAATTTTATAGCGTGTAGCATCCCTGTACCACAATGCGTCATTACAACACGTTTTATTTATGGCGCGATTTAAGTAAGTTTGCATAAGGCAGGTATTAAGGCACAAAAAACAACACCATGATTCGTAGTATTCTTTCGCTTTTTTTGGCTATTTCCATCTCGTTCAGTATGGCACAGCAGCACTCCAAAGACGACCCCTTCCACCGAGAATGGATAAAAATCGATTCCCTTAGCTTTAACGGGTTGCCACAATCGGCAGCGAAAATAGCCCGTGAAATCAAAGCTACCGCAGAGCAGCAGGGTGACAAGGCCAATGCCATCAAGGCAACGCTATTTTTGATTGCTAAAGAGGCGTTTACGGAGGAAAATGAGCCGACATTTACCATTCAGCAAGCAGACTCCATGATCCAGGTTTCCGACGGACCGGAGAAAGCGCTATGGCAAAGCATCACCGCCGAGCTTTACTGGCAATACTATCAGCGTAACCGGTGGTCCATATTGGACCGTACCCCGCTAGCCAGCGAGCCGCCTGCCGATATCGCCACGTGGGACGCCGCAGCACTGATTGCCAAGGCCAGCGACCTGTACCATGCCTCTATTCTCGACGGCGAATTACTCAAAACCATTCCGGTAGCGCGTTATACTCCCCTACTTGTTGAAGGAAAAAACACACGCCAACTACGGCCTACGCTGTACGACTTTCTCGCATTCAGGGCTATTGATTTTTTCCAGAATGACGAAAAGGATGTCATCAGGCCAGCATATCAATTCCAGATCGGCGGTACGCTGTGGTTTGAGCCTGCCGCGCTGCTAGCAGAGGTAAAAGTGAACCCGGCTACGCCGGAAGCGCTGCACTTCCGCGCACTGCATACTTACCAGCAGCTGCTGGCCTTCCACCTGGATGACGATCAGCCCGACGCACTCGTAGACGCGGACCTGCAACGCCTGCAATTTGTACACCGATATGCTACCCATCCCGAGAAGGATAGCCTCTACCGCAACGCGCTGCAAACACTCGCCACACGCTACGCAGATAGTCCGGCAGGAGCAAATGCTGCCGTCACGCTGTTGCAATTTGATTATAACCATTCGCGCGGCAAAGACTCCATAGACCTCCAGCACATGTGCCGGCAGCTCGATGCGCTCATTGCCCGCTTTCCCAATTCGGAAGGTGCCCATAATGCCGAGCAACTTCGCTACATATTAATGAACAAATCGTTGACCGTACAGACGGAAGCCGTGTTGCTACCAGAGGAAAACAGCAAAATCCTGGTAGCTTATAGAAACCTAGCTAACGTGTACCTGCGGATTTATCCGTGGTCAAATGAGCCAACTAATCGGCGTAGGGAATTGAATAGTAGCGCGAAAGAAAAGCTATTGAAGAGTAAGCCGATTTCATCCTGGGAGGCTGCGCTGCCAGGTAGTGGAGACCGGTATGAGCACCGAACGGAAATCAAGATCGACCCGCTACCCGCCGGTCGCTACCTGCTTGTCGCATCGGCAACCGCCGACTTTTCATCGGATAGCACCATCTTAGCCGTAGTTCCCATACAGGTGTCTTCGCTGAGCCTCCTCACCAATAATTTCGAACACCAGCATACGTTGTTTGCATTGCACCGCAAATCGGGTATGCCCATCCGGGGGGCAAAAGTAACGTTCCTCGATGAGCTCTGGGATAACACCTTTAATTCCTATCGGTATGAGGTAGTGGGTGAAGCATCCACCGATGAGGATGGCAAAGCAACCATCCGCGTAGAAAAACGCCAACAGAATATCCGCCGCATCGTAATTTCAGCCTACGGCGATACGCTGCGCGCCGACGGCTATTTCGGTTCATATCGTGCAGAGGACAACCACGAAAAAAAGACAAACGAGCACACGTTCTTATTTACCGACCGCGCACTATACCGACCGGGACAGACCGTATATTTCAAGGGGATTGTCGTCGAAAATGCGGCCGATGGAATGACGAACCGTGTGTTGGCCGACCACACCTCAGAAGTGACCCTTTTTGACGCCAACAACCAGAAAGTAAGCACGATGGAGCTCACCACCAATACCTACGGCTCGTTCGCTGGAAAATTTACCGCACCCGCTAACGGGCTCACTGGCCAAATGCGCATCGGTACCGAGAACGGCAATGCCTACTTTGCCGTGGAAGAATATAAACGGCCAAAATTCGAGGTACTGTTTGATACGGTGAAAGCCAACATCGCCCTCAACGAAGAAATCAATATCAAGGGACATGCTGCGGCCTATGCCGGCAATAACATCGATGGCGCCGAGGTGAAATATCGCGTGGTCAGGCGGGCGCGGTTTCCCTATTTCTGGGCATTTTACCGTTGGGGTCAACCACAGTCGCACCAAATGGAGATTGCCAATGGCGCCGTACAAACACAACCCGACGGCACGTTTGAAGTGACGTTTACCACGATTCCCGATGAGCAGATCGACCCGCAGACATTACCAGTGTTCACCTACACGATATATGCCGATGTGACGGACATCAACGGCGAAACGCAAAGTGGCAACCAGCATGTACAGGCGGGATACCGCTCCTTGCAACTCACGGCCTCCATAGCCACGCAACTCAATGCTAGCCAGAAAAACCAGTTGACCATTACCACTCAAAACCTGAATGGCATCGCTACCCCAACCGATGTTGCGCTATCCGTTGCCCCGCTCAACTTTCCGGGCAAGCTGTACCGCGAGCGAATGTGGGAGAAGCCAGACCGATACACCATGAATGAACAGGAGTTCAGGCAGTTATTTCCGGATGATGAGTACGCCGACGAATCCAATTACATGAATTGGGCTGTCGGTAAAACGAGCTGGTCGGCCACTACCCATACCGGAAAACAGCAACCCATAGAACTACCCACCTCAGCTTGGAAGTCGGAGGGATGGCATGTGATCACGCTCACCACGGCGGACCCCCAGGGCAATGAAATCATCGAGAAACTATATACCTATGCGGCCAAACCGGTAGCGGATGCCAAACCGCAACAGCCCCTACTGGTATTGGCCGACAAAACGTCGCTGGAGCCGGGCGACACGCTGGACCTCATCGTGAAAACCGGCTTTGATAGCACTTATGTACTGGAAACAAACACCGATATCAAACCCGAATTCACGACCTTTTCCGAACGTCGCAGCATTAACCGCCCCATCGTTGAGGCGGACCGCGGCGGCCTAGGCTTCGGTTGGTTATATGTGCACAACAACCGGGTATACCAAAGTAATAAACAAGTGGATGTACCCTGGTCTGATCGTGACCTTCAGTTGGAATGGGCAACCCACCGCGACAAACTATTACCGGGGGCTGCTGAAGAATGGCAATTGACTATCAAAGGAAATAAAAAGGAAGCCGTCGCGGCAGAGCTGTTGGCAGGCTTATACGATGCATCGCTGGATGCCCTGAAACTTCATCGTTGGAACTGGAACCGACTCACACCCAACCGCTGGTTGCGAACCCACTGGGGAACCAACTGGACATTCACGACCGTTACCGGTAACCTGTGGCTGAATAGTATCAATGGAGATCTGCCCACCGCTTACGAAAAACGATACGACGAACTGCTCAATTATCCCGTGCAACAGGTTCTCTCCAAACAACACGGCAATTTCATGATAAGAGGTGTAGCAGCAGCGGCACCAGCAGCACGGGAAGAAGCTGTTTTCCAAAGTGTGGAGCTCTCCAATGGGCGCCAAAACGAAAATAGCCTCGATGAAGTCGTGGTAGTGGGATTTGGGCGACAGGAAAAGCAGGCAGTTGTCGGTTCCGTGACGGTGGTTGAGACTGAACAACCAACGATATCTATACGGGCCAACTTACAGGAAACTGCCTTTTTCTTTCCCCAACTGCAAACGGATGCCGAGGGCAACGTCACCTTTAAATTCACCATGCCCGAAGCACTCACCGAATGGAAGCTGATGGCTTTCGCTCATACCACCGATTGGAAAACGGGCTACCTAGAAGGAAAGATCAAAACCCAAAAAGACTTCATGGTGATGCCCAATCTACCCCGCTTCCTGCGGCAGGGTGACCGCATCAGCATCAGTGCAAAGGTGAGCAACATCAGCACGCAAGCCTTGCAGGGCACGGCTTACGTGGAATTGCTTGACGCCACTACATTGCAACCGCTTTCGGACATTGGCAACGGTCTGGAAAATCAAGATTTTGCCGTAGATGCGGAACAAAGTACCGATGTGGCTTGGACATTCGCCGTTCCCGATAACCTCTTCAACGCCGTGGTGGTACGGATCTCCGCCAAAGCGGGCAACTTCACCGATGGCGAGGAAACCACCCTACCGGTAGTAACCAACCGCACATTGGTAACCGAAACCCTGCCATTGCCTATTCGCGGTAATGAAAGCAAAACCTTTACGCTGGATAAGCTAGCGAACACGACGAGTGAGACCCGGGTAAACCATGCACTCACCGTGGAGTTTACGGGCAACCCCGCATGGTATGCCGTGCAAGCACTCCCTTACTTGATGGAGTACCCCTATGAATGTGCGGAACAAATTTTCGGCCGCGTGTATGCCAACGCACTGGCCGCCCACATCGTTGACCAGGCACCGCGCGTGAAAGCTATTTTTGAACAATGGAAAACCAGCGATACTACCGCCCTGCTTTCCAACCTGGAAAAAAACCAGGAGCTTAAATCGGCTCTTCTCGAAGAGACACCGTGGGTGATGGAAGCCAAGAATGAGCGGGAGCAGAAACACCGTATCGCCCAGCTGTTCGAAAACCATAAGCTTGCGCATGGCCTTCAAGAAAACCTGACCAAACTGGCAGAGATGCAGCTTAGCGACGGCAGCTTCCCGTGGTTCAGGGGGATGTATGGCAACCGTTACATCACGCAGTACATCACCACGGGCATCGCCCGGCTACAACGGCTGGGTGTGGAGGCCGCCGCATCGGAAACGGCCAAGCAGATACTCACAAAAGCGGTGGATTACTTAGACCTTCAGGTGAAAGACGATTACGACTATCTGATGAAGAATAAAATGGACCTCAGCCAACGGCACCTGAGGTATACCCATGTCCACTACCTGTATATGCGCAGCCTCATAGCGGATCTGCCGATACGTCAGCAAAATCGTGTAGCTTACGATTTCTACCTCGAACAGGCCGCTAAATTCTGGAACACCTTCAACCCATACCTAAAAGGGCAGCTCGCGCTAGCCCTTCATCGAGCGGATGACGGCCAAACAGCCGAAGCCATCATCGCGTCCCTGCGTGAAACAGCCGTGCAAAGTGAAGAAATGGGCATGTACTGGAAGATCATGCCCCGCGGTTATTGGTGGTATGAAGCACCTATCGAGGCCCAGGCTTTGCTTATAGAGGCGTTTGCCGAAGTAGCATCTGACCAACAAGCGGTAGACAACCTGAAGGTCTGGCTCATCAAGCAGAAACAAACCCAGCATTGGAATACCACCAAAGCGACAGCCGATGCGATCTATGCACTATTATTGCAAGGAAGCGATTGGCTCGTAAATGAACCCGAGGTAACCATTGCATTGGGCAAGGAAACCATCCGGTCTACCGAATTGAAAACTGAAGCAGGTACCGGCTATTTCAAAAAACGCTTTGATGGCGATACGGTGACTCCCGGTATGGGCAACATCTCCGTAAAAGTAGCTAAAGCCGAGAATGAAGGAGTAGCTTGGGGTGCCGTGTATTGGCAGTATTTCGAAGACTTGGATAAAATAACTAAGGCGGAAACGCCCTTAAGTTTACGCAAACAGCTTTATATCCAACGGAATACCGACCGCGGGCCGGTTTTGGAGGAAATCAACGCGGACAACCCTTTGCAGATAGGCGATAAGGTGACCGTACGGATTGAATTGCGCGTAGACCGCGACATGGAATATGTACACCTCAAAGATATGCGGGCCGCGTGTTTTGAGCCTATAAACGTATTGAGTGGTCATCGCTACCAGAACGGGCTCGGCTACTACGAAAGTACGCGTGACGTGGCAACCAATTTCTTCTTCGATTACTTGCGTAAGGGCACCTATGTGTTTGAGTACCCGGTATTCGTATCGCAAGCGGGCGACTTCTCCAACGGCATCAGCACCATCCAAAGCATGTACGCACCGGAGTTCAGTAGTCATAGTGAAGGAATCAGGGTACAGGTTAAACAAAAACAATAGCCTGCACCATGGCTGTTGATACGACGAAGCGATTCGACCGGATTGTGAGCATTTATATCCAGCTCCAATCCAAACGCGTGGTAAAGGCACAGGAACTCGCCGACCGGTTCGGCGTGAGCCTACGCACGATTTACCGCGATATCCGTAGCTTGGAACAGGCAGGGGTGCCGATATTCGGCGAAGCCGGCGCGGGTTACAGCATTGTGGACGGTTATCGGCTCCCGCCCGTGCTCTTCACCCAGGAAGAGGCCATGAGCTTTGTAGGTGCCCAGAAATTGATGGGCAAGTTCATGGATCGTCGGCTGCAGGAGCATTACGAAACAGCGCTCTATAAGATCAAGGCGGTGTTGCGGATGAGCGAGAAGGACTCGTTATCCGCTATCGAATCAAAGATCGTGATGGCGAAATCGGGGTATGAGGTCTTTAACAGCAACGTACCCCATGCGCTTAGCAGTTTAATTGAAAGCATTGCCCAACGGCGGCAGGTGTTTTTATCATATAAGGGAGTGAATGATGAAAGACCGAAGCCACGTACTATTGAACCAGTAGGGCTTTTCCATGAAATGAACTTTTGGTACGTATATGCATATTGCCACACCCGAAAGGATTACCGCCAGTTCCGGGCCGATAGGATTGCACAGCTACACCTCCTCGACGGACCGTTTGAGCGCGAACATCCCTCGCTTGGCGAATTTATGGCTGAACGGGAGCGTGCGCACAGCAACCTCCCGAAAATGACGATCCGCGTCCGCGTAGAGAATCCTTTTGCCGCCCATATGAAATGGGACCGGCGCTATTGGGGGTTCGTCTCCGAACACGATTGCGGGACATATACCGAAATGGTATTCGAAACACGGGACTTCCAAGAGGGTTTTCCGCGTTGGCTCCTCATGTACGGTGATGGCGTACAGGTACTCGAACCGGACGCTGTACGCCAACGCGTTGGTGAACTGATTGAAGCCGTCGCTGCGAATTTTCGGAAGTAATCGTCGCAAACACCCCCCAAAATTGGCATTTATGCCCTTAACGTTTCTTTTAGTTGCGCCCTATATTTGTAATAGAATAATAGAAAGGAGCTTATCATGCAAAAAATCATGCCTCATTTGTGGTTCGACCGGGAAGCGAAAGAAGCGGCCGAATTTTATACCACGATATTCCCCGAATCACGCATCACCGGTATTACCACGCTGAGCGATACGCCGTCAGGCGATGCCGACGTGGTGTCTTTTCAGCTTTGGAACTATTCCTTTATGGCCATAAGTGCTGGGCCCTTATTCAAATTCAACCCGTCCGTTTCCTTCATGGTCAATTTTGATCCATCGCGCGATGGGGAAGCGGCAAACCGGATAAATGACATTTGGGCAAAGCTCTCCGATGGTGGAAAGGTATTGATGCCGCTCGACACATATCCTTTCAGCGAGCGGTACGGATGGATACAGGATAAATACGGTCTTTCGTGGCAGCTGATACTTACCGATCCGAAAGGTGAGGAACGCCCACCGATCATTCCAACGCTATTGTTTGTCGGCGATGTTTGCGGAAAAGCGGAAGAGGCTACTGATTTTTACCTTTCGGTATTTCGGGACACGCAGCGCGGTAACATTGCCCGCTATCCATCGGGCATGGAACCCGATCAGGAAGGTACCGTGATGTTCTCGGACTTCCAGCTCCAAGGCCAGTGGTTTGCGGCGATGGACAGTGCACGGGAGCGCGGCTACGCCTTCAACGAGGCCGTTTCGTTGATGGTTAATTGTGACACGCAGGAGGAGATTGATCACCTTTGGGAAAAGCTATCGGCCGTGCCCGAAGCGGAGCAATGTGGCTGGCTGAAAGACCAGTTCGGCCTATCCTGGCAAATATCGCCTGCTATCTTCGAGGAGATGATGCAAGACCCCGACCCGGAAAAAGTAGCCCGGGTTACCCGGGCCTTTATGCAAATGAAAAAGTTTGATATCGAGCAGTTAAAGGGTGCTTACCGTGGGTAAGCCCATACGCTATCGTTCCCAGAAAAATGGTGGCTGGATGCCCAGTGCCCGGAGATACACGTAGCCCTGTCCCCGGTGATGGATTTCGTTGTCAATAAAATACAGGATATTTTCAATGATCGGAAAATTGAACTGCCCGAAGAGGTTGAATGTTTCGTGGAAATCAGTTTCTGGAATCCGGTTGAACAACGCATCGATTTGAGGCGTGTCTTCATCCCATTTCTGCAACAGTGCGCCTTTGGTGGTAACCCCACCCAGTCCGCCCTCGGTGTAGGCCCCCTCACCGCGGTCAACAATACCCTGTAGGCCGGGCACGGCGATAGCCAGTAGTTCTTTTGCCAGTTCGCCGAAAGGCCGCATGCCAGCAACGGAAAAAGTAAACAGCTCCTTCTCGGGAAATGCCTCGATAACCCGCCGTGTCAATGCGCGGTGCCCTTGCCAATGTTTCAACAACTCGTCTTTGGTGATGATGCTCATGATAATTGATAATTGATAGTGGATAATTACTTTGTTCACTGCAAAGAAACGAAGTGTTGTTGACAGCGTTTTGTCAATAGCATCAGAAAAAATGGAAAATGGAAAATTGAGATAATTTAGTAACTTTGGCTAAATCAAACAATGCAGGTGACCATGGATACGCAAGCAGACATCAAATGGATACAGCGTGAGTTGAGCAAGGTTAGGGGCCCAGATTTGATAGAAGTTTTCAAACGGCTATTGCAGTTCAGAAAAAAAAATATGGCGGCTACAATCCAGGAATACAACGACGATATCGAAGCGTCTGAAAAGGATATTAAAGCTGGCAGGTTTATTCCCAAAACGAAGTGGATAAACTAAATGAAGTATGGAAGAGATCACTGTAATTTGGACAGAAACAACCAAGAAGCAATTACAGGAAATATATTTATACATCGCTGAAGAATCCATACTACAGGCAGACAAGGTTTTCAATAAACTTGTTGAATCTACAACAGGGCTATCCAATCATCCTAAAAAACATCCGTTGGATAAACACAAGATTAACAACAACGGAGATTACAGGGCCTACGAACTATTCCATTACCGGATTTCGTACCGAGCAGCTGATACTGCAATATACATACATTGTCCGAATAAGGAGTACCCATAAAAATCCAGAAGAATATTAATACATGACCGCATATAACGAAGATAGTATACGCTCGCTCGATTGGAAAGAACACATTCGGCTCCGGCCGGGGATGTATATCGGCAAGCTGGGTGATGGTTCAGCGTATGACGATGGCATCTACGTATTACTCAAAGAAGTGGTGGATAACTCAATCGATGAGTTTGTGATGGGCGCCGGGAGAACCATCGACATCAACATGAGCGAACAGAAGATTGCCGTGCGCGACTATGGCCGGGGTATCCCGTTGGGCTCGGTGGTAGATGTGGTGTCGAAGATCAATACAGGGGGTAAGTACGACAGTAAAGCCTTCCAGAAATCGGTCGGCCTCAACGGCGTCGGTACCAAAGCGGTCAACGCACTTTCCACATCGTTCACCGTGCAGTCGTACCGCGATGGGAAGACCCGGATTGCCGAGTTCGGCAAGGGAGAGCTGGTAAGGGACGAAGAGAAAACGACCACCCAACGAAACGGGACTGCCGTGACGTTTTACCCCGACGATAGTATTTTCAAAAACTACCACTACCGCGCAGAGTTCGTGGAAAACATGATTTGGAATTATGTCTTCCTCAACTCGGGGCTAACCATCAATTTCAACGGCCAGAAATTCGTGTCCGAAAACGGGCTTAAAGACCTACTTGAACGGAATATCGATGCGGAGTCCATGCGTTACCCCATCATCCACCTTAAGGGCGAGGATATCGAAATTGCGATGACCCACGGCCAGCAGTATGGAGAAGAGTATTACTCGTTTGTAAATGGGCAACATACCACGCAAGGGGGCACACACCAAGCGGCTTTCCGCGAAGCATTGGTGAAGACGGTGCGCGAGTTTTACAAGAAGGATTACGATGCGTCCGATATCCGGGCCTCCATCATTGGGGCTGTTGCCATCAAGGTGCAAGAGCCCGTATTTGAATCGCAAACGAAAACCAAATTGGGCTCGCAGAGCATTGGTCCCGAAGGCCCAACCGTCCGCACCTTTATCAACGATTTCCTCAAAAAAGCGCTCGACGATTACTTGCACAAGCACAGTGAAACGGCCGACGCTTTGCTGAAACGGATCATGCAGTCGGAACGCGAACGGAAAGATATCGCCGGCATCAAAAAGTTGGCCAACGAACGTGCCAAAAAGGCTTCGCTGCACAACCGTAAGTTGCGCGATTGCAAAGTGCACTATGGTGACAAGCATGAGTTAGCCCAGGAAACCACCCTGTTCATCACCGAGGGTGATTCGGCGAGCGGGTCGATTACCAAGTCGCGCAACGTGCAGACCCAAGCCGTATTCAGCCTCAAAGGCAAGCCGCTCAATGCATTCGGCCTCACCAAAAAAGTGGTGTATGAAAATGAGGAATTCAACCTCCTCCAGCATGCGCTCAATATTGAAGACGGATTGGATGGGCTCCGTTATAACCACATTGTCATCGCCACCGATGCCGATGTGGACGGCATGCACATCCGCCTGCTGTTGATGACCTTCTTCCTCCAATTTTTCCCCGACCTCGTGAAAGCGGGACATGTATCGATTTTACAAACGCCGTTATTCCGGGTGCGCAATAAAAAGGAGACCATTTATTGCTACAGCGATGAAGAGCGCCAACGTGCCATTATGAAATTAGGAGGCAAGCCGGAAATCACACGTTTTAAGGGCTTGGGAGAGATTTCGCCGGAAGAGTTCGGGCTGTTTATCGGCGAAGATATGCGACTTGATCCTGTCATCCTTTTAAAGGAACTGAAAATAAAGCAACTATTGGAATATTATATGGGCAAGAATACCCCCGACAGGCAAAAGCACATCGTAAACAACCTACGTGTAGAAATGGATATCGCCGAGGAATCGAAAACCGAAGAACTGGTGGCTTAATAGATCATGATAAACCAAACCCTTATTCTTATCCAGTGCCACGATGCTGTGGGACTGGTTGGCCAGATTGCCAATACGGTAGCACACCATTCCCTCAACATCGTCACCATGCGCGAATACGTGGACGAAGCAGCCGAACGTTTTTACGTGCGGATTGTGTGCGCCGGGAAAGCAGAAAACAACGAGCTGCTCACCGCCGACCTTATCGAGGCATTGCCAGTAGGCGCTACAGTAACGGTTAACCCACCGCAGCAGAAGCGGCTGGCCATTCTGGTAACCAAAGAACACCATTGCCTCGGCGACATCATTGTTCGTTACTTTTTCAATACGTTGGGTGCCGAAGTATGCTGCGTGGTGGGAAATTACGACGAGTTGAGTGCATTTACCCAACGATTTAACATCCCATTTTACCATGTAACCCACGAAGGGAAATCCAAAGCGGAATTTGAGTTGGAGATTGCGCACCTATTGGATTCGCACCGCCCGGACTACATCGTACTGGCTAAGTTTATGCGGATACTTTCGGCCGATTTCGTCAATCGTTATACAGGTCGTATTATCAATATCCACCATTCGTTTCTTCCAGCGTTCATTGGGGCCAGCCCATATAAACAGGCACACCAACGGGGCGTGAAGCTGATTGGCGCTACGGCCCATTTCGTGACCAGTGACCTCGACCAGGGTCCAATCATTGCGCAGGATATACGCCCTGTAAACCACAGCTACACCGTAAAAGATATGGTACGCGCTGGCAAGGAAGTCGAGAAATCGGTACTAAGTAAGGCATTGCGGCTGGTCATCGAAGACCGGGTTATCATTACGGGGAATAAGACGGTGGTTTTTGAGTAGGATAAAAAAATTGGACGCGGATTACACCCGATTAAGTGGATTTACACAGATTTTGCGGGAGCGACCCGTTAGCCTAACTTTTTAAACTTTCCAAATACGCCCAACGGCAACTTACTCCCTGCAGTAGACTGCAAATATAGCTCGCCCGTTTCGAGGTTTTGTACATCCGGCAACGCCGCCTTGATCAGGTTTTCGACAATGACCGACGAGAATCCTAATGAATACGTGTTCAAGATCAAAAAATGCTCTTGCGGGTCGAGTAGCTGGACAACATCGCGCATCATCTCGGCAATATGGTCTTCCAACTTCCATTTCTCACCCTTCGGTCCGTGCCCGTAGGCCGGTGGGTCGAGGATGATGCCGTGGTACTGGTTGCCACGCTTCAGCTCGCGCTTCACGAATTTAAGTGCATCTTCGACAACCCAGCGCGTATCTGAGAGGCCTGACAGCTCCTGGTTTTCGTTGGCCCACGTAACCACCTGCTTAATGGAGTCCACGTGTGTGGTAACCGCACCCGCAGCACGCGCAATCAGGGACGCCCCGCCGGTATAGGCAAACAGGTTGAGCACCTTGGGGCGCGGCGTACGAAATGATTTTATAGCCCCGGAAATATAGTCCCAATTGACCGCCTGTTCGGGAAAAACCCCGACATGTTTGAACGAGGTAAGGCCGAGGCGCATTTTGATGGCAACATCGTGATTACGGTAGCTAATATGCCAGCGGTCAGACAGCTTAGGATTTTTTTTGATCCAATCGCCACTGGTGGCGGACCGTCCCCTAAATCGGATATCGTGCCTTTTCAGCCATTCCGCTTCTGCAAGTCCCTTCGCCCACACCGCCTGCGGTTCGGGCCGGATCAGTATGCGGTCGCCAAACCGCTCCAGCTTTTCAAAATTACCACAATCGATGAGCTCGTAGTCTTCCCAATACTGGGGCGTAAGAAGTTGGATGTCGTTGTTCGCTGCCAAAGTAAGCTTATCTTCCATTTCCGTTCTAAAACCGTTCTTTTGCCGCTTTCATAAAGGGACTTGCGAACACAAAACTGTTCAATTCCTTCACATCTGAGTGGGCGATTTCCTTATTTGAGCCTTCCCACCATTTCTGCCCTTTGTATAAAAAGATGATGTAGTCACCGATACCCATCACCGAATTCATATCGTGGGTTACCACCACGGTAGTACATTGATATTCTTCGGTCAGTTCGGAGATCAATTCATCAATCACGATGGCTGTTTCTGGGTCGAGGCCGGAGTTCGGTTCATCGACAAAAAGATATTTCGGGCTCATGCTGATGGCACGGGCAATACCAACGCGCTTCTTCATCCCGCCCGAAAGCTCGGCTGGATACAGCTTGTTTCGCCCCGCAAGATTTACACGTTCCAAGCAAAAGTTGGCTCGGTCAATTTTCTCACTTCGGCTCATATCCGTAAACATCTCCAGCGGAAAGATGATATTCTGCTCTACAGTCATCGAATCAAACAAGGCCGAATTCTGAAATAACATCCCGATCTCCTTGCGGATGGGTATACGGTCTTCAAAATCCATTCGGGTAAAATCCTCGCCTTGGTAAAGAACTCTCCCCTGTTCGGGACGGTGCAACCCGACCATACATTTCAACAGCGTGCTCTTTCCCGATCCCGACCCACCGATAATCAAGCTGATCCGGCCCGGCTCGAACTTCGCATCAATGCCGCGTAATACATGGTTGTCACCGAATGATTTATGGATGTTTTGAACTTCAATCATATGATTCTATTGGTAAAAAGGGTTAGAGCATGAGGGCCGTTACAATATAATCGGCCACCAAAATGGTAATACAACTGATGACCACGCCACGCGTGCTGGCTTGGCCTACCTCCAACGCGCCGCCACGAACGTAAAACCCTTTGAAAGCCGAAACCGACGTGATAATAAACCCAAATACAAACGCCTTCACCAACGCCACCGCAACGGTATAACCAATAAACCCGTCAGTAATTCCGTTGATATAATCGGCCGGGGTAACTGCCCCCGAAAGTGAACCACCCAGAAGTCCGCCGACCAACGCCAGGAAAATGGACATGATCACCAATACCGGAATCATCGTAATGCCCGCCAATATTTTTGGAAGGATAAGGTATCCGGGTGCATTGATACCCATGATCTCCAATGCGTCAATCTGCTCCGTCACCCGCATGGAGCCGATCTGCGACGAAATAGACGAGCCCACTTTCCCCGCCAACACCAGCGCCGTGATGGTCGGACTCAACTCCAGAATACTCGAATCGCGGTTGATCTGCCCGATAACCGAAGTAGGAATCAAATCAGAAACCAATTGGAAAGCAATCTGCATGGTCATTACAGCACCCACAAAGGTAGAGATAATGCCAATTAGTCCCAGTGAGCCCACACCAATCTCGTTCATTTCATGGATGATTTCTTTCCAGTATATGCGCCATTTTTCCGGTCGCCGGAAGACCGATTTTAATAACAATAAGTATTGTCCGAAGTAGGTGAAAAACATATATTACTTGGGTATATTCAGTATGATATTGGATGCCATATAGTGGTTAAAGATACATGTTTTACGGTTATGAACGAAAATAACCGTGCTATTGTTTGGGATGCCAATAACAATCCTTGGGGCGACACCTTATTTAAAGAGCAAATGGAGCATTACCGAATTGCATTTAAAGTTCAATTTCGTTAAGTTTGATTAGAAAAAAAAAGTATGTCGTTATACAACAATTATACCGCTTTAATCACAGGTGCTACCAAAGGGATGGGACGTACCATCGCCGAAAAACTCGCCCAATCTGGCTATAACCTGTTGCTGATCGCCCGTGATAGCCAAGCACTTAAAGCACTTAAGGGAAGGCTCGAAACGCTGCATGTGGGTATCAATGTAGCCTATTTGACATGCGATTTTTCCAAACACGAACAGGTGAGTACGTTGATTACCACAATAGAAAACCTAGCAACGGATGTAGATATACTGGTTAATAATGTTGGCATATTCAAGCCTGCCTCCATACTGGATGAATCGGACGCTGATTTCAATCAGCAAATGCAAATCAACTACTACACGCCCCACCTCCTATCGCGCGCCATCGGCCGCCGCATGCGGCAAAACCGGCGTGGGCATATCTTCAACATCAGCTCGATAGCCAGCCGGGAGCCCGTATCATCCGCAGGCACATACACTGTAACAAAATTTGCAGTGCGGGGTCTAACCCATGTATTGCGGGATGAATTGAGGCCATACGACGTGAAAGTGACCGAAATCATCCCAGGTTCAACACTGACTTCCTCGTGGAAAGGCACCGAAGTCCCTGCCGACGAGTTTATACTGTCGACAGACATCGCTGAGGCTATCGTCACCTGTCTCCGGATGAGTAAAGGTGCCAATGTGGACGAAATCGTGATAAAACCAAAATACGGTAACAGTTAAAAAGGGATAATCCATGGAAAAGAAACTTCAACGCATACCGCATGAAGGTGCAGTGGCAGGTGTTTGCGCCGGTTTGGGGGCGTATTTCGGCATAGATAAGACTTGGGTACGAATAGCTTTCATCGGCAGCGTCTTTTTTTCCGGCTACATGGGAATTGGACTTTTGGGCCCTCTGGCCTATATCATTCTTTGGATTGTGCTTCCCATAAAATCTTTTGTGTTGCCGCACGACCCTTTTAACGTGGATTACAGAGCGCCGTCCGCCCAACCAATGGAGAGTTTCGAAGCCTACCCACCCCATGCGTGGGATAATGCTTCCAGGCCCGTAACACGCGGCACCAAGGTAAGCAAAGACCGGTACGTAGCGGGATTAATTTTAGTGATATTGGGGGTGTTCTTTTTGTTGCACCAGTTGGATATTTTCTATTGGCGCGATTTTGCCCGGTTCTGGCCTGTCCTCATCATCATCATGGGCCTAATCACCATCTTTGGCGCATTCAAGCAACAGAAGGCTAAACCGTTCTCGGTGAACGACACAGATGCGCAAGCGCCCCAAAATAAGCCAGACGACCCCGCCGACAATACAGGTAACGATCAGGCTTACACCAAATAATTGAATTGTTATGAACAAACAAAAACTAAGCTGGGGACTCATCCTACTGTTTGTAGGCGGTGTCTTGTTATTGGATAACCTCGACGTTATCGATTTCTACTGGCGGTCGGTGTTTAGCATGTGGCCCGTTATCCTCATCATCATCGGTGTCAACCTATTGGTACCCAAGCGTGGTATCGGAAATATCGTGTCGATCATTGTAACCGTTGCGGCATTAGCATTCCTTGCATTCCGAGGTACATTTCCACCGCACGACAACTGGTGGAACTTCGACAATAAGGGGTGGAAAGCAGAAAGAAGAATCTCGTCGAATAACAACGAGAGGCGGCAAAAATCGAGTGGGGTATTCACACATGCATATGACAGCACCATCACTACGGGGCACCTACACATTAAAGGCGGGGCGGTGGAATATGAAATCGAGGGGCTGACAGACGATTTGTTCCATGCTGAAGCCACAAGCACCATCGGAGCACACCAACTGGAAACCATAACTAACGGCTCCGATGCCAACCTCACGTTCAGTATGCGAGATACCGAGAAAGGGAATTGGAATATACGGGGTGATGAAAATTGGGCCAAAATCAGCTTAAACCGCAACCCGATATGGCGTATTTCACTCGATATGGGAGCAGGTACAGCGGAGTTCGACCTCACCAAGTACAAGATAGCGAGCCTTAATTTCAATGGTGGCGCTGCATCATTCGAAGCGAAACTGGGCATGCCACTTGACGAAACCACAATAACGGCCGAGTCAGGCGTAGCCAGCGTGGAAATCGAGATACCGCGTGCCGCGGCTTGCAAGATTGTTATTAAATCAGGGCTATCTTCGAGGGATTTCCCCGGATTCGTGAAACAAGAAGATGGTTCCTATACAACCGATGGCTATGACCGAGCCAGTCACCGGTTTGTTGTCAATCTAAAAGGTGGGCTGAGTTCATTCGCAGTGAAACGTTATGACTAAGCGATGAGCGCACTTCCCGATCGGTACGACGTGGTCATCCGGGGAAAACCCGAAGGGCCTTTCTCACTCGATGAATTACGCGGCATGAACCTGCTTCCTACCGACTTTGTGAAACCGGCTGGACAGCCCGAGTTTAAGGAATTACGTGAAATTGCCGAATTAAGTAACTTGTTGAATATCCCCTATCAAACCACTCGCCCGCAATATTTTGCTACCTTAGATATGCGCTTGCTTGCCACGGCAATGGACTATTTTATTGCGTTTTGCATATATGCGGTATTGGCCGCCATTTATCTCGGGGGCACGTCAAATGCAAAGGAAAGCGTCCCTACATTATTAATCGGGCTGGTTATTGTCCCCTGCACCAAATTTATCCTATGCGTGGCTACCGAAGGATCGAAAAAACAGGCTTCTATCGGCAAGATGCTTATTGGCGTAAAAGTGACCGATGAACAGGGCAGGCCTATCGGCTATGGAAAAGCTTTGGGCCGGAATCTTGCCAAATTAGTAGGGATTGCTACGTTGGGTATCGGGTTTTTTACGGGATTCTTCGATCGGCGGCAACAATGCCTGCATGATAAGATTGCCGGAACGCTGGTTATTAAAGACCGGTTGATTTAATTATATCATCCATTATCCCTAAGTTTCGCCTGACAGCTCATAATTTGCCTATTTCTGGCAATTTAGCTAAGTTTGCAGTACGCATGGACACGAAAATCGGAAACTCGCTCCCTGGGGGCTATTGCAACTCGTTAACGGAATATTCCAGGTGGCATACCCGTGAAGTGCCCATTGGCTATATACCGATGGGCGGCGACAACCCTATCCGTATCCAAAGCATGACTACGGTAGACACCATGGATACCATCGGGTCCGTAGAACAGACCATCCGGATGGTTGACGCCGGCTGCGAATACGTGCGTATTACCGCCCCCAGCATCAAGGAAGCCAATAACCTGGGCGAAATAAAAAAGGAATTGCGTAAGCGGGGTTATGATGTACCCCTTGTCGCCGATATCCACTTTACGCCGAATGCGGCTGAAGTCGCCGCGCGTATCGTGGAAAAGGTGCGCATCAATCCCGGCAATTATGCCGACAAGAAAAAGTTCGACCAACTGAATTATACAGCGTCGGCCTACCAGTCGGAGTTGGAACGTATTTATACGAAGTTTGCACCACTGGTTAAAATATGCAAAGAATACGGTACGGCGATGCGGATTGGCACAAACCATGGTTCGCTTTCCGACCGTATCATGAGCCATTACGGCGATACTCCAGAGGGGATGGTCGAATCGGCAATGGAGTTTATCCGCATTTGCGAGGACCTCGATTATCACCGCATTGTTGTGTCGATGAAATCCAGCAATCCACAGGTAATGGTACGTGCCTACCGACTCCTGGTAGAGACCATGGTGGCTGAAGGGATGAATTATCCACTGCACCTTGGCGTAACCGAAGCCGGCGATGGCGAAGATGGCCGCATCAAGTCGGCAGTAGGTATCGGCACGTTGCTGGAGGATGGACTGGGCGACACGGTACGTGTATCCCTCACAGAAGAGCCGGAACTTGAAGCACCGGTGGCAATAGCACTGGTAAACCGATATAAAGCGCGTCAGGAAATATATGCCCGGAAAGCGACAAACTTGCCCAGCGAACGCTCGCCAGCGAACGCTAGCAAACCGGTCGGCTATGCTTCACGTGAAGTCAATGTATTCATTGGAGGAGCTCAGGTGCCGCGAGTGGTAGTGGATATTTCACAAAAGAATCTCAAAGACCCCCATATCCTAACCGATGTCGGATATAAATACGACCCATGGCTCGACAAATACCACATGGGCGAGCAGTCTGTCGATTTCGTATACCTTGGCGATGCACTTCCTTCGTTTGCCATGCCTGGCAACCTGAAGCAACTGTATGACTACACCACATGGTTGGATATCAAAGACAAAACCAACATTCATCCATTGTTTTCATTAAACCAGTTTGTCGAAGCAGACGAAAGGGACCCGAACTTGAATCTGGTAAGGGTACGGTATACCGATGTGGGAACGCCTGCATTTGAAGCACTGCCGTTAGACCAAACGATCGTTTTCGTGGTAGAGACCGATGAGCCGCATGGCATGGCGGACCAACGTCAATTTTTTGGTGTACTCTCCGATTTAGGTCTGGACAATCCGGTAATCATCCGACGGCACTACCCTGCCACTGAATTCGCTGGGCCAGCTGGCAACCTGATGGATCCGGAGGAACCGTTATCAAAATTGCAATTATACGCCGCTACGGACATGGGGGGATTACTGGTAGATGGAATGGGCAGTGGGATATGGATAGATTCGCCAGCCACCCCTACTGACAAATTGGTGTCTGCATCATTTGGTATCCTCCAAGCGACCCGCTCGCGCATTTCAAAAACAGAATACATTTCGTGCCCCAGTTGTGGTCGTACGTTATTCGACTTGCAAGAAACCACTCAAATGATACGCGGCAGAACAAACCACCTCAAAGGTCTCAAAATCGGAATCATGGGGTGTATTGTAAACGGGCCGGGCGAGATGGCAGATGCGGATTATGGATATGTCGGCGCAGGCCCCGGCAAAATCACGCTCTATCGTGGCAAGGAAGTAGTTAAACGAAACGTCAGCACAGCCAATGCGCTAGACGAACTCATAGAAATCATCAAGGAAGACGGTCGATGGATCGATCCAGAATAGCACGGAAAGAAACAGATAATCCAAAAATTAAAGCACCGAAATACGTTTCACCACGGTTTCCGAACCCGCGGATACCCGGATGAAATAAAACCCATTTGTCAGTTTATTGTTGGTTTCAAACACATGGCTTTGAGGCCCGGAATCCAACTCCTGATTAAGTAACGTCATCACTTCATTGCCCAGCGCATCCATCACCTTAATAGATACCGTACTCTGTTTATCCAGTCGATAGGAAAGACTGATCTGATCAACAATAGGATTCGGGAAAACTTTCACGCTGCTCAGCAGCTTTTCGTTGGGAACGTCGCTCGTCTTAAATGGAAAGAAACTTTTGAACGAGGAAAAGAACGACCGCTGGGCACGCTTGTCGGTAGATGAAGAGGCCAGTTCGGTTACTTTAGCATCAGCATCCTTCGCCACACGACTCGTATCCGCAGCAACCGCACGCTCCTGCGCAGCATCTGCACTCCCCACGAGAATCACCGTGCTCAACGTTAGTATTGTAATAATGTGATGTAAAAACTTCCTCATAGGGTCTCAATCATTCGATTCAAGGTATCATGCGTTGGCTCTAATTTAAGTTCTCTAAATCACATCCCATGCCCTTACCTCATACAAAGATAGGCCATCGTGCCCAATGCACCTAGACAAATATAGGTTTTTTTATTAATTTAACAATTTTTAACAACATATTACGTTGCCCCCTACTTTGCCCCAACTAAGCACCCCAGATCATGCATCGACCTCCGCTGTAGAGGCAGCATTGAGCTTAGAATGCCGATAGCCGTATCCGAAATAAACCACCAGTCCCATGGCCAGCCATACGAGGAAAATAAACCAATTGCTCGCCCCAAGCTGCGACATCAGGTAAAGGTTTACCAGAATACCGGCAACCGGTAAAAGGGAGAACCGGTGACGGTACCCCATGACACAAAGAACAACCCATACCAGCCAGAAGATGATAATCAGCAGTTTGTGTTCAACAATATCAGCAATTGACATATTGCGCCACTCCGCAATAGTGTCTTGCCCAAAATGGTAAACACCGTAAATCGCAACTAATAGCGCCGCGGTGATGAGGTATCGGCCATTAATATAGGGCACTTTGAATTTGGATTGTTTGGAAATCCCCGAGTAATCCATATAGAGTACGCCGGAACACACCAGTATAAATGCGAAAAATGTACCCACGCTGGTGAGATCCACGAAGAAATCCATCTTGAAAAACAACGCCGGCACAGCCACCATGAAGCCCGTCACAATCGTTGCGAACGAGGGTGTCTTATATTTAGGGTGGATGGTAGCAAACCGTTTCCAAAGCAACCCATCCCGACTCATGGTCATCCATATCCGTGGCTGAGCAAGCTGGAAGACCAATAGCGCACTGGTAATGGCTACCACCGATGTTACCGAAACAATTCCCGCCATATAGTCTACCCCTACATACTCAAAAACAAAAGACAACGGATCCTTTACATTAAGCTCGGTATAGTTAACCATTCCGGTTAGTACCAACGTTATCAAAATGTATAAGACAGCACAGATCAACAGGCATAAAATCATAGCTTTGGGTAGGTCTCGCTGTGGGTTCCTGCATTCTTCGGCTGTTGTAGATATGGAATCAAATCCGATGAAGGCGAAAAACACGGCAGCTACGCCACTAAGCACACCCTCCACACCATTGGGAGCAAACGGCACCCAATTTTCGGGCTTTACAAAAAAAGCACCACCAAAAATAACGAACAAAATCACACCGATTTTAATCGCAACCATCACATTGCTCGCCGTTCTCGATTCCTTGATACCGATATAGACCAGCCAAGTGACCAAAAAGGTTATCAATCCAGCGGGCAGGTCAAAGATGATCGGAATATCACCAAGCCGGGGAGCTTGCTCGTAAGCCATCGCCGCCGTCCGATCTGCTGCAGATAAGGTATTTATCCCCTGTTCCTGCAACCGCGCGAAAGCTTCCGAAGCATAGGCGGGCGCCATCGTCATCCATCCTGGCAAATGGATCCCAAAGCCACCGAGCATACTTACAAAATACTGCGACCAAGAAATGGCTACCACCATATTGGACACCGCATATTCGAGGATAAGTGCCCAACCGATAATCCACGCAAATAATTCGCCAAAAGCCACATAAGCATACGTATAAGCACTCCCTGAAACGGGCACCGTACTGGCAAATTGTGCATAAGACAGGGCCGTAAATACACAAGCGACGGCCACGAAAACGAACAATAGCGACACGGCAGGGCCTCCATTAAAACTAGCCAAGCCGATGGTACTGAATATGCCTGCCCCCACGATAGCCGCCACGCCTAACGATACTAAGTCGCGTACGCCTAACACCTTCTCGAGACCCCCCGTCTTAGCCGACGTCTTTATAATCTGTTCTACGGTTTTTTTGCGAAAAAGCCTGTTTGCCATACCGCCAATTGTTGGCTTAAATTGAGTTCCAACGGCTCAAACATAATAAAAAATATTTGTCAGCCCCGCGTTAGCGATATTATTTTACGAGTAAATCGAAGCAGATGTTAAGAGAGGTGAGCCTCAATGTCGTCAAAAATAGACCGGAAGTCCTCATCCAATACGGTCGCATAATCCGCAAGTGCCGCAGTTATTAAAACCCGTTGTTCGTCAGGAAGTTGTACATCCCAAAGCCTGCGGCAGATATTGATGATGGCATAGGTTATCTGATCAAAGTGCCGATAGCTGCCGATATACTGTGCCCGCATAAAACTATTGAAATAGGTGAAAAAAAATGTGGTATCCGGCACTTCACACAAGGTCAGGAAGCGAGCAACCATGTCCCGGTCTACCGCAGCCAAGCACCCGTAAAAATCCGACTCATGCACCGATTGATGACGAAGGAGCAGGTGATCAAGTAGAAGCTCAAGGGCAATATGCGACAGAAACGAAGGTCTAATCGGCGTATTGGCCACCGTAGGCGTCAGCAGTAGTTTCAACCCGTGCGTATGGGTGTAAAAAAATGGTGCATTATGAAAGTAACGGTCTGCTTCCACATGACGGCCCCACCCACGGTAAATATTGGCCAGCTTTGGGTTGCCGTCAAAACGCTGTTCGTATTTATGTGGCAATACATTAATGTCCTTATCTGCATTCTTAATCAAATCCGGCAGTACACACCCTACCACCAGTTCGGGGTTGCGGTTGTAACGCTCGAAATAATAATGCGAGAGGAAATTCATGCAGCCATTTAATACACATTCAACACTTATTGTGCCAAGGTAACGAATTAACCTGATAATTTTATGGCGCATTCTGCTATCTTTGCCGTCGTATTGATTACGCATTGAATAGTTAAGATAGCAATGGGTTTCGTTGATGAATTACGTTGGCGGGGTATGCTGCACGATATCATACCCGGCACGGAAGAGCAATTACTCAAAGAAAAAACAGCAGGATATATTGGTTTCGATCCCACCGGTGATTCACTTCACGTGGGACACCTCACACAACTGATGACACTTATCCACTTCCAACGGGCAGGCCATCGGCCGGTGGCGTTGGTAGGTGGCGCTACAGGTATGGTGGGTGATCCATCGGGGAAGTCAGCCGAGCGTAACCTCTTAGACGAAGACACACTGGCACATAATGTTGCCTGCCTAAAAAAACAGCTTGCTAAGTTCCTCGATTTTTCTGAAGGGGAGCATGGCGCAACAATGGTCAATAACTACGATTGGTTCAAGGGATTCGGCTTTTTGGATTTTATCCGCGATGTGGGTAAACACATTACGGTAAACTACATGATGGCTAAAGATTCGGTGAAAAAGCGGCTTGAAGGTGAAAATGGCCTATCATTTACCGAGTTCTCTTACCAATTGATACAGGGTTACGATTTCTTCTACCTATGGAAAAACCACGGCTGTGCCCTCCAGATGGGCGGATCAGACCAGTGGGGCAACATCGTCACCGGCACGGAGCTCATCCGTCGGAAGGAAAGTGGCACGGCTTACGGCCTCACCACTCAGCTTATCAAGAAAGCCGATGGCAACAAATTCGGAAAAACGGAAAGCGGGGCCGTATGGCTCGACCCCGAAAAGACCTCGCCTTATCGGTATTACCAGTTTTGGCTCAATGCGAGCGATGAAGATGCTAAAAACTGGATCAAAATATTTACCCTGAAATCAAAAACGGAGATAGATACGCTTATCGCAGAACACGATGCTTCACCACACCTGCGGATCGTCCAGAAAGCATTAGCAAAAGACATCACCATCCGTACCCACTCGGAATCGGATTATGAAACCGCTGTAAAAACGTCCGACTTCTTGTTTGGCAATGGCTCACTCGAATTCCTAGATAGCCTATCGCATACTGCCGTGCTGGATGTATTTGATGGTGTACCACAGTTCATCATCTCACGTCGTTCATTGGACAGTGGTTTACCTGTATTGGATTTATTGGCTGTTGATAGCACCGTTTTCCCGTCAAAGGGCGAGGCACGCAAAATGATACAAGGTGGCGGTGTATCTATAAATAAACTCAAAATCAACGATATTACACAGGAATTTCGTGCAGACGATCTGGTAAACGATAAGTACTTGATTGTACAGCGTGGAAAGAAAAATTATTTCCTTTTGATTGCGGAATAAAGAAATGGAAAAATCCGCTCATTCAATGGGAAATAATACCGTGGCCGAAAGCCAACGTGGCATCACCGGCATTGTCAATTAATCCGCTCACCCACACCGTGTAAATCATACCCGCTTCGGGCACAAATTCGAATGTATGTAACAAGGCCTCACCATCGTGTTCAATGAAATTGATGGTATAGGTGATGTCGCCCTCAACGGCTGCGAAACCCGTGGTCTCCTTAAATGCTTTATCATCGATGCGCAACGTGTTTCCATCGCTCCCGGTGTAGACCTCGAAATCCAACGTCGGTGCGTTAGGACTTAAATGGACGAAGCGAACCTTTGCTTTTCCTTCCGTAGGATGAGTCAGATCGTCTTCCGTAGCCAACACTTCGATATCATCGTATCCTACCACATATAAAGAATAAAACTTGCCTGGTATAAAATTCACCGTTTTCTGAACAATCGGTTTAGCATTGGGGTAATCCATCGGATTAACTATACTTACTACCCTGTTATTTGGCCACGCATTTTTATAGGGTAATGTATCCGAATACGCAAATTCCTCGTCCTGCCAAATCTCATTGTCGAAATTGAGTTTATTTTGGCCCAAAAATACATCCAATTGTCCCGACCCGGGTATGGCGTTCAACGCCCGCACCGCAGCAACTTGATACACTTGGTTATCATCTTTGAGGCACCCTCCCACCAGTGCGCCCATAGCCAGCATCGCTATAGTCAAAAACCACCTTTCTATTCTTACCTTTCCAAATGGCTTCATTTAGTCTTTAACCTTAATCGTTCAAAAATTCAGCAATCAGCTTTTCTAAGCCTATCTTGTAAGAAATAACGAGGCACTAGGCTTCATTGCTACAGCCCCGATGGAGATTTCACCCGCATGGCTGTTGCGTGGTTGTTGCCCTACAATGCAGTACGGTCGATAATCGGCAAAAAATACGTAAGTTTGTCTCAAACAAAACGTGTGCTTTAGATGTCCGGAAAAGCGAATTCATTCAGAAAAAATATTCGAAATGATGCGGAAGGTCAACCCTCCCGACGTAGGAAACGTGACTCGAAATCACCAAACCTGAGGTCTGTAAGCCTTTTTGGCGACAAGGCTATTAAAATAGTAGGACTGTTCCTCCTCATTCTGTCTGTATACTTCCTTATTGCGTTTATATCCTACTTATTTACCTGGAAAGAAGATCAAAGCTACGTGTCGGTAGCAAACGGTGGCTGGCACACCTTGTTCAAAACCCGTGAAGAACTCGACCTCGCCGGCATAGAGGCCCCTGTTGTCCAGAATTGGATGGGCAAAGTCGGTGCCCTACTTGCTCACCAATTTATTTACAAATGGTTTGGTATCGCTTCTTTCCTCTTTGTTGGGATCTTATTTACCATCGGCTACCGGCTGCTATTCAAAGTGAAGATCATTTCTACATGGAAAGTACTGGGATACGCATTGTTTTCGTTGATTTTCATTTCTGTTACCCTCGGTTTTATACATGGGTTCGTGAGCGACTACCCACATTTTTTAGAAGGTGAATTTGGTTTTTGGTCTAACCGGTTGCTCGAAGCGCAAATTGGCACTGCCGGCGTAGCCGGCTTATTGATTTTCACCATTTTTACCACGCTCATCGTTCTGTTTAACTTCGATTTCAAATTAAGCCCGCGCCGTAGTAGGGCCACATCGGACCCGGCAGGCGATGCCACGGCAGGCAACAGCGTTGTGCGCAATGAGGAACGCTATGTGCAGGAGTCGGAATATCGAGTCGACCCGGTGGAATTCAGCCTTAATCGGGCAAAGGAAGCTGAACAGCAGAACGAAAAACTGCAACAAAACATCAACACACCCAAGCCCACGTCAGTGGAAGACGACGTAACTCCCGATTTTACCGTGGAAGAACCGCGTGAAAAAACAGCGGTCAAAAATGAAATAAAAACACCGGCATTGACCGTTGCCGCCATTAAAGAAGAGAAACCCAGTACAGCTGACGAACTCGTGGAAAAAGTAGGCCAATATGATCCGAAACTCGACTTGTCGGGCTATCAATACCCCACCCTAGACTTGCTGCGCGACTACGGATCGGGCAAAATTACAGTGAATAACAATGAATTAGAAGCCAATAAAGATAAGATTGTAGACACGTTGGGCAACTATAACATCGAAATATCAAAAATCAAAGCGACCATCGGCCCCACCGTTACACTCTACGAAATCATTCCCAAACCGGGAGTGCGCATCTCCAAAATAAAAAACCTTGAAGATGATATCGCACTGAGTCTGGCCGCTTTGGGTATCCGTATCATTGCCCCTATGCCCGGCAAGGGAACAATTGGTATTGAAGTGCCCAATAGCCACCCCGAAATGGTATCCATGCGGTCCGTACTGGCAACCGAGAAATTCCAACATACAGACATGGACCTTCCCATCGCACTGGGCCGCACCATATCGAATGAAGTATATATTGCCGACCTTACTAAAATGCCCCACTTATTGGTAGCAGGTGCCACTGGCCAAGGTAAGTCGGTCGGCATCAATGCCATTCTCACATCGCTGCTCTATAAGAAACATCCGGCAGAACTTAAATTTGTACTGGTAGACCCCAAGAAGGTGGAACTCTCATTATTCAGGAAAATTGAGCGCCATTTCTTGGCAAAACTGCCCGGCGAGGAAGATGCGATCATAACCGATACCAAAAAAGTAATCAATACGCTCAATTCACTGTGCATTGAAATGGATACCCGGTACGACTTGCTGAAAAACGGTCAAGTACGGAACCTAAAGGAATACAATCAGAAATTTATTAATCGGCGACTCAATCCAGAAGAAGGACATCGGTTCCTTCCTTTTATTGTACTGATTGTCGACGAATTTGCCGACCTGATGATGACGGCCGGCAAAGAAGTGGAAACACCTATCGCCCGGCTGGCTCAATTGGCACGTGCCGTAGGCATACACCTCGTTATTGCCACACAACGCCCCTCCGTAAACATCATCACCGGAACCATTAAGGCCAACTTCCCAGCACGATTAGCATTCCGGGTACTTTCTAAAGTCGACTCGCGCACCATTCTCGACTCGGGAGGCGCAGACCAGCTCATTGGTCGTGGCGACATGTTATTGTCTACCGGAAGCGATCTGACTCGGATACAATGTGCGTTTGTGGACACGCCTGAAGTGGAAGAAATATCCGACTTCATTGGCAACCAACGTGGGTACCCCTCGGCGCTACTCCTGCCCGAATATGTTGGCGAAGATGGTGAAGGCGGAATGGACGACTTCGATATGGCCGACCGCGATGTGATGTTCGAAGATGCAGCCCGCCTGGTGGTACTTCATCAGCAAGGCTCAACTTCACTTATCCAACGCAAGCTCAAGCTCGGTTATAACCGTGCCGGTCGGATTATCGACCAATTGGAGGCCGCGGGAATAGTCGGACCATTTGAGGGCAGCAAAGCGCGAGAAGTGTTATTTCCAGACGAATATTCATTGGAACAGTTTTTGGACAGCTTGAAGAAAGAAGGTGAGAAATGAAACCTGCCACAACAGTGACATCGCAGTGGACGTACATGCAGGTTCCATGAGGTAGTTAAAAAGTAACTGGTTTTCAAATGAACAAGTCCATATATACAGTAATCATACTGGTCACGCTCGTTATAAATACAGTTTTTCCGGGCTATGCACAAACGGACGCCGCCGCAAAAACACTGCTCGACAAGGTTGGCCAAACCTATGAGGCATATAAAACCATGCAGGCGGAGTTTTCGCTTGAGATTAAACAAGCGCAGCAAGCGCCCCATACCGAGTTGGGGAAAATTTACATGGATAAGTCGACAGGCAAATACCGTATCACCACAGCTAGCCAAGACATCATCAGCGATGGAAAAACACAATGGATGGTGCTCAAGGACGTTGGCGAAGTTCAGATTACCGATGTTGCACCCGCTTCCGATGCGATATCACCAACCAATATTTTTTCCTTTTATAAAGAAGGTTACAAATACGTCTCGTCGGCCGATGAACATGTGGGTGGCAAGCCACTCGCTGCCGTTGAACTCATACCGGAAGATACCAATACGCCGTATTTCAAAATCAAGCTCCGCGTCGACGAAAAAACACACCAGATACATGATGTCACTATCTTCGACAAAGGCGGGAACCGATTCGTTTACACCATAAAAAATGCCAAGGTAAATCCATCGCTTGCAAGCAACCTATTTGCTTTCCGACAAACGGATTATCAGGATGTGGAAATCGTAGACCTCCGGTAAGCGCCAAAGACCAGACCCTAAAGTCTACAACGTGCTGTTGTTCTGTGAATCGGCAGCGGATGAAACGTCAGCCAAACGTACGCCGCTGCGACGGTAACCATGTATATTTGGATGCTCTATGATTTCCTTCACGGAGATCAGTTTATACACGTAGCTTCCCGTTTCCCTGTTCAATTTTAACCGAAAGTAATTGTCTTCCCGCTGCCGGTTGATGGCCCTTAGTAGATTACCTTCACCAATATTGAATGCCGCGGCTACCAGCGTCCAGCTATTGAACTCCCTGTATAGCGCCTTGATGTATTTCGCGGCTGCTGCCGTGGACTTCTCGATATCCTGCCGTTCGTCAATGACACCGTCAACACGCAATCCAAATGACCTCGCCGTAGCGGGCATAAACTGCCAATATCCCGAAGCACCGCGGTGCGATGTCGTACCACTGGTAAAACCACTTTCGACCAAGGGGATATACTTGAAATCTTCAGGAACACCGTGTGCACGAAGGATTGCCGCTACCTTGGGCAGCGCATGCAGCGCTTTGCGGTGCAACCCATGGGAACGCCGTTTAGCGTAGGAATATTCACGGAGATACCGCATCATTTTCTGTTCTATCTGCTGATCACCAAGCGGCACGTTTTCATCAGCGAAAGACAATGATGCAAAATAAGGGGTGTTTCGGATAGCACTGATATCCTCTTGCATGAGTATCTGTTGAGTCAACGAATCATCAGACCATGCTTCGGTGTGCAACTCATCGGCTGACACTTCGTGGGTGTACAGCTTGGAGAGCGACACCGCCAGGAAAACCGCGCCGAAACAGAGCAGTTGTTTTTTTATCATTCAATACCTTTTCTGCAACTTAACGGTCATAAACCGACACGATAAATTGCTTGTTCCAAAAAGCTGGCGACAAAAATAAAAATTATATTGTTAATATACAAATAGTTACAAAAACACGCCTTGTACTTTAACATATTTTAACGTAACTTTTCCAGTTATTTCATCGTAAAAAAAGACCTATAAGCCATTTAACCGGTATTTTTTGACTACTTTTGCAGCTTACATTTTTACGGTAAAAAATCATGCCATTTAGTAACAAAAGGAACAGTCGCGATGACAACTCCAACCGCCGGCGCCGGTCAGCCTCCGACTCCTCACATGCAAAAGGCCGCAAGTTTCATAGCCACAATACATCCGATAATGAAAAACGGGGACCTCATGACAGGTCAGGCAGATCCGACGAACGACGGAAAGACACAGGCACAAATACCCCACCCAATAACGATTTTAAACGAAGCGGACAGTCACGCTATAATTCAGAGCGACGCACGTATGGCAACAAGTCTTATGACCCGTCCAAGAAGCGGCGCGAACGGACGGATGTCCGTACGAAACCAAACACCACCGTTGGGGAAATCAAAGAAGACGGACTCATACGGCTTAACCGATACATAGCCAATGCAGGCATTTGTTCCAGACGGAAAGCCGACGAACTGATAGAAGCAGGCGTCATTACGGTCAATGGGAATGTGGTCACCGAGTTGGGCAGTAAAGTAGATCCTGCAAAGGATGAAGTGCGGTACAACGGTGAGCGCTTACGCCGGGAGAAAATGGTCTATGTCCTGTTGAATAAACCGAAGGACTACATCACTACTACAGACGACCCCCAAGAAAGGCGCACCGTAATGCAACTGGTGGCTAAAGCTACCCGCGAACGCATTTACCCGGTTGGAAGGCTAGACCGCAATACCACAGGTCTGCTGTTACTGACCAATGATGGTAGTCTTGCCGAAAAACTGTCCCATCCCCGCAATAACATTGCTAAGATATACAACGTAGAACTGGATAAAAACCTGACACAAGGTGATCTGAATAAAATTGAATTCGGTTTGGAACTTGAAGATGGATTTGTCAAGCCCGATGCGATCAGCTATGTGCAAGGAGCAAGCAAACGGGAAATCGGTATCCAGATCCATAGTGGTAAAAACCGGATTGTTAGACGGATATTCGAACATCTTGGTTATGACGTCATCCGATTGGACCGTGTGGTGTATGCAAATCTCACCAAAAAGGATCTCCCACGCGGGCGGTGGCGCTACCTCGAAGAAAAGGAAATCATCCAGCTCAAACATTTTATCCGGTAATTTTAGATTTACGATTTTAGATTTTTTACGACCAACATCATGACTGACCCGAAATCACTTACGTCCGTAGCTGCTTTTCACAAGACTTTTAAACATCCTATATTACCGGAACCGACGATTCCTGATGAAAAGCGTTGTAAATTGCGCGTAGCTCTTCTTGCGGAAGAGCTTAACGAGCTGGAAGAGGCGATTGCGGACCGAGACCTTATCGAAATAGCTGACGCACTTTGCGATTTGCAATACGTATTGTCGGGCGCAGTACTGGAATTTGGGTTGGCCGATAAATTCGGTCAATTATTTGACGAAGTACAACGGTCGAACATGAGCAAAGCCTGCAAAACCGTACAGGAAGCCGAAGAAACCGTTGCTCATTACCAAAATAAAGGGGTATCTTGTTTTTACGAAGAGGCAGACGGTCATTACCTCGTTTACCGCACGGAAGATCGGAAGACACTTAAATCTGTCTATTATTCCCCGGCCGATCTGCAAGGAATATTGAATAAAAAAGACGCTTAGTCGCCTAGCCCAACGGTTCATAATTACAGCCTTGATAGGCACCCCGACGCTCCAGCTCTTTGTCGATGTACGTCTGGATGGCCGACTTGCCTTTTCCCCAATTTGGGGCAATCAAAAGCTCTTGGTCTGCCAATCCGAATAGCCGCTGGATAACGATGTCGGGACGTAGCAACGGGATAAATTCACATAAGAAATCGGTGTACTCCTCCAAGCTGAATACATGAAACGGCTCGCGCTTATAGTGCACGCCCATAATTGAACCCTCAACAATGTGAAGATGGTGAAGTTTCACGAACTTAATCTGCGGAAACCGATTAATCTCATCAGCATAGCGCAACATCATCTCGCGGGTTTCCCAAGGGAACCCAAAAATGGTATGCACACAGATATCCAGCGGGCTTCCTTTGACAAGCCCAAGAGCGGTCTCTAGCTCTCGATGGGTACAGCCCCGGTTGATTCGGTTTAGCGTCTCATCATAGATCGATTCCATCCCCATTTCCAAATCTACGTCATATCGATCAGTATAGCTTTCGAGTAATGCTATTTTTTCAAAGTCGATGCAATCCGGACGTGTACCTACAGATAAACCAACCACATGTTCAGGCGCCACATTTAAGGCTTCGTCATACATCGCTTTGAGGTAGTGGACCGGCGCATAGGTATTGGTATTGGGTTGGAAATAGATGATGAACTTCTCTGCTCCATAACCATTCACCGCACGCTGGATACCCTCTTCCACTTGCTGACGAATAGTGGGCAGTTTCCGTGCAGAGTCGGGCGTAAAAGAATCCACATTACAATATGTACAGCCGCCATAGCCCTTGCTACCGTCGCGATTCGGACAAGTGAATTGACCGTCTACAATAATCTTGAATACGCGCTTACCGCTATACTTAGCCCGCAGGTAAGCACCATAATGATTGTACGGCTTTTGCCCGATATCGAGGAGTGTTCCCATGATGGATGCAAAGATACAGGTTTATCGTAAGACATGAGACATCAAACATGAGACATCACACCTTACCAGCACGCAAGTACAAAAAAAACCGCCAGGTACAAAGCCCTGACGGTTTTATAAGCTTATTAGCAAACAGCATCCGCTGACACTATCGGTCACCGGCTACCGACGCCCAATTAATCTTCCTCTTTGGAGGCTAGCAATTGATCGTACTCCTCCTGGGACCCAACGATGATGCCTTCGTAATCGCGTAGACCTGTTCCCGAAGGGATCAAGTGACCCACAATGACGTTCTCCTTCAATCCGAGGAGGTTGTCGCGCTTGCCAGCAATCGATGCTTCGTTCAATACCTTGGTGGTTTCCTGGAAAGAAGCCGCCGAAATAAACGACTTTGTACCCAACGACGCACGGGTAATCCCTTGCAATAACGGGCTCGATGTAGCTGGTATCGCGTCACGTACTTCCACCAATTTCAAATCGCGCCGCTTCAATGCGGAATTCACATCCCGCAATTTCCGCATCGAAACAATCTGCCCTGGCTTCAGTTCCTCAGAATCGCCCTCATCAACAACAACTTTCTTATCGTAAATAGCATCGTTCTCTTCAACGAAATCCCACCTGTTCACCGCCTCCCTTTCCAAGAACCGCGTATCACCTGGATCTGCAATTTCTACTTTCTGCATCATTTGGTGCACAATCGTCTCGAAATGTTTGTCGTTGATCTTCACGCCCTGCAGGCGGTAAACTTCCTGAATCCCGTTAACGAGATATTCCTGTACGGCCGATGGCCCTTTGATAGCCAGAATATCGGCAGGGGAAATCGATCCGTCAGACAGCGGCATACCGGCTTTTACAAAGTCATTATCCTGAACAAGGATGTGCTTTGACAACGGAACGAGGTACTTCTTGATCTGCCCATCGCGCGATTCGATGGATATTTCACGGTTACCACGTTTTACACCGCCAAGCGTTACAACACCATCTATCTCGGTAACAACCGCAGGGTTAGACGGATTACGTGCTTCAAACAACTCGGTAACACGTGGCAAACCTCCCGTAATATCTCGTGTCTTCCCCGTAGAACGAGGAATCTTCGCGAGAATTACCCCTTCTTTTACCGCAACCCCGTCATTTACGGAGACGTGAGCGCCAACAGGGATATTATATGTCCGGATCACCGCACCCTTACTATCCAAGATCTTAATCGCAGGGTTCTTGGTTTTATCGCGCGTGTCAATGATCACCTTTTCACGGTGCCCGGTTTGCTCATCGGATTCCTCACGGAAGGTGACACCCTCAATGATCGACTCAAACTCAACCTTGCCTCCGAATTCAGAGATAATCACCGCGTTGTACGGATCCCATGAGCATACCCGTTGTCCCTTCGTTACCGTATCACCGGCATTCACGTAAAGGAAGGAACCATACGGAATATTATTTGTCATCAATACCTTCTTCGACTCGGGATCGATAATCCGGAATTCGCCTGAACGTCCGATAACTACCTGATCCGGGCCTTCTTCGCCTTCGTGTGGAACCGAACGGATGTTCTCCAACTCAACGATACCGTCAAACTTGGCGAATATCTGCGATTCCGCCGCGATGTTCGATGCGGTACCACCCACGTGGAACGTACGGAGCGTAAGCTGCGTACCCGGCTCACCAATAGATTGGGCAGCAATTACACCGACAGCTTCACCTTTTTGTACACGCTTACCCGTTGCGAGGTTCCGCCCATAGCACAATGAACAGACACCGCGCTTGCTTTCACAAGTCAGCACCGAGCGGATTTCCAGTCCTTCCACCGAGGAATGTTCAATTTTTGATGCCACCTCTTCGTCAATGTCCTGATCGGCAGCGACCAGCAAGTCGCCTGTTACCGGATCGTGCACATCGTGAAGCGACACCCGGCCAAGTATACGATCATACAACGGTTCGATAATGTCTTCATTATCTTTCAATGCGGTGGTATAAACACCTCTCAAGCCTCCGCAATCCTCATCAACCACAATCATATCCTGGGCTACGTCATGCAAGCGTCTGGTGAGGTAACCCGCATCAGCCGTTTTCAAGGCCGTATCCGCAAGACCTTTACGCGCACCGTGAGTAGAAATAAAGTACTCCAGTACGGACAACCCTTCCTTGAAGTTCGAGAGGATGGGGTTCTCAATGATTTCACCGCCAGACGAGCCTGATTTTTGCGGCTTCGCCATCAGACCCCGCATACCGCAGAGCTGACGGATCTGCTCTTTGGAACCACGGGCCCCCGAGTCAAGCATCATATACACCGAGTTGAACCCTTGATTATCGGTCGATAGGATTTCCATCACATTTGCAGTCAACCGATTATTAATACGGGTCCAGATATCGATAATCTGGTTATAACGTTCGTTGTTGGTGATGAAGCCCATATTATAGTTATTCATCACCTCTTCAACCTCTTTCGTTGCCTGCTCAATGAGGTCAACCTTAGCATCAGGAATATTCAAGTCCTGAAGATTGAACGATAGTCCACCCTTAAATGCCATCTGGAAGCCCAGTTCCTTGATGTCATCGAGAAACTTCGCTGCACGTGCCATACCGGTGATTTTCACCACCTTGCCAATTGTATCGCGCAACGACTTTTTCGTCAGCAACTCGTTCACATAACCAATCTCTTCGGGAACAACCTGGTTAAACAAAACGCGCCCAACGGTCGTTTCAATAACCCGCTCTTCTATACTATCGTCCGCACCCCTCACCCTGGTCTTCACCTTAATGAAAGCATGCAAATCGATTTGTTTTTCGTTATGTGCAATAATCACCTCCTCGGGCGAGTAGAAGGTCATTCCCTCGCCTTTGACTACCCGACTCTCATCGGTTTTACGGCCCTTGGTCATGTAATAAAGCCCCAGTACCATGTCTTGGGAAGGAACCGTAATCGGCGTACCATTCGCAGGGTTGAGGATGTTGTGGGAAGCAAGCATCAATATTTGGGCTTCCAATATCGCGGCATTGCCTAACGGCAAGTGCACCGCCATCTGGTCACCGTCAAAGTCGGCGTTGAAGGCTGTACATACCAAGGGATGTAGCTGGATTGCCTTTCCTTCCACCAACGTAGGCTGAAACGCTTGGATACCCAAGCGGTGCAGCGTTGGCGCACGGTTAAGCAGTACTGGGTGTCCTTTCAATACGTTTTCAAGGATATCCCACACCACCGGATCCTTCCGATCCACAATTTTCTTTGCTGATTTAACCGTCTTTACAATACCGCGCTCAATCATCTTACGGATAACGAACGGCTTGTACAGTTCCGCGGCCATGTCTTTAGGCAGACCGCATTCATGCAGTTTCAGGTTTGGCCCTACGACAATGACCGAACGGGCGGAGTAGTCTACCCGTTTACCCAATAGGTTCTGGCGGAACCGACCTTGTTTCCCTTTGAGGATATCCGACAATGATTTCAACGCACGGTTACCCTCAGTCTTAACGGCATTCACCTTACGGGAGTTGTCAAACAGCGAATCTACCGCTTCCTGCAACATCCGCTTTTCATTCCGCAGAATCACTTCGGGAGCTTTGATTTCCATCAGGCGCTTCAACCGGTTGTTACGGATGATGACCCGACGGTAGAGATCATTAAGGTCGGACGTTGCAAAACGACCACCTTCCAAAGGCACCAATGGCCGTAGTTCGGGCGGAATAATAGGTACGATTTTCACAATCATCCATTCCGGCCGGTTCTCAATCCGATCTCGCGAACCACGGAAGGCTTCAACCACCTGTAAGCGTTTGAGCGCCTCGTTTTTGCGTTGTTGCGACGTCTCATTGGCAGCCTGGTGGCGCAAGTCATAAGACAACTGATCAAGGTCAAGCCGTTTCAACAGTTCTTCAAGCGCTTCAGCACCCATCTTGGCGATAAACTTCTGTGGATCTGTATCATCAAGGAACTGGTTTTCCTTCGGCAACGTATCCAAAATGTCGAGATACTCTTCCTCAGTGAGGAAATCCATGTAGTTGATACCATCCTCTTCCTTCACCCCTGATTGGATGACCACGTACCGCTCGTAATAGATGATCATATCGAGCTTTTTGGTGGGAAGCCCCAGTAAGTAGCCGATCTTGTTGGGCAACGAACGGAAATACCAAATATGAGCTACCGGCACAACTAAGCTGATGTGTCCCATACGCTCACGACGTACTTTCTTTTCAGTCACTTCTACACCGCAACGATCACATACGATGCCTTTATACCGAATACGCTTGTACTTACCGCAGTGGCACTCATAATCCTTTACCGGACCAAAAATACGTTCGCAGAATAAACCGTCACGCTCCGGCTTATACGTCCGGTAATTAATCGTTTCCGGTTTGACCACCTCGCCGCTTGAACGTTCGAGAATGGTCTCGGGCGACGCCAAACTGATTGTAATGGAGGTGAAGTTGCTTTTTATCTTATTATCTTTTTTGTAAGACATACTTTCGTTTCTAAAGTTAACGCGCTATGCTTGATTAATCCAGCGTGATATCCAAACCTAAACCTCTCAATTCGTGCACGAGTACGTTGAACGATTCGGGCACCGACGGCGTTGGGAGGTTGTTGCCTTTCACGATGGCTTCATACGTCTTGGCCCTACCTACTACGTCGTCGGATTTAACCGTCAGGATTTCCTGGAGGATGTTTGACGCACCGAATGCTTCCAGTGCCCACACTTCCATCTCACCAAAACGTTGTCCACCAAACTGGGCTTTACCGCCCAACGGCTGTTGGGTGATGAGCGAGTATGGACCGATGGAGCGAGCGTGCATCTTATCGTCAACCATGTGCCCCAATTTGAGCATATAGATGATACCTACCGTTGTCGGTTGGTCAAAACGCTCACCAGTTAGCCCGTTATAGAGGTAAGTCCTTCCCGATTCCGGAAGCTCAGCCTTTTTCACCCATTCTTCCACCTCTTCGGTAGAAGCACCATCAAAAATCGGCGTTGCGAATTTGACACCCAGCTTCTTCCCGGCCCAACCCAATACGGTTTCGTAAATCTGGCCGAGGTTCATCCGTGAAGGTACCCCCAACGGGTTCAGGACGATATCGACAGGTGTACCGTCTTCGAGGAACGGCATGTCCTCGTCACGTACAATCCGTGCAACAATACCCTTGTTTCCGTGACGGCCAGCCATCTTATCCCCTACTTTAAGCTTACGCTTCTTAGCAATGAATACTTTGGCCATCTGCACGATTCCTGACGGTAGTTCGTCACCTACACTGATCGCAAATTTATCGCGTTTATAGGCTCCCAACTCCTCATTCAACTTGATGTTATAAAAATGAAGTGTTTGTTTGATTAACTCATTTTTGTCCTCGTCAGTAGTCCATCCCGTGGGGTTGATATTGGTATACTCCAATTCCGTTAGGATACGCTGCGTAAACTTCGACCCCTTAGGCACCAACAGTTCCTTATAAACGTTGTAAACGCCCTGAGATGTCTTCCCATTCACAATGGTAAACAGCTTCTCAATCAATTTATCCTTCAACGCCTTCAATGCCTTCGTATGTTGGGCGTCCAGTTGGTCGAGTGCCTTTTTCTCTTCTTCTTTAGCCACTTTCTTCGCCCTCGAGAACAACTTGGTGTCAATGACTACGCCATTGATAGACGGCGGAGTTTTCAACGAAGCGTCTTTCACGTCGCCGGCCTTATCACCAAAGATGGCGCGGAGCAGTTTTTCCTCAGGCGACGGATCGGATTCGCCTTTGGGCGTAATCTTACCGATGAGGATATCGCCGTCGCGCACTTCAGCACCCACACGGATGATACCGTTTTCATCCAAATCCTTGGTCGCTTCTTCAGAAACGTTCGGGATATCGGCAGTAAGTTCTTCCTCGCCACGTTTCGTATCACGCACTTCCAGTTCGAACTCCTCGATATGCAATGATGTGAAAATATCCTGGCTTACTACACGTTCCGAAATCACGATAGCATCCTCAAAGTTAAACCCTTGCCATGGCATGAACGCCACTTTCAGGTTACGACCCAATGCGAGTTCACCATCCTGCGTAGCATAACCTTCGCACAGCACCTGCCCTTTCTCTACCTGCTGACCTTTCTTAACAATCGGTTTCAGGTTAATGCAGGTACTCTGATTCGTCTTTTTGAACTTGATCAGGCGATAGGTTTTTACGTCATCGTCAAACGAAACCAGCCGGTCATCATCCGTACGTTCATACCTGATCTTAATTTCATTGGCATCTACATATTCCACCACACCTTTCGCTTCCGCGTTGATCAGCGTGCGGGAGTCGCGTGCTACGCGGCCTTCCAAACCGGTACCAACCACCGGAGCCTCGGGACGCAACAACGGCACCGCTTGGCGCTGCATGTTGGAGCCCATCAGGGCACGGTTCGCATCGTCATGTTCCAGGAAAGGAATCAGCGAGGCTGCGATTGACGTGATTTGGTTGGGTGCAATATCCATCAGGTCCAGCTTTTCCGGCTCGATAACCGGGAAGTCACCCTCGTACCGTGCCTTCACCTTGGGGGTAATGAAATTCCCCTTGTCGTCGTATTCGGCATTCGCCTGCGCAATGGTTTTACCATCCTCATCTTCTGCAGAAAGGTAAATTACCGGTTCTTCAACCACAACCCGTCCTTCATCAACGCGTCGGTAAGGCGTTTCAATGAAACCGAGATTATTGATTTTCGCATGCACGCAGAGCGACGAAATCAACCCGATATTCGGTCCTTCCGGCGTTTCGATGGTACATAATCTACCGTAGTGTGTGTAATGCACGTCGCGCACCTCAAACCCAGCACGCTCACGGGAAAGCCCCCCTGGCCCCAGAGCCGATAACCTACGCTTGTGCGTAATCTCGGCCAACGGGTTTGTCTGGTCCATGAACTGCGATAGCTGATTGGTACCGAAGAACGAATTGATGACGGACGACAACGTACGCGCATTAATCAAATCCGTAGGCGTAAACACCTCGTTGTCACGGATGTTCATCCGTTCACGGATGGTACGGGCCATCCGGGAAAGCCCTACGCCAAACTGGGAGTACAATTGCTCCCCAACGGTACGAACCCGGCGGTTAGACAGGTGGTCGATATCATCGACTTCCGCTTTCGAGTTGATCAAGTTGATCAGGTACTTCACAATGGCTATGATATCCTCACGCGTAAGCACCTTGGTCTCATCCGGGGTATCCAACTGCAACTTGCGGTTAATCCGGTACCGGCCCACATCGCCAAGGTCATAGCGTTTATCAGAGAAGAACAAGCGCTCGATAATGCCACGCGCCGTTTCCTCATCGGGTGGTTCGGCATTACGCAATTGCCTGTAGATGTGCTCCACGGCTTCTTTCTCTGAGTTGGATGTATCCTTCTGTAGGGTATTGTAAATGATCGAGTAGTCAGCGTTGTTAGCGGTATCTTCCTTGGTAAGGATGATAGACTTCACACCGGCATCGATAATCAATTCGATGTGGTCATCTTCCAATACCGTTTCCCGTTCCAAAACCACTTCGTTCCGGTCGATGGAAACCACTTCGCCGGTATCTTCATCTACAAAGTCCTCAATCCATTTCTTCAATACCCTGGCGGCCAACCTACGGCCTACATATTTTTTAAGTCCCGACTTGCTCACCTTCACCTCATCGGCCAACTCAAACAGTTCCAAAATGTCCTTGTCCGAATCGTAACCGATGGCACGTAAAAGGGTCGTCACCGGGAATTTCTTTTTACGGTCTATATACGCATACATCACGTTATTCACGTCTGTAGCGAATTCAATCCATGACCCTTTGAACGGGATTACCCGGGCAGAGTACAACTTCGTGCCATTGGTATGGCGGCTCTGGCCGAAAAACACACCGGGCGACCGGTGCAGTTGCGATACAATAACCCGCTCTGCACCGTTGATGACGAATGTACCCTTTGGGGTCATGTAGGGAATGGTACCCAAATAAACGTCCTGTACGATGGTTTCGAAGTCCTCATGCTCCTCGTCGTTACACGAAAGACGAAGCTTCGCCTTAAGCGGCACGCTGTAGGTCAACCCACGTTCGATACATTCCTGGATACCATAACGTGGTGGATCAATGAAATAGTCCAAAAACTCAAGTACAAAGATGTTCCTTGAATCAGAAATGGGGAAGTTCTCGGAAAACACCTTAAACAGCCCTTCTTGGTGGCGGTTGTCGGAAGTTGTCTCGAGTTGAAAAAACTCCCTGAAAGATTCCAATTGCACGTCCAGAAAATCCGGGTAATCGATTACCTTTCTGCTGCTTGCAAAATTCACTCTTTCGTTTCGAATATTTTTGTTTGCCAAGGGAATAAGATTTTAGTTTAACTATTTAAACTGCACTTTTGATGCTGCTTTTGCTATGTTAAGGCGCCCATACAGCCGGGACATGGTATTGGTAATGTGAGGAAAAGTCATAAACAGGAATAGACTCTGACGAAATTCACGTCAGAGTCTACCCCATTCAGGTGTGTTGTATGAACTGAATTAGTTGATCTCAACAACAGCTCCTGCTTCTTCAAGTTGTTTCTTCAGAGCTTCGGCTTCGTCCTTAGCAACACCGGTTTTGATTTCTTTCGGCGCACCGTCAACCAAATCCTTTGCTTCTTTCAGGCCAAGACCGGTCAAGTCTTTAACCAATTTAACCACAGCTAATTTCTGACCGCCAGCTTCTTTCAAAATCACATCGAAAGCTGATTTTTCTTCCGCTGCGGCAGGCGCATCACCGCCAGCAGCCGGACCAGCAACAGCCACTGCAGCTGCAGCAGGCTCAATGCCGTACTCGTCTTTCAAGATTTGAGCTAACTCGTTAACTTCCTTTACTGTCAAGTTTACCAACTGCTCAGCAAACGCTTTTAAATCTGCCATTTTATTT